>Ga0209701_10000460_pt1 | contig 23882 bp, 20 predicted proteins | sample CZO8metaG_4_FD_188356 | JGI IMG/M metagenome (GOLD analysis project Ga0209701, IMG submission 188356) | Vadose zone soil microbial communities from the Eel River Critical Zone Observatory, Northern California, USA - CZOApr15con2H3.8 metaG... | ecosystem: Environmental > Terrestrial > Soil >... | reverse complement strand
CGGGAACAACTCCTGAAAACAACAGGGTGAGTAGGGAGAAAAGCAGCCCACCGGTCGCTAACCCGAGCACGCCCCAAGCAAGTGATCGGTGGGCGTTTTTCTAGCACTTGGGCATTTAGCAGTTGGCTCTTAGCTCAAGCCTTCCGGATTCGGGCCCGCTTTCGTTTCCCTGCTTTCCGCTGATTCAAGCCACCATCAAGGCATTGTGCGATCCGAAAGGTTCAAGCACTAGATGCTAAGTGCTAAGTGCTGCTTCTCAGTTGCTTCTCTCGGAAATGTAGTCTGCTACGACCTTCTTCCACTTTCCTTGCGCCTTCAGGATGTACTCAACAGCGTCGCGGGCGGCGCCGTCTCCGCCAGCGTGGGGAGTGATCCAGTGCGCTTCGGACTTGACCTCGGGGCGCGCATTCTTGACCGCGACGGCCAGGCCACAGCGGCGCATCACCGGTAGGTCGATGACATCGTCACCGACGAAAGCAACTTCGGTGGCGGTGATTCCCTCTTTCTCGAGGATCTGACGCATCACGCCCGCCTTGTCCTGAATGCCCTGGTGAACGTGGTCGATTTTCAGGTCGCGGGCGCGCAGGGCGACGGTCTCGGAAAGGCGTTTCGTGATGATCCCAGTTTTCAAACCTGCGAGCCGCGCCAACGATATGGCCGTTCCGTCATGAGCATGGAAGCCCTTGGCTTCGATCAGGCTGGTGCTGTTGAAACCGAATCCGCCCTCGCCCCGGTGCTGATTTGCCTGCTCAAGGACGCTCTGCTGCGCCCCTGCAGGGGCGGGGAAAATCCAGATTTTGCCGTCGGTGAGTACGCCGTCCACGTCGAACAGGATGAGTTTGATTTTCTTGGCGCGGAGTTTGGACATGGCGTGGCGATTTTAGCATTCGGGAGCAGTCTTCCAACCGCTTGCCTGTTCGAGATTGCCCCGCAAGGCACGGTTGCATTACCGTTCTTGAATTCAGGAGGGCCCCATGAAATTACCCATCTGTTCAGCGGTCTTCTTTTTTGCTGCTCTGACGGCGTTCGCTCAGACTCCTGAGCTGAAGTTTATCGCCGACACGTTGGTGGTGCAGGCCGACGGCACGTACGATGCCGACCCCGATCTGGCCACATTAACCTTCCAGATCTTCGCGCAGGATAAGGAGATCAAGCGTGCGTACGATACGGCCACACGATCGATCCAACACATCGTCGACATCGCACAGCAGAATGGCCTGGCTAAAGATGACATCCGCAGCGGGGTGCTGACCGTGTCGCCGATCTACGAAGGAGATCGCAAGAAGCGAGCGCGATCCTACTACGTGCAGGGAGATGAAGTCCTGAAAGTACGCGACTTCGCAAAGATCGGGCCGATCCTCGACGCGTCCGTGGAGGATGGGGTTTCTGACTTCCGGTCGCTCACGTATTCGCTGGCGGACGAAGAAGCTGCCAAGAAGAAGGCGGTCGCGGAGGCCATGCAACGTGCAATCGGTCGAGCTGCCATCGCCTTGGAACAAAAGGGACAGAAACTTGGGGCGCTTCGTTACATGAGCCTCGACGTGAAGCAAGTCTATGGAGTTGCCAGGCTGGAAACTTTCGCTACGTCGACGGAAACAGTGGAAGTCAGCGGCGGCTTCAGGGAGCGGAAAGTGGCTCCCCCGCCGATGCCGCCGCTGCAACCACAAAAGATCACGGTCAGTGCTTCGGTGCAGTGCGCATTCCAGATTCAGTAAGAGCGCGCTGCTGGAAACGAAATTCCCGGACTTGCTGGTGTGTGATGGGACCGCAGGTTAGGGTCTCGAGATCCACAGAATCGGAAAGTGTCGGCCGAGTTTTTCGAAGTCGCGGTCTGCGGTGACCAGTACCGCTTGTCGCAAGATGGCTAGTGCCGCCGCGATGCAATCGACATACGGGATTTTGTGGCGTGCTTTGATTTCGCCGGCTTTGAGCGCCTGCGGAAGATCGACTGGAATGATCTCAAGAGGAAGGTGTGACAGCCTCGCGATGGTTCGGAGCGCCTGCTGCTCTCCGCGACGCTGCCACAGCAGATAGAAAACCTCGCCCCAATTAGCGACCGAGATCAGCAGAAGACTTTGCCCGTGGAGCGCCTCCTGAAGCAGGCGCTCCACTCTCAGCGCACCAGAACCAGCCTCAGAGAAATCCAAGACTGCATTGGCATCGAGCACGTAAATCTTCGTCATTTCTCGATCCGGTGCTCGCGTTCGCGCGCCTCCACCAGCGAGTCTTCGCCTTTGCAACAGCCGCGCAGGCTCGTGATGAATGCGTCGGTTATCGGCTGCAGAACAACACGATCCTGTTCGCGATAGATCGCGAGTCGCGTGCCTTCGTGAATACCCAACTCCTCCCTTAAGTTGCCCGGAATCACGAATGCACCCGCAGAATCGACAAACACGGTCCCGGACGTGGCGGCAGTCTCGATAGCAGTTGTGCGTGACCATGGCTGCGGATCTCGTTTTGGTGGCCGCGCCGGCGAAGGATCTCCCCCAGTCGGATCAGGCCGCGTCAGCTTTGCGTAGACCGCGTCGTACCAGTCCACAAGCGCCCGATACCCCGTGGGCAATTCAGATTTGTCAGGTCTAATATCGCCGTTGCGATCCGGGTGACAGCGGTCAGTAGAGCGCAGCAACCGCCTGCGGCCCCGAACAGTCTCGTACAGCATGCGGTACCGTCCTCCGTTAGGCTTCTTGTTCGCCACGCAATGGCCCGAGGCGTGCGCTTGCAGGCCCGGACGGAATCCGCCAACCAAATTTTCTTGTATTGCACGTGACACAATTTCCTGAACTTCAAAGTCCTCCGCTCCTGGGTTCTCACGGTGCAGAAGAGCTGTCGCTGTCCAGATGGCATCGGATACTCGCATAGGACCTCCTCTAGTGTTCTATCTTATACAAACAATCGTACATCACTGTCAAGACGAAAGTTTGGCGAAAGGAGGGTCGCCGGATAAAATACCGGGATGTCCGTTCCGGTTTCCGCCGCACTCGCTTGGGCTCACCCTCTGGTCCGGGACTGGTTCGTGCAGCGCTTCGGCACGCCCACTGAGCCTCAGGAGCAGGGCTGGCCGCACATCCTGGCGGGGTACACCACGCTGATCTCAGCTCCAACCGGATCGGGTAAGACACTCTCCGCATTCCTTGCGTGCATTGACCGGCTGGTCCGCAAGGCAGTGGCGGGAGAACTGACTGATCGCACGGAAGTTCTCTATATTTCACCGCTGAAAGCGCTGGGCAACGACATCCAGAAAAACCTGGAAGTTCCGCTGGGAGAAATTCTCCAGATGGCGGGCGAGCGCGGCCTGCTGATGCCGGAGATTCGTACGGCAGTCCGTACTGGCGACACGCTGACGAAAGACCGGCTGGCCATGCTGAAGCGGCCGCCGCACATCCTGGTTACTACGCCGGAGTCGTTTTACATTCTGCTGACGGCGGAGAAGAGTCGCGCCATCCTGCGCGATGTTGAAACGGTGATCGTCGACGAAATTCACGCCGTCGCCGACGACAAGCGTGGAGTGCATCTTTCACTTTCGCTGGAGCGACTGGAAGCGCTGACGTATCGCCCTCCGGTGCGCATCGGGCTCTCGGCAACGCAGAAGCCGATCGAGGAAGTGGCGCACTTTCTTGCAGGCAACAGCCGGCCTGATCCGGTGATTGTCAATATTGGACACAAGCGCACGCTCGATCTAGGCGTGGAGGTTCCTTCATCCGAACTTGGGCCGGTCGCCTCGAACGAGATGTGGGACGAGATCTATGACCGCATCGTGCAACTGGTGAACGAGCACCGCTCGACGCTGGTGTTCGTAAACACGCGGCGACTGGCAGAGCGGATCGCTCACCAGTTGGGTGCACGCCTGGGAGAAGATAACGTCGCGGCGCATCACGGGAGCCTGTCGCGCAAATTGCGGCTCGCCGCGGAGAAGAAGCTCAAAGATGGCGAGGTGAAAGTCCTGGTTGCGACTGCTTCGCTTGAACTTGGTATTGACGTAGGCACGGTTGACCTTGCCTGTCACATTAGTTCTCCGCGTTCGATTGCGGTGGCGCTGCAACGCGTGGGGCGCAGCGGTCACTGGCGGGGCGCGGTTCCGAAGGGACGCTTCTTCGCTACCACGCGCGACGATCTTGCGGAATGCGCTGTGCTGGTGCGCGGGATTCGGTCGGGCGAGTTGGATCGCTTGATCTTTCCTGAGTGTTCCCTGGACGTGCTGGCGCAGCAGATTGTGGCTTGTTGCGCGGCCGGCGGTGCGGGTGTTTTCGCCGACAAACGCGAGGGCAATTTGGACTCGGCGGTGGGGGCGGGACGCCCCCACGACAGCCGGCGGGACGCCGGCGCTACACCGGAGGGCTGGGACGAAGACGAACTGTTTGCGCTCATCAAGCGAGCGTATCCCTATCGCAATCTCTCGCGTGACACCTACAACGCGGTGCTGGAGATGCTTTCGGAAGGCATCGCCTCGCAACGGGGACGCTTTGGCGCGTACTTGCATCATGACCGCGTCAATCGCAGGCTGCGACCTCGGCGGGGGGCGCGCCTGGCCGCCATCACGAGCGGCGGTGCGATCCCGGACAACGCACTCTTCACCGTGGTTGCCGAACCAGACGGCGCCGCGGTCGGAACCATCGACGAAGACTTTGCCGTTGAGAGCATGGCCGGCGACATCATGCTGCTGGGAAACACCTCGTGGCGCATCCGGCGGGTGGAGGGCAGGTCGTCGCGCATGCTGGTGGAAGATGCGAGGGGCGCGGCGCCGACTGTTCCCTTCTGGCGAGGCGAAGCGCCGGCTCGCACTTCGGAACTTTCAGAGCAGCTGGGAGATTTGCGCAGAGAGATCAGCGATCGCCTGGCGGGCGTGATTCCGGTCGAGGGCTGGCGTAATTTGCCGGTGGTCTCGGAGGCCGTGAACTGGCTAGGAGAACAATGCGGTCTTGACACTGCAGGCGCCGAGCAGTTGATCCAGTACATCCTCGAAGGCCGTGCTGTTCTGGGTGACGTGCCTACGCAGGCGACGATCATCGCTGAGCGCTTCTTCGACGAGGGCGGCGGGATGCAACTGGTGATACACGCCCCTTTCGGAGGCCGCATCAACAAGGCATGGGGCCTCGCTTTGCGGAAGCGTTTCTGCCGCGGATTTAATTTCGAACTTCAGGCGGCGGCCACTGACAACGGTCTGAACATCGCGCTGGCCGAGCAGCACAGTTTCCCGCTGGCCGATGTTTTTCATTTCCTGCACTCGGAAACCATGGCGCCGATTCTGGAGCAGGCGGCGCTCGCCGCTCCCATTTTTCAGACCCGCTGGCGCTGGGATGCAACACGTGCCCTCGCACTGTTGCGTTTTCAGGGCGGCAAGAAAGTTCCTCCGCAGATCCAGCGCATGCGTTCAGACGATTTGCTGGCCTCGGTATTCCCGGATGTAGCGGCTTGCCAGGAAAATATCGAGGGCGACATCAAGATCCCGGACCATCCACTGGTGGCCGAAGTGATGAAGGATGTGCTCACTGAAGCGATGGACATTGATGGCCTGCGCGAAGTCTTGCGCGGGATCGAAGAAGGGCGGATTCGCTGCTTGGCCGTGGACACGCCTGTTCCTTCGCAGTTCTGTCACGAAATTTTGAATGCGAATCCCTACGCTTATCTCGACGACGCACCGCTGGAAGAACGGCGGGCGCGGGCGGTCGAGATGCGGCGCGTGCTGCCGGCTGCGGTGCTGGAAGAAGTTGGCGCGCTCGATCCGGCCGCCATCGAGCAAGTGCAGGCGGAAGCCTGGCCCGATGTGCGCGACGCTGATGAACTCCATGATGCGCTGCATACTTTCGTGGTGATGCCGGAGCAGACCAGGTCTCAGGTCTCAGGTCTCAGGTCTCAGGAAAGCTCTCAGCTTTTGGCTGTCGGCTCTCGGCTTCGAGATTCGCAGCTTACGGCGGGATGGTCCACTTTTTTTGAGCGGTTGCAGGGTGAGCGGCGGGCCTTTGTGGCTGATGTGCCTACGGAATCAGGAACGCGGCGGTTTTGGGTGGCGGCGGAGCGGGCTGACATGTTTGCGGCTTTTCATCCGACTGACATTTCCGCGGGCGAGGGCGCCCGCGCCACACAACCCGATGAGACGCCGGCGCTGGCTTCAAAAGCCGTGGATCGCGATGAGGCTCTGCTGGCGGCGGTTCGGGGATGGATGGAACACGTCGGCCCTGCTACAGCTTCAGAACTGGGAGAGGTGCTGGGGCTGCCGGCGTCGGAGATCGACAAGGCTTTGCTGCGGATCGAAGCGAGCGGAGCAATTCTCCGGGGGAAATTTCGGACGGGGAGCCGAGCTTCGCTCGGCTTAGACGGGTCGGAGACCCGTCCCCACACAGGCCCATCCGAGACCGAGTGGTGCGAGCGGCGGCTATTGGCTCGCATTCATCGGCTGACGATCGCGACGCTGCGGAAGCAGATCGAGCCGGTCACTGCGGCGCAGTTCATGAACTGGCTGCTGCGCTGGCAGCACATCGCTCCCGGGACACAGGTGCGGGGCGAGCACGGAACGCTCGAAGTGCTGCGTCAGTTGCAGGGTTACGAGATTCCCGCAAGCGCGTGGGAGCGCTTTGTGCTTGCGCGAAGGATTGCGGGGTATGATCCCGCGCATCTGGATCAACTTTGTCTTGCCGGTGCGGTCGGTTGGGGACGTCTTTCACCGCATCCGGCTACGGTCGACACCGGCGGCAACAACGGCGACCCGAGCTTAGAAAGGCGGCGGCGCGTGATCCCGACGCGGGTGGCGCCGATTGCATTTTTCGTGCGCGAAGATGCGGATTGGATGCAGCCGCGTCATCCTGGAACGGCGGATGCGGCGCTATCGGTGCTGAGTCCGGTGGCGCGATCGGTACTGGAACTGTTACAGCAGCGCGGCGCGCTCTTTTTCCCGGACATGGTGCGCTCGACCGGCAAACTCAAGGCAGAAGTAGAAACCGGCCTGTGGGAACTGGTTGCAGCGGGACTGGTGACGGCTGACGGGTTCGAGAACTTGCGCGCGCTGGTCACGCCGAGACAGGCATCCGGCAATGGACTGGGCAAGGTTCGCCGTCCGCGGCACGCTGCCGGACGCTGGTCGCTGTTGCACACGGAAGGTGCGGATCGGGATCGCAGCGCCGAATCCTGTTGCTGGATGCTGCTGCGACGTTACGGTGTGGTGTTCCGCGACCTGCTGGCGCGAGAGGCCAATCTGCCGCGCTGGCGTGAATTGCAGATCGCTTTCCGCCGGCTGGAAAATCGCGGCGAAGTGCGGGGCGGACGCTTTGTCGACGGATTCTTAGGCGAACAGTTTGCGCTTCCCGTGGCGGTGGAATCGCTGCGCGCCAGCCGCAAAATCCCAACCACCGGTGAACGCATCACTATCGCCGCCGCCGATCCTTTGAATCTCGTGGGTATTGTGGTGACCGGTGAGCGCATCCCGGCCATCTCCGGCCGGAGCGTCACTTTCCGCGATGGAGAGTGGGTGGGAGAAGAGATAGTAACCGGCAGACCAGAGCCGGTGCTGAACAGCCAGGTCTCGTAAAACACTTCACATCCAAAAAAGTTGGGAACCCGGTGAGGGGGTCCCTCGGGTTCCCGAACTATATCCGACCGACGGACTCTTCAAAGCGCTTCCCCCGAACCGCTTCTGCCGCCGGGCAGCCTGAGAAATATATCTGGCATAGATGGAAATCGCAACAAAAACTTATTTTTGTTGCATCCGTCGGGAATCAAATGGAAGGATAAAAAACAGCGATAGATCCCACGTTTCCCGCCGGAGTTGGCAGTAGCGAGGGGTGATCACGGGAGCCGGAGCGCAAGTAGTCCCGCGGGGTTCAGGTAGATCCCCTGCCAGCGCACCGCCAGGTGCAGGTGGGGGCCGGTGGCTCGCCCGGTGCCGCCGCTCAGTCCGATCTGCTGGCCCTTGATGACGTGTTCCCCTTCTTTCACACGCATCTCGGAGAGGTGCAAATAGAGAGTGAGGAGCCCCTGGCCATGGTCAATGACAATGCAGTTTCCTTCAAAGTAGAGCGACTGAGCCAGAATCACAGTGCCGCTGTTGACGGCTGCCACCGGCGTGCCGGTTGGAACACGGAAATCGAGTCCCTGATGCGTACTTTGGACCGCGCCGTTGAAGACGCGCTGCACTCCGAAGACGTCGGAGATCTCCGCCGTGACGGGACGCTGAAATGAACCCTTCCACTCGCGCTCGGCAGTGAGGGTCTTGAAAGCCTCGGCCTTTAGCTCTTTGTCGCGTGCGATCAGGCGCAGCTGCTCGGGATCGGGCGCAGTGTAACGGCCGGGAACCTTCAGGACCGTCACCTTGGGATAACGCTGCCGCAGCACTCTGATTCCCTGTTTGTAAGTAATCGCTTGTCCTGATTTGGTCTCGGCATGGAGCTCGATTGGATATGTGCCCGGCTTCGTCTCCTGGCTGGCTCCGGCCAGGCCGAACCATGCTTTCTGGCTCGCGTCGAAGGTGAAAGAAATTTCGTGCTCCAGCCATTTCCCGTTGAGCATGAGCACCGGCTTCGGAGTCGTGACCCAAAATAATACGGGCGCTCCATTGACGACGCGAACAGGTTGGGAGTGGAGAGTCCAGCGGGCGGCAGTTGCGGCAAACGAGGTCGCGGCCAACAACAGGACCGCTGCAACAAATGGGCACGACCAGGGCTTCACCCTTTCAGGCTAGCATTCTGCACGGAGAACATACATACTCGCGCCATGTTGGCGGTGTTGCTGATCGGGATGCTGGCAGGCGGGAGTACTGTGCCACTTGCTCACCCAGTGAAGGCCGACCAAGTCCTCGTGGTGAAGAGTCAACGCACTTTGACTTTGCTGTCGAAAGGAAAGGTGATTCGCACCTACAAAGTTGCCCTCGGAGGCACACCGGTAGGCGCGAAGGAACAGCAGGGCGATCACAAAACACCTGAGGGTCACTACGTCCTCGACCGGCGGAACTCAAAGAGCCGCTTCTATAAATCCATCCATGTTTCCTATCCCAACGAGCAGGACCAACAAAAGGCAACGAAGAATGGAACCTCGCCCGGCGGCGACATTATGATCCATGGCCTGCCGAACGGTTTTGGGTGGTTAGGCGCCATTCATCGGGCGAGGGACTGGACCGATGGATGCATCGCCGTCACCGATGCAGAGATAGACGAGATCTGGGATTTGGTGGCAGACGGAACGCCGATTGAGATCCGGCCTTAGGGGCGTGCGGAAAAACTCGACCGGCGACTGAGTCGATCTTGACTTCCGGCAATCCGCAAAGCACCATTGCCTTAACCCACGGCAATTGACTTCCAGGAGTGGCCCTCATGCGGTTCCCCCGTCTTCGCCCCGGAATCTGCGTCTTCCTGCTGTTTGCAGCGATCCCGATCACTCGAGCTCAGCAGCGCGCGCCAGTTGACATCCAGAAAATTGATCACGTCGTCTTCATCGTCAAGGAAAACCGCACGTACGACAACATGTTCGGCACCTTCAATTCTACGTACGGCACTAAGAAGTGCGTCCTCTCCAACGGAGAGGTTGTGCCGATGAGCCGGGCCGCCGACCGCTATCCCCATGACATCGATCACAGTTTTGCCGCTGCTGTACTGGCCATGAACGGCAGCAAGATGAACCAGTTCGACCTCATCAACCTTGGCAACACCGACAGCGGCGATCTCGACGGCGATCTCCTCACCTGCCGCCAATTCATTGCCGCCGACATTCCAAACTATTTCACGTACGCGCGAAACTTCGCGCTCGGGGCAAGGATGTTCTCGTCGCTGCACGGACCCAGCCTCCCCAACCACCTGTACACCATTGCCGCCGATTCTTTCGGCGTCCTGGACAATCCGTTCCACAGCCTCAACTCTTTCAGTTGGGGATGTGACGCGCCCAACAATGAGGAAGATCAGGAACTGGTGCGCGTCCTGTTGCCGAGCGGCATTATCACCAAACAGTTTCCCTGCTTCTCGGGCGTCAAGACCATGGCCGAATCGCTCGACAATGCCGGCGTCAGCTGGAAGTATTACTCGCCTCCGAGCACCGACCCGGGCTACATCTGGTCGACATTCGACGCCATAAACGCCGTACGGAACGGCCCGGACTGGAATAAAGTGGTCGACACCAGCAACTTCATCTCCGACATTCAGAAAAACCAGCTGCCCGCCGTGAGCTGGGTCATCACTCCCGCGTGGCAGAGCGAGCATGCTTACCAGAGCACGTGCGAAGGCGAAAATGCCACGGTCGCAGAGCTGAACGCCCTGATGAACAACACGGCTCTGTGGAGCAGCACGGCCGTCTTCATCATCTGGGACGACTTCGGCGGGATCTACGACCACCTCGCGCCGCCCGATCTTGACACTTTCGGCCTCGGACCGCGCGTGCCCCTGCTGGTCATTTCTCCTTACGCCCGGAAGGCATATATCTCTCCCACGCGGTATGAGTTCTCATCGGTTCTGAAGTTCATTGAGGAACGGTTCGGCCTGCCTCCGCTCAGTTCGCGCGATGCCAACGCCAATGACATCACGGACAGCTTCAATTTTGCCCAGACTCCATTGCCGCCGCTCATTCTCACGCGCCGCCAATGCCCTCTGCTTTCTGCCACGCAAGCCGGTATGGGAACGGCGGTCAAAGGCGTAGCCAGTACTGCGATCACTCGCCATCTCGAAATCTACAATTCCCGCCCCGCTCCGCTGACCATCGATTCGCTGGTCAGCAGTAATCCTCAATTTTCAGTAACCGGCAGCAGTTGTACGGCCAGAATCGACTGCTCCACCGGCGTCGCGCATTACTGTTCGGCGGGGACTATCCTCAACCCGCAAAGCGCGGACGGCAGTTGTACCCCGTCATGCAGCATCTGCGTAACCTTCACTCCCAGCGGCACAGGAAAGAGAACGGGCAAGATCACCGTCACTGACAGCGATAGCACGAGCCCGCAGAGCACTGCGGTCAGTGGCCTGGGTACGCTCGTCGAGCTCGCGCCTACGACCTTGCGATTCGGCGGCACGCCGCTGGGATCTTCCTCGACACTTTCCGTAGCTCTGACCAATGTCGGTTCGACCGCGGTGAGTATCTCTTCCATCAGCACCATCGACGACTACATCGCTTCCCACAACTGCGGCTCGTCGGTGCCGCCCCATGGAACCTGTACGATCAACGTCACCTTCACACCGACCTTGTCGGGCGCGCGTCCCGGAGTGCTGACCGTTGTCAGCAGCGATCCCGCCAGTCCGGAGCGCGTCGACCTGGTTGCCAGTGGGCTGGGCATCGTGGTCAAGCCCGGATCCCTCGCCTTTGGATCGCAAGCAGTCGGCACAACCAGCGCTCCCCGGAGCGTCACCATCACCAACCAGAACGCGACGTCTGTGCTGATCGGCGATATCAGCGCCAGCGATGACTTCATGGTCTCGAGCAATAATTGTCCCGCCACGCTGGGACCGCAGCAGACCTGCGCCATCGAGGTTAAGTTCTCGCCCGACGAACCGGGCTCGACCTCAGGTACCGTCTTGATCAGCGATAGCGACCCCACCAGTCCACAAAAGGTCAATGTGTCTGGCACAGGAAAATAGAACGTCAGACCGAATGAGACACGACTCGATCAGGGAGCGCGATGGGAGCGCCACCTCGAGTTTGACATGTTCTTAACATGTAAGTATGTTTATAACATGTCAAAAATGATCCAGCTCAGAAACGTCCCCGATGCTTTGCATCGCAGCCTGAAAGCGCGGGCCGCCATGGCTGGGATGTCGCTATCGGATTACCTGTTGGCGGAAATTCGCGAGGTGGCGGAACGCCCTACGCTTAGCGAGTTGCGGGAGCGTCTGGAGCGTCGCGAGCGTGTGAATCTACCCAAGCCCGCCGCCGCGGTCATTCGCGAAGAGCGAGACGCACGTTGATCGTTCTGGACGCATCGGCCGCACTGGAGTGGCTGCTCCAGACCCCGCGCGGCCTGCGCGTCGGCCGGAGGATCTTTGGGGCTGGCGGAAGCTTGCATGCCCCTCATCTTCTTGATGCAGAGTTAACGCAGGCCTTGAGGCGCTATGTTGCGGTGCACGGTCTTTCTGTTTCGCGGGCGGAAGAAGCGTTACAAGACTTGATGGACCTGCGAGTCCGCCGGTATCCGCACACACCATTTCTGCGGCGGATTTGGGAACTCCGCAACAACCTGACGTCCTATGACGCGCTGTACGTTGCTCTCTCGGAAGCACTCGGAGCAAGGTTGCTCACCTGCGACGCAAAGTTGGCTGCGGCTCCGGGGCATCGTGCGCGGGTCGAGGTTATCTAGGCCGGGATTTTGGTGGACCTGGTCGGGATCGAACCGACGACCTCTTCCATGCCATGGAAGCGCGCTCCCAGCTGCGCCACAGGCCCACTACTGGAAAAACCGGGGGGATCGGACTTCTTCAATTCTCGCCCACCTTTCCCGGCGAGTCAAACTCATCTAGGATAGTGGGCGTCTAAATAAGGGACGTTATCGGAACCCCATGCTCACTTCTCGAAACTTGCTTTCCCTCTTCGCGGGTTGTTTGCTCGCCGTGCTGGCGCCTGCGGCGGCGAGCGCACAAACCCCAACCAATGATCGGCCGTCGCCGGTTGCATATGCTTCGGTGAGCGAGCTGAACAATATCCTTGCGCAAGTGCGGGACGTGGCGCAGAGCATTGACGGCGATCTGGCCAAGACGCGGATCGACAGATGGAAGGCCGATGCGGCAACCAAGCGCGATGCGCAGGCGAACGTCGAATCCATCCGGCGCAATGTGAAGTCGGCTCTGCCCGAGATCCTCACCCAGCTCAATAATGCACCCGAAGATCTTGCGGCCAGCTTCAAGCTCTATCGCAATCTGGACGCGCTTTATGACGTCTTTGGCCCGTTGGCGGAATCGGCCGGCGCGTTCGGATCGAAAGATGAGTATCAGAACCTGGGCAACGACCTGAACGCATTGCAGACTGCCCGGCATGCGCTCGGGGAACGCATGCAGAATCTCGCCGCCAGCAAAGAGAGCGAACTGACGCGGCTGCGCAACCAGATCAGGACTTTGCAAGCGGCAACTCCGCCGGAACCTCCGAAGAAGGTCGTCGTCGACGACACCGAGCCGCCGAAAAAACCGGCAAAGAAAAAGTCCGCGAAGCCGAAGCCGGCAGTGCCGCCAGCACCCGCTCCTGCCAATCCGCAGAGCGCGCCGCAGACGAAATAGCACTTGGCACTTAGCATTTGGCACTTAGCTAAACCTGGACCCCCGGACCGGCACCCAGCGACTGGTCGAGATTTGGGCTAATTGCCAAGTGCCCAATGCCAACTACCATCCGTGCTTCTCTATTGAAAACACAGTGCTTACCTACACGGAACTTCAGCACCTGCCGTGGAGTCTAAGTAATTAAGGCGGGGGATTGGGTCGACGTTTCTGAAAGAGAAGAATTCCCGCCGCCGGGACGCGGAAATTTTATAATGGGGGTAACGCCTGGAGGCTTATGGCGGGAGCTACGACCTTGAGCGATCTCGCGAGCGCCATCGGAGCCCGATCCCAGGAATCCGCTGTCATTGCAGAATTGAAGGCAGGTTCCGAAGAAGCCTATGTCTGGCTGATCCGAGAATTTCATCAGCCGATCTACAGCCTGGTGTACCGCATTGTGAACGACCCGTCCGACGCGGCCGACACCACCCAAGAAGTTTTTCTGAAAGTCTTTCGGGGAATGAGACATTTCCACGGGCAGTCGAGCCTGAAGACATGGATCTATCGGATCGCGCTGCACGAGGCCGCCAACCGCAGACGCTGGTGGTTCCGGCACAAAGCGCAGGAGACATCCATTGAGCCGGTGGAAGCGGAAGGCAGCGAGTTTTCCCTGGGTGATCGACTGGTCGATCAAGGCGAGTCGCCCTTCGATAACTTCGCCCACGCCGAAGTGCAAACGGCGGTGGAAAAGGCGCTGCATGATGTCCCCGAACCGTTCCAGAGCGCGTTGATTCTGCGCGATCTGGAGGAGATGTCGTACGAGGAGATCTCCGAGGTGCTGCAGATTTCGCTCGGAACGGTAAAGTCGCGCATCACGCGCGGCCGCCAGGCGTTGCGGAAACTATTAGCGGGATACGTCCGGGAAGTCGGCGCGGAAATGGGACTGCTAGCCCCACAAGAGCAAGAAGAACGACAGTCGGACAGGATCGGTCATAGGTCGCGTGGTAGCAGAGAGGCTGAGGTGACACCATGAACTGCGGCGAAGTCAAAGAATTGTTCTCGCCGTATTTAGACGGACAAGTGAGCGGAGTCGAGATGCACGCGCTCAGCCGTCACTTGAAAGAGTGCCCTCGATGCAACCGCGAATATGCCGCCCTGCAGCGCACCCAACAACTGCTCGCAGGATTGGGCCCCAAGAAGGCTCCGACAGATCTCGCTCTGAAGCTGAGAGTGGCAATCTCGCAGCAAGTGGCACAGGCACGGCGCGCGCGCTATGAAGGATTACTGGTAAGGATCGAGAACGCGCTTAATGCCTTCATGGTTCCGGCGACGGCTGGACTGGTGAGCGCGGTGCTGATCTTCGGCTTGCTGCTCGGCTTCTTTGCGTTGCCAGGACAATTGCAGGCCTCCAGCGGCGACGTTCCTCTGATGCTCTACACCGCGCCGCAACTCGAGCAGACGATGTTTGGCACGTCGCTGGGCAGTATCAGCGACGATTCTGTGGTGATCGAAGCCTACGTCGATGCCAATGGGCGAGTGGAAGACTATCGCATCCTGTCGCAACCTGACGACGTCCAGGCGATGTTGCCGGAAGTGAAGAAGATCCTGATCTTCACCACTTTCCGGCCGGCGCTTTCTATGGGACGTCCGACTTCGGGCCGGGCCGTGATTTCCTTCTCCAAGATCAGCGTGAAGGGCTAATCGGAAGCGATCGATTCGTAGAGACGCGCCTTGCAGCGTCTCCTGTCCCAGCACGTCCCGGGTCTGGCCAGAGAGAGGCGGTAAGCCGCGTCCCTACCGATGGGTTTGACCCCGAATTCATCCCTTCGTACACTACTTTATAGACTCGCCGATCTGTGCCTGCTATCAGGAGGATTCCCTGGGATCGAGTTTTCGACTGGCGTTTGTTCTGAGTCTGGCTGTGTGTCTGGCATCTCCCGCTCTGGCCGAGAACACGCCCAACGTGTCGCTCGATACCAGTGAGACTCTGTTCACTGTCCTGACCGCCATCAACACCTGCGGCTACGATCAGGAGTTGAGTGCTTCTGACCCGCTGCGCGCGCAGATCCGGTCGGAAGTCGCCAAAGTTGTCCAGAACACACCCGGCGCGCAGGATGCGTTGGCGCCGATGTGCGAGTTTTACCGTGAGCACCAACCGCCCGACTCTTCGCGCGACCTCGCTCAATACGTATCGCTCGCTCTGTATTTGCAGGATCCTCCGACCTTTACTCCCAAATTGAAACAGGCGGAGCTCCCGCCGGAAGCGTCCAGTATTGCCGGCTTCGTTCCGCTGATGCAGGCGTTTTATGACAAAGCGGGATTGCACGCCATTTGGGAGCGGCATCGTGCCCGCTACGCGGAATTGACTCAGGCGTACCACGAGCCCCTGTCAAAGATGACGTTCGACACCGAGATTTATCTCAAGCTGCCGTCGTCGGGCTATCTGGGCCGGCAATTCCAGGTGTATCTCGATGCCATGGGCGCGCCCGGCCAGGTGAATGCCCGCAACTATGCCTTAGATTATTACGTCGTAATATCGCCGTCGAATTCTCTGAAGATGCAACAGATCCGTCACACTTATTTGCATTACCTGCTCGATCCGCTGGCGCTGAAGAATGGCGGTTCGTTCAAGCGGCTGGAACCGCTGCTCGATCAAGTGAAGAGCTCCCCCATGGACGAAGCCTTCAAGAACAACATTTCGCTGCTGGTAACGGAATGTCTGGTACGGGCGATCGAAGTGCGCACCATGGGTTCGGCAAAAATGCCGGAGGCCGAGCGCCTGAAGAACCTGGATGAGTCGGACCAGGAAGGCTACGTCCTGACACGCCATTTCTACGAGGCTCTGATTAAGTTCGAGAAAGACCCGGCTGGACTGCGCGCCATGTACTCCGAGATGCTGGACGGGATCGATATCGGCAAGGAGATCAAGCGGACAGCCCAGATCCAGTTCGCCGGCGAAGCGGCGCCGGAGCTTTTGCATCTGGCGCGCCCCAGGAACGAACGCCTGCTGCTGAATGCCGAGCGGCGGCTTGCAGCGGGTGATGTCGAAGCGGCGCAGAAAATGGCGCAACAGGCGCTGGACGAGGATCAGGAGGACCCAGGCCGGGCGCTGTTCATCCTTGCGCAGATCGCGACCCGGAACCGCGATATGGAAGGCGCCCGGACGTATTTTGAGCGCGCTCTACAGATGGCGCGTGAGCCCAAGGTGATTGCCTGGTCTCACATCTACCTGGGCCGCATTTTCGACTTGAAGGAAGAGCGGGATGTGGCGGTTGATCATTACCGCGCAGCGCTGAATGCGGCCGACGGCGGCGCCCTTCCGGAAGCAAAAACCGCGGCCCAACGGGGAATCGAACAGCCGTACGAGCCTCCGACAGCGGCCCAGCCGCAGCAGTGAAGCGCGAATTTCTTGAAATCTTGTACGGAGAACCCATGAAGCGAACAGCAATGTCAGTAGCAATACTGAGTGTAGCGGTCTGGGCGGGGGCTCAAACCTACGGCCAGGGAGGGCAGCAGAATCCGCCGGCGGCGGGACAAGCGACACAGGGCGGACAAGCCGCGCCGGCCGGGCAGACAGCACCGGCGCCGGGCGCCGCAATCACTCCGGCCAAGCGCCCGCCACAGGCAAAAACCGATCCCGAGTTTAATGCCTGGAAGGCCGCTGATGCCGGTTCGCGACCGACACCCGAGGAACAGGCTGAAGCTCAAAAAAATCCCGCGGACACCCAAAAGATCATGGCGGCAGTCGCTGACCGCGCCGAGAAAGCTGCGGAAGATTTCGCCACGAAGTTTCCTGACAGCGAAGTGAGGATCCTGCTCTACAAGAGTGCGATGCGCAATTACCAAAATTTGAACAATCCCGACAAAACCGAGGCCATGGGCCGCAAAGTGCTCAGCTTGGACGGCGATGACCCGGAGGCACTGGTAACCACTGCCGAAATCATCGCCGAAAAAACTCGCGACACGGACATCGATCGGGATCAGCGTTACGACGAAGCCGCGAAAATGGCACAGAAGGCGCTGACGACGGTGGACACCGATATCAGCGTGCCCGCCGGCACGCCGCAGGACAGGTTGGACGCCTACAAATCTGGACTGCGCTCGCAGGCATATTCCACCATGGGTGCGATCGAGTACAGCAAGAATAACTTCGCAGGGGCACAAGCGAACTTCCAGAAGGCGATTGACGCCTTCCCCAGCCAGCCGTTTCCCGCAGATGTTCTTCGGCTGGCGCTGGCACTCGACAAGCAGCAGAAGTACGACGAGGCGTTGAAAGTTGCCATTCGCGCCGTGGAACTGAGCGCGGAGAACACTCCGATTGGAACCTCGGCGCGCCGCGAACGCGATCGCTTGCAGCAACTCACTGGAGGCGCACCCGTCCCCGCCCAACCGCAGACCCAGCCCCCGAAAAACTGATCGCCGCTCGCCCCGGGCGAGCCGCCTGTTGAATCATGAAGCCTCACGACATCATGGCGCTGGAAGAGAGTCTGGGACACCACTTCCAGCGCCAGGAACTCCTGGTGCAGGCGCTTACTCACAGTTCGCAAGCGCGCGAGGTGGAGGCGCTGGCTGCGACCGATGCATCCGTCCGTCGGGGTGATAACGAACAGCTCGAGTTCCTGGGAGATGCCGTCCTGGGCCTGGTTACTACCGAGGCGCTGTTCCGTCGCTTCCCGGGATTTCACGAAGGACATCTTTCGAAACTGCGCGCGCATCTGGTTGGGCAGAGGCACCTGTTGCGCATGGCCGAGCAGCTCCAGATCGGCCACTATCTGCGCCTGGGCCGCGGCGAAGAGAAGAGCGGCGGCCGCAATAAAGCCACTCTGCTGGTGGACGCGCTGGAAGCGATCCTGGCTGCACTGTATCTCGATGGCGGATGGACGGCGGCGCGCGACTTTATTTTGCGGACGATCGTAGAGCCCGAACTGGCTCATATGAAGCTGGAGACCAGCGCCATCCCGGTGATGGATTTTAAGTCGGCGTTGCAGGAAAGGCTGCAGGCCGCAGGAATGCGCCAGCCAGTCTATGGGTTGGTGAAAGAAGAAGGGCCGGAGCACAGGAAAACTTTTACGGTCGAGGTGCGATTGCCGGAAGCTGAAGTGGACGACTTCGTGGCGCGCGCGGAGGGTCCCACCAAGAAGCGAGCGGAGCAGGAAGCGGCGCGCCAGGTGCTGGAACATTTATCCACGTCGCCGGAGTGGCAGCGGGCGCGTGCCGGGAAAGATTTGTAGAGGCGCCTACCAATCTTGCATCTCCCAGTGTGGGGGCAGGACGCCCCCACGACAGCCGGCGGGACGCCGGCGCTACACCACCTCTAAGTATGTCGTGGAGCGAAAGAATCTCGACCAGTGACTGGCCAGCCACCATTCAATCGGTGGCGGGAACGGTGGTGATCGCCGTGTTCGTGGTCACCTTCCTCGTCCAAGCTTTCACGATTCCTTCGGAGTCGATGGAAAAGACGCTCCTCATCGGCGACTACCTGCTGGTCGACAAGTTCTGCTACGGCGACAGCGGTTTCTGGAATCACGTTCTGCCTTACCGGAAAATTCGCCGCGGCGACATTGTGGTTTTCCATTACCCCGTGAATCCCGCGCAGCATTTTGTAAAGCGGGTTGTCGGTGTCCCGGGAGATCGAGTACGCTTGATCAATAAGCGCGTGTTTGTCAACGGCACTCTCATGCAGGAGCCGTTCGTGCAATACATCGCCCCTGACCGCCAACCTTACCGCGACGACTTCCCGCGCACCGACGCGCCCGCTTTCGGCGTCACCGCGCGCTGGTGGCAGGAGATGCGGACACTGGTGGAGGACAAGCAACTCATCATTCCCGAAGACAGCTATTTTGTGATGGGTGATAATCGCGACGACAGCCAGGACAGCCGCTACTGGGGCTTTGTGCCTCGCGAGAACATCATCGGGCGGCCGCTGCTGATCTATTGGTCGGCATCTAACCTCAACAACGATCTGCCCGGATCGCCGAGTGCAGGTGATAGACTTTATCACCTTGCCTACGCGGTGACCCATGTGTTCCAGATCACCCGCTGGGAGCGTACCTTCCGGCTGGTGCGCTGAGGAAAATCAACTTCCGAGACGGACCATCAACGTGCCCAAGAAGGAAAAAGACAAAGAGCCCCAGGAAGAGAAGCCGCGCGAGACTACCGTCGAGTTTTTGGCGTCCCTAGCGGGTGTGCTGGTCACCGGCCTGTTCATCATTACTTTTATCCTGCAGGCGTTTGAAATTCCATCGAGTTCGATGGAGGACACGCTGCTCATTGGGGATCATCTGTTCGTCAACCGCGAACAGTTCGCTCCGCCGGCGCATTGGATGGGGCGACTGATGCCGTATCGCGAAGTCCGCCGCGACGAAATTGCAGTGTTCTTGTCGCCCGAGCAGCCGGGTTTGTTCCTGGTGAAACGTATCATCGGCGTTCCCGGCGACCGCATCCACTTGCGCGATGGTGCCGTCTACCGGAATGGCGAGAAGCTCGTCGAGCCGTATGCCCAGCACAAACTCGGAAATTTCGACCCTTACCGAGACAATTTTCCTGCCGTGCCGCCTTCGGAAATTAGAAACGAACAATGGAAACAGGAAATGCCTTCGCATATCGAGGGGGAAGACATCGTCGTGTCCCCCGACAGTTATTTTGCTATGGGGGACAACCGCGATAACAGCTACGACAGCCGCTTCTGGGGCTTTGTTCCGCGGGAAAACATGATCGGCCGTCCCATGTTCATCTACTGGTCATTTGTCACGCCGGCCAACCAGTACGAGATGCGCGACATGGGCGACAGGCTGGGATTTCTGGCTCACATTGTTATTCACTTCTTCGATGAAACCCGCTGGTCGCGAACGTTCAGTATCGTGCACTGAGACGAGATTCTCTGAAACGGATACCAAACGTGCCCAAGAAAGAAAAAGACAAAGAGACGCCCAAGGAAGAAAAGCCGCGCGAGACTACCGTCGAGTTTCTGGCCTCTCTGGCGGGAGTGCTGGTCACTGGCCTGTTCATCATTACGTTTATCCTGCAGGCGTTTGAAATTCCCTCCAGTTCGATGGAGGACACGCTGCTCATCGGGGACCACGTCTTCGTCAACCGAGAACAGTTCGCGCCTCCGACGCGTTGGGTGGGGCCGCTCATGCCCTATCGCGACATCCGGCGCAGCGACATCGTGGTGTTCCTGTCTCCGGAGGAACAGGGATTGTTCGTCGTGAAACGGATCATGGGGATTCCTGGCGATCGTCTCCACCTGCGCGACGGCGTTGTGTACCGCAACGGTCAGAAGCTCGATGAGCCCTATGTCCGGCATAAGGACAGTGCACCGAACCCCTATCGCGACAATTTTCCCGCGCTCCCGCCGTCGGAGATGTTTGGCGTGAGAAACGAGAAGTGGCAACAGGAGTTCGCTTCACACGTCGACGGCGAGGACATCGTCGTGCCTCCCAACAGCTACTTCGCCATGGGTGACAACCGCGACGTGAGCTATGACAGCCGCTACTGGGGCTTCATTCCACGGGAGAACGTGATCGGCCGCCCCATGTTTGTCTACTGGTCGTTTACCACTCCGCCCAACCAGTACCAGATGCGCAGCATGGGAGACCGCCTGGGGTTCCTGGCGCACATCATCATTCATTTCTTTGACGAGACACGCTGGTCTCGCACGTTCAAGGTCGTGCAGTGAAATTCCTGCGCTCCAGGCGCGGACTGGTCGCGCTCGCGGCGCTTCTGCTCGTCCTGTTTCTGTTTCGTCCCGGCGTGCGCCAATTGCGCTATCGGATTGCCGGCTCGATCGGTTCAGCTCTGGGCCGAAAGGTCGGACTCGATAATGTTCGCATCCGTCTCCTGCCCAGGCCGGGGTTCGACCTCGAGGGCCTTGTCATCTACGACGATCCGTCGTTTAGCGCGGAGCCGATGATGCGCGCACAGGATGTTTCCGCCGCGATCCGGTTCCGTTCCCTTCTCCGAGGACGACTGGAAATCGCGACTCTGAGTGCGACTGAGCCCAGCATCAACCTGGTGCGCAACGATCACGGCCGCTGGAACCTGGCGAGTCTTCTGGAGCGAAGCGCGCACATTCCCGCGGCGCCAACCGGCAAGCCGGCTTCCGAGCGCCGTCCTGCATTCCCGTATCTGGAGGCGACTCACGCCCGCATCAACTTCAAAATTGGGCAGGCCAAGAAATCCTGGGCTCTGACGGATGCCGATGTGGCCTTGTGGCAGGAGTCCGAGAACTCCTGGGGCGCGCGTATGACGGCCCAGCCGGTGCGTACCGACTACAATCTCACCGACACGGGGGTCGTCCAGCTCAACGCCACCTGGCAGCGCTCTTCCATCCTCGGCGACACGCCGGTGCAAGTTGCGGTGCAATGGCAGAAAGGGCAGCTGGGGCAGATCACGAAGTTGTTCAGCGGCCGAGATCGAGGATGGCGCGGCGGCGTGAGCCTTGAAGCGAATCTTTCTGGCACCCCGAAGGCGCTGCTGGTGCGCAGCCAGTTCAGCATCGAGGATTTCCGGCGCTACGACATCATGGCCAGCGGAAGTCTCCGCTTGTCGACCGCCTGCGCGGGGCACTACAGCACCCAGAACAGCACTCTCACAGATCTGTCGTGCGAGTCGCCGGTTAACGGAGGATTGGTCCGCCTAAATGGAAATCTTGGCCTGATCACCAGTCCGCCCAGCTACGATCTGATACTCACCGCTGACAAGGTGCCGCTGGCGTCCCTGCTGCAAGTGTTGCGTCACGCCAAGAAAGGATTGCCTGCCGATCTCGCCGCGAACGGACGCGTGGACGGTCAGGTCTACGCCGTGAGTGGTGAATCCGGTGCCGCGCAATTGAGGGGTGAGGGCACAGTGGCCGCCATGCGCCTGTTGTCCAACTCCGGAAAAGATGAAATCACCTTCGGCGATGTGCCGCTGGCGGTATCGAACGTGGACGAGAAACCGGTGAAGTCCGGCAGGGTGCGCTCGAACCAGAAAGACGCGGAGCCAGTGAAAGCCTACCTGCAGATTGGGCCATTCCCGCTGGCGATGGGCGCCCCCACAACGGCGAGCGCGGCAGGATGGTTGTCCGCATCTGGTTATCGCTTCTCTTTGCGCGGCGACACGGAAGTGAAGAACCTGTATCGCCTCGCGAACACGCTGGGGCTTTCGGGATTTCGTCCAGTCGCCGACGGGTCGGCACGCGTCGATGTCAGCGTCTCCGGGGTTTGGCAGGGGTTCGCAGCGCCGGAGGCCGTAGGCACCGCTCAACTGCGAAATGTGCGGACTGGGATGCGCGGATTGAATCCGCCTATCGAAATCGCATCCGCAATCTTGCAGGTCGACCCCGAGACCGTTTCGTTAGAGAAAATCGCCGCACAGACCGGGGACACGCACTGGAGCGGTGCGGTAAGAGCACCTCGGCGCTGCGCTCCAGAAGGCTGTGTATTTCAGTTTGACTTGGGCGCCGACGAGTTAACCTCCGGCGGCCTCGCCGAGTGGTTCACTCCTCGTCCTTCCAAACGGCCGTGGTACCGGATCCTGACTTCTAGCGAGCAGCAGGGAAAATCTCCCCTGCTGGCGATCCGGGCTCGTGGCCACTTGCGCATCAATCGCCTGAGTCTGAAAGATGTGGATGCGTCCCAGATCGTCGCGCAAGTGGATCTGGATCGAGGCAAGATCGCGGTGACCGGCCTGCGCGGGCAAGTGTTCCAGGGCGCGCATCAGGGGGATTGGGTCATCGATGTTTCCGCCATGCCGCCACGCTATCAAGCCAAAGGACGATTGCAAAACGTTTCGATGGCCCAGATGAGCGCCGCGATGAACGATGTATGGGCTACCGGAATCGCCGACGGCGAGTTTGATCTGACAACTTCCGGCGTCAATTTTTCGGATTTGCTGGCCCATGCCGAAGGCGCGCTGCAGTTCACCATGCGCAATGGCACGCTCGCCCGTCTCGAACTTCCCGATACTGCCAAACCTTTTCCCGTGCACCTCTTTGCCGCAAACTTGAAGATAAAGAATGGGACATGGAAGCTGAACACGGGCAAACTGGAATCCCACGACGGCATCTATCAAGTAAGCGGAACAGCTTCCCCGGGCAGCGGACTGAATCTCATTCTGACGCGTGGCGACGAGCATTCCTGGAACATAACTGGGACTCTGCTGAAACCCACTGTAGCGCACGCTACTCGTACGGAAGCAAGGACCGTAGTCAAACCCTAGGTCTCAGGTGACACGTCTCACGTCTCAGGTTCTGATTCCGGCGGCGATATTCGTCGCTTGCCTTTCTTTCGGTGCGGGCTCTCGCGGTCTACTTGATAGCGCTGAAAGGAAATTCGACCACATCCATCAGAACGGACTGCAGGCACGTCCTGATTCCCATCCGACCGAACTCACCGAACAGGAAGTGAATGCCTACATGGCTTCGGGCAAAGTCCGCATGCCGGCCGGCGTCGAGTCGGTGCGTCTCGTCGGGACTCCAGGAGTCATCACCGGCCGGTGCCGGGTGGATTTTGATCGCGTCCGGGCAGGGCGCTCCAATTCGAATCCCCTGTTGCGACTCTTTTCCGGCCTGCATGAGGTGGTCGTGGAGGCCCAGGCTGCTGGCTCGAACCACCGAGGCCGAGTGCAGGTGAATTCGGTCGCAATCGATGAGATCGAAGTCCCGCGCTTCGTGCTGGAACTGTTCGTCGACAAGTACGTGACGCCGCGCTATCCGGGCGTGGGACTGGATTCTACATTCGCGCTTCCCGACAAGATCGA
>Ga0209701_10000459_pt1 | contig 23897 bp, 21 predicted proteins | sample CZO8metaG_4_FD_188356 | JGI IMG/M metagenome (GOLD analysis project Ga0209701, IMG submission 188356) | Vadose zone soil microbial communities from the Eel River Critical Zone Observatory, Northern California, USA - CZOApr15con2H3.8 metaG... | ecosystem: Environmental > Terrestrial > Soil >... | reverse complement strand
CAGGCTCCTAGCAGAAGGTTTGCAGAAACTTCGCGACTGCGGCGTCGCGGAGTCAAACTAATCGGTTCGTGTGACGCGTTCAGTTTCCAACTCGTCCCGGGGCGGGACGCAGCGCGTTAGAGGCTGTCGAGGGCGGCGGTGCGGGCGGCGAGGACGGCGTCGACCACTTCGGTCACGCCGACTCCGTGGGTGCACTGGGCGAAGACGACGGGGCCGTCGCCTCGCATGCGGCGGGCGTCGCGCGCCATCACCGAGAGATCGGCACCGACCTGGGGCGCCAGGTCGGTCTTGTTGATCACCAGCATGTCCGACTGTGTGATGCCCGGGCCGCCCTTGCGAGGGACCTTGTCGCCGCCAGCCACGTCGATCACGTAGATGGTGTAGTCGGCCAGCTCGCGGCTGTACTGCGCGGCGAGGTTGTCGCCACCGCTCTCCACGAAGAGCAGCTCGGGGCCGACCTCTTCCATCAGCTGCTCCAGGGCGAGCAGGTTGTGGCTGATGTCCTCGCGGATCGCGGCGTGGGGGCACCCGCCCGTCTCCACCGCGCGGATGCGCTCGGGCGGCAGCGCCTGGTTGCGCACCAGGAACTCGGCGTCTTCGCGGGTGAAGATGTCGTTCGTGACCACGCCCAGGCTGTGGCGTTCCCGCAGCGCCCGGCACAGCGCTAGCACCAGGGCAGTCTTGCCGCTCCCCACCGGACCGCCGATGCCGACGGTGAACGCGCGCGCCGCGTAGTCGCGCCGCAGCGGTCCACCACGCTCGTCGAACCTCCCGGCGTGCTCCATCTCGTCGTGGCGGTGCCCGTGCTCGTGGTCGTGTGCATGCTCGTGGTCGTGTTCGTGCATCGTCGCCTCAGGACTGGAAGAGCCTGGAGTAGAGCCGATCGTGGGTCGAGCCGAAGAGGTCGGCGAGCGGCGCGGTCTGCGCGAGCGCGTCCTCGGTCAGGTCGCCGCAGGCCCCGAGCACCTCGTCCATCACCGGCGCGAGCTCGTGCTGCATCCGCTGCGCTTCGTGCGTTCCTGCCACGCCAAGGCGGACGGCCGCGAAGAGCAGGCCGCGCAGCGCCAGCGAGAGCAGGAGCTGCTGGGCGTGAGTCCGCTCGACGCCCACCGCCCGCAGCACCGCGCCGGCGATCGGGGCGTGGTGCAGGAGCAATCCGGCTGCGCGTGCGCCCTCCCGCAGACCCGTGACCTCGGCAGGGAAGATGCGCGCGCAGGTGTCGAGGAACGCCCGCCCTTGCGTGCGGCTGGCCCGGTTGGCGACGCGGCTGACGAGGAAGGCCTCTGCCCGGGCGTCGAGACGGGGCAGGGCCGCTGGATCCGCGTGGGCAGCCGATGCGAGCGGCAGCGTGCAATGTCCTGCCTGCCAGAGCGCGTCCCGGAGGAACCGCCGCAAGTCGGCGGCCGTCCTGACCTCCCCCTGCTGCGTCGCAGCTTCCAGCCCGCCCGAATGCGCGAAGCCGCCGGTCGGCAACGCCGAGTCGGAGAGCTGGAGCATGAGCCAGGAGAGCTTCATGAGCGTCTCTAGAACAGCGAGTACAGCTGCGCAAGCGGCAGCCGCGCCGCGGGCTCGCAGCGGAGCAGCTCGCCGTCGGCGCGCACCTCGTACGTCTCGGGATCGACCGAGATGGCCGGCAGCGCGTCGTTCAGCTTCATGTCGCGCTTTCCGAGCTTGCGGCACCCGCGCACGGCGGCGATGCGCTTGCGCAGCCCCAGCGCCTGCAAGGTTCCCTCCGCGGCCGCGCGCTGCGAGACGAAGGCGATGCCCGTCGCGCCGGTGGCCCGGCCCATCGCGCCGAACATGGGCCGCATGTAGTTCGGCTGCGGCGTCGGGATGGACGCCCCCGGGTCGCCCATCTGCGACCAGGCGATGAAGCCGCCCTTGATCACCAACTCGGGCCGCGCGCCAAAGAGCGCGGGTCGCCAGAGCACCAGGTCGGCGACCTTCCCCGGCTCGACGGAGCCGATCTCGTGCGCCATCCCGTGCGAGAGCGCGGGGTTGATCGTGTACTTCGCCACGTACCGGCGGATGCGCAGGTTGTCGTTGTCGCCCTTCTCCTCGCTCAGGCGCCCGCGCTGCTCCCGCATCTTGTGCGCCGTCTGCCAGGTGCGCGCGATCACCTCGCCCACCCGCCCCATCGCCTGGCTGTCGCTGGAGATCATGCTGATGGCGCCCAGGTCGTGCAGGATGTCCTCCGCCGCGATCGTCTCGCCGCGGATCCGGCTCTCGGCGAACGAGACGTCCTCGGGGATCTCCCGGTCGAGGTGGTGGCACACCATCAGCATGTCGAGGTGCTCGTCGAGCGTGTTCACCGTGAACGGGCGGGTCGGGTTGGTCGAGCTGGGCAGCACGTTGGGCTCGCCGCAGACGCGGATGATGTCCGGCGCGTGCCCGCCGCCCGCGCCCTCCGAGTGGTAGGTGTGGATGGTGCGGCCCTTGAACGCCGCGATCGAGTCGTCGACGTAGCCCGACTCGTTCAGCGTGTCGGTGTGGATGGTCACCTGCACGTCCTCGCCTTCCGCGACGCCCAGGCAGCAGTCGATGGCGGCGGGCGTGGTGCCCCAGTCCTCGTGCAGCTTGAGGCCGACCGCGCCGCCGCGGATCTGCTCGAGGAGGCCCTGCGGCAGCGAGGTGTTGCCCTTGCCGGTGAACCCGATGTTGAGCGGCAGGTCGTCGGTCGCCTGCAGCATGCGCGCGATGTTCCAGGAACCCGGCGTGCAGGTGGTCGCGTTCGTTCCGGTGGCCGGACCGGTCCCGCCGCCCACCCAGGTGGTGATGCCGCTCGCGACGGCCTCGAACGCCTGCTGCGGGGAGATGAAATGGATGTGCGTGTCGACGCCGCCGGCGGTCAAAATCAGGCCCTCGCCGGCGATGGCCTCCGTGGTCACGCCCACGATCATGCCCGGCGTGACGCCCGCCATCACGTCCGGGTTCCCCGCCTTCCCGATACCGGCGATCCGGCCGTCCTTGATGCCGACGTCCGCCTTGACGATCCCCGTCCAGTCGACGATGAGCGCGTTGGTGATCACGCAGTCGAGCGCCTCGGCCTCGCTCGCTCCGGCCTTCTGGCCCATGCCGTCGCGCAGCACCTTGCCGCCTCCGAACTTGCACTCGTCGCCGTAGACGGTGTGGTCGCGCTCGACCTCCGCGACGAGGTTGGTGTCGCCCAGCCGGACGCGGTCGCCGCGCGTCGGGCCGAACAGGTCGGCGTAGTGGCGCCGCTGGATGCGCCGGCTCACGGCTTCTCCTCCGCGTGGGCGAATCCGCGCGAGACGGCGGCCGCCACCGCGCGCGACTTCCGGGCGCTATCGATGGGTCCATCGGCGATCGCGTTGCCGCCGTGCGCCACCTTGTCGCCGGCGAGCGCGACGAGCTGCACGGTTTTGCGCTCGCCCGGCTCGAAGCGCACTGCGTTCCCGGCCGGGATGTCTAGGCGCATGCCGTACGCCCTGCCGCGATCGAACGAAAGGGCGCGGTTGGTCTCGAAGAAGTGGTAGTGGCTCCCGACCTGGATGGGACGGTCGCCCAGGTTGGTGACGGCGATGGCGACCGACTCCCGGCCTTCGTTGAGCGTGATCTCGCCGGGCGCGGCGATCACCTCGCCGGGAACCGGCGCCTCGCCGGCGCCGGCGAAGCGCGCGCGGTCCGGCACGGGGAGGAAGCTGCCGTGGAGCGCGAGCGCCAGGTCGCCGTGCTCGAGCGCCACCGGGTGGTGCACGGTGACGAGCTTGGTGCCGTCCGCGAACGTGCCCTCCACCTGCACCTCGGCGATCATTTCCGGCACGCCGTCCATCACCTCCGCGCGCCCCAGCAGGCGGCGCCCGAGGTCCATCAGCTCGGCGACGCTTCTGCCGTCGCGGATGAGCTCGAGCAACTGCGCGGCGATGAGCCCCACCGCCTCGGGGTGGTTCAGGCGGAGCCCGCGCGCCAGCCGCTTCTGCGCGAGGAAGCCGACGCCGTGGAGCAGCAGCTTGTCCATCTCGCGAGGGATCAGGTGCATGCAAGGCCTCGTTTGCGGAGGGCGGGGATCATGGCCGGCGCGCCCAGGGGTCGTCGCCGAGGAGATCGGGCAGGAAGCGCAGGTGGTCGCGGACCGCGTGGAGCGCGTCTTCCAGCGAGACGGCGGCGATCCGGACCAGGAGAGCGCCGCCGTCCAGGTCGTTGGCCTGCTCGATGCGATCCGCGCGCGATCGCAGCGGCAAAGACCCGATCCGCCGCGCGAGCGCGGCGCGCTCGTCGCGCAGGGAGTCCCCGGCGAGCAGCAGCGTGCAGAGCGCATCGAATCGGCCGAGGCGCTCGGCGAGCGCGCCGTGGTCCGGGTCGAGGAGGAGCCGCTCCGCGATGAGGAGCCGGTCTCCGCTGCGCAGGGACAGCTCGCCTTCATAGCGGCGGAACGCCCACCGCTCGCCCCGCGCGCTCCGCCCGGACGCGAGCACGTCCACCGCGATGGCCGCGGCGCCCGGGGCGAGCCGAAGCTCCGTCTTCTGCTGGTACGAGGCGCCGGCGAAGCACACGGTGGGGTCCGGCAGGAGCGCGAGGAAGGCCCCCTCGCCGACCTCGGCGGCGAGCTCGCTCCGGCACCCGCGCACCGAGCGATAGATGCGGTTCTGTCCTTGCGACGCCAGCACGGCGGCTGCGCCCGGAGCTACGTCGACGCGCAGCCGGATGGCGTCGCCATCGACCATCCCGCCGCCGAGGGTGCTGGTGTACGCCCAGGCGGCGCGTCCGTGGTTGCGCGGCGTGAGGACGCGCAGGGGGCTGGTCGCGAACGCCGCCCCGATGACGGTCCGGGCCCCCGCGCGGCGGAACGAGAGCCGGGCCTCGGGGGCCCCCTCCGTTCGGTGCTCCGCGAAGACCCTCACCGGACGCCCCTCCCGTCACACCGCCAGGTGGTGCCGTACCTCTTCGGTATCCAGATTCGCGACCTCGCCGCGATCGACCACCTGCCCGCGCGAGAGGATCGCATAGTGCTGCGCGAGCGACTTGGCGAAGTCGACGTACTGCTCGACCAGCAGGATGGTCATCCCCCGCTCGAGCAGGACGCGGAGCACGCGCTCGATGTCCTTCACGATCGACGGCTGGATTCCTTCGGTCGGCTCGTCGAGCAGGAGAAGCTTCGGACGGGCGACCAGGGCGCGCGCGATGGCGAGCTGCTGCTGCTGGCCCCCGGAGAGGTCGCCCCCGCGCCGCTTCTGCATCGTGCGCAGTGCGGGGAAGAGCGCTTCCAGCTCGTCGCGCGAGGTGAGCGGCCGCCCGGAACCGGCGGCCGCCTCCCCGACGGCGAGGTTCTCCGCCACGGTGAGTCGCGGGAAGATCTCGCGGCCCTGGGGGACGTAGCCGATCCCGAGCCGCGCGCGCTGGTAGGCGGTGAGATGCGCGATGTCCTCGCCCTCGAACGCGATGCGCCCCGACCGCGCCTGCAGGAGCCCCATCAGGCAGCGCAGCAGCGTGGTCTTGCCGACCCCGTTGCGGCCGAGGAGCGCGGTGCAGGTCCCGGCCGGCACCGACAGATCGATGCCGCGGAGCGTGTGGCTCCCGCCGTAGAACTGGTTGAGGCCGCGGATCTCCAGCATCGTCAGCGCCCCAGGTAGACCTCGACGACGCGAGGGTCCTCCCGCACGCGGTCCATCGTCCCCTCCGCCAGCACCTTCCCCTCGTGCAGGACGGTGACCGTGCGCGCGATGCTGGCGACGAAGTGCATGTCGTGCTCGACCACGACCAGCGAGTGGCGGCCGGCGAGCGACTCGAGCAGCTCGCCGGTGCGGGAGGTCTCCTCGTCGGTCATGCCGGCCACCGGCTCGTCGAGGAGGAGCAGCTTGGGCTCCTGCATCAGCAGGATGCCGATCTCCAGCCACTGCTTCTGACCGTGCGAGAGCAGGTCCGCGGTGCGGTGGGCCTGCGCGCGCAGGCCGATGACGTCCAGGATCTGCTCCATGCGGTCCGTCTGCTCCGGCGTGAGCTTCGCGCCGAGCGTGCGGAACACGCTCTTGTCGGTCTTCAGCGCCAGCTCCAGGTTCTCCAGCACCGTGTGGTTGCGGAAGACGGTCGGCTTCTGGAACTTCCGCCCGATGCCCAGCTCGGCGATCTCGGTCTCCGAGAGCCGGGTGAGGTCGTTCGCCTCGCCGAAGTACGCGTCGCCGGCGTCCGGCCGCGTCTTTCCGGTGATCACGTCCATCATCGTCGTCTTGCCCGCCCCGTTGGGTCCGATGATGCAGCGCAGCTCGCCGGGCTCGATGATCAGGGACAGCCCCGCGAGCGCCTTGAAGCCGTCGAAGCTGACCGTCACCCCGTCCAAGTACAGCACCGGGCCCTGCGGCGTGTCGAGCCTCACGGCTTCTGCCCCGGCGACAGGAGCCCCACGATGCCCCGTGGCAGGTAACGCGTGACCAGGATGAAGAGCAGGCCCAACAGGAACAGCCACAGCTCGGGGAAGCTCACCGTCAGCCAGCTCTTGGCGCCGTTCACCAGCGCCGCTCCCAGCACCGGGCCGATCAGCGATCCCCGCCCGCCGACCGCCACCCAGATGGCGATCTCGACCGAGTTCGCCGGCGACATCTCGCTCGGGTTGATGATGCCCACCTGGGGCACGTACAGCGCGCCGGCGATCCCGCACATGACCGCGGAGAGCGTCCAGACGAACAGCTTGTAACCGACCGGGTCGTAGCCGCAGAAGCGCAGGCGGCTCTCCTCGTCGCGGATGGCGGTCAGCACGCGGCCGAACTTGGAGAGCACCAGGGAGCGGCAGAGCGCGAGCGCGCCGAGCAGCGCGGTGGCGCTGAGCACGTAGAGCGCCACCTTGGTGCGCGGGCTGGCGATGGCGAATCCGAGGATGCGCTTGAAGTCGGTGAAGCCGTTGTTCCCGCCGAAGCCGGTGTTGTTGCGGAAGAAGAGCAGCATGAAGGCGAAGGTCAGCGCCTGCGTGATGATGGAGAAGTAGACGCCGCGGATGCGGGAGCGGAAGGCAAACCAGCCGAAGACCAGCGCGAGCAGGCCGGGGGCGAGGACGACGAAGAGGCAGGCCTGGAGGAAATGCTGCGAGCCGAACCAGTACCAGGGCAGCTCCTTCCAGTCGAGGAACACCATGAAGTCGGGCAGGTCGCTCTGGTACACGCCTTCGCGGCCGATGGAGCGCATCAGGTACATGCCCATCGCGTAGCCGCCCAGCGCGAAGAAGAGGCCGTGCCCGAGGCTGAGAATCCCCGTGTAGCCCCAGATGAGGTCGACCGCGAGCGCCACGATGGCGTAGCAGAGGAACTTCCCCAAGAGCGCGACCGTGTAGTCGGACACGTGGAAGGCGCTGCCGGCGGGCACGGCCAGGTTCAGCGCGGGAACGACCACGACCAGCGCCGCGTACGCGGCGAGCACCAGGGCGATGGCGCGGCGGGACTGCAGCGGGCGCGCCGTCGCGAGCACGCCCGTCACGCCTCCTCCGCCGCGCGCCCTCTCGGTGCGAACAGGCCCTGTGGGCGGCGCTGGATGAAGAGGATGATGAAGGCGAGCACGGCGATCTTCGCCAGCACCGCGCCGGCGAAGGGCTCGAGCAGCTTGTTGACCTGCCCCAGCCCGACGGCGGCGAGCACCGTGCCGGCCAGTTGCCCCACGCCGCCCAGCACCACCACCATGAAGGAGTCGACGATGAACCCCTGGCCCAGCTCGGGGCCGACGTTGCCGATCTGGGACAGCGCGCACCCGCCCAGGCCGGCGATGCCGGCGCCGAGGGCGAAGGTGAGCAGATCGACCCAGGGCGTGGCGACGCCGAGGCCCGCGGCCATTCCGCGGTTCTGCATGACCGCCCGGACCAGCAGCCCCAGCCGCGTGCGCTCGATGAGCAACCAGACGACGAACACGACCAGGCCGGCGAAGGCGACGATCGCGATGCGGTTGTACGGCAGCACGAGCCCGGTCATCACCGTCACCCCGCCGGACATCCACGAGGGGTTCGCCACCTCGACGTTCTGCGCGCCGAAGGTGCTGCGCACCGCCTGGATGAGGAGCAGGCTCGCGCCCCAGGTGGCGAGCAGCGTCTCCAGCGGGCGCCCGTAGAGGGCGCGCACCACCGTGACCTCGAGCAGGAGGCCGACCACGCCCGCGGCCAGGAAGGCGGCCGGCGCGGCGGCGAGGAGGTACCAGTCGAACGCGCCGGGGAGGTGGGCGCGGAAGAACGACTGGACCACGTACGTCGCGTACGCACCGATCATGAGCAGCTCGCCGTGCGCCATGTTGATGACGCCCATCAGCCCGAAGGTGATGGCCAGCCCCAACGCCGCCAGAAGCAGCACGCTGCCCAGGCTCAGGCCGCTGAACACCCAGCCCACGACCTCCGCGAGGCGCAGCGATCCGTCGATGTCGTTCACGGCGCGGTGGATGGCGTCGCGCACGGCGGGATCGGGCTCCGCGCCGGGGCCTCCCGCGGCGCCTCCGAGCCGCTCCAAGAGCAGGCGCTTGCTGCGGGTGCTGGGCGCCCGCCGGAGCACGTCCACCGCGGCGAGGCGCTTGTCCCGGTCACGGCTGCCGAGCAGCAGCGCGCCCTGGAGGGACTGGACCGCCTCGCGGACCTGGCCGTCCTTCTCCTGGGCGAGGACCCGGTCGAGCACCGGTAGCAGGTCCTCGTCGGCGCCTTCCTGGAGCGTGCGCGCGGCGTGGAGCCGGTCCGCGGCGCGGGGAGCGAACAGTCCCAGCGCGGCAATCGCCCGCTCGAGCGTGCGCCGCAGGCGGTTGTTGATCGAGACCTTCTCCACCTCGGCCGCCGCGACGGACGCGGGCTTTTGCGTGAGCGGATCGAGCCACGCGCCGTTCTCCTCCACGACCGCTCGCCCGGCGGCGATCGCGAGGCGTCCCTCGAGCAGCGCGCGCAGGACCGGGAGGGAGGCGACGTCGGCCGAGGTGACTGCCTCCTGCACCGCGGCGAGCTTTGCGGAACCGTCGCCGGAAGCGAGCTTCTCCAGGGACGCGGCGTCGAGGGCGGAAGCTCCGCGCGCGGCGAGACACGCGGCCGCGGCGATGGCGAGCGCCAGGGAAGGCACCTGTGGCGCGGAGCGCATCTCGATCTCCTGGAGCGGTGCTTTAACACCACAGGCCGTGCGCCCGCCAGTGGCACGGGACGGACCATTTTGTAGGGCAGTAATGAAAATCCTACCAAATTGTCGAAATCGGGACCGCCCCGCCGCAAGCGCGCGGAGGGGAGCGCGGTGTGGCTCCGATCTTGCTCCACGAGCAGGTGTTCGTGCACGCCCACGAAGCACAGCGCTCTTCCCCCTGACTGGAGAGACAATGAAGATCCGTCGAGCTGCAATCGGTCTCGCCCTCTGCTGCGCCGTGCTCGGCGCAGCCGCGCCCGCGCGCGCCGCCGAGCCGATCAAGGTCGGCATCCTGCACTCGCTCTCCGGCACGATGGCCATCAGCGAGACCTCGCTGAAGGACGTCGCGCTGATGACCATCGATGAGATCAACGCGAAGGGCGGCGTGCTCGGCCGCAAGATCCAGCCGATCGTCGTCGATCCCGCCTCCAACTGGCCGCTGTTCGCCGAGAAGGCCCGCCAGCTGCTCACCCAGGACAAGGTGGCGACGGTGTTCGGCTGCTGGACCTCGGTGTCGCGCAAGTCCGTGCTGCCCGTGTTCGAGGAGCTGAACGGGCTGCTCTTCTACCCGGTGCAGTACGAGGGCGAGGAGCTGTCGCAGAACGTGTTCTACACGGGCGCCGCGCCCAACCAGCAAGCGATCCCCGCGGTCGAATACCTCATGTCCAAGGAGGGCGGCGGGGCGACCCGCTTCTTCCTGCTCGGCACCGACTACGTCTACCCGCGCACCACCAACAAGATCCTGCGCGCGTTCCTCAAGGCGAAGAAGGTGGACGAGAAGGACATCCAGGAGATCTACACGCCGTTCGGGCACAACGACTACCAGACCATCGTGGCGCAGATCAAAGCGTTCGGCGCCGGCGGCCGCACCGCGGTCATCTCGACCATCAACGGCGACTCGAACGTGCCCTTCTACAAGGAGCTCGGCAACCAGGGCCTCAAGGCCACCGACATCCCGGTGGTCGCGTTCTCCGTGGGAGAGGAGGAGCTGCGCGGGATCGATACCAAGCCCCTGGTCGGCCACCTCGCCGCCTGGAACTACTTCATGTCGGTGAAGAACCCCGCCAACACGGAGTTCATCGCCAAGTGGAAGGCGTACGTGAAGAAGAACAAGCTGCCGGGCGGCGACGCGCGCGTCACCAACGACCCGATGGAAGCCACGTACGTCGGCATCCACATGTGGGCGCAGGCGGTGCAAAAGGCCGGCAGCACTTCGGTCGACGCCGTCCGCAAGGCGATGGCCGGGCAGACCTTCCCGGGGCCCTCCGGGTACACGCTCAAGATGGACGAGCAAAACCATCACCTCTGGAAGCCGGTGATGATCGGCGAGGTCCAGGGGAACGGTCAGTTCGACGTGGTCTGGAAGACGGACAAGACGATCCGCGCGCAACCGTGGAGCCCGTTCATCGCCGGCAACGAGAAGCGCGTATCGGCGGCGCAGTAGCCATGTCGGACCCCTCCAGGAGGACCGGATGACAATGGCTGCGCGATTCCTGCTGGCCCTCGCCGTCTTCTCCCTCGTCGCCGGGCGCGCCGCGCGCGGCGGACCGTCCCCTGAACCCGCTCCGGCGCCCGCGGTCGCCGCCGCCGAGGCGAAGCTCGCCGCTCCCGCCGCCGCACCTGCGCCGAAGACGCTCTCGTACGGAGTGGGGTTGCGGGTCGGCGGAGGTCTCGACACCAGCACCGGCACCGTTTCGAGCGACAACGTGGGAATCAAGACGCTCGACGTCCGGCCCTACATCAGTGGCCAGGTGCACCCGCTGCTCAAGTTCGAGGGACACCTCGACCTGAACAACGCCGACCAGAGCCGCATCCGCGTGCTCGACGCGGTGGCCAAGTTCGAGCTGGACGACCTCTTCAACGTCTGGTTGGGGCGCTTCCTGCCTCCCTCCGACCGGGCCAACCTGAGCGGCCCGTACTACCAGAACGCGTGGTTCTTTCCGACCGGCGTGAACGGCTACCCGTCCATCTACGCCGGCCGCGACGACGGAGGCGCGGTCTGGGGCCAGCTCGAGAAGGGCAAGTTCAAGTACCAGGCCGGCGTCTTCACCCTGGACTCCAACACTCCCACCTCGGAAGTGCTCTACGCCGGAAGGCTGGTCCTGAACCTCCTCGACCCGGAGCCGGGCTACTACAACAGCAGCACGTACTACGGGACCAAGGACGTGCTAGCGCTCGGCGGGGCGGTGCAGTACCAGAAGCTGGGCGCCGCCACCGTCATCGGGACCGACGCTACGGGAGCGCCGATCCTCGCCCGCAACGACCTGCTCGCGTTCAACGTCGACCTCCTCTTCGAGAAGCGGCTCGCCTGGGCCGACACGCTGACCCTGGAGGGCGCGTACTACAACTTCAACAAGGGAGCACAAGGCTGGAGCTGGTACGCGCTGGCCAGCTACCTGTTCGCCACCAAAGTGGCGTTCGGCCAGGTGCAGCCGATGGTGCGCTGGCAGCAGTTCACGGCCACCGCCGGCGGAGACCCGGTCCGGACCCTCGACGCCGGTCTCAACTACATCATCGACGGGCACAACACGCGCGTCGCCTTCGCCGTGCAGAACCGCAACCCTCCGACCGCGCCGAGCACCACCTCCTACCAGCTGGGCATCCAGATCCAGGAATGAGGAGAACCCCGTTGCCAGGTCCGACGAAACCGTCGGAAGCGTCGGACCTGGCTACAAATTCGTCGTTCCACTTGCGGCGGCATCGGCAGCGCGCCTACCCTGCCGGAATGGCGAAGCGCGCTTCCGAGCCGAGGACCGACCTGCGGAGGCTCACCACCCTGCAGGAGATCAGCCATGCGCTCTCGAGCGCGGCGGACCTGCGCCACTCGCTCGAGCGGGTGCTGGAGAAGCTGGAGCGCGACCACGAGGCGGTGCGCAGCGCGGTGATGGTGCTGGGCCCCGACGGCCACGAGATCGTCATCGAGGCCTCGGTCGGCATCAGCGTCGAGGGCCGGCTCGCGCGGTACCGCCTGGGCGAAGGGATCACCGGCCGGGTCGTGCAGAGCGGGAAGCCCATCGTGGTGCCCGCCATCAGCCGCGAGCCGCTCTTCCTGCACCGGGCCGTGCAGCGCAAGCGGCCGGGGATGCCGGAGCTGAGCTACGTGTGCGTCCCCATCGCCCTGAACCGCGCCCCGCTGGGAGCGCTCGCCGTGGACCTGGAGTTCGATCCGGGGCGCGACTACGAGGCGGCGTTGCGCTTCTTCTCGGTGGTGGCGGGGATGATCGCGCAGGCGTTCCAGGCGCGCAGGACCATCGAGGACGAGCGCAAGCGGCTGCTCGACGAGAACGTGCACCTCAAGCACGAGCTGCAGCAGCGCTACGACTTCTCCAATCTGGTGGGAACCAGCAGTCCCATGCGCCAGGCGTACGAGCAGATCGCGCAGGTCGCGCGCACCGGGACCACGGTGCTCATCCGCGGCGAGTCGGGGACCGGCAAGGAGCTGATCGCCCACGCCATCCACTACAACTCGCCGCGCAAGGACAAGGCGTTCGTCAAGGTGAGCTGCGCGGCGCTCCCCGACACGCTGATCGAGTCGGAGCTGTTCGGCTACGAGAAGGGCGCCTTCACCGGCGCCGCGGCGCGCAAGCGCGGCCGATTCGAGCTGGCCGACGGCGGCACGCTGTTCCTCGACGAGGTGGGCGAGCTGAACCTCGCCACCCAGGTGAAGCTCCTGCGCGTGCTGCAGGAGAAGGAATTCGAGCGGCTGGGCGGCACGGAGACCGTGAAGGTCGACGTCCGCCTGATCGCCGCCACGAACCGCGATCTGGAGAAGGCGATCGCCGAGCGGCAGCTCCGCGAGGACCTCTACTACCGCCTCGACGTGTTCTCCATCTTCGTGCCGCCGCTGCGCGACCGGAAGCCGGACATCATGCTGCTCGCCGACCACTTCCTCACCAAGTACGCGCGGCAGCACAAGAAGATCATCCGCCGCATCTCCACGCCCGCCATCGACATGCTGATGAGCTACCACTGGCCCGGCAACGTGCGCGAGCTGGAGAACACCCTGGAGCGGGCGGTGCTCACCTGCGACGGCAACGTGATCCATGGCCACCATTTGCCGCCGACGCTGCAAACCGCCGAGGCCTCCGGCACGGTGATGCAGACCTCGCTCAACGACGCCGTCGAGCAGTACGAGAAGGACCTCATCCTCGACGCGCTCAAGAGTGCGCGCGGCAACTGCGCCAAGGCGGCGCGCTTGCTCGGCAGCACCGAGCGGATCATCGGCTACAAGGTGAGGAAGTACGCGATCGACCCCCGGCGCTTCCGCGAGCGGGCGATGACCGTCGTCCCGCGCGCCAAGCTGGCGCCGTCACGCCTCGATTCGCGTGCGCCTTGAGGTTTTACTTGACAATACCGGCGGTAGGGGAATAGGACTTCGCGATCATGTTCGATCGGATGACCAGCGCGAACAGCAAGCCCGCCGCGGCGTCCGGCCTCGTCCTTAGCGGCATCATTATTGGCCTCCTTACCAAGGGGTGCGGGCCCCCCTTCTGACGCGAACAGCGATTCCGAAGTGAGAGCCCCCGCACCCCACCAGGTCGCGGGGGCTTTTTTTTCTCCCAGCAGGCGCGGTGAAAGGTCGACATGAAGCGCACAGGCTCACAGGCGATCTGGGAAGCCCTCGTCGGCGAGGGCGTCGAGACCGTCTTCGGCTACCCGGGCGGCGCGATCATGCCCGCCTACGACGCGCTGCCGGGCTACGCGATCCGCCACGTGCTGGTGCGTCACGAGCAGGGCGCCGCGCACATGGCCGACGGCTACGCGCGGGCCTCCGGGAAGGTCGGGGTCGCGGTGGCGACCTCGGGCCCGGGCGCCACCAACCTCGTCACCGGCATCGCGACCGCGATGATGGACTCGTCGCCGATGGTCTGCATCACCGGCCAGGTCTCCTCCGCGGTGCTGGGCACCGACGCGTTCCAGGAGACGGACATCACCGGCGTCACGCTCCCCATCACCAAGCACAACTACCTGGTCACGCGCGCGGAGGAGATCTACCCGACGCTGCGCGAGGCCTTCCACCTGGCGCGCTCCGGCCGGCCCGGCCCGGTGCACGTGGACATCACCAAGGACGCGCAGCAGGCCAGCTTCGAGTTCCGCCCCGAAGACGGGCCCGCGCCGCGCTCCGGCCGCAAGCTGCGACCCTCGCCTCCCGCCGACCTCGACCGGGCGGCGGCGCTGATCGACGCCGCCGAGCGGCCGCTGGTGCTGTCCGGCCACGGCATCGTGCGCTCCGGCGCCAGCGATCTGCTGGTCGAGTTCGCGGAGAAGACGAGCACGCCGGTCGCGTGCACGCTGCTCGGCCTGGGCGGCTTCCCGGCTTCGCACCCGCTCAGCCTGGGGATGATGGGCATGCACGGCGAGGCCTGGGTGAACAAGGCCATCCAGGAGGCGGACCTGCTCATCGCGCTGGGGATGCGCTTCGACGACCGCGTCACCGGCAAGCTGAGCACCTACGCGGTGAACGCGCGCAAGATCCACGTCGAGATCGACCCCTCCGAGATCAACAAGAACGTCAAGGTGGACGTCGCCGTGATGGGCGACGCCGCCTGGGCGGTGCGCGAGTTGGTCGGGCGGGTGCGGGCGCGCCCGCGCGCCGCCTGGCTCGGGCGCATCGCCGAGATGAAGGGCGACACCGCGGTGCGGGACATCCAGTCGCTGCCGCACTCCGGCCGGCTGTTTGCCGCGCACGTGCTCCACGACCTGTGGAGGCTCACCTCGGGGCGCGCGCTGGTGGTGACCGACGTCGGCCAGCACCAGATGTGGGAAGCCCAGTACTACAAGCACGACCGGCCGCGCTCGCTGATCACCTCGGGCGGCCTGGGCACCATGGGGTTCGCGCTGCCGGCGGCGATCGGCGCGCGGTTCGCCCGGCCCGACGACGAGATCTGGGTGGTGGCCGGCGACGGCGGCTTCCAGATGACCGCCTGCGAGCTGTCCACCTGCGCGCAGGAGAACATCAAGGTCAACGTGGCCATCATCAACAACGGATTCCTCGGGATGGTCCGGCAGTGGCAGGAGTTCTTCTACAGCCGCCGCTACGTCGCGACCCCGCTGCTCAGCCCCGACTTCGTCAAGCTCGCCGAGGCGCACGGGCTGCTCGGCCTGCGCGTGACCGCCCGCGAGGAGATCGAGGGCGCGGTGGCGCGCGCGCAGAAGGCGCCCGGCACGGTGGTGGTCGATTTCCGCGTCGAGCAGGAAGACAGCGTCTACCCGATGGTCCCCAGCAACTCGGACTTGCGCGACATGATCCGCCGCCCCACCCCGATGCTCGAGACGGGAGCCGACCCGTGACCCGGAGGATGAGATGAAGACCGCCGTCGCCCATACGTTCGTCGCCACCGTCGAGGATCGGCCCGGCGCCCTGAACCGGGTGGTGTCGCTGTTCCGCCGCCGCGGGTTCAACATCGCCTCCCTCACGGTGGGCACCACCGAGCGCCCCGGGGTCTCGCGCATCACCCTGGTGGTGAAGTCCGATCCGGACACCGCCCGCCGCGTGCAGGCCAACCTGGAAAAGCTGGTCGACGTGCTCCAGGTGCAGGACCTCACCGGCGTCGCCGCCCTGACCCGCGAGTTCGCCCTGGTCAAGGCGTCGGTCCCGCCCGAGAAGCGCGCCGAGGTGCTCCGCCTGTGCGGAGTGTTCCGCGCCCGCGTGGTGGACGTCTCGCCGGCCACCCTGACGGTGGAGATCACCGGGACGCCCGACAAGGTGGACGCGCTGCTCGAGGTGGTCCGCCCGTACGGCATCGCGGAGATGGTCCGCACCGGTCCGCTCGCCATGGGGCGCGGCGCGGAAGTGAACGAGGTCAAGGTCCAGGCCGGGATGGCGGCCTGAAATGGATGCCGTGATGCCACAAACTGAAAAGCGCGCCGCCGAAACCGGCGGCGGCGACCGAGTCATCGTCTTCGACACCAGCCTGCGCGACGGCGAGCAGGCGCCCGGCGCCAGCATGGACCTGGAGCAGAAGCTCCGGGTGGCGCGCGCGCTCCAGGCGCTCGGTGTCGACGTGCTCGAGGCGGGCTTCCCGGCTGCCTCGCCCGGCGATTACGAAGCGGTGACGGCGGTCGCCCGCCAGGTCGAGGGCCCGACCGTGTGCGCTCTCGCCCGGGCGAACCGCGAGGACATCGATCGGGTGACCGAGGCGCTCCGCCCGGCCGGGCGCAAGCGCTGCCACGTCTTCCTCGCCACCAGCCCCATCCACCGCGAGTTCAAGCTGGGCCTTACGACCGCGGAGGTGGTGCGCCGGGCGGTGGAGGCCATCCGGCACGCGCGCCAGAGCTTCGACGACGTCGAGTACTCGGCGGAGGACGCCGCCCGCACGGAGCCCGACTTCCTCTGCGAGGTGGTGGAGAAGGTCATCGAGGCCGGCGCGACCACCGTCAACATCCCGGACACGGTCGGCTACGCGATCCCGTCGCAGTTCGCCGGGCTCATCCTGCACTTGCGCCGGAGGGTGCGCGGGATCGAGCGGGTGGTGCTCAGCGTCCACTGCCACGACGATCTCGGCCTGGCGGTCGCGAACACGCTGGCGGCGGTGGAGGCCGGGGCCCGGCAAGTGGAGTGCACCGTGAACGGCATCGGCGAGCGCGCGGGGAACTGCTCGCTGGAGGAAGTGGTGATGGCGCTGCGTACGCGCGCCGATCATTTCCAGTTGCGCACCGGCATCCGCACGCAGGAGCTGTGCGCCGCGAGCCGCGCGGTGGCCAAGGCGAGCGGCTTCGCGGTGGCGCGGAACAAGGCCGTGGTGGGGCAGAACGCGTTCGCGCACGAGGCGGGGATCCACCAGCACGGCATGATGGCCAACGCGCTCACCTACGAAATCATGCGCCCCGACGACGTCGGGTTCGAGAGCAGCCAGCTGGTGCTGGGCAAGCACAGCGGCCGCCACCTCCTGCGCTACCGCCTGGAGCAGCTCGGCTACCGTCTCGACGACGTCCAGTTCGAGCGCGCATTCGTCGAGGTGAAGAAGCTCGCCGATCACAAGAAGGAGCTGCACGACGGCGATCTGGAGGCGGTGGTCGCCGGCGTGCTGCACGGCGTCCCGGTCGGGCTTGCGGAAAGCGAGGCGCGGACGTGAGGGTGAGGACGCTCTTCGAGAGGGTCTGGGACGCCCACGTGGTCCGGCCCGAGACGGCGGACTCGCCCGCGATCCTGTACGTCGACCTGCACCTCGTACACGAGGTGACCTCGCCCCAGGCCTTCGAGGTGCTGCGCGAGCGCGGGCTGCGCGTCCGGCGGCCGGACAAGACCGTCGCCACCATGGACCACTCGATCCCGACCACGCCAGGAGGGGGCCGGTTCGCCATCGCCGATCCGCAGGCGGCGGCGCAGCTGCGGCGGCTCGAGGAGAACTGCTCGGAGTTCGGCATCGAGTTGCACGCGCTGGGCAGCGAAGGCCAGGGCATCGTGCACGTGATCGGTCCCGAGATGGGGCTCACGCAGCCCGGCCGGACCATCGTGTGCGGCGACAGCCACACCAGCACGCACGGCGCGTTCGGCGCGCTCGCGTTCGGCGTCGGCACCAGCGAGGTGGCGCACGTCCTCGCCACGCAGTCCGTCCTGCAGCGCCGCCCGCGCACTTTCGAGGTCCGCGTCGACGGGCAGCTGCGGCCCGGGGTGACGGCGAAGGACCTCATCCTCGCGGTGATCGCCCGCATCGGGGTGGGCGGCGGCGCCGGCCACGTCCTCGAGTACACCGGCAGCGCCGTCCGGGCTCTCTCGATGGAGCAGCGGATGACCGTCTGCAACATGTCCATCGAGGCGGGGGCCCGGGCCGGGATGATCGCGCCGGACGACACCACCTTCGAGTACCTGGCGAAGACGCCGCGCGCGCCGAAGGGCGCCGCCTGGGACCGCGCTCTCACCGCGTGGCGCGCGCTGCCGTCGGATGCGGGAGCGCCCTACGACGCGGCGGTCCGCATCGATGCGTCGGAGCTGGAGCCGATGATCACTTACGGGACCAACCCGGGGATGGCGCTGCCGGTGGGCGCCCGCGTCCCCGATCCTGCCGCGGTGTCCGATGCCGCGGCGCGCGCCTCGCTGGAGAAGGCGCTCCGCTACATGGACCTGCGTCCGGGGCAGCCGCTCATCGGCCAGAAGGTCGACGTGGTCTTCATCGGTAGCTGCACCAACTCGCGCATCGAGGACCTGCGCGGCGCCGCGAGCGTGCTGCGCGGGCGCAAGGTGGCGAAGGGGGTGCGGACGCTGGTGGTCCCGGGCTCGCGCCGCGTCAAGCAGGCCGCGGAGGCGGAAGGCCTGGATCGCGTCTTCACCGACGCGGGCGCCGAGTGGCGCGAGCCGGGCTGCTCGATGTGCATCGCCATGAACGGCGACCAGCTCGAGCCCGGCCAGTACGCGGTGAGCACCAGCAATCGCAACTTCGAGGGGCGGCAGGGGAAGGGCGGGCGCACCTTCCTGGCCAGCCCGCTGACCGCCGCCGCCGCCGCGGTCGCGGGGCGCATCGCGGATCCGCGGGAGCTGGCGAGGTGAGCATGGAGCCGATCCGACGCATCGTCTCGCGCACGGTCGTCCTCCCGCAGCGGGACGTGGACACCGACCAGATCATCCCCGCGCGCTACCTCAAGACCACGCAGCGGGCCGGCCTCGGCGCGGCGCTCTTCGCCGACTGGCGCTACGACCCCGACGGGCGACCCCGCCCCGACTTCCCCCTCAACCAGCCGCAGGCCGCCGGGGCGCAGGTGCTGGTGGCGGGCGCCAACTTCGGCTGCGGCTCCTCGCGCGAGCACGCGCCCTGGGCGCTGCACGACTTCGGCTTCCGCGCGGTGGTCAGCTCGTCGATCGCGGACATCTTCCGCAGCAACGCGCTGAAGAACGGGCTCATCCCGGTGGTGCTCGACCCGGCGGCGCACGAGCGGCTCCTGGCGAGCCCCGGCGCGCAGGTGACCATCGACCTCGAGACGCGCACGCTCGTCGCCGGCGGGCTGACCGCGCCGTTCCCGCTGGACCCCTTCGCGCGCCACTGCCTGATGAACGGCGTCGACGAGCTGGGCTTCCTGCTCTCGCAGTCCGGCGAGATCGCCGCCTGGGAGGAGGCCGCATGCGAGCGCTGATCGCGGTCCTGGGCGGAGACGGCATCGGGCCCGAGGTGGTCGCGCAGGGCGTGCGCGTGCTGCAGGCGGTCGCGGCGCGCGGCGGGCATCGTTTCGAGCTGCAGGAAGCGCTCATCGGCGGAGTGGCGATGGACAAGACGGGCTCGCCGCTGCCCGCGGAGACGCTTTCCTTGTGCCGGAGCGCGGACGCGGTGCTCCTCGGGGCCGTCGGAGGGCCGAAGTGGGACGCGCACGCGCCGGTGCGTCCGGAGCAGGGGCTGCTCGGCCTGCGCAAGGAGCTGGAGCTGTACGCCAACCTGCGTCCGGTCGGCGTCCATCCCCGCTTGATGCAGGCGTCGCCGCTCAAGCCCGAGCTGCTGCAGGACGTGGACCTGGTGGTGGTGCGGGAGCTGACCGGCGGGCTGTACTTCGGCGAGAAGCGGCGCGAGGCCGACTGCGCCTCCGACCTGTGCGTGTACACCGCCGAGGAGGTCCGGCGCGTGGTGCGCGTCGCCGGGCGCATGGCCCGGCAGCGGCGCCGGCGGCTCACCTCGGTGGACAAGGCGAACGTGCTCGAGACCTCGCGGCTGTGGCGCGAGGTGACCACGGAGGTGGTGCGCGACGAGTTCCCCGACCTGCAGCTCGAGCACGTGCTGGTCGACTCCTGCGCCATGCTCCTCGTGCAGAGGCCCGCGCGCTTCGACGTGATCGTCACCGAGAACCTCTTCGGCGACATCCTCACCGACGTGGCGTCGGTGCTCGCCGGCTCCATCGGCCTGTTGCCCTCGGCCTCGCTGGGCGAGGGGAAGCGCGGCCTCTACGAGCCCATCCACGGCTCGGCGCCGGACATCGCCGGCCGGGGCATCGCGAACCCGTACGGGACGATCCTGAGCGTGGCGCTGATGCTCCGCCATTCGTTCGGCCTGGAGGCGGAGGCGAGGGCCGTCGAGCGGGCGGTCCGCTCGGCCCTCGACAGTGGCGCGCTCCCTGCCGACGTGGCGGCGGGCGGCAGGCAGGCCGTCACCACCGCCGAGGCGGGCGACGCGGTGCTCGCGGCGCTGCAGCAATCCTGAGGAGCCCATGCCCCACGACGAGCGACACAAGAGCCGCACGCTGACCGAGGGGCCCGACCGCGCCCCGGCCCGCGCGATGCTCAAGGCGATCGGGTTCACCACCGAGGACCTGGCGCGCCCGCTGGTCGCCGTCGCGCACACCTGGACGGAGACGATGCCGTGCAACTTCCACCTGCGCAGCCTGGCGCAGCGGGTGAAGGAGGGCATCCGGGCCGCCGGCGCCACGCCGATGGAGTTCAACACCATCTCGGTCAGCGACGGCGTGGTGATGGGCACCGAGGGCATGAAGGGGTCGCTGGTCAGCCGCGAGGTGATCGCCGACTCGATCGAGCTGGTCTGCCGCTCGCACCTGTTCGACGCGGTGGTGGCGCTGGTCGGCTGCGACAAGACCATCCCGGGCGGCGCCATGGCGCTCCTGCGCCTCAACCTGCCCGGGCTGCTCCTCTACGGCGGCTCGATCGCGCCGGGCCGATTCGAGGACCGCGACGTCACCATCCAGGACGTGTTCGAGGCGGTGGGCGCCCACGCCGCCGGCAAGATGTCGCTGCGCGCGCTGCACGACCTGGAGGACGTGGCGTGCCCCGGACCGGGCGCGTGCGGCGGCCAGTACACGGCGAACACGATGGCGCTCGCGACGGAGCTCCTGGGTCTCGCCCCGGTCGGATACGCCAGCATCCCGGCCGACGATCCGCGCAAGGCGGCGGCCACCCGCGCGGCCGGGGCGCAGGTGGTGCAGCTCCTGCGCGAGAACCGCCGTCCCCTCGACGTGGTGAACCGCGCGTCGTTCGAGAACGCCATCGCGGGCGTCGCGGCCACCGGCGGGTCGACCAACGCGGTCCTCCACCTGCTCGCGCTCGCGCGGGAGGCGGGCGTGGAGCTGGCGCTGGACGACTTCGACGCCATCAGCCGCCGCACGCCGCTCATCGCCGACCTGAAGCCGGGCGGGCGTTTCGTGGCCACGGACTTCCACCACGCCGGAGGGACGCCGCTCCTGTGCCGCAGGCTCCTCGAGGGCGGCCTGTTGCACGGCGATGCGCGGGTGGTGGACGGCAAATCGTGGACCGAGCACGCGGAGCACGCCTCGGAGGCGCCGGGACAACAAGTTGTGCGCCCCCTCTCGGCGCCGCTCAAGCCGAGCGGCGGCCTGTACATCCTGACCGGCAACCTGGCCCCGGACGGCGCGGTGGTGAAGGCGGCCGGCCACGAGCGGCCCCGCCACTCGGGGCCCGCGCGCGTCTTCGACCGCGAGGAGGAGGCGTTCGCCGCCGTTCGCGACGGGCGCATCGTCGCGGGCGACGTGGTGGTGATCCGCTACGAAGGCCCGCGGGGCGGGCCGGGCATGCGCGAGATGCTGGGCGTCACCGCGGCGGTCGTCGGACGCGGGCTGGGCGAGTCGGTGGCCCTCGTCACGGACGGCCGGTTCAGCGGCGCGACCCGCGGGCTGATGGTCGGCCACGTCGCGCCGGAGGCCGCGATGGGCGGTCCGCTCGCCGCGGTCCGCGACGGAGATCGCATCACCATCGATCTCGAGGGCCGCCGCCTGGAGGTGGACCTCTCCGCTTCCGAGCTGGCCGCGCGCCTGCGCGGATTCCGCACCCCTCCCGCGCGCTACGCGACGGGCGTGTTCGCCAAGTACGCGAGCCAGGTCTCCTCGGCCGCGGAAGGCGCCGTGACTTCCCCTGCAAGCCAACGAGCAGTGCCAACCCCGGAGTGAGCAAATGGCAGTCATCCACTACGACAGAGATGCGAGCCTGGAACCCGTTCGCGGCCGGCGGGTCGCGATCGTGGGCTACGGTAGCCAGGGCCACGCGCACGCCCTCAACTTGCGCGACTCCGGGGTCGACGTGCGCGTCGGGCTCCATGCCTCGAGCCGCTCGCGGGTCAAGGCGCAGGGAGCGGGCCTCCGCGTCCTCTCCGTCGCCGACGCGGCGCGCGAGGCGGACCTGATCATGATGCTCGCGCCCGACCAGACGCAGAAGCAGATCTACGACAACGACATCGAGAAGCACCTCACGCGCGGCAAGGCGCTCTTCTTCGCGCACGGCTTCAACATCCACTACGGCCAGATCAAGCCGGGGCCCGGCGTGGACGTGGTGCTCATCGCGCCCAAGGCGCCGGGCCACCTGGTGCGCCGGCTGTACGAGGAGGGGCAGGGCACCCCCGCGCTGATCGCGGTCCACCAGGACGCGAGCGGGCAGGCGCACGAGCTGGGCCTGTCGTACGCGCGCGCGCTGGGCGTCACCCGCGCCGGCGTCCTGGAGACCACCTTCAAGGAGGAGACCGAGACCGACCTGTTCGGCGAGCAGTCGGTGCTCTGCGGCGGCGTCACTGCGCTGGTGCAGGCCGGCTTCGACACGCTGGTCGAGGCGGGCTACCAGGAGGAGAGCGCGTACTTCGAGTGCCTCCACGAGCTGAAGCTGATCGTCGACCTGATGTACGAGGGCGGCATCGGCTGGATGCGCCACTCGGTCAGCGACACCGCCGAGTACGGCGACTACACGCGTGGGCCGCGCATCGTGGGCGAGGCGGCGCGCGCCGAGATGAAGAAGATCCTGCGCGAGATCCAGAGCGGCGTCTTCGCGCGTGAGTGGATCCTGGAGAACCAGGCGGGGCGGCCCGTGTTCGACAAGCTGCGCGAGGAGGCCAAGGCGCACCGGATCGAGGACGTCGGCGCGCGGCTGCGCGAGATGATGAGCTGGATCCGGAACATCCGGAAGGACTCCAGCGAGCCGGCGCAGCAGCAGCAGCAGGCGGCGGTGATCGAGTACCCGCTGCAGCGGAGCGGAGCGGTCTAGGGCGTCGCGATCGAGAGCGCAGCGCCGGCCCTGCCGGCGGCGAAAATTGTGGCTGGCTGGACCGCAAGGCCCGGCCGCGATGGAGAGGGAGCGAAGAGCAGATGATGGAATCAAAGGCGATCTGGATGAACGGCGAGCTGGTCCCGTTCCGCGAGGCGAAGCTGCACTTCCTGACGCCGGCGCTGCACTACGGCGTCAGCGCCTTCGAGGGGATCCGCTGCTACCGCACCGCCCGCGGTCCCGCCGTCTTCCGCCTGCGCGAGCACATCGAGCGCCTGGTCGATTCGGCGCGCATCATGGGCTGGCGCGAGCTGCCCTTCTCCGTCGACGAGCTGGTGGAGGCCTGCCGCAAGACCGTGCAGGCCAATGGGTTCGAGGAGTGCTACATCCGGCCGCTCATCTACCTTGCCGAGGGGGGCTGGAACCTGACCGTCGACGGCGGCAAGGCGCACGTGGGCATCGCCGTCTGGGAGTGGAAACAGTACCTCGGCGCCGAGGCTGCGGAGCAGGGCGTGCGCGCGAACATCTCCACGTTCACGCGCCACCACCCGAACGTCATGATGACCAAGGCGAAGATCGGCGGGAACTACCCCAACTCGGTGCTCGCCAAGACGGAGTCGCTGCGCCTCGGCTTCGAGGAGGCGATCATGCTCGACACGCAGGGGCACGTCGCGGAGTGCACGGGCGAGAACATCTTCCTCGTCCGCCGCGGCCGAGTCCTCACGCCACCCGACTCCCACATCCTCCAGGGCCTGACCCGCGACTCGGTCCTCCACCTCCTGGAAGACCTCGGCCACCGCGTCGAGCAGCAGCCCATCTCCCGCGACCAGCTCTACACGGCCGACGAAGTCTTCGTCTGCGGCACCGCCGCCGAGGTGATCGGCCTCCGGGAGATCGACTTCCGC
>Ga0209701_10000457_pt1 | contig 23923 bp, 24 predicted proteins | sample CZO8metaG_4_FD_188356 | JGI IMG/M metagenome (GOLD analysis project Ga0209701, IMG submission 188356) | Vadose zone soil microbial communities from the Eel River Critical Zone Observatory, Northern California, USA - CZOApr15con2H3.8 metaG... | ecosystem: Environmental > Terrestrial > Soil >... | reverse complement strand
CGCGATCCCGCCGCCACTTTCGCGCCCGGCGTGGGCGATTGTTCCCGGGCTACGCCGCTGCCGACCGCATCGAGGTCGAGTCCTGCATCTTGCGCCGCTTCGACCGCAGCGCGAACGTTCTTTCCCAAGAACGAAGGCACCGCGATGCCGCCTTCCTCTACCTCAAGGACGATCGTTCCACTCGCGGGCAATTTCTGCTCTGCATCCTCTGGTTTCGCGGAAGGGGGGGTGTCGGCCGTAACCCCCGGAGCAGTTGTCGCCCGGGTCGTCAACCCTGCCGGCACCACCTGCTCTGAGATCGTTGCCGATTTCGACTGCGCCGGAGCCGTCGTTGTTGCGCCGGCATCGGCTAGGTCCAGACTTGCTCCCAGATGATCAGGAGAACTTTCCTCCAGGTCTTGGGCGTTGGCGTTGCGGCGGGCCAACAACACTTGACGGCTGGGCGGAAGCTCTACGTCGTGTGGAACGTGCATGTATTCGAGTACCTGTTGTGCCACACGCTGGAAGACCGGCGCCGAAACCTGGCCGCCCTGATGCAATCCGACCGCTGAATCGAGAATCACCGCGACGGCCACCTTCGCATCATTTACCGGCGCGAATCCTGCGAAGGAGGCCACGTACTTCGTCTTCGAATACACGCCCGTCGCCGGATCGACCTTCTGCGCCGTACCCGTCTTGCCGGCCGAACTGTAACCTTCGAGTATCGCTTTGCGCCCGGTCCCATGCAGCACCACGCCCTGCAGCATCTCACGCATCTGCGCCGCAGTCAGAGGCGAGATCACGCGCCGGTTCTCGCCCGGCTGGAACGAAATGGTTTGCGGCGTGCTCTGCGGCTCTACGGTTCCGGCGACAATGCGAGGCGCGACCCATACGCCATCATTCGCAATGGTGGAAATCAGGCCAATCAACTGCAGCGGAGAAATGCCGATCTCCTGCCCCATCGAGATGGCGCCGATTGAAACCTTCGACCAGCGATTCACCGGCTTGGTCAGGCCGCGAGTCTCGCCGGGCAGCTCAATGCCCGTCTGCTGGCCAAATCCAAAGGCGCGAATGTATTTGTAAAAGCGGTCCTCACCCAGGCGAAGCGCGATCTTGATCGCGCCAACGTCGCTCGATTCCGCAATGATGTCCGAAACCGACAGCACGCCATGCGGTTTGCTGTCGCGGATGCGCATGCCGTTGATCACGATCGACCCCATCTGGCAGTCGAACATTTCGTCTGGACGCGTGATCTTCTCTTCCAGCCCTGCCGAGACAGTCACGATCTTGAAGGTCGAGCCCGGTTCGTAGATGTCACTGACCGCGCGGTCCTTCAAGGCTTCGACAGTAATTTCCTTGCGCAGATTCGGATTGAACGTCGGCCGGTTGGCCAGCGCGAGAATTTCGCCGGTGCGAGGATTTTGCACTATTACCGTTCCCGCGATCGCTTTGGTCTGCTCCATCGCCGTCTCTAACTCTCGTTCGGCGATGTACTGGATGTTCTGATCAACAGTCAAGATCAGATTGTTCCCGGGCTCGGGCTGCTTTTCGACGCTCGCGAACCAGCGTTTGCGTGCGTCCACCGAGATCATCAGCTTGCCGGGTTTGCCCTGGAGTTCGGAATTGAACTGCCGCTCCAGCCCGCTTAGGCCCTGATCGTCGGTGCCGACGTAACCCAGCATCTGGGCTGCTAGATCGCGCTTGGGATAAAAGCGCTTCGGCTCTTTCTGAAAGTGGATGCCTTGCAGATTCATTCCACGGATGCGCTCCACTACTTCCGCGTCGGCCTTGCGCGCTACCCAGCAAAACGTCTTGCGGGCACGGCAATCGGCGAGCAGAACGCGAGGATCGTCGCGGGTGATGCGGGCAATCAGACTGATCGTGCTAGCAAGGTCGGGGATCTCGGTGGGGACGGCGAAGGCCGAGTCCACCTGGATCGACATGGCCAGTTCGCGGCCGGCACGATCGTAAATGACGCCGCGTTTCGGCGAGAGATCAAAGCTGCGCTGCTGCTGGTGCTGGGCGCGATGCTCGAAATCGCCGTAACAGAAGATCTGGAGATAGACCAAGCGCAGGCAGATGACGACCAGCCAGAGGCACAGGAATCCCGACAGGGCGTAGAGTCTAAATTTTGCGCCGGTGGAGAATTTTTCTGCGGCCACTTTCGTTCCTAGATAACTTCGGCGGCCCCGGAGAGCCGCCGCGAAGCAGCCCCTGAAGGGGCTGGAATTCTTGCGCTCAACGGCATCACTGAAAGCGATGCCTGATACGAGTCAAACGCCGCGGGCGGGGGCGCCCGCGCCACACTGTTATCTCGCGGACACTACCGAGATTGGCGTTACGCTGGCCATCACCGGTGTGCTGGTGTCGGCGTTCACATCGAGGTGCATGACCTGTCCGGGTTGCGGAGACTGCAGGCCCAGCTTGCGGGCCATTACGTCGATCCTCTCGGGATCGCGCAGCGACGCTTCCTCCAGCCTCAGGGCCCGATTCATTTCCAGTAGACCGTCGCGCTGACTGCGCATCGATTCGATCTGGTAACCGTACTCGATGGCGCGGAAATGCTGCAGAGCGTATCCCATCACCAGCGCAAACAAAAAGCACAACGCGATGCCAAACTGTTTCATCTCGCGTGCGCGACGCGGATCTTCTACATTTACCAGGCGCGAATTGTCGATGGTCTTCCGGAAATAGATCTCCGGAGTGCCCAGCCAACAGGTCTTGCCTCGGCCGGATGGGACTGCTCGGTTGATTGCCGCCGCTGCACTCATGGGTTATGCCACTCCGTTATGCCACTCCGAGAAATTTGTCCTCGCAGCCCGCGCTATCCTGGCCGGACACGAACCAGGGTTCCATTTCCGCGATTACACTTTCTTCCGCGGGCGTCCTCTGTTGGACGCGTTCGACGGTCGCGATCAGATCTTCAATCAGGGTTCCCGTTAACATGATTTTCTGCATTTCCCGCTTCCGTTCCGGACTCGGCCTTGTTCTATTTTTCGTGGCCGCTCCGGAAATACTCCACCACAGAATCTTTACCCGGCACGCCTTACAATCACCGCACCGGGGAGTCTGGCAGTTTCTCCAGACAAACCCAAACTTTTTGCCGCTTCAAACTCTTGCCGGCAGGATGCCGGCGCTACGCTGGCGAGTTGCCGGTGCTATATCCTCTCCGCTGCGCGCATTTTTGCGCTGCGCGACCGCGGATTGCGATCTATCTCTTCCTCAGATGCGGTCAGCGGCTTTTTCGTCAGTACACTAAAGTACTTATCTTTTCCGCCGCGCAATGCATCCTTTACGATCCGGTCTTCGAGCGAGTGAAAGCTGATTACTACCAGCCTTCCGCCCGGCTTCAGCACGCGGGGCGCCGCCTCCAGCAGTGCTTTCAGATCGTCCAGTTCACGGTTTACGAATATTCGGAGAGCTTGAAAGGTTCGGGTCGCCGGATGAATCCTGTCGTACTTGTGTTGACCCAGTTTCATTGACCGGGCCGCGGTCGAAATCACTTCCACAAGATGCTGGGTAGTGCGTATCGGCCGCGACCGGACAATGGCTCTGGCGATTCTCCGCGACCTCCTTTCCTCACCGAATTCGTAAATCAGATCGGCAAGCTTGCGCTCGTCGAGGTGGTTTACCACTTGTTCGGCGGTCTCGCCCGACATCGGATTCATCCGCATGTCGAGCGGTCCTTCCGCCTGAAAACTGAATCCCCGCGCCGCATCCCCGAGTTGCAAACTGCTTACACCCAGGTCCGCCATCAGGCCGTCCAACGAAGCCTGAGGGATGCGCTCAGCGACTTCGGCAAACGATCCGTGAATCAGCGTGATCTGCGGCGGCTCGTCGAGCGCCGTCAAATTCGCGCGGGCCCGTTCCAGCGCTGCGGGATCCTTATCGAAGCCAATCAAATGTCCCGGTGCGCCGAGGCGTTTTGCGATTTCGTAACTGTGCCCGCCCAAGCCCACCGTGGCATCCAGATAAGTTCCGCCACGCTGTACGGCTAGAAAATCGATCGCTTCTTTTAAAAGAACCGGAACATGGCCAACCTCTCCATGCCCATCCCGCTCGGGGATGTTGTTTCCTGAATCCGTTTCCACTAGATGCCCAATTCGTCGAGCGTCTTGGTGTCGTCATCCGTGAACGCTTGCTCCTCAATCTCCTTGCGGAACGCTTCCAGGTTCCGGACCTCCAGGTAGGTCAGATTGCCGAGCACTGCCACTTCACCGCGAATCTGCGCGGACTCACGCAGGATTTGCGGGATCAGCAGGCGCCCCTGCCCGTCCATCTCTACGACCTGCCCGTAATAATTCGTGCGATTGAGAAACTTCTTCTTCGTCGGATTGAAAGTGGATAGCGAGGCCAGCTTCTGCTCGATCCTCTCCCATTCCTCGAAGGGATACACTTGAGCAACAATTCCATCGAGACTGGTGATGTAAAATTTCTGGGCATATTTCTCGTCGATCACCCGCTTGAATTCCGAAGGGACCTTTAAACGTCCCTTTTCGTCCACGCGAGTTGGGTGATTTCCGCGAAACATACGCCCTGCTCGTTCCTGGGCTCCGTTTGTTTATGGTTGCTGCCACAGCTACTACGAGGGAGGTCAAAGTCGTAACAAAAGCAGTGGATTCCGGTTCGTTGGGCCTTTTTTCGGGGGTGTCAGTCTCTAAAACCACTGGCGCCTCGTCAGTTAGCGTTTCGCCCACGCACTCTATCTAGCGATCCACTTTGTACCACTTTTGACCACATCCTACGCCTAACTGGTTTATTGTCAATAGGAAAGTTTCAGGTTGAGACACACGGAAGTGTGGGTTAGGCCAAACCGCGAGGGCTTGTAGTTAACCAAATCGGTGACCACTAGGGCTTGCGTTTATTGCAGTGGTTCAGGCCGAGCTATCTGCTGTGATCTTGGTGGTTTGGAGTGATTGTCCTGTGGAAATCCGTTATTTAACTTAGCAGATCTTAATGACGTGTCTAAAAATCGCATTAATGTGACGAAAATAATGGCTCTTTTCCGGAACCTCCTACATCTGATTTGACAGATGCGTCTCGATCCCAATAGAATCCGGCTCACGATGTCGAGCCACCACACCATTTCTTGCATCTGTTGTTGTTGCGCCAACGTGTCTTCTGGCGCAAGGGGGGCTGCTGACTTAATCTCTAACTAGATTCAGATCCGGCATACATAAACCCATCGCCAGCAGGTTAGCTGACGATGGGTTTTTCTTTTTTGCGTGAATATTTGGCGGAGAAAATGGCGACCAAAGAGACCAAAGCACAACGCGTGGAACGATTGAAGCGGGAGAAGAATCCGTGGGAGGCCCTTGAAGAGATCCGCGGGTTCGCGCGCGTGGGATTCCCGGCAATTCCTCCGGAGTGGCTCGGAACTTATCTGCGCTGGTGGGGCGTTTACACCCAGGGCGACGGGGTCGGCGTAGTCGGTGGACAGAACGGCGAGGGCAAGGCGCTTCCCTATTTCATGGTGCGGATTCGCATCCCCAACGGGATTCTGCGAGCGGAGCAACTGCGCGCTATTGCCGATCTCTCGCGGCGTTTCGGACGCGGCGTCGCTGACATTACTGTGCGGCAGAATATTCAGCTGCACTGGGTGACGCCGGAAGCGCTGCCTGAAGTTCTTGAAACGCTCGAGCGGCACGGCCTCACGACATTGGGGGCTTGCGGTGACGTGGTCCGCAACATTACGGGATGCCCGGTTGCCGGACTCGATGCGGACGAGATCTGCGACCCTTCGCCACTGGGGCTTGAGGCGTCCCATCTGCTTGCCGGCAACGCGGAGTTCTATAACCTGCCGCGCAAATTCAAAGTTTCGCTCACCGGTTGCCGCGCCTGGTGCTCGTATCCGGAGATCAACGACATTGGCCTGACGGCAATCACACGAAATTTTCGAGGACAGTTAGAGACCGGCTTCTCGCTGCGCGTGGGTGGTGGGCTTTCGACCGATCCTCATCTGGGCGTTCGGCTGAATGCTTTCGTCCGCTGGAATCAGGTCGTCGACGTGATACGCGGAGTTGCCGAGCTCTTTCGCAGCGCGAGCACGCTGCGTGAGCATCGCGAGCGGGCCCGCCTGAAGTTCCTCTTTCTTAGGGAAGGCTGGACTGGGGAAGGATTCCAGAGCAAATTGGAGCGCGTGCTCGGCTTTAAGCTCGATCCCGCCGAGCCAGAGCTTCCGCCGCACGATATCTATCGGGACCACATCGGGATTCATCCGCAAAAACAGGAAGGGCTCTGCTTTGTAGGGGCTGCCGTTCTGCGCGGACGCGTCAGTTCGGAGCAACTGCAGGCGGCTGCGGAACTCTCCGAGCGCTTCGCTTCAGGCGATCTGCGCACGACGGTGATGCAGAACCTTTTGATCGTGAACGTGCCGCACCGGAGCGCGGAGCCGCTGGCGAAAGAACTGACTGCCATTGGTTTTCCAGTGCACGCGTCGCCGTTCGTACGCGGCGCGATCGCATGCAGCGGAACGGAATTCTGCAAGCTTGCCATCACCGAGACGAAGGCTTTTTCGCGCTGGCTGACGGAAGAACTTGACGACCGGCTGCCCGGCTTCGACCAGGAGTTAAAACTGCACGTCACCGGCTGCCCGAACAGTTGCGGGCAGCATTGGATCGCTGACATCGGGCTCGAAGGCAAGAAGCTGAAGGTTAATGGCGCGCTGGTCGATGCCTATTACTTTTGCCTGGGTGGCGCGGTCGGCGCGCTGCAATCGATTGCGCGTCCGGTCGGGTATCGCTGCTCGGCGCAGGAAGTGCCTGACGCAATCGAGCGTCTGCTGCGGCGTTATCGGGCCATGCGCGAACCCGGAGAGAACCTTCGCCGCTTTTTCGCGCGGCACAGTAACGACGAACTTCGACAATTTCTGGCCGGACAGCAGGTCGAGCCCGTAGAACGGGATCAGCCTGCCGCTCCGGCGCCTCACGCGGTGGAGGGCTGACGGGGATGAACACCGCATCTCTGTTTCCGATGTTCCTCAAGCTGGAGGGACGCAACTGCCTGGTCCTGGGAGCGGGCAGTGTCGGGGAGCAGAAAATTCGCAGCCTGCTCGATTGCGGCGCTCAAGTCCGCGTGGTCGCTCCTTCTGCCTCGGCGCCGGTACAAGAGTGGGCAAGTGGCGGCGCATTGACATGGCTCCAGCGGCCTTATGAATCGGCGGATCTTGACGGCGTCTTTCTTGCGGTCGCCGCGACTTCGTCGGTTGAAGTAAACCACGCCATCTACCGTGAGGCTCAGGCGCGTGGAATCTTGTGCAATGTTGTCGACGACCCACCGCATTGCGATTTCTACTATCCGGCGGTCGTGCGGCGGGGACAATTACAGATCGCAATTTCCACTGCCGGTCTTAGTCCGGCACTGGCGCAGCGCATACGCAAACAACTTGAAGGGGAATTCCCGCCCGCCTACGCAAGCTGGCTGGAGGAACTCGGCAGCCGGCGCGAATCGCTGTTCAGCGCCGGAGGCGACCCAGAACATCGGCGAAGACTGCTACACCAACTTGCAACTCGCGAAGCATTTATGGAATTTATCCGCAGCAATCAGTCTGAATCAGGAAAGGAAGTCTTGTGAAAGGCAAAGTTTATCTGGTTGGAGCGGGGCCGGGCGATCCCGAACTGCTTACTCTGAAGGCGTTGCGGCTGCTCCGTCAGGCCGACGCCGTGCTGCACGATGACCTCGTCTCGCCCCAGGTCCTGACCTTGGTGGCGAGAAAAGCGCAGCTCCATGACGTGGGCAAGCGTTCCGGACGGAAGAGCACGCATCAGGAAGAGATCCACTTCCTCATGATCGAGCTCGCGCGCCAAGGCCTGCAGGTGGTGCGACTGAAGGGGGGCGATCCCCTGGTGTTCGGCCGCGCTGGTGAAGAGATGCAGGCTCTTAGGAAGGCAGGCATTGAATTCGAAGTGGTGCCCGGCGTTACGGCGGCCTTCGCGGCGGCGGCGTCAGTGGAGATTCCTCTCACGCTGCGACGGACCGCTTCATCTCTGCTGATCATGACCGGCCAGTTCGCGGATGACCGGCCTCTTCCTGATCTTCGTTCGATGATTGAGTCCGGCACCACGATCGCACTGTATATGCCCGGCGCCGATCCGCGCGAAACTGTGGACAAGCTGGCAGCCGCCGGCATTCCGCGCGAGGCGCCCTGCGCGGTCGTTTCCCGCGCCAGCACTTCGGCGCAACAAACGACGATAACTAATCTCTGGAAACTTCCATCTGTCGGCGCACAAGCGAAACCGTCCATTCTGATTCTCGGCGATGTTGTCCGCCTCTCGAAACTGAGCCACCTGGACTTTCAGAGCCTCAGCGCGGAACTTTTGCCGGCACAAAACTCAGATCGAAGCCCGGAGGCGAATCGTGCCTGAGCTCAGTTGGCTATATGTAACGCAGGCGTTTGCTGAGTCCTGGGCCGCCGAGGAAATTCTGGATTGGGCCCTGCATCGTTTCGACCGCCAGATTGCGATGGCGTCAGGTTTCGGTCCTGAAGGTTTGGTCCTCATCGACATGGCCGCGCGCCTGCGGCCTGACATTCGCGTCTTCACGCTCGACACCGGTCTGCTTTTTCCCGAGACCTACGAGTTGATCAAGAAGATCGAGCACCGTTACGGCATCGAGGTCGAACGCCTGAAACCCGCGTTGACTGTGGAGGAGCAGGAACGCGAGCACGGGGCTGCGCTTTGGCTGCGTACTCCCGATCGCTGCTGCTATCTGCGCAAGGTCGAGCCGTTGCGCGCGAAATTGTCCACTCTTGGCGCCTGGATTGCCGCGATCAGACGCGATCAGACGCCCGATCGTGCGCAGGCTCAGAAAATCGAGTGGGACACAAAATTCGGCCTGGTTAAGATCAACCCGCTTTGCGATTGGACCAGTGACATGGTGTGGGACTACATCCGTGAGAACGAGCTTCCGTATAATCCGCTGCACGATGAGGGCTATCCCAGCATCGGTTGCTCTCCGTGCACGCGGCCGGTAGCAATCGGTGAGGATCCTCGTTCCGGTCGTTGGGCAGGATTCGCTAAGACGGAATGCGGACTTCATCAGCGAGTTCCGCTGCTGGGGCCGCTGCCTGTGTTGAGGGACTAAGCGAGAATCATCGGTAGAGACGCGGCTTGCCGCGTCTCCGTTGCGAGGCCGTGGTCCGGTGCTATGGGAGACGCGGCAGGCCGCGTCTCTACCAATGTGATTTGCCGAAGGACACAGCTCCCCAATGCAGGCTGCGGACTATGGAATTCCCGCCTGCCGCCTGACCTCTTCCGAGATGTTGCCGCCGCTGACTACGAGGACGCTCGTCCCTGCGCGGGGCGGGCTGGCGAGGAAAGCAGCGGTGGCCGCGGCTCCTGCCGGTTCGGCCACGACTCCTTCCTGCTCATAGAGATGGCGGATCGCGCACAGCATCTGCTCTTCGCTTACGAGCACGACGTCATCCACGAGTTCTCGAATGGCGCGGACATTCTCTGCATCTGGCGTGCGCGTGGCGAGGCCGTCGGCACAGGTGTCACAAGTGTCAGTCGGAACGGTCGTCCCCTGCTTCCACGACAGGTAGTAGGCGGGAGCGCGCTCCGCCTGAACTCCGATGACCTTCACTCCGGGGATGAGTTGCTTGGCTGCCGCGGCCAGTCCGCGAATCAGGGCGGTGTCTCCCATGGGGACGTAAATCGTAGGGACTTCCGGAACCTGTTCGGCGATTTCGAGGCCGATGGTGCCGGGGCCGGCGGGCAGGTCTGGATCGGTGGCATCGTTCAGGAAATAAACTCCGGGTCGGCGTGAGTACTCGGCGGCCTGCTGGAATGCTTGGGCAAGGTCCGCAGCTCCGCTTTCGATAATGCGGGCTCCGAGTTCGCGAATCTTGTCGCGCTTTACAGGATTAGGATTCGCTGGCAGAAAGATGGTCGCCGGAACGCCCAGGACTTTGCCGGCGTATGCCACCGCTGCCCCGTGGTTCCCCGTGCTGGAGGCTGTCACCTCCGCGATTTTCCGTCGACCGAGATTGGTAGCGAGTGCATAGATGGCGCCACGTGGCTTGAATGATCCCGTCGGTAAGTCCGTTTCGAGCTTCAGGTAAACCGGCGTGCCGTCGCTCGAAAGCGAGCGAGCGGCTACGGCGCGGGTGACCGGAAGATACCGCGCGAGTAGCTCCCTGGCCTGATGGATCGTGGAGAGATCGGGGCCGAACGCCATGTTGCTTGAATGTAATTGGTATCCGGGAATCGGAGCAATGACCCACCTTTGTAGTCACGGTTCTTCTGGTGTAGAGGCGCGGCTTGCGCGGCTCGCGCTTGGCGAGCCCAATGAGTCCTTGACGGCAGGAGTAAACTTGTCGGCATTTGAGGCAAGCTCAAGAGAGGACACCAAATGAAACTGAACACGGCTAGGGTGTGGTTGGGTGGCATTGCTGGGGGAGTGGTGTGGACGCTATGGGGCTTTCTCATCGGGATGAAAATGAATCCGCTCTACGCGGCGGCACAGGAACGAGGGTTGTTCCTGAAACAACCACGATATTCGTTCTTTGTGGGAGAGTGGATCCTGATCATCTTCGTGATGTCGATCCTGCTGGCGTATCTCTATGCGTGGAGCCGGGCAACGTTGGGCGCCGGTCCGTGGACGGCTGCCAAGATCGGCATGATCGTTGGCTTCTGCGCCGGAGTGCCCGGGAACTTCGGACAGGCAGCCTGGTCTCCGATTCCCCGCATGCTTCCGCTGGGATGGATGCTCGACATGTGGGGCGGCGCAATCCTGGCCACGCTGGTCGCGGCCTGGCTCTACAAGGAGAGGGGTTGAAATTCAATGGCTGATTCGAGAATCGGCATTTTTTATCGTTCCGGTTCCACGACCACGGCCGTTCCATACGCCAGCACTTCCGTGACGCCCTGCATCACTTCGGTCGCGTCATAGCGGGCGCCAACCACAGCGTTGGCGCCGATTTCCGCCGCGTGCCGCAGCATCAGGTCGAAGGCTTCCGCACGCGTCTTCTCGCACAGGTTCGTCAGAAGGGTGATGTTGCCGCCTACCAGTGTCTGCAAGCCGGCCCCGATGGTGCCGAAGATGGAGCGCGAGCGCACTGTGATTCCGCGCACTACGCCGAGCGTGCGTGTGACGCGAAAACCATTCAGTTCAAACTGCGTAGTCACCATGTTGTGTGCAACCATGCTGCCTGCTGGTGCGGAATATGTAGCCATCGTCCCTCCCCGGAACGTGCCGGTGCTCAGGCGTCATTCTAATTCAGAGCGGATCACGAATTCAGCCGAATCAGCGTCGTAGGTGACGCGCAACAGGTTCGGACGGCAGCAGGCCTGGCAATCCTCCACATAGGTCTGCCGGCCTCCAGCCGCCTCGTCCACTGCGGTCTTATTCCATTCGCCGCATCCTGCGCACTGATAGCCGGAGAGCATAGGCCATTCTAGAGCCTTCTCATCGGGCGACGCTGGCGGCTGACTTCTCTATAATGAGTGCGCTCTCGACACGGAGGTCCCATTGCTCTCGCGCCGCCGATTCCTGCAAACCGGTTCTGTTGCCGCCGCCACCGCAACGCTTCCCACTCTTGGACAGGGTGCGGAGGGCGACAAACCACTTCCACCTGCTGTGGCCCAGCTCAAGTCGCTGCACAGCGAAGCGACACCCATTTCCGTCGACGAACGCCGCGATCGGCAAGAAAAAGCGCGCAAGCTGATGCGCGAGAACAATCTCTCCGCAATCCTGATGACAGAAGGCACTTCGCTTACATACTTCACCGGCATTCGGTGGTGGGGCGGCGAGCGTCTGTTCGCGATGGTACTGACTGCCAAGGGCGAGACGTTTTACGTTTGTCCGGGATTTGAGGAGGGTCGTGCGCGCGAACAGATTGCCAAATCGCCCGATGGAGACAACGCCGATGTCCGCATCTGGCAGGAAGACGAAAGTCCCTACGAACGCGTCGCGCAGGGGTTGAGCGACCGCGGGATCGCCGGGGGAACCGTCGGAGTGGAGGAGACGGTGAAGTTCGTCTTCGGCGACAACCTGCGGAAGGCCGCGTCCACTGCGACGTTTGCCAGTGCCACTCCGGTGACCGCCGGATGCCGCATGATCAAGAGCCCGCACGAGATCGAACTGATGCGCCTGGCATCCAAGGTCACGCTCATCGCCTACGAGGCAACCTATCGTTCACTAAAACCGGGAATGACTCAGCAGGACGCCGAGGATCTGATCGAAGCCGCCCACCGCAAACTTGGTTTCGAAGGCGGCGCTGACGTCCAAGTCGGCGAATTTTCGGCGTTTCCTCACGGATCAGTTAAACCGCAGGTGATCCGCGAAGGCACGATCGTGCTGATCGATGGCGGCTGCAAGGTGGAAGGATATGCCTCCGACATCACACGGACTTTTGTACTCAGCAAAGCCAGCGACAAAATGAAACAGGTTTTTGAGATCGTTCACCGCGCCCAGAGCGCCGCACTCGCCACTGCCAAACCTGGAGCACAGTGCGGATCGGTGGACGTCGCCGCCCGCAAAGTCATTACCGATGCGGGCTTCGGCCCGGATTACAAATACTTCACGCACCGCCTCGGACACGGCATGGGTATGGATGGCCATGAATGGCCCTATCTGGTTCGCGGAAACACACAGAAACTCGAGCCCAACATGACGACCAGCGACGAACCGGGTATCTATATCAGGGGCGAGTTCGGCATCCGCCTGGAAGACGACATGCACATCACGGAGAATGGCGCGGAATTGTTTACGCCACAAAGTCCGTCACTGGAGAATCCATTCGGGAAAGCGATCTAGAACATCTTTCGCCTGTGGGTTGAGGGCGAGACGCCCTCGGGACAGCCGGCAAAGCCTGCCCTGAGCGAAGCCGAAGGGATGCCGGCGCTACAGTTACTGCTTGAACGGCACGCTGTAGTGGGACGAGATGACCTGCCATTTGTTGCCGACTCTCATCCACACATCGGTCAGCCGGTCGCGATACTCATAGGGCTTCCCGTTGGACTTGCCTTTCTCGTGGTAAACCCCGGTGACGACTGCGGCATTCCCGTGCATCCGGACCTTGAGATCGGAAAGTTCGGCAATGTCGACCTGAACGGAAGGGTCGGCGCTGTGGGTGATGTAGCCCATCTTGCTGTAGGTATTGCCATCCTCAACCGTGATGACAAAGTCCTCAGCCAACAATGAAGACAGGATATCGATCTGCCGCTTCTTGTAGGATTCCGTCCATTTCTCTTCGAGCTTGCGAATGCTGGTGGCAGTATCGGCCTTTTCTTGCGCGGCCAAAGGAATGGTGAGACCTGTGAACAGGCACAGGGCTAGGGTTGAACCCACGCGAAGACGCATGGCTCTATGTCACACAATTTGGGGAGCGTCGACAAGTTCCTTCTCTGGCCCCCGCTCTGACCGCAGAACGGCCCTCATCCGGGTGAGGAAGGATCCAAAACCGGGCAGCCTTCGTTTCTCGCGATCGCCAGCAAGGCTTTGTCAGCGCAAACGAAAGTGGGCTCCTCAGTTCCGGAGATTGAACGCAGCACCAGATAGCCCGCCAGTTGCACGGCATCGTACCCCCTGAGGGCATAATTATCGACCAGCGCCAGCGCTACGTCTAACACCGAATCTGAGAATGACTGTATGAGAAACTTGCCCTCCGCATGCCGACGAAAGGTCTCTATCAATTCGTCCGCCGCGTTGTCAGAGATCTCGCCGGCACGCTGCCGCCGCCGGATCGCAGCCCGGAACTCGACCTGCGCCAGCGACAGAATGGCAAATCGATGCCCTGCGTCGCTGGCGGTGAGGGCAAGAAGCCGCTCCGTACCCGACTCATACACGTATAGCTTGACAAGAGCGCTCGTTTCTAAATAATAAAGGGACAATCCTCAACGCCTCTCCCGCAGAATGGTAGCGGACAGTGGCTCACCTTTGATGTGAATCGGATGGAAATCCAGATCCCTCTTCGGATGCCCCAGCACCTGCTGCACCTCAGGCAACAAGCGGTTTAACCGGATGCTCGTGACCGGGAACTGAGGAGACCTCGGGTTCGGAACCTTTCCAACGAGTATCCACCTCTTTTCTATGGCACGCTGAATCGCCTCCTGCCAGTGAACGTCGCTGGGCTGGAATGCACTGGGCGCAAAGGGCTCAGCAGAAAGAACCTCGTCACGGAATTTCTTTAGCGAAACAAAGGTCCATCCCGGTGTCGATTCTGCACGATCCAGCGCTTTAAGCAGTCTAACTTCAATCTCGAGCGGAACCCCCACAGCGTTCGGGCCAGAAGAAGACTCCGAAAATCCCTTGAGCCGCGGCTTCGCTATGCTGTTTCCGGGCGAGTTTTCGGGCGACACGATTTTCGCTTGTTCTGGGGCCGGCTCGAAACGTATCTCAATCCGCCCAGAGGCAGGGGACCAATTGTTCGCGGACGCATTGCTGCGCTTCTTCCGTCCATTTGCGTCCAAGAGTGAAACACGGAGTTGGTACGGGCCAGGAACAGTGTAGCGGAGTTCTTGCAGAGTGTTCTTTAGGGGACTACCGAGCTTTTGGGCAATCTCCGACTCTAACTGATCAATTCTGATATCCATCTTGCACCTCTAGGTAGGACTAATATAAGCGACACAACAGAGCCGCATTTGTATTTATATAGTGATGAACAAACTCTTGTCAAGAAAATTCGGTGGTGGGTCGGTTTCTGACCTACTTTCGGAAATTCGTCCCCGAATTCACTTCACCACCCACGCGCGCATGCGGCGCAGGAGTGAGTCGGGTGCATCCGCTTCCAGTTCCACCAACCCGTCGCGGTAGGTCCGCGAATAGATGCGGGCTCGCGCCTGCAACTGGGCCAGCGCCTTGCCTTCTTTTTGTGGAATGCGCAAATGCACGCGGCTGGGGCGATCCTCATCAAGCAAGGCGTCTATGCGGTCCAGCAGCGTGCTCAATCCAATTCCCTTGGCCGCGGAAACATGCACAGTCTGTTCGTCGTCGCGCAACGACTCGCGCTGCTTCGGAGGCAAAAGATCAAGCTTGTTCATCACGTGCAGCCGGGGCTTCTTCTCGGCTTCGAGTTCTTTCAGAACGCTCTCGACTTGAGCATCCTGCTCGACCGAGATTGGGCTGCTCGCGTCCGACACTTGCAGGATGAGCGTCGCTCGCTGAACCTCCTCGAGTGTGGCGCGAAAGGCCGACACCAGCGTGTGTGGCAGGTGACGGATGAAACCTACCGTGTCGGAGAACAATACCTTGCGCTTGGTTGGCAGAGTCACGGAACGAATTGTGGGATCAAGCGTCGCGAACATACGCGGAGAAGCAACTACGTCGGACTTGGTGAGCGCATTAAACAGCGTGGACTTGCCGGCATTCGTGTATCCGACCAGCGCCACCATGGCGACGGGCACCGACTCCCGCCGTTGACGCTGCTGGGCCCGGATCCGGCGCACGTTCTCGAGTTGTTGTTTGACGTGCCGGACCCGCCGGTGGATCTTGCGCCGATCAGTTTCCAGCTGAGTTTCACCGGGCCCGCGGGTACCGATTCCGCCGCCTAACTGCGACATCTCAATGCCGCGGCCCGCCAGACGTGGAAGCATGTATTCCAGCTGCGCCAGTTCCACCTGCAATTGACCTTCGCGGGTGCGGGCGTGACGCGCAAAAATATCGAGGATGAGCTGCGTTCGATCGATGACCCGCGTGTTCACTACGCGTTCGATGTTGCGCTGCTGGGACGGCGAAAGGTCGTGATCGAAGAGGATTACATCCGCTGAAACCGAGGCTGCGGCTCCGGCAATTTCTTCGAGTTTGCCCTTGCCAATCAGTGTGGCAGGTTCCGGGCGGTCGCGGTGTTGCATGAATTCGCCGGCGATTTGTGCACCGGCGCTCGTCGCCAGGCTTCGCAGTTCATCCAGCGACTCTTCCCAGCTGAAGTCCGGGGAATCCGCGGGCAGGGTAGAAATACCGGCGGCTGCGGCGTGATCGCGGGCTGCCTGGGCGGCGGGAGTTATCGTTGCCGTACTCAGCTTGCCTGCGCCACGCCCGCGCGTGCGGAACTCTACCCCCACCAGGAACGCGCGTTCCTGCTGTTCGGATGGATTCAAGACCGGCTTAGTCCCGCGTCGCGCACTACTCCGGCTGGTTAGTCTGGTTTCGTCTCGGCGCACGCAGGCTCACTTCATCCTTCGGTGCCGGATGCGGCGTTCGAGACGGCGGACTCCGATTGCGGCGCAGCTACCACGGGCTTGGGCTCTCCGTGGCTGTGTGCTTGCCGCGCCATTACGACGGTTGAGATTGCGTGCTTGAAAATCAGTTGCTCCTGGTTCCCCGTTTCGAGAACCACGGAGTACTTGTCGAACGACCGGATTCGTCCGGTCAGTTTCACACCACTTACCAAGTAAATGGTGATGTTGTGCCGCTCTTTACGGGCGGTATTAAGGAATGAATCCTGAATATTCTGCTGCGCCGGCTTGGTTTCCATCTGCCGATCTCCTTCGTTCAGGTTAGATGCGGCAGCCACTGTCTTTGGGGAGGGCAATTGGCTGCAGCCTCTTTCGGGCTGAGTCATACAATACGGCCTTGGAGGCCGCTTTTCAACCATACTCCCCACGACTGAGAGTCAGACCAGCGGGCGGCGGTTTGCGTTTGCCGATCCGGAGTCTACAATCGTCAGTTCCGGAGAGGAGCCTCCCGTGCACAGTATCAACCTGCCTTCCGACTTCAACACCAACCTGCTAATGCTGTTTCGTTGGGTGCATTTCATCGCCGGCGTCACCTGGATCGGGTTGTTGTACTTCTTTAATCTCGTGAACGTCCCGTTTATGAAAGAGCTCGATCCCGCGACCAAGGGAAAGGTTCTGCCTGCCCTGATGTCGCGTGCGCTCTGGTGGTTTCGCTGGGGATCAGTCGTTACGGTGCTGATGGGTTTCTTCTACTGGCAAAGCATCGTCGGTTCGGATGCGCACAACGGCAACGGTTCCGTCGCGACCCCGACCCTTAGCTTTTTCTCGATCTGGACGATAACCTGGGCCCTGATGTATGCCTGCGTGATCCCCGGGAAAGGCGCGCTCGACAAGGGGCCGGTGCTGGCTGTCATCTATACGGTCGTGTTGATCATAGCGAGTTGCCTGTTTCTGCGCTTCAACGATCATGGCTGGGAAAGCAATCGCCTGCTTGCGATTGGAATCGGCGGCGGCATGGGCTGGATGATGATGCTCAATGTCTGGGGTGTAATCTGGCGAGCGCAGAAGAAGATTATCCTGTGGACGCGCGACAATGCAGCCAACGGCACGCCGATTCCAGACCGTGCGAAGTACCTGGCGCGTCAAGGCTTCCTTATGTCGCGCGCGAATTTCGTGCTCTCGTTCCCCATGCTCTTTCTGATGGGAGCCGCCAGTCACTATCCGATGTTTGGGAGATAGCGAGGGCGCCGGGCGCAATGTAACGCCTGCACTTCAGGGAAGACTCTTGGCGGCTCTCCCTGGGGCGCCTCGTACTCGGAGGCGGCGGCGAGACGCCGCCACGACAGCCGCCGGGACGGCGGCGCTACGCTCTCGTCCCTGGAGTGGGGACAGTCAGACCTCAAGCTGTGAGCGGAACGCCGACGGCGTCATCCCGGTCACTCTGCGAAACACGCGCGTGAAGTGGCTCTGGTCCGCGAATCCCAGCACCAGGCTGACTTCGGCAATCGAGATTTCCGGCTCGAGGATCTGCTCGCATGCCGAGCGTACGCGCAGGCGATGCACATATTCTCCGATTCCCTCGCCTACGCACTTTCGGAAAACGCGCGACAAGTGCACGGGGTGAACTCCTGCTTCCCGGCTTAGTTCATCTAGTGTCAGACGCTCGCAATACTCGACCGCCAGCTTTTCTACGATCCGGCTGAGCCAGGCCGGACGCTGCCTATTCTCTCGCATCCGCGCGGCGGCAGCCATTAGCTCGGCGAGCAGGCTCTCGACTGAAAGGTCGTCGGCCACTCCCTGTACTTCCCGGAAGAGCTTCATCCCCAACCATAGGAGCTCGCCACCGTTACAATCCTCACGGGCAACGTCCAATGCGGCCGAGCAGTCTTCCAAACGCTTGCGCCAGATGGGCCGAACTTCAATTTCGAAGAAGCGCACGCCGTTGGGCCCAACCTCGTCCTGGTGCGGAACGCCGGCCGGCCGGAAATGGACCGTGAAAGGACGAAACTGTCGCTCCTGGCACCCGTAGCGTTCGCCATACAAGCCCTCCATCAGAATGGCAAAGAACGGAAGTTCGTGGGAGTGCGAGGGAAGCTTTCTTGGAGACGTGTGACGGAGATGCGTGAAGATGGCGCCGCACTGCTCCCGCCTGCTCTGGACGGCGCCGAAGAAGGTCCCCGCCCCCAGGGCTTGCCGGACGCCTGCCTGTGCCATACTTTCTCCACCCCATTGAGAGGTTGTCTTTGTTCTAGACTCAGTGTTCCGATCTTCGTTAGCTTTGTCGCAACAACTGTGATTCGCCATTTGGAGGTCTGTTGATGATGCGTTTTTGGCTGCTACTCACTTTTGCCGCCTTCCTGATCACAGTGACTGGTTCCAAAGTCCCAGCCACAGCCGAGTCGGTGTCGGCAAACACTTCCACTGCACCTGTCTATACGGCAGACGGCAAGCTGGTGTTCCCGGCGAATTACCGCGAATGGGTGTATCTGACCACCGGTCTCGACATGGACTACAGTCCAACGGTCAACCTGGCCGAACATTCCATGTTCGACAACGTCTTCGTGAATCCCGAGGCCTACAAGGCTTTCGTCGCCACGGGTAAATGGCCAGACAAGACAATCTTTGTGCTCGAAGGCCGAGTCGCAGGCAGCAAAGGCTCCATCAACAAGGGCGGACATTACCAGACAACCGAGATCATGTCGCGGTCGATCCACCTCAAGGATGAGTCGCGCGGCGGATGGGCCTTCTTCGGCTTTGGCGACGGCCCTAACGGCGGCCACATTCCGAAAGAAGCAGTGTGCTACTCCTGTCATGCCGATCACGCGGCGGTGGACACTACGTTTGTGCAGTTCTACCCCACGCTTTTGGAAATCGCCCGCCAGAAAAACACCTTCAGTCCTGGCTATCTGAAAGATGAGGCGGCGATGGCGGACAAAAAAAATTCGAAAGAGTAGGCAGCGACCGACCTTGGAGAAAAGTTGAAGTAGAGACGCGGCGTGCCGCGTCTCTACGGAAGGTTTAGCCTGCTAGGTTCCACGCCTTGCCGTCAAAATGCGAGGGCAAGGGCAGTCCGAACAGATTGAGAATCGTGGGCGCCACATCCGCAATGTGAGGCTTGTCTTCGATGAATTTGTGGCTGGAAAATAGAACGCCGGGAACCAGTCGCGGATCAATGCAGTGGTCGCCGCTCCAGGCTTTGAGGTTGTCCTCAAAGACTTGACTCGTCACTTTCCCCAGAACCGAATCCCACGACGCGCGATATCCCGCGCCATAGCCCACCAGCAGATCGGGAGCGTTCTCCGTATACGGCCCCCGATAGACATTGCCGGTGATAAATACTCCCGTAATTCCCACCGTGCCCGAGGCTGGGTCCTTCAAACCGTTCAGCTTCTGTTGAATCTCGATTTTCAGTGCCCCGGCATCGGCCGGATCCACAATCCCCTGCTTCTCCCGCCCCTTGATGTTGAGATAGAGGCCATTCAGGCCCATCGTGTAGGCTCGCGTGCGCGACCAATCCACGTCTTCGAACCAATCGCCGCTCTCGGTCTTGGTATCTTTGAGCGTGAGATATCCATTCTGATGCAGCCAGGCGTTCAGGTTCATACAGCGCGCAAACGATTTGAATCCGTGGTCGGAAATGACGAGCAGGAGTGTGTCATCGTCAATCTGCTCCATCACGCGGCCAATCAGCCGGTCCATGCGCTGGTAAAGTTCCGGAATCACATTCGGTCGCTTGTCATGTGGCACGTCCCGCGCGGCCGGATGATCTTCATCTAGATATCGCCAGAACATGTGCTGCACACGGTCGGTGGTATCGAATACGCAAGTGCAGAGGCCCTGCTTTGTCTTCTCAAGCGCGTCGAACAGCATGCGCTCGCGGTCCTCATGATTGGAGTAGCACTGCGCGAGGAAAGCGTCGTCGTCGAGCACGTGCTCGTTGAGCGCCCAGGTATCTTCGGCGAGTCCGAGCGTGGCATACGGGCCATAGAGCTTCGCCAGATAGATCGAATACGTCACGGGGTGTGAGATCGGGAGGTCGGGATGTCCAGGATCGATGTTCACCGGCGAGACGTAAATCTCTATCTCGGGCGAAACTTCCTTCAAGTAGAAGCGGCAGATGCCATGCGCCGTGAATCCGAGTCCAGCCTTGAATTCGACCGTAGTCCAGTCGGAATACTCTCCTACCTTTAAGGTAAATTTCTCGGAGCCGACGATGATGCGGGCCTGCTTCGCTGGCGCGTCCGGCCGGATCTCGAAATTCACCCGCATCTCACTTCCTGCCTTTTCGGTCAGCGGACTGTCTGGCCCCGGAATATATGAATGACATACTCCATTGCGCCGCTCAACTGGCACGCGCACGCCGCCTTCGCGGAACTTGTCGTTCGAACTGCGAGTGGTGCACAGACAAAACGTCCCCTGGCTGCCTTTCAAATCCGGCACGCACATGCCGGAGAGCAGCACTCCCGAAAACTTCTCCGGCGGAAAAGTAACAGGAACGCGAATGACCGAACTGAAAATCCCAGCCTTTCCCAACCAGTGCCAGAAGGGCGTCCCTTTGCGCATGGCTCTGATTTCCGTCTTGCCGAAGGGGATGGAATACTTACCAATCTTGATGCGCCGCTTCGGCCCCTTGATTTCCGCCGACGATAAGAACGGCAGATAGTTGCTGGTGTCGCGCGCGAGAAAATCGTAAATATTGTGTTTGCCGGGATTGACTCCGGTCATGAACGTGGACCATGCCACCGGCGAGATCGCCGGGAAGGTCGTGCGCAGCTTGGTGAACGTGCCCTTCCCTCGCAGTTTCGCCAGATTTGGCAGCTTGCCTTCGTTCATGAATCGATCGGCTAGCTCTGGATCCATACCGTCGAATCCGAGAATCACCGCGCGCTTGAACTTCGCCTTGCCATATGCATTCCGATTTCGGATCATCCGGAACAACTGGCGGAACGGCCAGGTCATCAGCGCGTAGAACGAATACAGAAATGCAACGAAGATCGCCCAGAATGAAGACAGCACCGCAAAACCCGCGCCGGGCCCGGCGTAGGCGTGGGCAAAGCAAGGAAAGAGTACGATTGCCAGTACCAGGAACACCCGTATGGGACGAGCATGGTTGGCCGTCGCAAGCTTCGTTGCTGCTGCACGCAGTCGGACAAGAGTGTCCGACCCACATACCCACTTCTTCATACTTGTATCCCCAGAAGTTCTTTGAAGATGAATCCGGCAACCATCGAAAAAATGAAAAACAGCCAGATCCAGTTCATCTTGTATCCGAAAATTTCAATGTTGCGCTCGGGATAGTCGACTGCGACGGACTCTATCGGGCTATTCTCAGGTATCGCAGATTCTGCCGAACTCAACATTCTTTCCCAAAAGTGTCCGCGCAAGCGCACGGGCGACACCCGTGCCAACTCTGACGACACGTGCACTGTCTTCGTCACACGCTGTCCCGCGGCAATCACTTGGATCTCATACGCTCCCTCTTTGCTGGCCGCCAGCCGCCACACGACTTCTCGTTCGGCGGGAACATGAACAGCAGGCGCGGCCATCGTAACCTCCGGCGGCAGATCGAGAGATACGTCATTCAAGACGTCGCTGTTGCTCACTTGTGCGGTCAGAAGAAATGGTGCATCCACTTGAACCCCGGTCGATCCCAGATACCGATCCAACTGCACGATCAGGACCGTAATCGGAATAATGACATACAAAAGTGGCATGAACGCCAGTTTCAGATAGCGACCCGTCCCGCGCAAAATGCGGCCATAGGAACCAACCACTACGTGCAACTGGTCCTGGAACAAGCGCACGGCCAGCAGGTGCGCCTTGAGCTGGTCCTTGGCAATCTTGATCGCTTTCTGATTCGATGTGTAGCCGAACAGCACGATCATCAGCAACCCGATGACGATCGAGAGCGCGACGACAATGGCCAGCGGGTTGGTAAACAAAAACAGCTTGAATGCCGCCAGGGCCGGCGTTGCCATTGGTTTGATCAGGGAATGCAAGCTACTCGATGTACCCCAATCCTCGGAGGCGTTTCTGCACGTCTTCCTTCGAGGTGTTGCTTTCTTCGGGCGGCATTATTTTCTTGATTTCCTTTTCCAGCATGTGGATGACGAACTCATCCACCGACTCGTATCCTGCCGCGTCGGAGCACTGCTTCACTTTCTCCAGCAACTCGCCTTCAATCTTCACTTTGTGTGATCCGAACATTATTCCTCCGCGTGCCGTCCCTACGGGACTCCGCTCTTTCCTTCGCTCACCCGGCACTGCCGTGCCGGGCTTTCACATGCCGCCGCTTCGCGGCTGGCGACTCTAAGAAATATGCGCCCTGCCCTTAATGCGGACCGAAGACCGACTGGCCCATCATATCTTTGGTTTTTGTGATTCCGAACTCCGCGAGAATCGTGGGAGCAATATCGGTCAGGGCCGGGCTCTGGGCGTCAATTTTGCGATTGCTCAAGAGCACACCCGGAACTTTTGTGTAATCCATGCAATGGTCGCCGCTCCAGGCATTCGCGTTGTCCTCGAGCGCCTCCGGAGGAAACGCGCCTAGAATGGTCTTCCAGCCCGCGCGATAGCCGCGATTGTAGCCGACCAGCGCATCGGGACCGGTGCGGGCATAGGGCCCCTGGTAGGCTTCGCTCGCCAGATCCACGCGCGTAATGACTTGCGAATTGTCTTTCGGATCGCGAATCTCCGTGAGCTTCTGCCGGATTTCCCGCAACAGCGCATCCGCCTGCGCAGTCTCGACGATGCCCTCGCGCTCGCGTCCGCGCAAATTCACGTACAGGCTGTTCAGACCAAGCCCATAGGCGCGCGTGCGGCTCCAATCCACCTCCGTAAAGGGCTCATTGGCATCCGGAACACTCCCCGATTGCAGCGCGATGTAGCCGTTGTTCAACAACCAGGTATTCAAGTTGAAGGAGCGGCGATAAGGCGCAAAGCCGTGGTCCGAAAGCACCAGCAGCGTCGTATCGTTGTCGATTCTTCCCATCACCTCTCCCAGCACTTGATCAAGTTGCTGATAGAACTCCTCGAGCGACGATCCGTACAGTGCTGCCAATGCCGCGTCATACGCTGGATGCGCTGGATCGGTCAGACGCCACATCATGTGCGCGTTCAGATCGAGGCTTGAAAAATAGAAGAAGAACAGGCCTTGTTGAAATTTCGGGAACTCCGCATCGAACGCCCGGCGGTGTTCGGCCAGCACCGTCCACGCCTGTTCCAGATATTCTTTGTCATCGAGAACGCCGTCCGAGAGCGCCTTGGTATCTTCGGCAATGCCCTGCGTGTGATACTGGCCAATTTCCTTCGCCAGATCGCGCGAGTAACCGGAAGGCGTGGAGATCGGCAACGCCGGACTTGCCGGATCGATATTGATCGGCGAAACGTACAGCTGAAAACGCGGGTGCGCCTGCTTCAAAAAGAAACGGCAGATCCCCTTCACGTTGCCGATGACGGGCATGAGACGAAACTCGACTGGCACCCATCCGCTCCACTCGCCTTCCTTCAGTACAAACTGCTGATTCTGGAAGCTAACGCGAGCGACCGGTTCGAGTGGATCCACGTCCAGCGTAAACGCCTCCGTCGCCGGCGGCGAGTTCTTACGGAACGTATTTCCGGGTCCGATTAGATTGCTCGACACGCGATTGTTCTGCACTTCGACCTGCACCACTTCGCCGCCCTCGACGGCTCCAGCCACCGCAGTCGCGTCATCGGTATAAAAAGTGAACGTGCCGTAGGTGCCGCGCAGGTCGGGCGTTCCCATACCCGAAAGAGTCTTTCCTTTCGCACTGATCGGCGGAAAATTCGCCGGAATGCGGTACACGGAG
>Ga0209701_10000456_pt1 | contig 23929 bp, 20 predicted proteins | sample CZO8metaG_4_FD_188356 | JGI IMG/M metagenome (GOLD analysis project Ga0209701, IMG submission 188356) | Vadose zone soil microbial communities from the Eel River Critical Zone Observatory, Northern California, USA - CZOApr15con2H3.8 metaG... | ecosystem: Environmental > Terrestrial > Soil >... | reverse complement strand
AAGAAGTTGGCGATGCCTGACGTAACCCAAACCGAATGCCACGCCTGCCACTGCGAGGAAGAGAGCCAATACTCTCTTGTCGCGCCGGAATAAGAACAGGAGCGGAATAACGAACAGGGTTAAAGAAAAAACTGGAAGGACTAGCGATACAGCGGCCAACGCCTGGCCGGAAAGAAGGGCCAGAGTCGGAACGATAATCCAGAAAGACGGATTTCTCTCCAGCAGCTCTCTCTGTACAGGGCTGGGATCGACCGAGGGCATGCGCTGCCTCAGGTGGAACCCGATTTCAACGACTGGAGAATCTGTTGGGCGACCTTTTCGTTCAAGGATGGAACCTTAAGGAGGTCGTCCAAGGTTGCTTCCTCGATTCTCTTGACGCTGCCGAAGGCGCGCAAGAGCGCTCTTTTGCGCACGCCGCCGATTCCCGGAATCTTGTCCAGCACCGAGTATAAGGTGGCGCGGCTCCGCAACTTCTTATGATACGTGATGGCGAAGCGGTGCGCCTCATCGCGCACGCGCTGGAGCAGAAAGAGGACGTTGGAGTTGCGCCGCAAAATAATGGGATTGCTCTGGCCCGGCAGAAAGACCCGCTCCTCCGTCCGCTCAATTTCCGGGCTGCGCGCCGAGCGTTTGACGCGCTCCTTGGCCAGGCCTGCCGCATCGACTTCTTTTACTCCGAGCTCTCGCATCGCCGCCAGCGCCATGGCGAGCTGCCCTTTCCCGCCATCGACGACCACGAGATCCGGCAGGCCGCCCTCGGACAGTCCGCGGGCGAAACGGCGCTTTAGGACCTCGTGCATCATTGCGAAATCGTCCCCTCCGGATTCCTCAGCCACCGTCCGGATGCGATAGTGGCGATAAAACCTCTTGTCCGGCTCGCCATTGATGAAGGTCACCATGGAGCCGACGGCATTGGTGCCGTGAATGTTCGAGATATCATAGCACTCGATGCGCTGAGGATAGTGCTTGAGGCGCAATCTTTCCTGAAGCTCGAGGAGCATCTTTTCTCTCTCTCGCTCCTGATCGTGGCGTTCGAAGAAGCTCTGGCGGGCATTCTGCACCGCCATCTCCAGCAACTGCCGCTTGTCCCCTCTCTGGGGAGAGAGGATGGAGACTCTTTTTCCCTTGCGCTCGCTCAGAACCTCCTCGCGGACTTCCCGGTCCTCAAGCTCGACGGGAAGCAAAAGCTCATCAGGAACAAAGCGATCCCCCTGGTAGAACTGGGTGAGCAGCGATTCCATGACCTCCTCGTCGGAGAACTCGAGATCTTCCAATGAATAGGATTGATTGGCTGTGAGTTTCCCTTGGCGGACGAAAAGGACCTGAACCTCGATGAATCCTCCCTCCCGATAGAGACCGAAGATATCCTGGTCCGTCCCCCAGTGGGAAACCATGCGCTGCTTTTCCACGGTCTTCTCCACCGCCTGGATCTGGTCTCTGAGCCTGGCTGCCGCTTCGAATTCCAGGGCCTCGGCCTTTTCCTCCATCCTGCGCCTCAGCTCGTCCGACAGCTCCTGCTGTTTCCCTTCGATGAACAGCATCGCCCGCCTGAGGTTCTCCTGATACTCCTTGGGATCCACGGGCAAGACACACGGCGCCAAGCAGCGCTTGATCTGGTATTGGAGGCAGGGACGCGCTCGATTCTTGAAGTTGTACTCCGTGCAGCTTCTGAGAAGAAAATGCTTTTCGATGATGTCGAGAGTCTCCCGGACGGCGACCGCCGAGGAGTACGGGCCGAAGTAACGGCTGCCGTCCTTCACGATCTTCCTGGTGGCGAGAATCCTCGGCCACGGATGCCGCACGTTGACTTTGATGCTGAGGTAGCTCTTGTCGTCTTTGAGGCGGATGTTGTAGCGCGGCTTGTATTGCTTGATGAGGTTGTTTTCCAGGATCAAGGCTTCCTTCTCGTTTTGCGTGACCAGCGTCTCGAAGTCGCCGACCCGGCGGAGAAGGAACTCGATCTGAGAGCGGCCGTCGCCGCCGTGGAAGTAGGCGCGCACACGCGCCCGCAGATCCTTCGCCTTGCCGACGTAAATCACCTTGCCGTGCTTATCCCGCATCAGATAGACGCCGGGCCGAGCCGGAAGACCGTCTAATTTTTCTTCGATGGGAGGCATGAGATAAGTTCTCAGTGAGCGGCTACCAGCCATGAAATTATCACCACAATTGCCCCCTGGGCAATCGGATAAATCCGAGGCTGATAACGCCTTGACCGCATTTATACCAAAATGTTAGTTTTGGCTCGTTCCAAAGGAGGCACAGACCATGCTTAGAAGGCTCTTAGCGACGATTCCCTTTCTGGCGCTGTTGCTGACTCTTGGGAGTTCAACTTTCGCTCAGGAAAAACTCCGGCTTGCCTGGGCGGGATTTAGTCCAACGAACAGCCCAATCTGGGTGATCCAGGAACGAAAGCTACTCGAAAAGATGGGCGTTCGGCCGGAAATCATCGCGATCAATGCCAGCCCTACGGTGCTCCAGGCTCTACTGGCCGGCGAGATCGATGCCGCCAGCATTTCCGTCACCACGCTCACCAGCTCCCGGCTGGCGGGAGCGGATACGGTCATGATCGTCGGCGTCGTCCCGACATTCGTCGATCACATCGTCTCGCTTTCGACCATTACCGCCGTAGAACAGCTCAAAGGAAAAACGGGTGGGGTCAATCGACTCGGAAGTACGTCCGACCTGGGGCTCCGCCTCGCGCTTAGAAGATTGGGCGTCGATCCGGAGAAGGACGTAAGAATCATCTCCACGGGAGGCACCGCAGAGAGGTTCGCGGCGCTTTCAAAGGGATTAACTCAGTTCACGATTATACCGGAACCGTTCTTGACCCAGGCAGAGAAGCTCGGCTTTCGAAATCTTTTTAACATTAGTGACCTCAAGATCCCCTTCTGGTGGAATGGCATACTGACGCGTGAAAGCATCATCAAAGCCAAGCGTCCGCTCATGCAGAAATTAGCCCGCGCTATGGTCGAAGCCATTCATATCATCAAAACCGAAAAGGAGTACGAAAAAACACTCATCAAGAAGAATTTGGGTGTTTCCGATCCGGAAGGCTTAGAAAGGGCTTACAAAGATTATTCAAACGCGTTTCCGGAAACGCCTTACCCTACCCCGGACGGAGTCAAGACGATGCTTGACGACCTGGCGCACACGAATCCAAAGGCCGCAACGGCAGACCCCAAAGCCTTTGTCGACATGAGTTTGGTTAAAGAGTTGGACGCGTCGGGCTTTATCAAGCAGCTGTACAAAAAATAGAGTTCAGGCATTAGGCTCCGCCCAAGGCGGATCAGGCTGAAACAGGCGAGAGCAACAGAGTTTCGGCAGCGGCTCTCATAACACCTGTCGCTACATACCCGCGCTAGCCCAACGGAGGGATCGCTATGAAGCGCTGGCTCAAGTGGATTTCTACTACTGCTCTGTTCTCGACTCTGCTATGCGCTATCCCGGCGCCGGGTCAGGAGAGGTCCGGCCAGCGCTTGTTCAAACTGAGCAAGCTGGGCCCCGAGCAAAGACAGCAGGCTCTTGTTGAGGGCGCCAGAGCTGAAAAGGAAGTTACTTTCTATAGCTCCCTGCAAGCGCAACAAATCGAGCCTTTCGCCCAAGCGTTCAACAAGCGCTTCCCTTTTCTCAAAGTAAACACCTACCGCGTCTCGGGAAACAAGTTGCTTGTTAAGATCCAGACGGAATACAAGGCCGGCAAGCACTTGGTCGATGTCGTCAATGTTTCTGCCGAAGAAGCGGCGGCATTGAAGAAGATCGGGACTATCGATCCGTACCTGTCTCCACAGAGAGAGTTCTTTCCTGCCTCCGCTAAAGACAAGGAAGGCTACTTTACCGCTTTTTCTCTGCTCACGCAGGTGCTTGGCTACAACACGAATGGGGTCAAGCGAGCTGAGGCTCCCAGGAGTTACTATGATCTGCTGCAACCGAAATGGAAAGGGAACATGTTTCTCGACAACGAGGCCTATGACTGGTTCACCGTGTTGCTCAGACATTTCGGCAGAGAAAAAGGGCTCCACTACATGAGAAATCTGGCCAAGCAGGATCTCACCATGATGCGGGGCAGAACCGCTCAGACTCAACTGCTGGCCGCAGGCGAGAGACCCATCGCCATCGTCCAGTCAGGCAACACCGTGCTCGATTACAAGGCGAAGGGAGCGCCGATAGACATCGTCGTCATGGAACCCTATCTCGCCCTCGCCAACTACATCATGCTTGCCCGTTACGCGCCTCATCCGTACGCCGCGGCGCTTTTTATCGACTGGTCGCTCTCCGAGGAAGGTGAGGCCATGGCCACGACTTTCGGCCGTGTCGTGGCTCGAAAGGGAGTCAAGCAGAGATTCCCCGAGCTGCTAGAAAAAGAACCCTTCGTCGTGGATGCCGACTTCATCGCGCCGATGGTGGAAGAAGGCGGCAGAGAATTCCGCGACATCTTTCTAGGCGGACGCTAGGCTCCGCCCTAGGCGGATCAGTCCTTCGGCTGAGGATCAGCCCCCGCCACAACGCACGACGGGTCCGCCTCAGGAGGATCTGGCTGAAACAGGCCATTGTCGGCAGTTCGACATCACTGACCAACGAATACCTGCAGCAGCCTTGAGCAGCCCGGGAAGCGCTAGTTCTTTCCGAAGATGTCCCGGAAGAGTGTGACGTAGCTGTCGAAGTTTTCATAGATCTCGTCGGCGGTAAACACGGGAACGAATCCTTGCGCCAACTTGGGCGGATCCGGGAGGACATCGACCCGGTCCGGCACGCGTCGCTCAGAGCGAATCACTTCCTGCCCCTCCTTTGAGAGAAGAAAGTCCACGAACAGTCTCCCTGCGCTCGGATGAGGCGCCTTGGCAGAAAGGCCCATCGGATTAAGATTTCCGTACACAGGGTCCAGCGCCACCCAATCGACCGGCGCTCCGTCCCGTTTGAGGTTCTCGAAATTCTGCGAGTAGGCAGTGAGCGCGGACGTGACTTCCCCCGCGGCGACGAGCTGAGAGAGTAGCGTACGGTTGGTGCGCAACTGAGGCTGCTGCTTCGCCAGTTCGCGCATGAGGGCAACACCTTTTTCTTTGCCCATGCCCTGCAAGACGACGGCGAACCATTCGTAAGCGGTTGACACCATCCCGATCTGTCCCTTCCACAGGGGCTTGAGCAAATCTCTATGCGACTTGGGCACGTTCTCCTTTCTGACCGCCCGGCTGTTGTATCCCAGCACAGCATAGTTCGTATAAATTGAGCTCCATGTCCCCTGCGGGTCTTTGTGGCCTGCGGGGAAATACTTTCTCTCCGGAGAATCATAGACAGTGATCATGGACCTCTTTTTGAGAAAGTAGGTGTAGTAGCCGGTGGTCGTTACGGCGTCCCAAAGAAATTTGCCGCCGCGCGCCTCCGCGAGAATCCGCTCCATCAACTGCGCGTCGCCCGTGCGGTAAAACTGACTGTCGATCTTGGGATAAAGCTCTTTGAAGCGGTCGATTATTTTCTTCGCATCCGCCGTCCCCATGGTGCAGTACCAAACGAGCTTCCCCTCCGCCTCTCCCTTGTCTTTCCACTCGGAGGCCTCGGCCGACATTGACGTCACGCAAAACACCAAAGAGATCACGAATAAGGATAACCACAGAGTGCGCTTCATAAGATGCTTTCTCCTTATCCCCTCGATCAACCAGCGATGATCCTGTGCTTTTTTAGAAAGTTCATCACGATTTCGTCGAACGCCGCCGGATCTTCGAGGCAGCAGGCGTGGCCCGCACCCGGGACTACGTGATGCTCGGCGCCGGCGATCTTACGGCTCATCTCGCGACTGCGCGCGAGCGAGTTGTCGAATTCGCCGTTGATGATCAGCACCGGCATCTTGAGCTCAGAAAGTCGGGCGGTCATGTCACGGTTTTGCAGCGCGTGGAAAATTTCCGCGATGGCCGGGGCGCTCAAGCGGGAGTCCGTCTCCGTGAAAAGGCCAAGCAGGTATCGGCCCAATTTTGTCTGCGGGAATTCCTTGCTGACAAGCGAGGTCAGGTGCTGAATGTGATATTGGGAGATCCCCTCTTTCATGTATCCGTCGATCCGCGTCTGGTAACGATCGCCGGGTCCGCTGCTGCAACCGACGAGAATCAACGCCTTGAACATCTCGGGATGGTCCAGCCCGAGACTCAGGCCCATGACGCCGCCGACGCTGATACCTGCTACTATTGCTTCCTTGACTCCTTCCTGCCGGCAGACACCAACGACGTCTTCCCCCATTTCTGCGATGCTCGTGGTAATCGCTGGCTTCTCCGAGTAGCCGTAGCCTCTTAGGTCGATGTTGATGACTTTGAAAAACGTCGAGAAGTGCGCGACCTGATACATCCAAAGACGCCGGTCGAACGGGTTCGCGTGAATCAAAACCAAGGAGTATCCCTCTCCCGACACTTCATAATGAACTTTTATACGATTGACAAAACAGTAAGGCATCATTCCCTCCCTCCGCACACAATTAGTCGAGTGGCATTGTAGATTCAGCGCGCCAGCGGAAGCAAGTGGATTTTCCATCTTCGCTATCGTGCCAAAAAAGTTTAGGCCTCCGTAACCGCGGGCCTGGGGGTATCTCGAAGAGCCGATGCGTTGGACGCGGAGCTTCACGCGTACCTCAGCAGAGATATCCTCAGTACTCGGTCGAGCGTAAGACGGCTGTATCGCATCGAATCGCAGAGATGCTCTCAGGTCCGCTCACCGTAGATGGGCCCTTTTCAACGGTCTGTTGAATCATCCGCAAAGAACGATGAGAAATCTCACCTTGACCTCATCAGAACCAAAATGTTAGCTTCTGCTCGCCCAACGGAGATAGGAAGCATGCTGAGAAAACTGTTAACAACGCTTCTCGCTTTGGCAGCGCTCATCGGCACCCGGAGTTCAGTCTTCGCTCAGGAGAAACTCCGGCTTGCGTGGGCGGGGGTGACGCCTGCCAACGCCCCGGTTTGGACGGTTCAAGAGAAAAAATTGCTGCAGAAGCAGGGCGTCGAGCCTGAGATTATCAACATCAACGCCAGCCCCACGGTCATTCAGGCCCTGCTGGCTGGCGAGATCGACGCCGCCAGCACCTCAGTGACCGCGCTGACCAGCGGCCGGCTGGCGGGAGCGGACATCGTGATGATTCTAGGCGTGGTGCCGACCTTTGTTCAGCACATCGTATCGACGCGAGACATTACGACGGCCGAGCAACTCAAAGGAAAAACCGCCGGCGTCAATCGCCTGGGCAGCACATCGGATCTCGGCCTGCGCCTCCCGCTTCGAAGACTCGGCATCGATCCGGAAAAAGAGATCAAGATCATCGCCGCGGGAGACGAGCCGAGCCGGTTCGCGGCTCTCTCCAAGGGAATCATCCAATTCTCGCTCATGGCGGAGCCGTTCGTGCGTGAGGGAGAGAAACTGGGATTTAGAAACCTCTTCGATGTCGTCTCGCTGAAAATACCTTTTTGGTGGAACGGCATCCTGGCGCGGGAGAGCATTATCAAAGCGAAGAGACCCCTACTGCTCAAGCTGACGCGCGCCATGATCGAAGCGATCCATTTTCTAAAGACTGACAAAGAGGGCGCGAAAGCGATCTTCACCAAGACTTTCAAGATCTCAGATCCCGAAGGGCTGGAGAGAGCCTACAAGGATTATGTTTCAGTTTACCCGGAGGCGCCCTACCCCACTCCTCAAGGAGTCAAGACGATGCTCGACGATCTGGCGCCGCGCAATCCCAAGGCGGCTGCGGCAGACCCCAAGACCTTTGTCGATTCGAGCCTCGTTAGGGAGTTGGATGCGTCTGGCTTCATCAAGCGGCTCTACAAGAAGTAGGCGTTGGGCATCAGGATTTTTCTCCGCAAATTTCTCGCTGGCTACTCTTTGACCACCGAGACCTCGGTCTTCACGCCATTTTTAGCCAGCTCCCGCAAATACTCCGGATGAATCTCCGCCGGCTCCTCATCGAACGGGATCATGTAGTGCAACGGCGTGCGATGGCGGTCCTGGCTGTACTTCGGACTTTTGCCCCGCATGGCGAAATGACGCATCGTCGTGTGGCCGGTATTGAAATGGCCGTGAAACATCAGATCGCCGGGTGAATAAATCGATCCGGGTCGGATCTCGAAGCGCTGGCGCTCTTCGCCCTCGCGCCACACCATGGCGAAGCCTGTCCCTTCGGTGACGGTGACAAGCGCACCGGGACCATGACGATGGAATGTGCTGCGGCTGCCGACGGGAAATTCCTGAATATGACACCCGTAGGTTGTTCCGGCAATGCCAAAGCGCATAATGCGTACTCCCTTCCCTTTCATGGGATAGTCATCCAGCTCAAACGAATTGACGTCCGGGATCAGGTTCGTTTCCCAGCTGCGCACCGTCAGCCTCTTGTTGTGGCGAAGATATTCCGCATCGTTTTGGAACCGGTCGCGGAACTGGAAGGGGTTGCGGAAGATAAAATCCTCGTTGTGAAAGAGATTGATCAATTGCGGCGCGTTGGTCCCCGCCAGAAAACAAACCGGCTCGTCTTTTGACACATTGAAGTGCTGATAAGAGACATTTAAGGGAATCGCAAAGATGGCGCCCGCGCTCCATTCAAAAGTTCGCTTGGAATTTTCCTCGTGCCACACCGTCGTCGCTCCGCGGCCGGTCGCGATGTAAATAAGGGTTTCGAAGAGGTGGCGCTGGGGTAAGATCTGACTCGCGGGCGCTATCTCGCAAACATAGGCGTCCGTATCCTGCTGATCGCCCATGCTGAGGTAGCAGCCGAGGGCCCCCATTCGCTTCCAGGGCTTGAGCTCCACGGCCTTGAAGTCCTCGAGGAAATAGCCCCGGATGACCGGAAGACCTTCCTTTTCCAAAAACTGTTCGTAGGGCGTGGGACCCAACTGGATCGGGTCCCTAATGGGAAGTCTCATGAATCCGTTACCTCCTTAGTATGAGATCAAAGAAGATTGCATTCCTCGCGCTGCTCGTTCATGGCACTGAAAGGCGCATCTATGATGCGTACAGTCTCAACCAACTCCTGTCAAGGCAACGCGCTTCCTGTTCCCATAGCCTTGACCTCGTTAGAATCAAAATGTTAGCTTTTGCTCGCCCTGAAGCAGGCTCAATTTGTCTAGAAGATATCGCGCACTTCTGGCAGGAATCTTCGCCACGATCTTCCTGCTTGGTTCTTACGTAACCGCTATAGCCCAAGAACGCGCACGGATTGCTTGGGCAGGATCGACCCTGGCGCCCACACCGGTTTGGGTAGCTCGGGAAAAGGGATTTTTCAAAAAACAGGGAATTGATGCAGAGGTCATCAGCGTCAATTCCGGCATTATCGCCCTTCAAGCTTTACTCGCAAAAGAACTGGAGCTCGCCGTCATCTCAGTCCCATCTTTGGTCAGTTCCCGTCTCGGAGGAGCGGACACAACGATGATCGCCACGGTGGTCCCCTACTTCATGGACCAGATCGTGACGTTGCCGGCGATTACGAGGCCGGAGCAGCTTAAAGGGAAGATAGGCGGCGTCAACCGCCAGAACACTTCTTCCGACATGGCACTTCGCCATGGCTTGAGGCGTCTGGGCATCGATCCCGAAAAGGATGTCAAGATTATCGCGGTGGGAGGCAATCCCGAGAGACTGGCGGCCCTTTCACGCGGCCTTATTCAATTCTCCATGATGGGCGAGCCTTTTACCCGAGAAGCGGAAAAGGCAGGGTTCAAAGTCCTGGTGGATATCGGCACCCTCAAGATTCCCTTTCATACGAACGGTATCCTGACGACGGAATCGATCATTAAATCCAGGCGTCCGCTCGTGGCAAAAGTCACTCGGGCGATCTCCGAGGCGATTCACTATATCAAGACCGACAAGGAAGGAGCCAAGGCTATCATCAGCAGAAATTTAAAAGTGACTGACGCTGATAGTCTGGAGCGAGCTTATAAGAGTTACGCTCCAATCTTTCGCGAGGTGCCCTATCCGGACCCTGAAGGAGTGAAAACATACCTCGACGATCTCGCACCCAGCAATCCAAAGGCGGCAACGGCCGATCCGAAATCCTTCGTGGATATGAGTTTCGTCCAGGAACTGGAGTCCTCCGGATTTATCAAGGAGCTGTACAAGAGGTAGGTGTTTAGTTAGCTGGAATCGAACTTGTTATCGCCCCAGTTCGACCGAATCATTTCGCTCAACACTATCGGGTCAGGGCCAAACACCGGCTTGAGTAAGCTGCCCCACTCGCTCGCGGCTTGGAAGTGAATTGATAGAAATAGTTATTACGTCATCGGAGGCGCGTCGCATTGTTAGGCTGCCTTGAAAGGTTACTTGGGTGTGGTGTTTACCGTCATTAAGATCTCTCTCGCCTCTGCTTGCAACTTCTTCTGAGTTACTTCGTATCTCTCCGCAATTTTCAATAAGTCCTTTGTGGAAAGGAGGTTCACGAAGAGATAACTTTCTCTGATAAAGTGAGCGTCTTCTCGTTCCCCCTGTGCGGTCATAGGACTCGAAAGGAACAGGCCGACCCTAGTAAACCCCTCTAGAAGCGTCTTTTGCAGCTGCAAACCGGTGAGCAGCGTTCCGGAACATTTTGCTAATCTGGAAACAAGCATGACGTTTGGTCCCGAACAGCCTTGGCTGGCTGGCGCGAGCCTTAATAATTCGGGTTCATCAACGTTGCGCTCTTCTCCGAGCGAAGAGGGGCACTGCTTGCACGAATCTGGGTATGTTATCGAAAAGCTATATCGCGCATCCTTGAACGTCGTGACCTGCTGTGTCGCGACCGGGCGGATGCTTGCAAGCATTTTATCGAATACCGGTGCGTAGCGGTCCATGTTAAATGACTTTGGGAAACTACCGCTCAGAAAATATTTTCTATCGAGGGAAGAAAGTCGGGCATAATAGTGAAGGCCACGACCATACTTCTCTTCCGTTTCTATTCTCTCGCCCGTCAACCCATTTACTACAATCTCTTTTCGGGACCGTACCTTGTCTTTATAGAGATCAGCAAGGTGTGAGTCACGTTCTCGGCAATCAGCCCAAGCAGATTCATTAACTGCCGTGCTACAGACCATGACACTTACGGCGAGAAATACGTCGTGGTCCCGAACTTCGGGAGACCTGAAGGTGACGCGCCAGCTTCTTCCCTTGCCGTTGGCGGATACGGTCCAGTCCCCGGGGATAATCAATTTGAAAACCAGCCATGTTCGAGCGATAGTGTGCCCGCTCGATCGATTTTGAGTTTTGCTCAGCTGCGTATATCCGCTGCGAGGACAGAGCGAGCGCCGCCAACAGAATGAATTGCAAACCCCGGGTGATTCTTTGTGCAAGCCTTCCTGTCATGGCTCAATCAGACGCCCAATGGTTAGCTATGCGGGTCGGTATAGCACCACAACCAAAGCTTCTACCCAAAGAACATCTAAGAAGTCTTAGCCCCCGGCTTTTCGCTTCCCCTACCAAGCTCCTCCTCTAACCCGTCTCTTTTTTCGCTTCCTCTATGATCTTGCTCAGGAAATCTTTGAGGCGCCCTTTGTGCATGAATTGCCGATCTCCAAGATACTCGATATCATCCACGACCCACCGATTTCCTTCTCGGGCAAGAAACACCCGATCTTTCCAAGCAAGCTTGGAATTATCACGATCATTGACGTTCGTTAGCTCGACATCACAAGCAGCTGACGCCTTCTGACTTTCGCATTGGAGCACTTTGTACGACACCGCCCCTTGATCCAAAGAGGTAAACAGATCCCCCTCGATCCTCGGCGAACCCTCATTCTTTGTCTCTTCGGAAGAATTCCCTTCCATAACCGATGCCTCATTTAACAGAGCCGCCAGGCGGGTCGATATCACCTGCTTCAATTGGTCCTGTTGCTCTTTGCTTGGAACGCCGGATGGACGGAGTTGCATATAGATATCATAAAAAGCGCTGGCGGCATTCTTTGCTTCAAGCTCATTGTTAGGAGCACGGGAACAACCCAGGAAAACGAACAGCAATGCTGCTGCGAATCGCATTTCCCAGCCGAAGCTGATCACCCAGGCTTGATTCTTGATTGCCTCTTTCATACATCTGCTCCTCGCGCCAGTAACGGGTTTTTTAGCCCAAGCTCCCGCTCTTCAATCTGGCGGATGCGGTCGCGCAGCTCCGCCGCCTTCTCAAATTCCAGATTGGCCGCAGCCTGCTTCATCTCCTTCTTAAGCCGCTCAATCAGACGAGGGGTCTCCTTAGGATCGTACCTCTCGGCCTTCTCCGCCGCCAGCGGCACGGTCACATAATCGGCCTCGTAAACTTCGACGAGAGGAGTCCCCAGCGACTTCACCACGGTCTGCGGGGTAATGCCGTGCTTTCGATTGAACTCGGCTTGGAGACGGCGTCTTCGATTCGTCTCATCGATGGCGCGCTTCATAGAATCGGTGACATTGTCCGCATAGAGGATCACGGTTCCATGGACATTGCGTGCGGCCCGGCCGATGATCTGAATGAGTGAGCGCTCCGAGCGCAGGAAGCCCTCTTTGTCGGCGTCCAAAATTGCGACGAGAGAGACCTCCGGGATATCCAATCCTTCGCGCAGCAGGTTGATGCCGACCAGCACGTCGAAGCCGCCCTTTCGGAGCTCGCGGATGATCTCGACCCGCTCGAGGGTCTCGATGTCCGAGTGGAGATAGCGGACCTTCACGCCCAGGTCTTGATAATAATCGGTGAGATCTTCGGCCATTCTCTTGGTCAGAGTCGTGACCAAGACCCGCTCGCGTCTCTCCGTCCTCTTGCGGATCTCTTCGAGAAGATGGTCCACCTGAGTCCGCGCCGGACGCACTGCGATCTCCGGGTCCGTAAGGCCTGTAGGCCGGATGAGCTGCTCGACAAGGACACCTTGGCTTTTTTCTATTTCGTAGGTTGCCGGCGTCGCTGAGACATAAACCGTCTGGTTCGAAGCCGCCTCGAACTCCTCAAAGTTCAACGGACGGTTGTCCAGCGCTGAGGGAAGGCGAAAACCGTACTCGACCAAAGTCTCTTTGCGCGAGCGGTCGCCGCGGTACATCCCACCGATCTGGGGAACAGTCACGTGGCTTTCATCGATAAAGAGAAGAAAGTCACCGGGGAAATAGTTGAGGAGCGTGGGCGGCGGCTCGCCCGGTTTTCGCCCCGTAAGATGGCGCGAATAGTTCTCTATGCCCGGACAGAATCCCATCTCTCCGAGAAGCTCGAGGTCATAAAGCGTTCTCTGCTCAAGCCGCTGGGCCTCCAGCAGTTTATTTTGCGCCCGGAGCTCCTGCAGCCGCTCTTGAAGCTCGGTTCGAATGCCCTCGACAGCCAGCTTCATCCTATCTTCAGTCGTCACATAGTGACTGGCGGGATAGATGGCCGCCTTGTCGACGCGCCGCTGCATTTTCCCTCGGATCGGATCGATCTCAAGGAGACCCTCGATCCGGTCGCCGAAGAACTCGATGCGGATCGCAGAAGTGTCTTCATACGCCGGAAAGACCTCGACGATGTCTCCCCTGACGCGAAAGGTGCCGCGGTGAAAGTCGTAGTCGTTTCTCTGGTACTGGATATCCACGAGCTTCCGCAGCACCCGATCCCGATCTATCTCCATCCCCGCTTCCAAATAGACCATCAGGTCGAAGTAGGCCGCGGGCGAGCCCAGGCCGTAGATGCAGGAGACGCTGGCCACAATCACCACGTCGCGCCGCTCGAGCAAGGCCCTGGTAGCCGAGTGACGCATCTTGTCGATCTCGTCGTTGATCGAGGCGTCTTTCTCGATGTAGGTATCCGTGGACGGGACGTAGGCCTCGGGCTGATAGTAGTCGTAATAGCTCACGAAGTAGCGGACAGAGTTGCCGGGCAATAGTTCCTTGAACTCGCTGTAGAGCTGGGCCGCAAGCGTTTTGTTAGGGGCGATCACCAGCGTGGGCTTGTGGAGCTGGGCGATGACGTTCGCCATCGTAAAGGTCTTGCCGGAGCCGGTCACGCCTAACAGGACCTGACACCTTCTTCCATCTTGGATACCCCGAACCAGCTTTTCGATCGCCTGCGGCTGGTCCCCTTGGGGTTTAAGGTCGGAAACTAGGCGAAACTCCCCTTCACTTCTTTGGTGCAGCATCAGAGAAAAAATAACAGGGAAGTAAGATTGCCGCAAGGAAGGGAGACATCAAAAAGTAAGGGGACCCTCCTACCCCTTCGCTTCAGTGTCTCGTCTCTGCCAGAGACGGATCAGCCTTAGGCTGAGGCGGGAAGTCTGAGCTGCTCGCCTCGGGCAGCATCGAAACTCTCCGCCAAAGAACGGTGGCGGATCAGACATCGATGCTGCTTATCCTCAGCCTCGCAGAGACTTCCATCGCCTCCGAGCCAATCTTCGCTTGAGGGCAGGGCGGTCCCCTTGGGAGGGCTGAGTGGGCTCCCTGAGAGAAACATGGACGGAGCAGCGGGGACACACCGAGGGCTTGCGCAGGATGAAAGCCGGAACTGACCGAAGGGAATTCCGGAAGGTTCGTCCAAGCAAGTCCCGGAAGGGTCGCTGCGGGAGGCCGTGAAGCGAAGGGAGCCCCGAAGCCCTTAATTTTGGATGCAATCGCAAGCAAACGAGGCATAGACATCGGTTCGCGCTTGCGATAAGAGAGTTGTAACTTCATCAGAAAAATGACTCGTCGACACAGTTTGGGATGGTTCAAAGAGGAGGTCGCTTATGAAGAAGGCCGATCTGGAAGCCATGAAGAAAGACTTCGTCACCGCCTTGAGGATCATCCACGATCAAGGATTGAGCGATGCCTTCGCCCATCTGAGCGCGCGAGTCGATGGGGATCAGATGCTCTTCATGCCGCGCAAGAGCCCGGCCCTAGTGAAAGCGCGGGAGCTTTTCGTGGTCGATTTTGAGAAGAAGGTTCCCCAGTCCTCCGTCCACCAGGCGATCTACAAGGCTCGCCCGGATGTAAAGTCGGTGATCCATTTCCACTCTCCCCACACGATTCTGCTGACCGTCGTGGGTCAAACCGTCAGACCGATGCACAATTATAGTGTAATTTTTTTCGAGGGAGTGCCTGTTTTCGAACGGACCGGACAGGTCGAGAGTCCGGAACGGGCGGGTGAGATCGCCCGTCTCCTAGGTCCGGCGAAGGCCGTGCTTCTGCGCGGCCATGGCGCAGTCGTCGTCGGGCAGTCGATCGCGGACGTCTGCATGCTGTCCCTTTATCTGGAAGAGTCGGCGCGCCTACAAGCGGAGGCGATGAAACTGGGCGAGCCGCAGTATATCAACCGGGATGAGGCGGAAAGGGTCGCCCGGAGCACCTTTAAGCCGGCATCCACGCTCCGCGCCTGGGAACACTTCAAAACGATGATCGAGACGTAAGAGATGCTCACGCCATGACCAAGCCCCCGTTGGCGAGATCCGTAGCCTACTCGTCTAGATGAGTCGCTTTCAAATGCCTGTCGACAGTCGTATACCCTCTCCACTGATCCGCCAGCCAGTAGCGAATCCCGTACTCGAACCGGAGCTCTTTCATCTCGGTGTCGTAGGGGTTGAAGTGCTGATGATGCATCATCCCGGGTGGAACGTGGACCGCGTCGCCCTGCTCCCAATCGGTTCTCTTGCCGCCGATCTCTGAATAGCCGCTCCCTTGTAATGCGTAGAGATAGGCTTCGGGGTGAGCATGGCTGTGGCTCTTTGAGCGCGGCAGATCCACGAAGATGGAGCTGATGGCGACCGCGGTGGCCTTGAAGCCGTTTTGCTTGCCGCTTCGACCCATCAGAAAATAGGTGGCGCCGTGCTTGGTCTCGCTGGAAAGCTCGAACTGATCTTCGTGCATGGAAATCCGCCGCCCGTCGACCAGCCAGTACTGCGATTCCTCCGTGGGGAATCTTGACAGTTGCGAGGGATCATTTTCTCCCGCGTCCTCGATCTGCTCCATTCGACCCATGCGGACCGCCGCTTCCAGCGGCCAAGCCAAACCGGAAATGTAAACGACCGGCTCCTTGCCCGCATTAAAGAGCTGGTGCGGTGTTTGGTAAGGAACATGGAAAATTGTTCCGCGATGAAAATCATAGCGCTTGTCGTCCACAACCAAAAACCCTTCGCCCCGCTCAACATAAATCGCCTCTTCACCATGGAGATGCTTGCCCGTGTGCCAGCCGGCGGGGATCTCCGCCTTCATGAGGAGACTCCCGCCTGTCGGGAATCCCGTCTCGGGCGCGATCATCAGCGCCGCCTTGTAATCCTGCCGCGTGCGCACCCAGTGCAGCTCTTTGCCTCGGGCCACCCGGGGCGCCTCCGCAACGGTCTTCTCGATACGGTCTGACTCAGCCAACCAACCTTCGTAGAAATTTTCCATCACGCCTCCAATCCATCATCGATGACTAAATTATTCTGGGACAAAAGTTATCCAACGGACGATTGTATGTCAATCGGAAGCGGTTGCTTCCGATCGCGCCGGACCTCTAAAAGAAGGAGCTAGTAGGAGACTGAGAGCAGTCTTGGAAGGTTAGGATGGCTATGCCGACTTCGTCGCTTTTTGGGAGGCAAGATCCGAAGGTGGGAGACTCGTGCTTTCTCTAGAGAGTTCCGTCACAATAAGCCCTAAACTCGCCGCCTTTACACCGCAGTCGACGCACACCTTCACGTCGATAATATCGCTCCGGACCCTAAAAAAGGGCGGACTGTTACTGCACCGTTCGCATAAAGTAAGCATGGTTCTTCTGGTATCTACAGCAAAGCCCATGCCGAAGTCTGCGGGCACTGCCTTTGCGGTAATAAACGGAGCGTGAAGGTAAAAAAAGGATTCGTATGGGAGAATCTATGTTGCGACTCTGAATTGAAATCTGTCAACTTATTTTACAGCGATTTCACAGTGGCTGATGTCTCTTCGGCTATCCCATCCATTTCCCTACGGAATACCTATCCATTCGCCATGTCAGTTGATTTAACAGTCCAAAGCAGGAAGTGGACAATTTACCCGAAGGAGTTGCCGAGATGCCTTGAAAGAATTTCTTGAAATGGATCGGTAAGGTGACAGAATTGTTTTCAGTTCTGCGGTAAACCGCGCAGCCGGGGGCCAAAAAAGAACACAGCCATGAGGACAACGACAACCGCACCCGCCTCCAGCGCAAAGGGAGTCGTGGTCCACTCGGCCACGAAACCGGCCTGCATTCCCCCCAGTTCACGCAGCCCTGCAGTCGCGAGCCCGTAAACGCCCAAAACCCTGCCTCGGTAAACGTCGGCAACGCTCAGCTGGATAGCGGTATTAACGAGCGTATCAAAAGCGATGTTCGACCCTCCCACCATGACCAGCATCATAAAGGCGGTCGCGAAGTTGTGCGTAGTAGCGAAAAGGATAAGAGCCCCCGAAGAGCCTAGCAGCAAAAGGACCAAGCTCCGGCGATTGGCTTTAATCCGGCTCAGAGCTGCAAGGCTCAAAGAACCGATGATCGTACCCAGACCGGGGGCTGCCGCAATAAAACCCAGCCCGGAAGCACCTACCCGAAGCACCTCTTTCGCGAATACAGGCAACAGCGTAATGTAAGAGCGACCGAAAATACTGAAAAGCGACGACCCGATCAAAAGAGTCAGGATTAATTTCTGCTGGCGGATGTAGGCGAGTCCGGCTAATAGGCTATCCGTGATTCGAGCCGTGCCTGCTCCCGTGTTCACAGGGATACGCATGGGCACGAGGGCTGCAATCACGGCAAAGTAGCTGATCGCATTCAAATAGAAGCATCCGCTGGTTCCAATCCAGCCAAATAAAAATCCCACTAAACTCGGCCCTAAGAGACCTGCCCCGTGCCAAGTGATCGCATTGAGGGCCAGCGCGTTTCCGAGATCCTCCCGGCTGACTAATTGGGGCAAAAGAGACTGGCGCACCGGCTGCTCAAATGCCCAGGCGGTCGACGTGATCGCACCCAACACAAAGATGTGCCACACGCGGATGGCGTCGAACGAAACCATCATAGCCATGACGAAGGCGGTAGCGAGAGAAACAACCTGAATCCAAATCATGACCAGCCGCCGGTTCCATCGATCGGCCATGAGCCCGCCCAACAAGAAAAAACAGAAAAGAAGAACCGTTCGGGAGAGACTGAACAGCCCCAGATAGAACGGCGAATTGGTCATCTCAAACAGCAACCACCCTTGGGCTACGTTCTGCATCCAGGAGCCGATGTTGGAGACAAAATAGCTTATCCAAAACCAGAAAAAATCTCGGTAATGAAGCGCTCTAAAAACCGCGCTCTTTTTAAAGATCGCCAATCTTCCACCCCCAAGCTTCCTCTCCCATGTCGAAGATTAGATAACACGAGATCTGTTTAAGTTGAAACGATGGGTCCGTCGGAGGACTTGAATCCCGGTGTATCGACTGCCCTGTCCCGCCAATCAGGGAAAAATATCTATGGCAGGCGCAGGGGTCGATCCCTTCCGGAGTTCCCTGCTAAACCTGGGAACAAAAGAGGCAGCTTTGCTGTTGCGGGTTACTTCGCTCGCCGAATGGCTCTATTGCTTTGTATATCGAACCTCGAACGTCATACACCCTCCCGGGGATTTCCACGGGCCATGGGGCATCCCAGGGGGCCGACAGGCATATTGCCCCGCCTTGAACTCTTTATCGAGCCTCAAATCGACAATGCTTCCTTCCAATATGTAGACTTCCTCCCAAAAGTCATGAGTCAATACGCCGTTCGGCGTCGTGTCACAACCCGGCTCAAATCTTAAAAGCCGAGTGTAATCTCCGGAATTGGGATCCCCAGTCAAAATGCGCTCGAGCAGGCCGGAGCATCGGCTGCCCGGAACCTCCCGCCATGGCTTGGTCGTGACGTCAAAAAACTCCAGCTCTTCCTTGGGCATCTCCTCAACCTCCTTACCGTTTGAATGCGACGTTTACAGCTCGACGAGCATTATCCTCAGAGCACATCAACACGCCGCACCCGATACGGACAGCGGAGCGAGCGACCCGTCACCGCATCAAAAAGTTCGGCCTCAAAATTGGGCTTGCTCGAAAAGACTCCTCTGCGCAGCGGGATCGTCCCGGTGTAAATCACCGACCCGTCCAACACTCCTCCCAGGCGGGGACGCAGAACTGCAAGCAACTCCTCCGGTCGAAGAATGGCCGACAGGTAACCCTCTTGATAAAGCTCTTCCCGCCCCTCTTCCCCGACCCAACTTCTCAACACTAGACTGTCCCACCGGTCACGCAGGGCGGCGTAGTTCCATACTTCGGAAGATGCCGGCTTAGGACAAACTTGCTTGGAGGAGGGAATATCCAGCTTCTCCAATTCACGGTCTGTGTGGTCGCTCCCCACAGTGACCCAGATCACATCACCGCTTACGAGCAAAACGACCTCGGCTTCCCCCGACGTATGCCCGCCCAGCACTTCCAATTCTTCGGCTATAGTCAATCTGTCCAGAGTGGTGCGGAAGATCGTGGGGATCTCCTTCGGAGCCGGAATCCCCTGCGCCGCAAGTTCATCGATGTGGGCCCTGACGGCGGCCTGGTCCCGGCCCGTGTAACCGGCAATTACCACTCTCTTCGGCACGAAATCGATTTCTTGATTCGTCGACTGCTGTCTGAACTTCATCATGATGCACACTTCAATCAGACACGTTGGGTGCCTGACACTCGAAAAACTTCTCGATCTCCTTCTTGACTCTTTCAGCCTCCTCTTGTGTCACGTGCTTTTCAAAAATGGAAAACAGCTCTCGCTCCTCGCGACGAATGTGACGCTCCAGAAGATCGCCAAAGTCAAACAGGATCTTCGCGAGGTCAGGACTCTCTGCCAACATCTCTGCGGACCCGCGCATCCTGCGGTGATCTTCTATGAGATCTTCGACGAGCGGCTGCGACTCTGGGACGCACGAGCGCATCAAGGGAAACAGGATCTCCTCTTCCGCCTGAAAATGGCGCTCGAGACTCGCCGCGAAAAAACCGTGAACTTCCTCGGCTCTCTCTCTCAGTCCTTGCGTGCCCATGGGTTTGATCTGACCCAAGGCTTGCTTGCGGCACCTCAGGGCCAGCGCCAGACCATGATGGTGATCGTGAGAAAGAGAAATCAAACTCGGGTGGCGAGTCATAGGAGTCCTCTATGTTTACATCGAACCGCCTCCGTGCTACAAGCACTCTGACCCCCGTAACACCCAAGGAGAAAGCGATGAGATTGCGGGCTGCCATTCTGACCTTATCGATTCATCTCTTTGTTTTGATTTCGGCTCATAGTTTGGCCGCCGAACAACCGACGAAGCTGGTATTCCTCCACGGCGCTATAAGCAGCAACGTCACCCCTCTCTGGATCGGGAAGGATCAAGGTTTTTTCCGCAAGTATGGCCTTGATGTGGACCTCGTATTTGTTATTGCCGGCCGGGCCGCCCAGGCGATGCTGGCGGGTCAGGTCGCCCTTAGCCTGATCGGCGCGACCCATGTGACCAATGCCGTGACGGCCGGTGGGGATCTGACGATGATTTTGGGTCTCCAAAACAAGCTGGACTATTTATTCATCGCTCGGCCTTCCATCAAGAACGCCGAAGAGCTCAAGGGCAAAAAAGTCGCTATCGGAACGCCTGCGGGTTCCGCTTCTCTGGCGACCTATGTTGCGCTGGATTATTTCGGTCTCGTTCCGCGACGGGATAATATCGTTCTGCTAGGAGTAGGCGGAGTCCCGGAGCGTTTGGCGGCGCTACGTTCAGGCACGGTCGAGGCTACGAGCCTGTCGCCGGAATTCGGCCAAATTGTTCAAAGCGAAGGCTATCACGTGCTCTTAGACACCGGAAAGGAAAACATCCCTTTCCAGTCCTCTGGGTTGGTCGTGTCGCACAAGTTTATGAAGTCGAACCCTCAACTGGTGGAGAACATGGCGAAGTCGATCGTTGAAGCCGTGGCCTACATTCACCACCCGGAAAACAAGAAAGTGGTGGAACAAACTCTTGCCAAATATTTGAGATTAAACAAGCCCGAACAAATAGAAAGGGCCTATCTCGACCTGCGCAAGGAGCTCCCGCGCAAACCCTGCCCGACGCTGGAGGGAGTCGCTTCAGTCCTCAAACTCATGGTCCAGCACGGGATCAATCCCAAAGCGACTCAATTAAAGCCGGAGGACGTCGCCGATTTGAGCCTGTGCAAAAAGCTCGACGAGAGCGCCTTTATGGATCGGCTTTATCAGGGATCTTAGAGGAGTTTTTTTACCTGGTGCGCCGCCGCTTCCGTCTCTTCTTGGGAGCCGGCTGCGCGTCAGGAAACTGAACACTAATGGCATGAACGCTTTCAGCAAACTTGTCTGCCAGCCGTCCTACCAACGCGCTCAGTAGTCTCCATTCAGTTCCTGGCCTTCGCGGGCTGAGGATCTCACAACTGATCACACCTGCGGAGTTGGACCAGTTAATCCAACCCGAGTAACTCGGATTTCTGTGAGTGACCTTTTTCCCGCGCTTCACAGCGACGAAGGTCCGGAGATCGCCGGAGCGCATAGCACGGATCAGCGTCCGGAAGAGATTCGCCCCCGGTCGCTCAACGATTTGTAGTCTGATCATCTTATTCCCTCTCGACCGGCTATCATTTTCTCTCGCCCTAAATTCAATCGATGCCCCTATACCAAAGGCCGCTTTTTCAGATCAACTTTAAGCTTCTCAACCTTGTGATCCCGCCTTCATCATACCCAAGCGTCTCCAAGATTTGGTTCGTATGTTCCCCTAAGACGGGTGGCGGGATGTCGATTCTCGGCGGAGTACGGCTCAGCTCGACCCCGCTTCCCACCAAGCGCAACTTTCCCATTCGAGGATGTTGAATCTCGACAGGGAACCCATATTCCTTGACCTGCTGATCTTTAAAAACCTCTTCTAAGGTATTCAAGGGTCCGCATGGGACATCTTTTTCTTTGAGGCGTTGGAGCCACTCTTCCCTGCGACCGCAGCGAAAGACTTCCTGCAACAGGTCAGAAAGCAAGTCGTGATTTTCGATCCGGCCTTTCCGCTCGCGAAAACGCGGGTCCTCCGCCCACTCCGTCTTTCCAACGACCTCCAGAAGCCCGCGCCAAAACTTTTCCGGGGAAGAGAGATGAATAACAAAGGGAAGATTTTCTCGGTCTACGAAGGCAAAGACGCTGGCGGTACGGGTTCGGTTGGCCCTGCGCGGCACCACCCCGGTGTCAAAATAACGGGCCGCATTCTCACTGATAAATGAAACCGAGGCGCGCAGGAGCGAGGTCTCGACCCTCTGCCCCTCGCCCGTCATCATGCGGTGCAGCAAAGCGCCAAAAATTCCGTAGCAGGCATACATGCCTGTAAGATGATCGGAGAAGGATATGCCCATGCATTTCGGCTCGCCTGGGTCCGTCAGAAGGCTGAGAAGCCCGCTGATGGCCTGGCCGACCGTGTCGTAGCCTGGGAGGTCTCTGTACGGACCCTTCTGACCGAATCCGGAGATAGAGCAATAGACAATCTTAGGGTTGAGTTCTCGGATGCTATCATAGCCCAGTCCCCTCTTTTCCAGCGTCCCGGGTCGAAAATTCTCTATCAAAACGTCGGAACGGGCGATCAATTTGAGCAGGATCTCTCTCCCCTGATCGTGCCGGAAATCCAGAGTCAGACTCTTTTTGTTGCGGTTGAGACTGCAAAAGGTGGCAGAGTAGAGTTTTTCTCCCCAACCCCTAAACGGATCTCCCTGCCCGGGCTGTTCCACCTTAATGACTTCGGCGCCAAGATCCGCCAGCAGAACCGAGGCAAAGGGCCCGGTCACATAACTCGCAAGCTCGATTACTCGAATCCCTTGCAGAGCGCCGCTCATGTCTCATCCCCCTCGCTGTGCCTTTCCTAACTTTTATAAGGCAGTCAAGTCAAGGGCCTGTACGAGGCGAGCTGCCCTTGGCAACTGAACTCGGGCGGGGAAGAAGAAAAATGCGAGAGCTAATTTGAAACCGGCGGCGCGGAATAAGGCAAGGTCACGGTAAAGGTGGAACCCTTTCCTGGCTGACTGTGGACCTGTATCTCCCCTTGCATGAGTTCCAGGTACTTCTTGACGATGCTCAGTCCCAAACCCACTCCGCTGTAGCCACCCGTGTGGGCTTCCTTGAGCTGGTGAAATTGCTCAAAGATGCGGGGCATATCCTCCTGTTTGATGCCGATCCCCGTATCCTCTACGCAAAACTCGATTTGATCCTGTCCTTTCACATCCCGCACGCGAATCTCGATCTTGCCGCCAGGAGTAAACTTGAAGGCGTTGCCGATGAGATTCTGCAATATCTCCTCGAGTTTTAGGGCGTCTGTGGTCATAGGTGAGAGGCCGTCCTCCACTCTCCAGAGGATCTTCACGTGGCCGTTTCGATTGAGCTGTTCGACGTAGTCCTGGGCTCGGCTGACAATTTCATCAACACGAAAGGTAGAAAGGTCGAGCGAGGCTTTCCCCACCTCCATCTTGGTAAACGTCAATACGTCGTTGATGAGCTTGAGAAGCGTCTTTGAATGATAGAGGACTTTTTGCAACGCATTCCTCTGCTCATCGTTAATCTCGCCAAAAAATCCGTCCAACGCCAAATCGGCGTTTCCAATAATGACATTCAGCGGTGTCCGGAGTTCGTGGGACATCGCGGCCATGAATTCTGACTTGGCATTGTTCGCCTCTTCAAGGTTTCGGTTGAGTTCCTGCAACTCCACCGTCTTCAGCCTTGTCTCCTCAAAGAGATTGGCATTTTCAACCGCAACGCCGATCGCGCTGGCGATCGAGCCGAGCAACTGAAGTTCTTCAGAGGAGAAATGGTGCACTTTGCGATCGGCAATACATAAAGAGCCCAAAACCTTATCCTTAGTCTTAATTGGAAAACCGCCTACGGCATGAAATCCGAGAGACAAAACCTGCTTCTTTGTGGAAATCTGAGTGTATCGAGGATCGTTGGCGATATCTTCAAAGACAATAGGCATGCCTGTCTCTACCGCCTTTCCAGCGGGACCATCTCCTATTTTCAGCCGATGGGAAAAGTCATCGCTTACGCCCTTGGAGACCCGCAACAACAGGTCGCCCTCTTTCG
>Ga0209701_10000451_pt1 | contig 23968 bp, 17 predicted proteins | sample CZO8metaG_4_FD_188356 | JGI IMG/M metagenome (GOLD analysis project Ga0209701, IMG submission 188356) | Vadose zone soil microbial communities from the Eel River Critical Zone Observatory, Northern California, USA - CZOApr15con2H3.8 metaG... | ecosystem: Environmental > Terrestrial > Soil >... | reverse complement strand
GCGCGTCCGCTCGGATTATCCCCATCTGTCCTGGGTGCGCGTTTGGCTGGGCCGTTCTCTCGAAGCGCAGGGAAGCTTCGAAGCCGCCCGTGAAGAATATGAAGCCGCGCTAGAATCCGACCCCAAAGATAAGAACGCCAAAGAAGCTCTGAAGCGTCTCGCCAAACTCCCGCCGTCCGACTAATTCTATGTCCTATGCTCCGCCCGGGCCTCGGTAGGACAGGCGTGCAACGGCGCGCCGCTGCGCCAAAGTGCATCTTCCATCAAATCGGCTCGAATCGTTGCACTCTCACGGTATACTGACGACGGTGCCGGCGCCAGCGTAAATGTAACGGTCTCCAAAAGTCTTTTGCAGAGCGGCAAACGCCGGCTCCCCCGTGCAGTGGCCGATGGCGATGTAATCCAGCTTCCACTGATCGTGCAACGCCACGGATATTCTCTGAAGTTCAGCGTCGGGAGTTACCACCAGATGGAGCCCCCCGAACAGAACGCGCACGTGCGGGTCTATCTTGGATGCGGCTTCGAGGATCTTTTCGACACCCGCGTGAGAACATCCATCCACGATGATCAGGCCCTGCGGCCCGCGAATGGCCATGGAAATTTCGCGAAGTTCCAATGTGCCGGTAACCTGCGAGATCGTCGGCACGAGGAAAATGCCCGGCGCGACCTCCGTGACCGCATCAACGCGCACGAAGTTAGCCTGAGGCCAGGGGGTGCTCGCCGACAGCATATTGGGCGGGTTGCCGTCAAAGTAGCGCATGTTCGCGGCAAGCGACTCGTCTCTGCGGTAGAAACTGTTCGGCGCTCCCCACCCGAACGGGCCCCATGGGTCCGCGGGAGTGTAAATCTTCACCGTCGGATTGACGCGCAGCAGATAATTCAGCCCGCTGATGTGGTCGCTGTGCCGGTGGGACAACACTACGAAGTCCAGCTTGCTGAGGTCCACTCCGAGCGCTTTGACGTTGTGTTCGAAAACATCGGCATTCCCGCCTGTGTCGAAAAGGATGCGCTTGCCGCCATACTCCACCAGCGCGGAAAACCCCCAGGCTCTTGTCACGGCCGGAGACTTCCCAAACGCGTCGTAGAGAATCGTGACGCGATTGCCCGCTTCATCTTTATCTTTGCAAACGCCCGACGGCGGAAAAGCGGCAAATCCAAGAACAACAACCAGCAGTGCGGCAAGCGGAAAACCATGCGAAAGTCGCAATTTCATGAAGTCCTCCTCGTGACGGCAAGTAACCTTTAGCGCAATTCTGCGTTCTTTCCTGCAGCCTGGAACTCATTCTGTTCGCTTCGTTCTTATGGACTTGAGTCCGGTATGGCCAGGAATTCTACACCGATAGAGCATGTTCTGCCACGAGTATTGAGCGGGCTCCCCTTTCTTCGCTCTCCCGCGGAAAAGATGGGGACTTTTCCTCATCTTTCCGGCCCGACTCCGATCTCGCTACGGTTGACATAGGCCAGTCTGCCGCGATAACTTCGACATATGATGGTAGGCGACCGCCTTCGTGATTTGCGTGAAGAGAAAAAACTAAGCCAGGGCGAACTTATGGACCGCACCGGCCTCGCGCGGTCCTACATTTCGCGAGTGGAGAACGGTCACACAACGCCGAGCATCGAAACGATGGAGAAGTTGGCGCACGCCCTGGAGATACCCTTGTACGCCATCTTCTACGACGGCGAAGAGCCGCCTAAACCCGCGTTGCCGCTGAGGCCCATCCGACGGGGAGAGTCCCGGAAGAATGAACGGCTGATAACGCACTTGAGGCGCTCCCTGGCAAGAATGAGTGCGAAAGACCGGCAATTGCTTCTGCAACTTGCGCGCAGAATGACCCATCGCAAGCGCGGCCCAAAAATGACCGCCAAGAATGCCTGAGAAGTCCAGTAGAATCAACACTTATAGAACCCTGTCTCGTAAACCCTGCGGAAGATGATGGACATCCGAGAGACAATCACGGTAGCGATTGACGCCCTGCGCGCCAACAAGCTCCGCGCCCTGCTGACCACGCTCGGGGTGGTCATCGGGAGTGCCTGTATTGTTCTGGTGGTTACCGTCGCGCTCACCGGGCGAAAATTCGTAATCGCTCAGATAGAGGGAATCGGCTCCAACTTGGTCTGGGCCGAACTGGTCACCCCGCGCGACAAGCCCCAGCCTCAGGATTTCGAGCTAACCCAGGGCGATATCCAGGCGATTAAGGGGTCCATCCACAACGTCGTCGAGGCTGCGGGCACGCGCGAGCTGCCCATGTCCGTGGTCGTTTCCGGAGTCGAACAGCCCGTGAATCTCATCGGCGTGACCGAAGGCTACCAGACCATCCGCCGCCTCGTGATTCTCCGCGGGCGTTTCCTCGACGGCCTCGATATGCAGACGCGCAGCAAGGTCTGTCTGATTACCGAGCCGCTCGCCGAGCGCGTCTTCGGACTCGAGAACCCCGTCGGCCAGACCCTCCGCATGGGCGAGCTGACCTTCACGGTCATCGGGGTCTTCCGCGAGCGCGTCGCCACGTTCGGTTTCACGGAGATTCAGAAGGAGTCTGTGATCATCCCGTTCTCGCTGATGAAGTATTACACCGGCGAGGAATTCGTCCGCGGGCTCTTCGCCAGCGCCACGCGCCCCGAAGACGTTCCGCAGGTGCAGCGCCAGATGGCGCAGGTGATCCGCAGCCGCCACCCTGCGGAAGCGGAATACGACGTCGAGACGCTGGCATCAATTCTCAGCGCGGCAAAAAATATTTCCCTGGCTCTGACGATTGTTCTCCTGATGTGCGCAGGGCTGGCGCTCATCATCAGCGGAATCGGAATCATGAACATTATGCTGGTCACGGTGAAGGAGCGCACCCGTGAAATCGGAGTTCGCAAAGCCATCGGCGCGATGCGCCGGGAAATTCTCTATCAGTTCTTGACGGAAGCCTTTTTGATCAGCGGCGGCGGCGCGCTGCTTGGCATCCTGGTCGGTCTGGCTGTGCCCGTGCTCATTCAGCCGTTCATGCCGGGGAACCTGCGCGTGCCGGTCTCGAGGATCAGCGTTCTCGTGGCGTTCGTGGTGTCCTGCTCGACGGGATTGTTTTTCGGCTATTTGCCCGCGAGCCAGGCCGCCAAGCTCCAGCCCGTTGATTCCCTGCGTTATGAATAGAGGAAATCAGTTTATGGCAATGTGTGCAGATGAGGCTGAGAGGAAAACAGAATAAATTTCCAAGAAATGTAATAAAGAGAGGCCGTTACTGCAAGACCCAGTCGCCCACTTTCTCCACGAATCGAAAAGCATATCTCGGATACGCGGTGTCTGCACGCTCCGACCGCACTATCCGCGCGCTGCCGACATGTTGCTCCCCCCCGCTCACGAGGAAGACCTGCACCACGGCTTCGTCTTTTAGCGCGGCCTGGCAGGCGCAGAAAAATGAGCTCAAACCCACGTTTTCCGTGGTCGTCAATGCTTCGAAGGATTTCCCGTGGGTGTCGGTTCCGCGCAGTTTCAGCGTGACGCGCAATCGGACGCGCACTTCGCTTCGCCGCTCGGGGCGCTTGCCGCGCAGCACTTTCTCCAGGCTGGCTCGCAGCGTTTCGAAATCCACCGGCTTCTCAAAGTATTCCGCCGCTCCGAGGTCGCGGCAAATCTGCTTCGTTCGCGCTCCGGCTTCGCCGCTCACCACAAAGACCGGAATCAATTGCGTCGAGCTGAAGGATGTAAACGTCTGGCACAGCTCGAACCCGGAAAACTTGGGCATTCGCAAATCCAGCAGAATCGCATCGGGCTTATGCTGCAAGGCCAGCGCGAGCGCTTCCTCCGGATCTCCGGTATCAATGATTTCGTGGTTGCCGGCCAGATTCAGCCGCAGCAAACGGCGCATCGCGTCGTCGTCATCTATGATCAGCAGTCGTCCCATTTCGCCGTGCTCTCCTATGACTTCGTCTACAAGCGTTTCGCAGCGTCGCTTCCCGCCAGCACCGGACCAGCCCCGCGCACTTGGCCCTTCCCTCCATCGAGGACCTCACGCACTTTCCGCATCAGCGTTTCCTCAGTGAAGGGCTTGTTCAATAGGTACGTTCCCGGCTCGAGAACGCCATGCCCGGCGATAAAGCTGTCTGTGTATCCCGACATGTACAGCACCTTCATCCCCGGCTGCCGCGGAACCAAATGCGATGCAAGCACGCGGCCATTCATTCCGGGCATCACGACATCGGTGAGCAGCAATTGGATCGGCTCGCGTTCCTGCGCGGCAGTTTGCAGCGCTTCCTCGCCATTCGCAGCCGCCACCACGCGATAACCGTTGTTCTCCAGGAAGCGGTGAGCGAGTTTCCGTAAGGGTTCGGAATCCTCCACAAGGAGAACCGTCTCTGTTCCCCGCGTGGTTTCAGGCAGCGCGCCGCCCTCCCCCGGAGCGTTCACGGCTTCCTCAAATCTTGGCAGATAGATCTTGAAGGACGCGCCTTTGCCGGGTTCGCTGTCCACCCAGACGTAGCCGCCGCTTTGCTTGACCACTCCATACACCGTGGACAATCCAAGTCCGGTTCCCTTGCCGCGCTCCTTGGTGGTGAAGAAGGGTTCGAAGATGTGGGCCTGGGTCTCCGCATCCATGCCGCAACCTGTATCCGCCACGGTGAGCATGACGTAGCTGCCAACCTTCGATCCTGCGTGATCGCGCACAAACGCTGCATCCATTTCCGCGTTGGAAGTCGCGATGGTGATTTTGCCGCCTTGCGGCATGGCGTCGCGAGCATTCACGACGAGGTTCATGATGATTTGTTCAACCTGTCCGGAATCGGCCTTCACGCGGCCCAGCCCTTCATCGAACGACGCCGAGAGTACGACGTCTTCACCGATCAGACGGTGCAGCATCTTTTCCGTGTCGGCCACAAGCGTGTTGAGATTCAGGATGGTGGGCTCCAACACCTGCTGCCGGCTGAAGGCCAAGAGTTGGCGCGTCAGCGACGCAGCGCGCCGCCCGGCTTTCTCCACCTCGTCGGCGTGCTCGTACAGAGGATTGCCCTGCCCCAGGCTTCCCTTGAGCACCTGGCTGTACCCGATGATGACTCCCAGAAGATTGTTGAAATCGTGCGCGATTCCCCCGGAGAGCCGCCCGATGGCTTCCATCTTCTGAGCCATACGGAGCTGGCGTTCCAGAACGCGCCGCTGTGTCACGTCCTCCGCAAATACCTCGAAATAAGCGATGGCCCCGTATTCATCCTTCACGGGACGTCCGCTGCAGTGCACCGTGATTTGCGCGCCATCTTTCCTCTTCCAGCCGACTTCCACATTCTTGAAATCCTCTCCTTGACTTAATTGTTCTTTCAGTTTGTCGTACTCGGTCGAATTACGGAAGATGTCCGTGGAGAGGTTGCATTGTAAAAGCTCATCCTGCGATTCGTAACCCAGCATGCTTTGCAGTGCGGGGTTGATTTGCAACAATTCGCCGGACAGGCCGGCGCGATAAATACCGTAGGGAGCATGTTCAACCATAGACTTGAAGCTAGCCCCCGATCGCCGCAACGCATCCAGGGCCTCCTTGCGCGTTGTGATATCACGATTGATAATTACCAATTTCTGGGGGACCCCTTCGGAGTTGCAAATGACGCTGGAAGTCGATTCCAGGACCCGCAGAGACCCGTCCTTGTGGCGGATACGGTATTCCAGACCGCGGCCCACGCCCGTGCGGCGCGCTTCCCGTGCCGCCTCTTTGACTTTCTCGCGGTCCTCGGGGTGGATTTGGTCAAATGACGATGACTGTTTTAGTTCTTCCGGGGAATAACCGAGAATCTTCTGGTAAGAGAGGCTATTGAACAACCGCCGGCCTTCCATGTCCACGACTGCAATCATGTCCGCGGCATTCTCGCTGATGAGCCGAAAGAGTTCCTCGCGCTCGATCAACTGCCGCCGCATGCGGTGGATTTGAAGCTGCTGGAAAACGGTGTAGACGTCAAACAGCAGAACCAACCCCACCAGGCCTCGCACCACCTGTGGAAGCAAAAACAGCGTGTAATCATCCTCGCGTGAATGTAAGGAGGGAAGAAGAAACGAGACCAGGCCGAGCGTCAGCAAAAGGGTCACCAGGACAGCCACTGCCCAAAGCCACCATTCGCGCCGCTCGATCTGGCGCAAGCTCTTTTGAACCTCCCCCAGATGGGTGCCGGTATCGCCTTGGTCAGATTGGGCCCTTTTCCTGAACATAATTGGCTACTTTTCGGATTCGGGTGCGCAGGTTGCGCGGATTCTCAAATTCATGTGGACACACGCCCTTGTGCGTGCAACGACAGCGCGCCCAACCGACTGCTGCACGCCACCCTCCAATGGGAGGCTTTTCGGATGCGAAACCGCCTCCGTCCCAATCTCCTTTCTCAGTAAAGACTTAGTCGCTTCATTGATTTGCGCGACATAGGGGACAGGGCGACATTCGTGTTCCAGAGTGGGTTCAAAGTTCCAGAGTGGTACACACGAGCGAGGGATGGGTCAGGGCAGCAATGGAGAGTTAAGCGCGCCGTTTCCCTGCCGGAATTGGACCGCTACGGATCAGGCGAAAATATGGCGTGGCCGTGACGGCGTCAATCTCTTTGGACTGCGGTGCGCAACAAGGCCTCGACTAAGGAGAGCAGACGCGAGTTCGTGCACACTTCGTAGTAAGGACGGGCCGCCGAAGCGGGCCCCATTTTTCCATCGGGCAGCAATTGGCGGACAAAACCTTTGCGAAGGACAATCAGCTCGAGCGAATCCCCCATCGGCAATTCGCCATAGTACAGAGTCACCGGCTGCCGGCCCCAGGGCATGTCCAGCTTCGTCTCGACGGAGTCGAGTGAAATTTCTTCGGAAAGTTTCTGGAAGCCCTCTTCATTCAGCTCGATTCCGTTCATGTTGTAGCGGATCAGGAGTTCCTCGGCTTCTTCTTCGGTAGCTGCTTCCATCGCCGTCTGAAAATGGAACGTGGAAAACAGCGAGCCATTTTTTTCCAGCAGGCGCCGCGCCACCTTGGAACAGCCCGAAAGCCGGTCCGAAAGATTCAGCGCCTTGGAAATCATGATGCGCGAATCGCCGTTGATCCAATAGGCCGGCGCCGAACCCTGGTAGGCCACGCCCACGCCGAGCTCGAGGCGCGGCAGGTCGGTTGTTTCGGCGCGCTGATTGTAGGCCGCGGAAACCGCCAGAATTTGACGCGCCAGAACGCAGGCTTTCGCCACGGCGCGCTGGTAGGAACGATTCGATTCGGTTTCAAAAATGGCAAGGATGACAGCGTCTCCTTCGATGAAAACTTTCGCCGCGCCGAACCGGTCGAGCAATTTAGTCACGGGTTCGTGAAAGCTCATGCTGAAGTGCGATGCGGGATTCAACCCGCGCTCGAGTAGGTCGTGGGTAATCTTGGTCGAGCCACGCACGTCGGCCTTGATGATGACGTGGGAAACCACTTTGTCGCCCGCGGGCCTGGCTTCGTCCGGCAGAACGAATTCATACAGGCTGTTATTCAGCCGCGACAGCTCGCGGGTCTGCTCGCTCATCACCAGGTTGACGCGCTCCATGCAGGCAGACAGGTGCTCGGCGTTGCGCAGGTCGCGCCGCAGCCGCAGGAAGTCTTCCGCGAAGCGCAGCACGACCGCACGCGTCTCATCGCGCGAATACCGGCGGATCTTTCGGGAAAGCTCTTCGAGCGGCTTCATGGAGAAGCGCTTCGCCGGGAATTGTTTCAGGATATCCTCGACGCGCTTCATTTCCTCGCGAGAAATCAGCGCCTTGCGGAGCTGCTGCAAGTGGACGGGAGGACAGTAATCGCGAAAAATCGAGCGTATGTCATAGCTGGCGAGCACGGAAAGCAGGATGTCGCGTTGGCTGAGGCGGTTGACCAGCTCGTCGAGCAGCTTCGCGCGATTCTCCGGCGAACCGCCAACGTCTGCGGCCGCGTCAAACAAGCGGCGAGCATTTTCCGGCTCGTTCATGAAATCGGCGAGGCGCGTCTGGTGTTGTCCCGCGAGATACTCGGTTTTCTGCTTGGCCGATTCGAGCTGCGGGCCAAGCTCCTCGAGTTTGACCTGCATGTGCTTGATCCGTTTTTCAACGGCGCTCAGCGCCGCGCGCACTTCGGATGGATCGCCGGCACCCACGATCCGCGACAGCAGGCCGTCGCTGCGGTCCAGTTTTCTAAGGAGGTCCTCGCGCTGCTCTTCCAGGCGCGCCAGCTCCGTACGCGCAGAGAGGGCTTGCTCGACCAGGCTCGACTGGGTCTTCTGCAAGTCCCCAATCTCCGCGCCGGAGTCCACCCGGGAAACACACTCGCGCACAAATTCGAGCAGCAACGCGTCCATGGCTTCGAAGCGGTCGGGATCACGGATATAATTCCCCAGCAGAACATACTGCTCGGCAAACAAAACGTCGTCCTTGCCGCCTTCGGTAAACACAATGCGATTCTTCAGCAGGTCGTAGGTGCCGGCGAAGTCTTCCCCAAACAGCGCGCGCCGCGATTTGGCCAGCACATGTTCTTCCGCTTCCACCAGGAACTGATGGACTTGCTGGCCCGCTTGCCGAACCACATTGCGCCGCCCGGCTTGCAACTCAGAAAGGCGTGCTTTGAAAACGTGCGCCTGCTGACTTTGCTCGAAGTGCTCTCCGCGCTGCCGAATCGACTCTTTGCCTTCCAGCACGAGGGTCGAGAACTGGCTTCCGATTTCCTGGACCAGGAACTTGATGAGCGCCACGCGAAACAGAAAATCTACCTCAATGTTCTTCTCATACTTTGCCCGCGTGAGCGCCGCCTGCATCAGTTCCGACAAGAGCCTCCGGAACGCGCCGGTCTCCGGCACTTTTGAAGGGCGAAGGTCCAAGCCGGAAAAATACGTGGAGGCGGTAGATTGGCGGATCAGGTCGAGCAGGTAATTGCGGGCGAACTGAACAAAGCGCGAGCTGAGAAAAACGTCGTGGTGAATGTTGTCCACCCCGACGGTCAGCGTCCCCATCGGAACGGCTGCTGAATAGGTCTTCAGGCTGAACCGCGCCGATGTTGCCTCGGCGGGCGGATTGGGAAGTTCGGACATGGAGTGGTCGCGAGCGCCTAACCCTTTGACGTTAGCAGGCGAGCGGGGGGCGGACAAGCGAGCGAAACCTACCGGTTAACAGCCGTTTCGCATCCATTCAGCGCTGGCCGCATCAGCGAGTCGGCAGGGATTGGGAAGAGGCTGGCTCCCGTCGAGAGACGCGGATCCGGCGACGACCCCCCTCGAGATGCTCCAAGTGCACGCAGAGCGCGGGCCAATCCGACCGCAGCGGGAATTGCTCCGACCACTCGATAATCAGAATGGCCGGCTCGGCGAATACATCCTCGAGGCCAAGGGTCTCCAGATCGCGGAACTGCTCGACGCGGTAAAGGTCCACGTGAAACACCTTGCAGTGATTGTGATAAACATGAACCAGCGTGAAGGTAGGGCTGGTAACGTCCTCTTCACGAGCCGCCCCGAGCCCGGCGACAATCCCTTTGGCGAGCGTGGTTTTGCCGCTCCCCAATTCGCCGGAAAGCAAAACCATCACCGGCGGCGCCAGCGATTTCGCCAAGTCTCGCCCGCGTTCGATGGTCTCTTCCGCGGACGCTGTGATGAACTCGTTATCCACTCGCCTGCATCTCCGCGACGACGCGGCGGCAGGTGAGAGGAAGAACATCGGCGAGCTCCCCGGCCAGAAGGGGAGCGGCCGCGCGCGCACGCCCCGAGGTTGCATCTTCTCCGGCCAGCCCGTGCAAAAACACCCCGAATCCGAGCACTCGCTCCCCTTCCGCAATCCCAAACTGAGCCGTCAGGCCGGCGAGAATCCCTGTCAATACGTCGCCCGTGCCGCCTTTCGCCATCCCCGGATTTCCTGTTGTATTGACGAAGACCTGACCCTCCGGCGTGGCGATGATTGTGTGAAAGCCCTTGAGGATGACGTGAACATTGCCATCAGCCGCCGCCTGGAGCGCCGCGCCTGCGCGGTCTGCTTGCACCTCGTCGCTTGTTTTTCCGAGGAGGCGCGCCATCTCTCCAGGGTGTGGCGTGATAGCCAGGAATTTCGCTTTTCGCCGCCGCAGGTCGCTCGCGCGGCCGGCGAACGCGTTGAGCCCATCTGCATCGAGGATCACCGGGAGCTCGGATTGTTGCACGACCGTCCGGGCAAATTGTTGAGTTTCCGGATCAGAGGAAAGCCCGGGGCCAACCGCAAGAACCGTCTTCCCTTTCAGCACCGAAGCGAACCGGCCATTCTCCAAATTCGCAAGCGCGATGCTGCCGGTCTTCGTTTCGCCTAAGGCCTCGGTCATCAGTTCCGGCTGGCCTGTCGCAACGATTGGCAAAATGCTGTCCGGAGTTGCCACGGTAACGAGCCCAGCGCCGGCTCGCAACGCTCCGCGTCCGGCCAAGATTGCCGCACCGCTCTTGCCTTTCGAACCGGCCACGAGAAGGACATGCCCATAGTCCCCCTTGTGAGAGTCCTCCCGGCGAACCAGCGGCAACGCGCGAAACTCTTCCTGCTCGAGCCAGCGCACGTTGCTCTTCCCCACCTGCTCGACCAATCCACGCGGCGAGCCGATCTCGCGGACCAGCAGCCTTCCCACGCGTCCCGCATCTTTTGAAATGAGCTGCCCAATCTTCGGCGCGGTAAACGTTACTGTGACGTGAGCTTGAAGGACGGGGCCATCCGCGGGGCCGCCATCCGAGGGCAATCCTGACGGGGTATCTACGGCTAGGACCATTTCCGGCATAACCGCCGTGCACTCGCGCGATAACTGGTTCACATCTTCGATGACAGTCGCCAGGAGACCTTCCACGCGTCCTTTGAGTCCTGTGCCGAGGAGCGCATCCACAATTAAGCGCGCTTTTGCCATGGTTCGCCGTGCCGTACCCCATTGCTCGGAATTTGTAACGACTTCGAGCTTTCCTCCACACTCTTGATAGCGTTTTAGATTTTCCGCTGCATCCCCTCGAACCGATTCCGGGGGCGCAAACAGATACACCGCCGGCTGGGCGCCGCGCTCGTGCAAAAGCCGCGCCACGACCAGCCCGTCGCCACCGTTATTACCCTTGCCGCAAAGCACTACGGCCCCTTTACAGGCGTCCAAAAGACTCGAACGCAAAAAGTCTGCAACCGCCTTGCCGGCGTTCTCCATCAATTGCAGAGTCGGAATTCCGTCCCGTTCAGTGGTGAGCCGGTCCACTTCGCGCATTTCGGCTGCGGTGAGGGCTTTCATATCGTTTTAAGATTTGTAGAATGGCACAGATAGCGGGAAACCGAAACGGTGTGTTTTTCGAACCTCTTAAAGAAACACCCTGTTGTAAGAAATCCGGGCTAGAGCATCCATCCGCCGCTGACATTCAGGACTTGCCCGGTGATGTAGTCGGCTTCTTCAGAGGCGAAAAAATTCACCGCCGCGGCGACATCCTCTGTGGTGGGGGGCCGTCCAATGGGAAACCGCGCATCACGAATGCGGCGCGCTTCGCTGAGGGTAAGCTCTTTTTCATCAATATTCGAAGGATTGACGACGTTCACGGTGATCCCGTTCTTGGCTTCCTCGATTGCCAGGGAGCGCGAGAGGGCTACCACTGCGGCCTTTCCCGCAGCGTACGCCGAAATCTTCGCCTGGCCAAAGGCGCGCTCGGCCCCGACGGCGCCCATGTTGACGATGCGCCCCCAGCGCTGCCGCCTCATCTGCGGCAACGCCGCCTTGCACATGTACAGAACGCTCATCAAGTTCGATTGTAGGATTCCCTGCCACTCCTCAGTGCTGGATTCCGCCAGCAACCTCCAGCGGAACTCGCCGACGTTGTTCACCAAGATATCGAGCCGGCCAAAACGCTCGGCGACCGTTTGCACGAGAAACTCGGCTTTCCCCGGAGCGGTGACGTCGGTCTCCACCGCGAGGCACTCGGCGCCCTCAGCCTGCAACTGCCGCAGCGTATTTTGCGCGGCCGGCTTATTCGAACGATAGGCGATGGCGACGCGCGCGCCCTCGCGCGCCATTGATATGGCCACTCCCTTGCCGATTCCGCGGCTTCCCCCAGTGACCAGAGCCACCCGGTTTCTAAGTGCCACCGCCTCACCCCGTGAAGCGAGCCAGTATATCCGAAGCGGCCACGCCGCTCCACATGCACTTAAGTCCGGCGCTTTGACTGGGCGCTTGCCTTCGGCGCCTTCATTCCATCCGCGCCACGATCACCGTCATGTCGTCGGCCTGCTCCGGTGTTCCCGCCCATTCTTCCGCAGCGAGCATCAGGGATTCCGCAACGTTTTGCGGCGAGGCGTCGCGCAGACGCAAGGCCACTTCCGCGAGACGCTCCATTCCAAATTCTTCTCCGTACACATTCTCCGGCTCCACCAAGCCGTCGCTGTATCCGACCAGCAGGCTTCCCGGCCCGATGTGGATGCGCCCCTGTTCGTAGGGAGTATCTTCGAGCACTCCCACCACCATTCCGCCTTTCTCGAGTTTCTGCACCTTGCCGTCAGAGATATAAAGCGGAGGCAAATGGCCGGCGTTGGTGTACGTCAGCATGCGGCTCGGGCAATCGTATTCCGCGTAGAAGAAGGTGGCAAAGCGATCGTCGCCGGTATTCAGGAACAAGTGGCGATTCAAGCGCGCGACCAACTCCGCCGTGCCGCTATCGCCTCTGTCGGAGGTCATCGCCTGGCTGCGCAACGCCGCCTGCAAACTGGCCATCAGCAGCGCAGCGGAGATACCTTTGCCGGAAATATCGGCAATAGCCATGCCCAGGCGCGTCGGGCCCAATGGAATGAAATCATAGTAATCGCCGCTGACCACGCGCGCGGCGCGGCAGATGGCCTGGAGGCGCACGCCAGGCAGCACCGGCAGCCTCTGCGGAAAGAGTTGTGCCTGCACTTCCCGGGCGATGGAAAGCTCATTCTCAAGCTTCTGGCGATGCCTTTGTTCTTCGATCAGGTTGCTGACGGAGCTGGTCATAAGATTGAAGGATTCCCCCAGCACGCCAAGCTGGTCTTTGCGCTCGATGCGCACGCGATGGGAGAGGTCACCGGCCTGAACGTATTGCGTGGCGCGGTAGAGTTCTGCAACCGTCTTCGTGATGGTTCGAGTCAGGATGATTCCGGTGATGAGCGCGCCAATCTCCAACAGCAAGAAAATGGCGCCCACCACGAGAAGGAGGTTGAACAGCACGCCTCCTACCTCGCCTGTGGATGTAAATAGATGCCGGTTCAGTTGTGACGGCCGGAACGAAAACCCAACAAAGACGGGGCGCAGCGATTCTTTAGCTGCGTCCGGCCCCAATGAAATTGCCTCCATCCGCAAGAACCCCGCGGTTTCGCTGTCAAACCAATTCGCCGCCTTATGGAGCGCCCGGTTTCGAGTGGAGATGCGGTTTATGATTTTGTAGACCGTGCTTCCAATGGGGTCGCGCACGCCCTGGGGGTCTCCCGGCACCGTCGGTTGTGTCACGGTCAAATGGATGGGCCCGATGTAGGGTGCTATTCGATCGAGCAGCTCGGACGTGACGGGCAAAGTCAGGGAGACGAATCGCGCGCCGCGGGGAGTGGGCCGCTCCGCCATAGCCATGAGCGATACCGTCTCCCCCGATTGCACCATACCAACAAAGCGGGATTTCCCCGCGGGGGCGATTTGCCGAAGCAATTCCGGACTCGCGTTTAAGTCAACACGAAGACCTGGCAGCTCCAATCCCAATTCCCGCGCAATGTCGCCGCTTGTTTCTCCCGCGGGACTAACCGGCGGAGAGGGGGGAGCTGCGATGGGAATGCGCTCCGCTCCTTGCAGCAATTTTTCGTTCTGAACTCGCAAATCTTCCGCCAGCAGGTAGCAGCCGAGTTGCGCGTACAGCAGTTTTGCCGACAAAACCGCAATGGTTAGAAGCAATAACACGGGCACGACGGCGATAAAAACATAGGCCACGATGAGCCGATTGCGGAGGCTCCACAGCAGCCTGCTGCGCCACCATCCCAGGAAGCGCACCAACAAATACGAGGCTGCGAGAAAGAATAGAAAGGTCAGGAACCCGGGAGTGGTGATGCGCAAACCCGAGCGGCTGCCGAGCCAAATCGCGCCCTCCAGCAACACGATGCACAGGGCCGCCTGGTCCAGCCGCGTCAGCCGACGCCAAACGGAAATCACTCTTTGGATGGAAATTCTCGCCATTAACGTATTGATGCGGCCTGCGTGTAAGGGGTTCGTCGAAATTGGCGACGCGGCAATCTTCGCCCGTGTTCGAGCCCTATGGAACCGCCGCGCCCCGGATGCGGCTGTGATGCCTGCTATAGCCGAAATAAACCGCCAGCCCCACGACAAGCCAGACGAACAACCGGGCCCAGTTGCTGAGTCCCAATCCCAGCATCAGAGTGATATTGATCAGCATTCCCAGAATCGGAACCGCCGGGACCAGCGGCGTTCGGAACGGCCGCGGCGTCTCCGCGTGCGTTCGGCGCATCACAATGATTCCGCCGCACACCAGCACAAACGCAAACAGTGTTCCGATGCTGGTCATATTGCCCACCACCGAAATGGGGGCGAACGCGGAAAACAAAGCGACGAACAAACCCAGCAAGAGGTTACACCGCCAGGGCGTGCGGAAAGTCGGATGAATATCGGAAAAGATTCGCGGCAATAACCCGTCGCGCGACATCGTATAAAACACGCGCGACTGCCCGAGCAGCATGACCAGCATAACCGAGGTGAGGCCAGCCAGCACAGCAAGGTTCATGGCCACGCTCAGCCAGGCATAGGGAATGCGTTCGAGGGCGAGCGATAACGGGGCCGCGACGTTGAGATCCTTATAGTTGACCACGCCGGTCAACACGTAGCAGTACAGGATAAACAGCACGGTGCAGACCGCGAGCGAGCCGAAGATGCCTATGGGCATGTCGCGCTTGGGGTTGCGCGCCTCCTGGGCCGCCGTCGAGACCGCGTCGAATCCGATGTACGCGAAGAAGATCGTTCCCGCTCCGGCCAGAATTCCCGACCAGCCGAACGCGCCAAACTCGCCGGTGGTATTCTTCGGAATCAGCGGCGTCAGGTTTGCCGGCTGGATGTATTTCCAGCCGATGGCGATGAAAATCACGATGACCGTGACCTTCAGGAACACGATGACTGTGTTCACCCACGAGGATTCTTCGATCCCTTTGACCAGGAGAAGCGAGATCATGGCAACAATGAATACGGCAGGCAGATTGAAGATCCCATGGATGATCGTGCCGTCCGCCAGTTGAACCGGCTGCCACGGCGACGCGACTAAGGCGGGAGGCAGATGAATGTTGAAGTGGTGGAGGAGCGAAACCAGCGTGCCGGACCAGCCGATGGAAACCGTTGCCGCACCGACGGCGTATTCGAGCACCAAGTCCCATCCGATAATCCAGGCCAGCAGCTCACCCATAGTGGCGTAGGAATAGGTGTAGGCGCTGCCCGCAATGGGGATCATCGTGGAGAATTCGCTATAGCAGAGACCGGCGAACGCGCAGCCAATCGCCGCAAAGACAAAGGAGATGGTCAGCGCCGGCCCCGCTCTTGTGGCCGCGGCAACCCCCGTCAGCGTGAAGATTCCCGCGCCGATGATACCGCCGACACCCAGCGCGACGAGTTGGTAGGGTCCCAGCGACCGCTTCAGGCTGCGCTCACCGGTCTCCTGCGCCTCGCGAAGCAGAAGTTCCAGCGGTTTTACGGCAAACAGGGGGTTCGCCATATCCTTCCTAGGAAAGAATGCCCGTGCCCGAAGGCTTCTTACTGCGGGTTCGGATTGCTGATGCGGCTGTGATACCGGCTGTACGTGAAGTAAATCACCAGCCCGATAATCAACCATCCAATCAAGCGCGCCCAGTTAATCCACCCCAGCTTATACATCATGTAGCCGTTGCTGATGATTCCGAGAATCGGTACCCACGGCATCCACGGCGTGCGGAACGGCCGGGCCTGCCCGGGATTCGTGCTGCGGAGGACCATGACGGCGATACAAACGATCACGAACGCCAGAAGTGTTCCGATGTTCACCATCTTTCCGATGTCGTCAATCGGCGTGATGCTCCCCACAATAGCCGCGAGGAACCCGACGAGAATCGTGTTTTTGTAAGGCGTCCGGAACTTCGGGTGAACCGCTGCGAAGAATTTCTTCGGCAGCAGTCCATCATTGGCCATAGAGTAAAGGACGCGTGTCTGGCCGAGCAACATCACCAGCATGACGCTGGTCAGCCCGGCGAGCGCGCCGAGAGTGATGATATGCGAGGCGGTGCCAAGCCCGCGGTCTAAAAATGCGCGTGCAATAGGCGCCTCGATGTTGATCTCTTGCCACGGCACCATGCCAGTCAGTATCGCCGCAACCGCGATGTACAGCACGGTGCAAATCAACAGCGACGCGATGATCCCAATCGGCAAATCGCGCTGAGGATTCTTCGCCTCCTGAGCTGTTGTTGAAACCGCGTCGAAACCGATATACGCGAAGAAGATGTACGCCGCTCCCGCGCCAATGCCCGAAAAACCGTTGGGCGCAAAACTTGACCAATCGTGACCCCAATTCACCCCACTCACATATTTTATACCCAGGACGATGACAAACAGGACGACCGCCACCTTGATCGTGACGATCGTGGCGTTGAAGCGCGCGCTTTCTTTGATGCCGATTACCAGGATCGCCGTAATGACCAACGCGATCACGAAGGCGGGAAGATTAAATCCAAATTCGATGCCAAATATCCTCGGCGCCCCCACCAACTCATGGGCGCGCTGGGCCAACTCGGGCGAGTGCGTCCCGATGATTGCGGTTACCTTGCCAAGGAACGCTTGCGTTCCCGGGACGAGGGACGGGTCGGCGGCTTGCGCCATCTGCCGAGCCACGATTTTCTCCGCCGTACCCAGAGCTGTCCAGTGGTCGTAGGCAAGCCACAGCGGCATTTTGATGTGGAAGATGTTGAGGAGTTCGATGAAGTGATTCGACCAGCCGGAGGAAACCGTGCTGGCGCCCATCGCATACTCGAGTGTGAGGTCCCAGCCGATAATCCAGGCGAAAAGCTCTCCGAGCGTCGCATAGGCATACGTGTAGGCGCTACCTGCCAGCGGAATCATTGCGGCGAATTCGGCGTAGCAGAGTCCCGCGAACGCGCATCCCAGGCCCGATAAGACAAACGACAGCATCAGACCCGGGCCGGCGTAATGAGCGCCAAGTCCCGAGAGAACGAAAATGCCCGCGCCGATAATCGCGCCGACCCCGAGCGCCGTCAGTTGAAACGGCCCCAATGTGCGCTTCAGGCTGTGTTCGCCCGTTTCGGCCGCCTCTTTCAGCAGCCGGTCCATCGATTTCTTCGCGAACAGTGGGTTCCCCATGCGCTTCCTCCTAAGGGCTTACTCTGTCTTTCCCGGACTCGACACCTTTTAGCTCACGACCTGTTGTTTCCTCGCTCCCCGGCTCCACAGCCAATAGACCGGCACTCCCAGCAATACGATCAATAATCCCGGCCAAGTTGTTTCGGTCTTGTACAGAATCAGAACCACCATAATGGCGACTGCGGCAACGATGTATAACAGCGGCACCACGGGATATCCAAATGCTTTGTAGGGCCTATCGGCATCCGGCCACTTCTTTCGCAAGAGAAAAATTCCGGCGATGGTCAGCACGTAGAAAATCAATACCGAAAACACAACATAGTTGAGCAAGTCGCTATAGAGGTTTCCGTACGTTACGGCGCCTGTCTTCGCGTCAATGATCCGCGTTCGCGGGAGGACGAGAAAGGCGGTCCACAACCCCTGAAAGAGAAGGGCCCGCGCGGGAACACATTTTTCGTTCAGCACGCCGGTAGACTTGAAGAACAGGCCGTCCCGCGCCATCGCATAATACACACGCGCGCCCGCGAGAATCAGGCCATTGTTGCAGCCAAAGGTCGAGATGATGATGGCGATGGCCATGATGAGCGCGCCGGCATTTCCGAAAATAGCGCTGAGCGCTGCGGTGGCAACGCGGTCATCCGGGGCATTCTGAATCTGCCCCAGGGGGAGCGTGGTCAGGTACGCCAGATTCGCCAGGCAATACAGCGTGATGACAATCGCAGTGCCTAGGGCCATGGAGAGCGCCACATCGCGCTTGGGATTCTTCACTTCGCCGGCTGTGAACGTGATGTTGTTCCAGGCGTCCGCGGAAAACAGCGAGCCGACTTGCGCCACGGCGAATGCGACGAACAAGCCCAACGCCCCGCTCGCGGCCGTGACGGCAGGCACAAAGGATTTCAGAAAATCCGCGCCCGGCTGAATCGGCTGCGCCCCGCGCACCGTCCAGAAATGGTGGAAGTTCTCTGCGAGGGCCGCTGCATTCCGGCCCACGAAGAGCCCTAAAATAATCAACCCGGCCAGCGACAGCGTTTTCGCACTGGTAAAAACATTTTGAATCAGTTTGCCCAGGCGCACTCCCCGCGTGTTCAAGAACGTGATGAACAGGATCATGATCACGCCCACAAGCTGCTGCCACGACAAACTGATGGCGTACTTCGTGGAAAGCTTGACCGGCTGGACAATCCACGCCGTAGGCGATATCGCCGGTATGAGCACACCCAGATACCGCGCGAAGCCCACAGCTACCGCGGCAATCGTGCCCGTCTGAATCACCAGGAACAACGTCCAGCCGTATAAGAAGCCCCACAGCGGCGAATAGGCTTCGCGCAAGAAGACGTATTGCCCTCCCGCATGCGGCATCAACGCCGCCAGTTCGCCGTAGGAAAGCGCCGCCGAGCAGGTGAGAAGCCCGGTGAAAATCCAGGTAAAGAGAAGCCCGCCCGGCGAGCCCGTCTGCCGCGAGATGTCGGCTGCAACGATGAAGATGCCGGAGCCAATCATCGAGCCTACGACAATCATCGTCCCATCGAAGAGACCGATGGCCCGGACGAAGCCTCTGTCGGCGGCGGCCCGGTTCGTCACAGTGCCACGGGAATCCAGCCCCGAGCTAGACATGGTCTTGTTTTGTCATGGGCGCGATTTCTCTCTCGCCGCAATCCGATCCAGAAACTCTCGCGCGCGGCTGCCCGGGTCGCTCGCGTTCCACAAATCGCCGGCCACGGCGAGTGAATCGGCGCCCGCATCCAGCACTTCTGCGGCCCGCTCAGCCGCTATTCCGCCAATCGCCACGATCGGCTTGCGGGTCAGCCGGCGCGCCTCGCGGACAAACTGTGTTCCCACCACGGTGCCGGGATTCGACTTTGTGCTGGTGGCAAAAACCGGGCCAACAGCGATGTAATCCGCGGATGATTGCGCCGCGCGGCGCACTTGCTCGAGCGTGTGCGTTGAAACACCCACCCAAGAGCCCTTGCCGCAAATCCCCCGCGCTTCCTCCACGCCCAGGTCTTGCTGTCCCACGTGAACCCCGCCCGCGTCAGCCAGCGCGGCGACATCGGGGCGGTCGTTGACGAGGAACCGGGCGCCGCGGCCGTGGAGGAACTTGGACAATGAATGCGAAACTTCGAATAGCTGACGGGACGTTGCGGACTTGTTGCGGTATTGGATGAGCTCAACCCCGGCTTGGGCCAACATTTCTGCGCAGGCCAACTCCGTTGTCTTGAGCAAAGCGGCGTCCATTATTGCATACAACTTCGGAAAGACAAGCGGCATTCGTCTCATTTTGCGCTGGCCGCAACGAACCGGTCAATGAAATGCGTGTCCAGGCGTCCCGCGGCAAAGTCCTCATCCGCAAAAATCTTCCGGTGGAGCGGAATCGAAGTCTTCACTCCCTCCACAACGAACATCTCGAGCGCGCGCTTCATTCGAGCGATGGCCTCGGAGCGGTCCCGGCCGTGAACGATGAGCTTGGCGATGAGCGAATCGTAGAAAGGGGGAATAATGGCATCGGCGTAGGCCGCGGTGTCCACGCGAACACCGGTCCCTCCGGGTTGCTGAAACGTGGCGATGCGGCCGGCCGAAGGCACAAAGGTCTCCGGATCTTCCGCGTTCACCCGGCACTCGAAGCTGTGACCGGAAAAGCTCACCTTCCCGACCACATCGTGGAGCTTCTCCCCTGCGGCCAAGCGGATCTGCGACTTGACCAGGTCCACTCCGGTCACGACCTCCGTTACAGGGTGTTCCACCTGAATGCGCGTGTTCATCTCGATAAAATAGAACTCCCCGTCCTCATCCATGAGGAATTCCACCGTTCCGGCGTTGCTGTAGCCAACCGTCCTGAGTGCCTCGGCTACGATGGCTCCCAAGTGCTCCCGCCGCTTGGGGGTCAGAGCAGATGAGGGCGACTCCTCGACCAGCTTCTGGTGGCGCCTCTGGATGCTGCATTCGCGCTCGCCCAGATGCATGATGTTTCCATGGAGGTCACCCAGGACCTGGAATTCGATGTGCCTGGGCCTTTCGATGAAGCGTTCCGCATAGACATCGGGGGTTCCAAAAGCCTGTTGCGCCTCGTTCCGTGCCGTCTGGAATGCCTGGATGAGCTCTTCCTGCTGGCGCACGATGCGCATGCCTCGGCCCCCGCCGCCGGCCGAAGCCTTGATGATCAGGGGGTACCCGATCTGCTTCGCCGCTTTTTCGAGGGCCTCTTCGTCTTCAATGATCCCCTCGGTGCCGGGTACGGTCGGCAGCCCTGCGGCCTTCATTTCCCGGCGAGCACGGTCCTTTTCACCCATCAGGCTGATCATGGCCGGGTTAGGGCCGATAAATGTGATTCGCGAGGCTTCGCACACCTGGGCAAAGTTGGCGTTTTCGGAAAGAAACCCGTAGCCCGGGTGAATTGCGTCCACGTTGGTGATTTCCGCAGCGCTGATGACGTGGGGGATGTTCAGATAGCTCTCGCTGCTTCGCGCCGGGCCGATGCAAAGGGCCTCGTCGGCAAACCGAACGTGGAGCGAATTGCGGTCCGCCTCGGAATACACCGCGACAGTCGGGATTCCCAGCTCCTTGCACGCACAGATGACACGAAGGGCGATTTCCCCTCGGTTGGCGACCAGGATTTTGCGGAACATCATAGGCGGGAGCGGTTATTTCTTCCGGCTCGGCCGGATGGCAAATAAAGGCTGGCCGTATTCGACCGGCTGGCCGTTTTCCGCCAGGATGCGGGTGATTTCACCGCTGGCGTCAGATTCAATTTCGTTCATCAGTTTCATGGCTTCGATGATGCAAAGCGTCTGCCCCACCTGGACATGATCTCCGACCTTAACGAAGGGGTCCCCGCCGGGGGTCGGCGCCTCGTAATATGTCCCGACAATTGGGGACTTCACGGTATGCAAATCTTCGCCCAGACGGCCTTCGTGCGCCGATTCGCGCGTCCCCGGCGCCTCCACCGTTTCCGAGTCCCGAGAGGCACCGGCCACCACGATTTCGGGCGCTGACTGGGCCCGCGGTCCCGTCACGTAGGAGTTTGCCGAGGGTTTCCTTAGGCGGATGCGCAGGTCGCCGCGCGCGTATTCAAATTCTTCGAGGTTGTGCTCCGCCATGAAGCCCAGCAGGCGTTCAATCTGGCTCAGATCCGGATCCGAAACGTCCGAAGGGGCTGGTTTTCTTGACCGTTTCTTCGTTTTCATCGAGGTCTAGAGTTCCATAAACTCGTGCGGAGCGTTGGTCAGCACTTCGGCGCCGCGCGCATGAATTACAACGTCATCCTCAATCCGTATGCCTCCTACCCCGTGTACATACACCCCCGGCTCGACCGTGACTACCATGCCCGCCTGGATTTTCTGTTTCTGGCCTCGGGCCAGCCGGGGTTCCTCATGAACTTCCAGCCCAAGTCCATGGCCTGTGCTGTGCACAAAATACCGCTCCAGACCGGCCGTGGTCAGCACCTTACGCGCCGCTGCGTCAACCGTCCCGGCTTCCACGCCTATCTTCAGGGCCTCCCGGGCGGCGGACTGGGCGTCCAGGACCGCTTGGTACCAGTTTCGAACGCGGCGCGACGCTCGGCCTACGAAAACTGTCCGAGTCAGGTCACAGCAATAGTCGGCGAGTATAGCACCCGCATCCAGCACGACCAATTCATTTTTCCTCAGGCGGCGCGCGGTGGGCCGGGCGTGCGGCAGGGCTGCGTGCCCTCCAAATGCCACGATAGTCTCAAAGGAAGGCCCCTGGGCGCCCTTTCTCCGCATTTTGTAGTCAATCTCCGCCCCAACCTCGAATTCCCGAATACCGGGCTTGAGAAGCGCAAAGACCTCCTGGAGCGCTTCGCTTCCCAGGATGGCCGCCCGCCTCATCCGGTCAATTTCCTGGGGGCTCTTAACGGCCCGCAAGCCCTCCACCACTGCCGAGACAGCAGCCCAGCGGATTCCATGCCCAGCAGCAGTTCGTAGGGCCTTAACCTGGGCAACCGTCAACCTGTTCGGGTCGAATCCGACGCGTTTGGTGTTGCCTTTCTTCAGCAAAGCCCCAATGCCCAATGGAAGCGGCCCCGGACACGTTTCGACGTGGGATACGCTACGCGCTTCCTGGGCCGCCTGGGCCGTGAAGCGGCCATCGGTAAATAGAGTGGTGCGATACGGCTCGACCAGCAGCGCCCCGGAATCCCCGGTGAACCCGCAGAGATACAACACGTTCGGGCGGTGTGTAACCAGCAACGCGTCTGCGCATTCCGCTTCCAGACGGCGCCGGACCGCCTTGATTCGCTCTCGGTGGACCTGGTCCATGGGTGGCTCCAGAGACTACAAGACGTCCGGCGAAGTAGCAACCAAACGAAAGGAGGAGACTCGCGTCTCCTCCCATTCGCCCTCAGTGTGAATCCGGGTTCTACCCAGGGATAATCCGTGGCGTGAGGAAAAACAGCAGCTCGGTGGAAGTGTTGCTGATGTTGTCGCGGCGGAACAGGTGGCCGATCAGCGGAAGGCTCCCGATGAGGGGAACCTGCGTAATATTGGTTTGCTGGTTCGACACAATGACTCCACCGATCACCACAGTGCCGCCGTCAATGGCAAGCACTTTGGATTCCACCGATTGCGTGTCCAAGGCCGGAATTCCCTGGACGCGGGGTATGCCGTTGTCAATCGCCGTGTTCTCTACGACTACGTCCATGAAGATTGTGCCATCGGCGGTAATCTGCGGCGTGACTTCCAGCTTCAGCACCGCATCCACATACTGCACCGTGATGGTGTTGTTTATGACCGTCTGAACGGGAATCTTCACGCCCTGTTTGACGGTGGCCTTTTCATTGTTTTGGGTGATGACCTTGGGTTTCGAGAGCAGTTTGCCGATACCCTTTGCTTCCGCGGCCGAGATAAAGAAGTCAACGGCGAAGTTGGGCGATCGATGGCCAAAGAACACCCCGCTCGTCGGCGCCTGCGCCCCTAGATTTACGTTGAACGGAAGAGTGCCGCTAGTAGTCGTTGAAAGCACCAGCGGGGGCGGTACAGACAATGGAGCGGTTGTTACAGCAGGGCTTGCCCCGACCCTCGAGTCGCCGCCAAAGACCGAGCGTCCGCTCGTTGTCGTCCCAGCGAGCCCGAACTGCACGCCGATGTCCCGTGCGAAAGACCGCGTCGCGGAGACTACACGCGCTTCAATTTCCACCTGCTGGGTTTTCTTGTCCAACTGGCGGATCAGGTTGTCCACCCCCGGGATCGTCGATGGGATGTCGTGAATAATCAGTGTGTTGGAACGATCATCGGAAATAATATCACCGCGTTCGGACAGGAACTTTTTCAGGGTGTCTTTCAAGGTGGCCGCTTTGGCGTAGCTTAGCACTCGGGTAACCGTGACCAGCTCAACGGCTTTCGTCTGAGCCTTGACCAGATCGAACTGGGTTTCCGCTTCCCTTTTGAGGGTTTCCTTGGTGGCGATGCGCAGGACGTTTCCGTTGAGCTGCTTGTCCAGGCCGTTGTTCTGGAGGACGATGTCAAGCGCCTGGTCCCACGGCACGTCATTCAGAACGATGGAAAGCGAACCTTTTACCGCCGGGTCTATCACAACGTTCAAACCACTCACCTCGGTTATCAGACGGAAAAAATCCACAAGGTCAACGGCCTTCAAGTTTACAGAAAGCGGCGTCCCCGTGTACTTCTCCCCGGAATGAGTAACCGGGGCCGGCGCTTGCGTCGGGGCCGGCG
>Ga0209701_10000449_pt1 | contig 23977 bp, 20 predicted proteins | sample CZO8metaG_4_FD_188356 | JGI IMG/M metagenome (GOLD analysis project Ga0209701, IMG submission 188356) | Vadose zone soil microbial communities from the Eel River Critical Zone Observatory, Northern California, USA - CZOApr15con2H3.8 metaG... | ecosystem: Environmental > Terrestrial > Soil >... | reverse complement strand
GTCTCACGGAAGCTGGCTTCAAACATATCGCCCGCACTCAGCCGCTGCGATCCGCACTCCGGAAAGGCGCGAAGTCGGCTGTCCCACTTGCCGATCGCACTATTGGGAACCTCCAGCAATGGCTGATCGGCACCTACCACGGCGTGAGCAAACCTCAACTCCAGGTTTACCTCGACGAATTCGTCTTCCGGCACAACCACCGCAAGACACCCGCAGCTGCCTTTCAGACCCTCCTTGGTCTCGGAACCGGTCGGGAATCAGCCGAGTACGAGCAGATCCGCGGAGCGAAGGATCTCAAAACACAATCCATTGGGGCTTGCTGAGTTAACCAGATAAGCAGAAGCTAGCTAAAGGCTGTTGCAAAACACCGATTCTTGAAATTCGGTCGGTTGCGCCAGTAATTTCGTGGAGCAAGTTGGCTCAATGTTGCTTTGAGCTGCGGCTTTGAATGGCAACTTGCCAATTTCCGATCGGCTCGGGTGGTCCATGAGTCTCCTGGCCCGGTGGACCAGTATCGTCCGCAGCCCACGCACTGTCGAGGACCAGAGATGCGAGCGGTCCAGCACGAACTGGATTGAATTCCATGCTTCTGAGAACCGCTGCGTTGGACCAGCCACATCGATCCAACCATGGTCCCGAGTCGGCAACCTGCAACGGGTGGTTCAGGCCAGCTTGCTGACTGAGGCTGAGTAGCAGACACAGCAATACCCAGCAGACGAGGGTTAAAGAGAACCATGGCTTCATTGCGAATCGCTCGCGCGGGCACGCCGCAAGTTCCGTTCCTTATTTAACTCCGCCAGTTCTCGCAAATATTGCTGCATTTCCTGCCAAGCCTCTACCCCTTGTCGCGTGGCATCCTGCGCTCCTTTGGGAACATAGTAGCCGGTGGTCTTACCCTTCTCCCCGCGGTAGCTCACATTCAGATGCGGACCATGTTTGGGTCCATCTCCCTGGCAATGGCAGCCCGCTTGTCCGCAGGTGCGGTAAGTTTCTGATAGCGTTCCGAAGATGGCGATCTCTGCCAGACGTGCAATTTCGCCCAACAGTTTGCGTCGTTGGGCAGTCGCATCAACCGACCTGGCCATGGTCCCTCCTGCGCACTTGAAAGCGAGCGATGGAAAACAAATTCTTGGTAATCACACACCAGCCCACGTAGCGCTGAAATCCAGAGTTTCCTTTGTAGCTGGCTCGCCACATGGCAAAGGGATGTTTCAAGTTACTGATGGTAGCTTCACAGCCGGCCCGCCAGCGCAGCGCTCGCCGGAACCAGCGCTGCTTCTGCTGCTTGGCCCGCTTGGCCGTTAGATGTCCGCGCGCCGGTAACGCCACCTTTTTCACTCCGAGGGCTTGCGCCGCACGCTCGTTCTGCGCCGAAAAAAAACCGCGGTCGGCGGTAGCCATCTGCGGCGCTCGCCCGAAGCACGCTTGATGTTGCTCGAGGGCCGGCATCCAGGCGGTGGTATCGTCCGGATTGCCCGGCAGAACTTGGTAACCGCTCACGATGCCGTTTTCCACCTCGTCAATCCGCATCAGCCTACCAAACTCGTTGGGCTTGTGCGCTTTCCCTTTGCGAATCACTTCGGTGTGCGGTTCGAACAGACTCAACACTTTGCCTTCCACGTGGCAGTTTCCGCCCCACACCCTTTCCTTGGTTTGCGTCATCACCTTCTCCACTAATGGGAGAAAGTGTCGCAGCTGGCCGATCTGTGCTTCCACCAGCAGGAACTTGCCCACCACTTTCAGCCGTCCCTTGCTCCATCGTTGCACCGCGTCGCTGGCCTGTCGCACCACGCCCCGGGTCAGCCCCACTAACTTCTGGTAACTATCCCGCATGCGCTGTTGGTTGGCCTCGGTCAAGCACTTGGCGGCGCGGCTGATCTCCAAAAGGCGATGTTTTACCGCGCGCCCGTGATCCACCACTTCCAGGGCTCCGTTCTTACACTCGGCGGCGATGCGCTGCAGACTGCGGCTGAGCACTCGGATACCGTCGCCCAAAAGTGAGCTGTCGGTGGGATAGTGAACGTTGCTTTCCACGGCCGTTGTGTCGGTGCGCAGTTTGCGGCCTTGCGCGACGCCTTGCTCACGCGCCAGGCCCACCACCCGCTGATGAATCCGTTCGGTAACCTTCGGACTCAGCAGCGCGAAGGTTCGACTGAAGGTAGTGAAATCGGGTGTGGCTTCGGCATCGAAGCGCGTGAACCGCCGGTACACCAGGTTGCTGCGTAGCTCCCGTTCCAGATCGCGGAAGCTCCAGCCCTTCAGGTGCTTCATGACGCAGCAGCGCAGCAGGCGATCGGGGGCCATGCCGGGCCGCCCGGTGCGCGCCGAAGCGGGGGAACGTGCCGCGAGACATTGCTGGACCAACTCGAGCAAAGCGGGATCCTCCAAGAGCTGATCGACGGGATCGAGCAAATCGTCCTTGAGCAGAGCGGCTTGCAGGGCCAAAGGGGAGTAGAAGAGCCAGGCTTGGTGAAAGGTGGAGTCGATCATAACGTACTCGACTATATCGAGTAAGACAGAACTTGTCAAGAGAAAAAGGAAAGCCACAACACTTTTTGAAAGAATTTACGAGCAAAAATAAGCGGAATAGCCGATCTGCCACGCCGTTGTGTCAGCTACTCGCGTCAATCAAGGGGTTGGACACTGGGTTTTGCAACAGCCTTTAGCTAGGGTGTTTTTCATTGTGATTCTCTCTTTCCTTGTGATCCAATTCGCTCGGGCCTTGTCATCGGTCCGCATGCGATGGCGTGAATAGTGGCCGAGGGGCTGGTTTCTAACAATAGTGAGCGACTGAAAATTGGCTTAAATCTCCATGAAAACGCTACTCAGGGAGAAGAGCGGGCCTACTGCATCGAGAAGCGGAGGTATAATGCAGGGAAGTCTCCATTTGGGTAGTCCTTGATATGGCTCGGAACGTCTTAAAACTTGCGGACGATCTGGAACTGGACCGTGGCGCCTACGAGTTGCGTCGGTCGGGCGAAGCTCTGAGGTTGTCCCGCATCCCCATGGAACTTCTCCTCTTGCTGGTGGAGCGCCGCGGAGAATTGGTAACGCGGAACGAGATCGTGGAACGGATCTGGGGCAAGGATGTGTTCCTGGACACGGATAACAGCATCAACGCAGCCGTACGCAAGCTGCGGCAAGTGCTGGATGACGATCCCGCGCAGCCCAGGTTCGTGCATACGGTCACCGGCATGGGATACCGGTTTGTCGCCTCGGTGATAGAGGGCAATACCACCACGCAGAGATCAACCGGGAGTATGGGTCCCAAATCGAAAACGACAACTGTGGGACCGCATAGTGTCGCATCGCATTACCGCATCATCGAGAAACTCGGTGGCGGAGGCATGGGGATTGTATACAAGGCGCAGGATTTGCGCCTCGAGCGATATGTCGCACTGAAATTCCTGCCGGACAATCTGGCAAACGATTCGCGGGCATTGGAGCGCTTTCGGCGGGAAGCGCTGGCTAGCTCAGCGCTGAACCACGCCAACATCTGCACCGTGTATGACATCGGCGAGCAGGACGGGCGGCCGTTTCTGGCGATGGAGTTTATCGAAGGCGAAACGCTCCGTCAGCACATGAGTGGTAAACCGCTACCTATCGAGGAAATACTGAATATGGGCATCCAGATTGCCGATGCTCTGGACGCCGCGCACAGCGAAAGCATCGTCCATCGCGACATCACGCCGGCCAATATTTTTGTGACGCCACGAGGGCACGCCAAGATTTTGGATTTTGGTCTGGCGAAGCTAGTGCCTGCGGATGGTGCCCGGAATTTATCGGCAATGCCCACAGCCAGCGAGTCAGAAAGGCTCACTGACGTTGGCGCGGCGATTGGCACCATTACCTGCATGTCACCGGAACAGGTTCGTGGTGAAGATCTGGATGCACGCACGGATTTGTTTTCGTTTGGCGTGGTGGTATACGAGATGGCAACGGGAGTTCAGCCTTTTCGTGGCGAGACCTCGGCTCTGATTACCGAAGCGATTCTGAATCGCAGGCCAGTTGCGGCAGTGCGACTGAATCCCGATCTCTCGCCAAAGCTCGAAGAGGTAATCAACAAGGCGCTGGAGAAGGACCGGAAGCTGCGATACCAGAGCGCCGCGGAAATTCGCTCGGATTTGCAGCGGCTGAGGCGCGATTTAGATTCGGGGCATGCTCGCGTCGCTGAGGTCTACGACGGGGAGAAGCCAGACCTGAAATCCACTCGATGGGCTGGCGCTGGGGCAACAGGAGAGCAGGTGCAGACGCGCCCGAGCAACTTCCCCGTGCCGCGAACTGGGTTTGTGGGGCGAGAAAGGGAAGCAGCCGCCACTAAAGAACTGCTGCTGCGGCAGGATGTGCGCTTGGTTACGGTCACCGGTCCGGGCGGTATCGGTAAAACGCGTCTGGCAGTGGAAGTGGCCAGCGGGCTTATCGAGGGATTTCCTGGCGGGATCCATTTTGTCCCGCTCGCCCCGTTGCGCGATCCGAGCTTGATCGCTTCGGTGATCGTTCAGACATTGGGTATCCGGGAGACGGGAGGGCAGTTGCCGCTCGAAATACTCAAAAAGAATTTACAGAATTCGTTGCGCGCACCAATGCTGTTCGTGTTGGACAATTTCGAGCACCTGGTCCAAGCGGCACCTAGCGTGGCGGAGCTATTGACCATGGGGCGCAATCTTAAAATCCTGGTCACGAGCCGCGCAGCGTTGCACGTCTATGGCGAACATGAATTTCCGGTTCCGCCGCTCGCGCTGCCGGATTCGCGGTCCTTGCCTTCCGTCGAAGTCTTGTCACAATACCCCGCCGTCGCGCTGTTCATACAGCGGGCCGTCGCTGCCAAGCCAGATTTTGAACTTAACCGAGAAAACGCGTCTGCCATCACCGAGATTTGCGTCCGATTGGATGGTCTGCCTCTCGCAATCGAGCTCGCTGCCGCGAGGATCAAAGTTCTTTCGCCGTCTTCCATGCTGACCCGCCTGACGAGCCGACTGCAACTTTTAACGGGAGGCTCACGAGATCTGCCACAGAGACAGCAGACACTTCGTGCTGCCATGGATTGGAGCTACGATCTTTTAGGCGCTGCAGAGCAGAAGCTTTTTCGAAGATTATCGGTGTTCGTGGGAGGATGCAATCTGGAAGGCGTGGAAGCTGTATGCGACACCAAAGGTGATCTCGACTTGGGTCTGCTCGATGGTATGGCATCCATCGTGGATAAAAGCCTGGCACAGCAGGTCGAACAAGCGGGTGAGTCGCGTTTCGTGATGCTGGAGACGATTCGCGAATACGCTCTGGAAAAGCTGGAAGCAAGTGGGGAGAAGGCCGTGACGAAACGCTCCCACGCCGCCTACTGCCTGGTGCTGGCTGAGGAAGAGGCTCTGGAGCAGTGCAGCGGGGAAGGAACGGAATGGTTGGAGCGCTTTGCTTTGGAACACGACAATTTTCGCGCTGCCCTGGATTGGCTGACAGAAACCGGCGATGCGGACTGGGGTCTGCGACTCGGCAACGCCCTGTTTCGCTTCTGGGAGATTCGCGAGTACCTTGCCGAAGGCAGGGAAAGGTTGGGGAGGCTGCTGAAGCTTGCCGGAGCGACAGCTCCCACGAAGGCACGCACGCGCGCACTTTTTGCGGCAGGCGTCCTCGCTGGCGGCCAGGGAGATTACGCCTCGTCGCAAACGCTGCTCAGCGAGAGTCGAGACATCGCACGTCAGCTAGATGACAAAACGGGTATCGCGGTCTCGCTAAACGCGCTGGCGGTCGTTGCTCGTGATCAGCCTGACTTGCCGGCCGCATTCGCTCTTTTCGAAGAGAGTCTTTTGCTCTGGAGAGAATTGGGGGACCAGAAGGCCGTCGCTCGTTCGCTCAGCAATCTGGCGAATATCGCGAAATTGCAAGGGTCCCATGATCTTGCCCGCGCCCTATATGCGGAATGTATTTCCATCTTCCGAGGATTGGGAGACCGGACCGGTGTTGCCTGGTCGCTAAACTATCAGGGAGACGTGGCCCGCGATCAGGGTGAGTCAGTCGCCGCGCGGACGTTGTACGAACAGGCGTTGGCAATCTTTCGCGAGCTCGGAGATCGCTGGGGCATTGCAGGCACAGTGGCGGATCTGGGAAGCCTGGCGAGGGAACAAGGGGACTATTCACAGGCACATTCCCTATACCGGGAAAGCATAAAAATTTTCCAAGAACTGGAACACAAACGCGGAATCGCCCGTTTGTTGGAATGTTTCGCGTGCTTATCGGCCGTACAACACCACGCAGTGCGCTCTTTGCGGCTGGCCGGCGCGGCGGCGGCACTGCGGCAAAGTATTGGTGCTCCGCTGACACCGGCCGAACAGGCCAAGCTGGAACATCTCTTGGGGCTGGCGCGAGAGATGTTGAGCGGTGCGGAAGGTGTGGCAGCCGGGTTGGCGGGCCGGGCGATGCCGATTGAAAAAGTAATTGAGGAAGCACGGATGCCGGACGCGGCATCCGCTTCAAGTTAGCGCACGAGCGCTGGAACATGGCTGACGAAGGATAACCGTTGCGAGGTGCGCGTGTTACTCGGCGGTTGTGGGGTCGATGAGCCGGCGCACCGCAGAGACGCGGTTGGCCGGGATGCCCACGCGCTTGGCATGTTCCTGGATGATGGCCTCGTCCGAAGCGAGGTAGACACAGTACACTTTGTCACCTGTTACGTAGCTATGGAGCCACTGAATTTCGGGACCCAGTTCCTTCAAAACACTGACTGACTTTTGCGAGATTTCCCGCAGTTGCGCGTCGGTTAGATTTCCTGCTCCCGCCACCTCTCGTTCAATGACGAACTTAGGCATGAACCCTCATATGATAAACACGCATGCTAACATGCAAACGAAGGCGGCTTCAAGGCGACTTGGCCGGCCTGTCTCGGAGTTCGCTCAGTGAAAAATGCACAGAATGAGGCTGCCATGGACCTTCGATCACTGCAGAAGCCGTTGAAAGAGGAATACCGCAACAACCCCAAGGCTTCGCAAATCACTCTGCGAGCGAAAGGCGGCCAGACGGACGTTCCAGTTTCCTGCTCGGTCGATATCGGGCGCGCCATTTACAATGCCGAGGCACACAAAGGAGTCGGAGGTGCCGGCACTGGCGCCTGTTCGGGTGACCTTTTGCTTGGGGCCTTGGCGGCTTGTGCGCAGATCACCTGCCAGATGGTCGCTGCAGCTATGGGCATACCCACCGAACGTATTGAAGTGGCCGTCGAAGGAGACTTGGATCTTCGGGGCACGCTTGGCATAGCTAAAGATCTGGCCGTCGGTTTTGAGAAAATTCGTCTCCATTTTGACGTTGTGGCTCCTGAAGCAACCCCGGAACAACTACGCGGACTGCGGGAGAAAACAGAACAGTATTGCGTGGTGATGCAGACCTTGATCAGGCCACCACACTTGCAAACCGAGTGGGTTGGTCACGATTGAACGCGCCGCCGCCGCAATCAAGGCTATCACCTAAAGCGAGCCGCGCCCCGCGGAACGCCGCTTCCACAACGTAAGCTTGCGAAGCCCCTACCCTCGGAGAGCGAGGGTGGGGGCTTCCAGTGGCAAATTTCCACGAATGAACGACGACTATCGAGCGCTCGCGGATTTGGATTTCGCGGGTTCCTTTTCGGCGGCAGGCACGTCGGCACGGACCAGTGGAACGTCGACTAGATGTTCGGAGATGAACCAGACTTGCAGCTCGTTGGTGCGGATGATGTCGCTGACCAGAAGGTCGTTGGTGCCGTCGTCGCCGGATTCGTTGGCTTGTTTGGACATAGTGCGGGCTTCCTTGAGGATCATTTCGTGAGCTTCGAGGAGGCGCGAAATCTGGACCGGCACTTCTTCGCGGCCGCGCGGCGGACGGGGAATGATGGTGGCTTCGGCGACGTCGGCGGCCATGGCCAGGCTGATGGCGCCGAGGCTTTGAATGCGTTCGGCGATGCTGTCTACCAGTTCATTTTGTTCTTCGTAGTGTTTATCGAAGAGCAGATGTAGTTGGTAGAAGGTGTGACCAGCTACCTGCCAATGATGTTTTTTGTAGAGATCGCGAAGGGTAATGGTGTCGGCGAGAACTTGGTTGAGATTTTCGGCGCTTTCGGCGCAAACGGATTCGTCCAGACCAATGGAAAGCTTGGCCAGTTTGCCGTAGGGCTGAATTTCGTGGGCATGCTGATGAAGAATCGGGCGCGAACGATCGGACCCGGCCTGCGGGTCGGACTTTGAATTTGACTTAGAATCTCTTGGCATAGAGCAATCTCCTTGAATCTGGCTATTTTTAAAATGCGAATGGTAACCGTGAATTTAGATTCAGCTGAGCAACAGAAGGATAGGCAAAGAATTCGCGAGGCGTCAATTGCGGAGATGCTTGAGGCAAAGTGAACGTATCAATCGTTTGTGGAGGAAACAGGCTCCCGGACAGGCGAGGCAGTGTGAGCGCGTGTGACGTAGACCGCCAGCAGCAGGGAGGAAAGCAGAAGCAGTGTCGCCAGGAAGTAAGGAGCGCCGGGGAGGTGAACTGCGTACTTTGGCGCGATGGCGATGGCAAAAATTTGTGTGAATAGGGGAGGTCCTGCCATGCCAGTGACAGCGCGGAGAGAGTTGATGGCGCCCTGAAGCTTGCCTTGAGAGGACGGGTCAACGTGGCGGGACATCAGTGATTGCATGGCGGGAGCAGCAATTCCCCACAGTGCGATGAAGGGAATGACAGCAAGGATGATCCAGCCGCGGGCGGCCAGAGCGAAGCCTGCAAATCCAAGCACGCCGAACAACAGGCCGGAGAGAACGCTGCGGCGTTCGCCAAAGCGCTTCACAAAAGGGCCGACCAGGACGCCGGAAACCAGCGCAGCGCACACTCCCACGAGTGTCAGCGAGTTGCCGACGTCGCGGTGGCTCCAGGAATAGCGGTATTCCGTGTAGAGAGCCCACATGGAAGGCAGCGAATTGTGGGCGAGGTAGTACAGGGTGAGGACGACGGAGAGTCCGGCCAGCTCGGGATGAGAACGAAGAAGACCAAGAGCTCCGAGCGGATTCGCCATGTGCCAGGCGGATTTTGCACGACGTTCGGGAGGGAGAGATTCGGGAAGTATGAAAAAGCCATAGATAGCGTTGGCGAGGCTTAGCCCTGCCGCGGCCCAAAAGGGAAAACGCAAATTGATATCGCCAAGATAACCGCCCACGGCTGGGCCGATGACGAAGCCAAGTCCGAATGCGGCGCTGATCAGGCCGAAAGGCTTGGCGCGTTTGTCGGGAGGAGTAACGTCGCTGACGTAGGCGAAGGCGGTAGCGACGTTCGAAGTGGTGATGCCGGAAATGAGCCGGCCGACGAAAAGCCAGCGGAGCGAGGGAGCGAGAGCCATAAAGATGTAGTCAATGGCGAGTCCGAAGCAGGAGATAAGAATCACGGGGCGGCGGCCGAAGCGGTCGGACCACGCACCGAGTAAGGGGGAAAAAATGAATTGCATGGTGGCCCAGCCGAGTCCGAAATAGCCGGTGATGGCGGAGGCGCGAGCGAAGTCGCCGCCTTGGAATTGGCGGATCAGGTCGGGCAGAACGGGAGCGATGATTCCGAAGGCGAGGAAGTCAAACGCGACGGTGATGAGGATGAAGTAGAAGGCTGCTTTGGAGGCGACCGGCGCAACGGGGGATGTGGGAGAAGATGACAATGTAGACTCCGCGTTGAAACGGGCCGGTTTAAACGGCCATTGTAGCGAGGAACCGGAAGTGGTGCCAACACCAGCGTGAAAGGCGCAGCACCCTAGTTCAGTTCATTCCGAATCATTCCGAATATAAATCGGGGCGGAGCAAACCTATTGTAAGAATTTGACGCGCGAGATTACCGCGGAACGAACTTTTGTACGCGCATGCCGTGATAGACGTCGCCGACATAGACCGCGTCGTCTTTTCCGACGGCGAGGTCGTGGCCCCAATAAATCTGGCCGTCGTAATTGCCGAAGCGACTCCACTTGGCGAGGATTTTTCCGGAGAGATCGAGCTTAAGAAGCTCACCACGATCGGGTCCCGCGGGCTTGAGGTCGCCACCATCGACTACGTACAGCAAATTGTCGGGTCCGATGGTGAGAGACCAGGGGCGGCCAAGCTCAGGTGACTTCCAATCTTTCAGGAATTTTCCGTTCGCATCGAAAACCTGAATGCGCGCATTGCTGCGATCGGCGACGTAAACATTTCCCTGTGCATCAACCGCTACGCTGTGCGGCAGGTCAAATTCGCCGGGGCCCTGGCCTTTGTGTCCCCAATCGAACAGGAATTTGCCGTCGGAAGAAAACTTTGCCACGCGATTGTTGCCGTAGCCGTCGCTGACGTAGATCGAGCCATCGGAAGCGAAAGCGATGTCGGTAGGTTTGTCGAAATGAGTTGCATCGACGCCAGAAACGCGTTCGGTGCCGATGGTTAAAAGAAGTTTTCCATCGTGGGAAAACTTGAAGACTTGTTGAAGCGCGCGATCGGTGACCCAAACATCGTCATGCGCGTCGACGCGGAGGCCGTGAGGTTCGAGGAAACGGTTCTCTCCCCAGGACGCCAATAATCTTCCGGAAGCTCCATCGAAGCAGAGAATGGTTGGGCTTGAGATGAGATGAGTTTTGTCGGTGGCCCAGGAATTTTCCGCGCGATGAAAGATGAAAACATGATTGTGGGAATCGACGGCGACGCCGGAAACCTGGCCGAGGACCATGCCGTCCGGAAGAACGGGCCATCCGTGCACCACCGAGTAGGGATCAGCGGGATTCTGCTGGGCAGGCGACGCGCCAGCGAAAAATGCGGTCAGGAGAAACGGAAACACGAAGTATCGACGAAAAATCAGCATGACGCACCTCTTCAACTGCAAACCTCACGAACGAGTTCTCCGTGTGCAGTTCGCAATGGCTGAGATTATAGGTGCGAAGAGGCAGCAAAAGTCGAGCGAAGGCGCTGTGCGCGTTCCGAAAGCGGTAAAGCGGTCGGACGAATCCACGCAACAGAAAAAAACGTCCTCGCATGCGGAGACACGCGAGGACGTTCGGGGCGATTCGCGGGGAGAGTGTAGGCCACGAACCGTTTACATAAATTTGAAAAAAGTTACTTGGTGCCCGGAGTGGAAACTGCGGGCGCGGCAGTAGTGGCTGCTTGCTGGTCAAGGTTGAGTGAGTATTTCTTTCCGGAAAAGAAGACGCTGGTCAACGACTTTGAGCCGTCATCTTCCCTCTTGGTCGAATAGCCGGTGCCTGCGGGCGCGGACGCGGAATTTTCGAGCTGCGCGGGAACCGTGGCGATGGTGTCTTTGCCTTGACGAATGCTCAGCTGAACGTTTGCGCCGCTGCCTTCCCAGGCCAAATCGTACCGGCCCGCAGTCAGCGTCTTGCCACTGACTTTCACATCTTCATACAACTTGATGGAGGCCTTTTCGCCGGCGTAAGCGGCAGAAGCGAGAAGAAGCGAAGCGCCGAAGAGAAGACCCTTTGCGAAATGTTTGGTTTTCATTTAAATCTCCTTGAAAGTGTCTAGAGTCTTGGGAAGAACGAAAAAATCTAAACTCATCTACTTGGACGAAATTATGCGTAGGAAGTTGCAGGAATATCCGGGAATCTTAGGTACCGCTACAGTAAAACTCATAAAGAATTCAAATGCGGCGGATATGAATAATTTGTGTAACGGAATTTCAGCGATGAGCGACCGGAAACCGCCACGCAGAAAAAATCACGCCGGGCGGCGGACTATTAACACGGGATTGCTGAGTGGTGACGCCAGCGAAAGCATAGAGAGATTCCTCGCTGTGCCTGCCTGCGCAGGCAGGTTCGGAATCACGACGGGTTGTCGTGAGTGCCTCGGAGAGGTTGACACCCGGGCAGAGGTATGCGCCTCGGAAGCGCTTGACGCCGCGGGAAAGATTGATGCTTCGGAACGGTTAACGGCGTGTAACTTCTAGACTTCGAGGATTACCGGCAAGATGAGCGGACGCTTCGAGGTCTGCTTGCTGATGTAGCGCTTCAGGTCCACGCGAATTTTTTCTTTGATGACCGACCAGTCGGCGCGTTCTTCTGCGTTGGAAGTGTTAATGGTGCGCAACACGATGTCTCGCGCCCCAGCGACGAGATCGCTGCCGTTGTCACTCATAAACCCGCGCGAAACGATTTCCGGCTGCGATTCCAGTTTGCCGGTGTGTTTATCAATCGCGATGATCGGCACGACCACGCCGTCTTCGGAAAGATGCTTGCGTTCGCGTACCACCACTTCTTCGATTTCTTCCAGTGAGCCGGAATCCACCAGGACGCGGCCCGCGGTTACCGGATCGCGGCGATGGACGCCGTCTTCGGTGAACTCGATGTTTTGCCCGTCTTCGACCAGCAAAATTTCGCCACTGACGACTCCGAGTTGATGCGCAAGCGCCGCGTGGCGGAACAGATGGCGATATTCGCCGTGTACCGGAATAAAGTATTTCGGTTTGACCAACTGCAGGACAAGTTTTTGTTCTTCCTGGCTGGCGTGTCCGGAAACGTGAATGACGCCCGCTGAATTGTCGTAATAGACCAGCGCGCGCCGGCGGAACATGTGATCCAGCATGCGGAAAATCGCTTTTTCGTTTCCCGGGATGATGCGCGAAGAAAGAATGACCGTGTCATTTTCGTCGACGCTGACAAAGCGGTGATTGTCCACCGCAATGCGCGAAAGGGAAGACATGGGCTCGGCTTGCGAGCCGGAAGCCAGGATAATGATTTTGCGCGGATCGAATGAGCGGATGTCCTGCGAGCGGACGACCATGCCGTCGGGAATGCGCAGATATTCCAGGTCGTGCGCGATTTCGACGTTGTCCACCATACTGCGGCCGACGAAGGCAACTTTGCGGCCGACACGCGAGGCGATGTCGATCACTTGCTGAATGCGATGGATGGAGGAAGCAAAACACGAAAGGATGACACGCTTGGGAGCGGAACGCGCAAGTTCTTCAATGCGCGGAACCACCGCACGCTCGGAAGGCGTAATACCGGGGCGCTCGACGTTTGTCGAATCGGAAAATAACGCCAGCACGCCTTCGTTGCCGTAGCGCGCGAAAGTATGAATGTCGAATCCCGCGCCGCCAACGGGCGTGTGATCAATCTTAAAATCGCCGGTGTGAATGATGACGCCGACGGGAGTGCGCACCGCGAGCGCGACGCAGTCAATGGTGCTGTGCGTCACCGGGATCATCTCAATTTCGAAGGGGCCGATTTCAATGCGCCGCCCGGGAATCACTTCGCGCAATGTCGTCGAGTCGAGAAGTCCGGCTTCCGTGATGCGCTTCTTGACCAGCGCGAGCGTGAAGCGCGTTCCGTACACCGGAACGTTGAGATCACGCAGAATGTAGGGAAGTGCGCCGATGTGATCTTCGTGGCCGTGCGTTAAGACGATCGCCCGAACGTGCTGGCGATTCTGTTTCAGGTACGTAATGTCGGGAATGACCAGGTCCACGCCCAGCAATTCAGACTCGGGGAACATCATGCCAGCATCGATCACGATGACGTCGTCGCCGTAGCGAAGCGCCATCATATTCATGCCAAACTCACCGAGACCACCGAGGGGAATTGCGAAAAGCGATTGCAGAGGCTTACTCAACGAGATAGAGCTCCATTAGGGTACAGCGCAAGAGTATCACAGTACCGTGAACCGACAGCGATCAGCGCGCAGGAACTGAGCGATCAGCGATTAGCGCCCAGTGAGAGAAAACCGGCGGGCCGACGATGAGTCAGTTTCTTGAACCGCTGCTGAACAGATGCGCGATGGCTACGAGGACTACGGCACCGAGTGTGGCCGCGGCCAGCGAGAAAAGAAAGCCTCCGCCAAAAATTCCGAGTCTGGTGAAAATCCAACCGCCGATAAAAGATCCGATCAAGCCTAGAATAATATCCGTGACGCAGCCGAAGCCGCGGCCGCGCGCTAATTTACCCGCCAGCCATCCCGCGATCAGGCCAAGCAGCAGCCAAGCGATGATGCCGCGAGGCCACCATTCGAATACCACTGTTCGTTGCTGAAGAAGTGCGATGGACGCGAACATGCGATCTCCAGATCTGAGTAGCATTGCCGCTGGCAGTGTAGCAAAGAATGGCCACGGGACGTTATTCGAGCTGGCTGCGCAGGCAGGCAGCGAGTCTCTTCATTTTTCGGTCAGGTAGACGCGGGAAGTTGTTGCGTCATGCAGTGGATGGTGCCGAGGCCGAGGACGAGATCGCGGGAGTAAATCGGCACGATTTCGCGCCCCGGGAGAAGTTTGTGGAGGGTGTTCAAGGCGACTCGATCGTTGGGATCATTGAATACCGGAACGAGTACAAGTTTGTTTGCGATATAAAAGTTTGCATAGCTGGCAGGGAGGCGTTGTTTGTTGAAAAACACCGGCGCGGGCATCGGCAGCGTTTCAACGCGAAGCGGTTTGCCGTCTTGATCCTTCATCGATTGCAGCAGCGTGAGATTTTCCTGCAGCGCGGAATAGTTGGCGTCTGATTTATTTTCCTCGACGATGGTCACCACCGTCGACGGATCGACGAAACGCGCCAGGTCGTCCACATGGCCGTGGGTGTCGTCACCGGCGATACCGTTTTTCAGCCACAGAACATTGCTCACGCCGAGGTAGTTGCGGAAGACTTGCTCATAATCGCGTTTGGTGAAGCCGGGATTGCGCTCCTGAATTTTGCTCTGCAGACATTCTTCGGTAGTTAATAGTGTGCCCAAGCCGTTTACATCGATGGAGCCGCCTTCCAGAACTACGCGGCGGCCATTGTGCGTGGGCAGAATTATTTTGCGGCGAAGTTTTTTGTTAGCGCGGCTTACGGCTTGCGCGTCTTTCTTGTGATTGCGATATTTTGCCCAGCCATTAAAAATGAAATGATTGAACGCGACGTTGCCTGTTTTATTTGTAACGCAGAGGGGGCCGGAATCGCGCATCCATCCGCGGTCCGTGGGAACGAGTAGAAATTGAACGCGGTCGATATTGACGTGAGATTTGTTCAAGATGGATTTGACGCCCGATTGTGCTGCGGCGTTTTCTACAAGCAGGAAAACGCATTCAACTCGCGCCAGATGCCGAACAATGTCCGCGAAAGCCCAGGGAATCGGCGCGAATTTGCCTGGCCAGTCGGTGAGCTCGTGCGGCCAGCCAAGGAATGTGCCTTGGTGAGGCGCCCATTCGGCGGGCATGCGAAATCCAAGCGAATCGGGCCAGCCTGCGGCAGACATTATTCGCCGAGCCAGCGATTCAGGATCGGTTGATAGGCATCAATGCGACGGTCGCGAAAGAATGGCCAGCCGCGACGCGTTTCTTCGCTTTTCGCCGGATCACATTCGACCACCAAAATTTCCTCGTTTTCGCTTCCGGCCTGCGAGACGACTTGACCAAAAGGATCGGCGACGAAAGAATTTCCCCAAAATTCGATTCCCGGATCGCCCGCCGCCGGATTGCCTTCGTAGCCCACTCGATTCACCACGGCGACAAACGTTCCATTGGCGATAGCGTGCGAGCGTTGGATGGTGCGCCACGCGTCAAGTTGCGCCGCGCCGAATTCGGCTTTTTCGTTGCGGTGCCAGCCGATACTGGTTGGATAAAAAATCACCTGCGCGCCTTTCAGCGCAGTCAGGCGCGAACCCTCCGGATACCACTGATCCCAGCAAATCTGAATTCCGATACGGCCGAACTTGGTGTCAAAATTTGGAAAACCAAGGTCTCCCGGCGTGAAATAAAATTTCTCGTAATAAAGTGGATCGTCGGGAATATGCATTTTGCGATATTTGCCGAGGAACGAGCCGTCAGCGTCCAGCACGGCGCAGGAATTGTGATAGATGCCCGCGGCGCGCCGTTCAAAAAGTGAAATCACCAGCGCGACGTTATTTTCTCTGGCAATTTTCGCCAGCGAATCCGTTGTCGGTCCGGGAATAGCTTCGGCCAGGTCGAACAGCGCGGCTTCTTCCGTGCGGCAGAAATATTCTCCGCAAAAAAGTTCATCCAGGCAGATAATTTGCGCGCCACGCTTGGCTGCTTCGCGAATTTTGCCGATCGCACGATGCAGATTAGCGCTGGCGTCCTTGCTGGAACTCATTTGAATCAAGCCAACTGTAAATTTATCCGCCATGCGGAATATCGTAACACGCAACGGCGGAAATTTATCGCCAAGGGGCCGAGCGCAGCATGAAAAAGTGTGAAAGTTCTTTGACGAAGCTTGCGAATAAAACGTAAGATGCGTCACGGCAATCCGCTTGCGGCATTTATCCACAAGAAATATTTTGTAACGTGGCATTTATTTCGAAAAGTTCAGGAGTGTAATGGCAAAGGCAAAGAAAAAAGCTGCGGGCGTCAAGACGGTTACCGGTCGAATTCTACACGATCCGGTCAAGGATAAGTTGCGCCCGATTTTTCCACTGGACTTGTCGAAGTGCAGGACCATCGACCAACTGGTGCGCGCGATGGGCGACACCGCCTACACCGCCCGGCAGGTTGGCGACGCCGCGGATGTGCTGGAAGCGATGGCCCGCGACAAGGATTGTTTCGTGGTCATGACGCTTGCGGGCGCTCTGACCGTCGGAAAAATGGGACTGGTATTTTGCGACCTGATCGAAAGCGGCATCGTCAAGAGCGTAGTGTCAACCGGCGCACTAATGGCTCACGGGCTGGTCGAAGCCACTGGTCTTTCACACTTCCGCTACGATCCCTCGAAAATGGACGACAACGAATTATTTAACGCCGGATATAACCGGGTGTACGACTCGCTGGAGCCGGAAACCAATCTGGATCACGTGGAAGAGGTGGTGGATTCGATTCTGGAGCAGTGGGATGATAAGGAAATTGTCTGTAGCTGGAAACTGCACCGGCGCATCGGCGAATATCTGGTGAAAAATACCAAGGGACGCGGAATTTTGAAATCTGCGTACGAACATAACGTACCGGTTTTTGTGCCCGCGTTTTCCGATTCGGAATTGGGAATTGATTTTGCGCTGCATAAATTCGGCAGGCAGCGCGACAAGCGACCGTTGCTTCGCTTTGATCCTTTCGAGGATTTCGAAAAGTTTGCTGACATCATGATGGCCACGAAAAAGATGGGAATTTTTACGGTTGGGGGCGGCGTGCCGCGCAACTGGTCGCAGCAGTTCGGAGTTTACGCCGAATTGATGGCGCGCCGCGGCTACAAAAATCTGCCGCTGAAACGCTACGCTTACGGCGTGCGAATTTGTCCCGAACCAGTGCACTGGGGCGGGTTGAGTGGAAGCACCTACACCGAAGCTGTGTCCTGGGGGAAATTTGTGCCGCCGGAAGAAGGCGGAAAACTTGCCGAAGTCTTTGAGGATGCGACCGTTGCATTACCGCTGGTAGTAGGCGCGGTGCTGGAACGCATTGGATACTTCAAAAACAGGGATTAGAGATCAGGAACAAAAGGATTAGCGAAGACGCGCGGGCAACCAAAATGATACCGGCTGATCTACTCTCTACGACTTTGCTTGGAAATTGGGATAGGAAAAGTTAGTCGTCTTCGCCAATGAGAATTGCAGCCCCGAGAACGGTAGTCCACAGGCCGCGCTTGTCTCCGACCGCGGATTGCGTGACGTTCAGCGTGCGGACGATTTTATTCGAAATGCGATAGACCTCTTTTTTTTCGTCCCACGACAAATCTGGATCGAATTCCACGTTCAAAGTAGTCGCGAGCATTTCCGCCGCTAGCTCTTCCGCATATTCGCCGGCGATTTCTTCGCTCTCGCCGAAGGAATGATGCTCCGAGAGGTAGCCGTACATCGTTTTATCACTGGGCAGCGCCAGTCCGATGCTGGCCGCGATCAAGCGGTGCGGCTCTTTCGTCGAATTTTCGCTAATCACGGTAAACGCGACTTGTCCCGGCTTGATGTGCTTCAATCCTTCGCTGCGCGAAATCAATTTACAGCTTGGCGGAAAAATCGATGAGACGCGCACGATGTTACACGCGGCAATGCCCGCATTGCGCAGGGCAAGCTCAAAACTGGAAAGCCGCTCACGATGTTTACCGACGCCTTTGGTCAAGAAGATTTTCTTAGCGACAAACGCCATAGTGCCGGTACGCGGCCTCCGTGTGTGAAGTACTGACGAAGATTTAGTGCTGTGGAAAAGTAACAAGAAGGGTATCGAGTGTCAACGTTAAACGGCGTTGCAACAAGAATTTAATGCAGTGAAGCACAACTACCCTTCAGTCTTTCGCAACATGTTGCATCAGTTTTCCCAGCGGCTTGCAGATCGCCAGAAGTTTTCCCAGATCGTCCGAAGTAAATTCCGGGCCGGCTTCTGCAACCGCAACTGCTTTGCGGCTGATTTGAATCACGCCGATCACTTTGCGCTCCGCCAAGATCGGCGCGCTAATAAATTCTTTGGATTGCCGATGCATTCAGCGATTCATCCTTGACGCCTTCGAAAACGCTGGCGTGACGAACCGTCGCGAAATTATTGACGATTTCCGGCGGCTGTCGCGTACCGTGCGCGCGGCCAGCGCCGAGGTACTGGAAAGCGGGATGTGTCCGACGTTACGCAAAGCCTGCGGTACCAGAAAACAAATTGCCACCTCATCCGATTTCACATGCAAAGTTTTTGCAATGCGTTCGGCCAGCGCAGGAATGGAGAGTTCCTGGTTCGACGCATCTCCGGATTTGAGGCTATTGGCTAGTATTTCGAATTCGTGTTCGAGTTTTTTGCTCATGAGATTGGATAAAAATGATCTGGAGTGGAAGGTCCGGTGAGACCGCCAGCAATGATTGCAACGTGTACGATAACAAATGCCAGGGGTACGGCAATGGGCAAATCGTTTGAAATTTCCGAAAAAGTAAAAGCAGTCCAAAGATCGCGGTGCGATTTTGCATGGCCGAAATCAACTGCTATACTTTTTGTGCTGCAAGTGAGAACTTTCCCATGTTGAACTCGATTGAAGTTACGGCGGGACACGGGCAGCGGAGAGGGCATGTCCGCAACGACAACCCGGCCTGACAGCAGTTATCTCCTCAGAAAACTCCATTCCTTGAGCGGTTTGATTCCCGTTGGCGCGTTTCTGGCCGAACACTTTTGGTCCAACAGCGCTATCCTGGTGAGCGCGCAAAAGTACGATAGCGTTTCGCAGGAGCTGCAGACCATTCCGTTTCGGCCATTTGTGGAATTATTTCTTATTGTGTTGCCGATCTTATTTCACGGCGGCTATGGCGTTTACATCTGGCTGAACGGAAAGTCGAATGTTTCGCAATATCCGTGGGTGAAAAACTGGCTTTATATATTTCAGCGCTACACCGGCCTGATCGCGTTCGTATACATGGGATGGCATGTTTACACCGAACGCTGGTTAACGCACGGCCGATCTACGTACGACACCGTCTATAACGATTTGCAGAATCCCTGGTATCTGGCGTTTTTTGTAGTGGGTGTTCTCGCGTCGTCCTTCCATCTGGGCGTCGGCATATGGAATTTTCTTTGCAAGTGGGGTTTGGCGGCGACAGTTCGCGCGCAACGTGCCGCAGGGCAACTCGGTGCATTCGTCGGATTCGCTTTCAGTTTGATGGGAATTCTGATCCTGATCAGTTTCCGTTTTGACTGGCATCCGTTTTCTTCTTACATAACCCGATGAGACAACCGAAAATCATCGTAGTGGGCGGAGGACTGGCCGGACTGATGGCCACCATTCGCGTTGCCGAATCCGCCGTGCCTGTCGATTTGTTTTCCATCGTACCGGTAAAACGCTCGCACTCGGTCTGCGCTCAGGGCGGCATCAACGCGGCGAAAAATCAGAAAGGCGAAGGCGATACCACCGCCAAGCATTTCGACGACACCATCTATGGCGGTGATTTTCTGGCCAATCAGCCGCTGGTAAAAAGAATGTGCGAAGCGGCTCCCGGAATTATTGATCTGCTGGACCGCATGGGCGTGATGTTCAACCGCACTCCGGAAGGATTGCTCGATTATCGGCGCTTTGGCGGCACTCTTTATCACCGCACCGCGTTTGCAGGAGCGACGACGGGTCAGCAGCTTCTTTACGCGCTCGACGAACAGGTGAGACGCCACGAAGCCGAAGGAAAAGTTAAGAAATACGAAGGCTTCACATTTTTGTCCGCTGTTTTGGATGATAGCGGAGTGTGCCGCGGAATCTGCGCCATGGATTTGCGCACTATGGAAGTAAGAACGTTCTCCGCCGACGCCGTAATTTTCTGTACCGGCGGAATCGGCGCGATTTTTGGCCGCTCGACAAACTCGGTGGTGTGCACGGGCTCGGCGCAATCGGCGCTTTTCCAGCAGGGCGTGGATTACGCCAACGGCGAATTCATCCAAGTCCACCCGACAGCGATTCCCGGCGAAGACAAACTCCGCTTGATGAGCGAATCGGCGCGTGGCGAAGGCGGCCGCGTATGGGTGCCAAAAAAAGCAGGTGACACGCGTCCCGCAAAGAGCATTCCAGAAAACGAGCGCTTTTATTTTCTGGAAGAGTGGTACCCGAAGTACGGAAACTTGGTGCCGCGCGACATCGCCACCCGCGCGATTCATCGCATCGTCTATCAGGAAAAACTCGGCCTCGTCGGCCAGGCCGCGGTGTATCTCGACGTCACCCACATTCCGCGCGCGACGCTGGACCGCAAGCTCGAAGGCATTCTGGAAATTTACGAAAAGTTTTTGGGCGTTGATCCGCGCGAAGAACCGATGAAAGTTTTCCCCGCGATGCACTACACCATGGGCGGTATATGGGTAAATCCCGAAGATCAGGCGACGAATGTTGCCGGAATTTTTGCGGCCGGCGAGTGCGAATATCAATATCACGGCGCGAATCGCTTGGGCGCGAACTCTTTGGTGTCCTGCATCTTCGGCGGGGGACTGGCGGGCCCGGCTGCGGCGAAGTATGCGAAGAATCTGGAAAAGGGAAGTGATGCGATCGAGTCCAACGTCTTTGATCGCGAACGCCAGCGCCAGGAAGCCTTGAATCAGACGCTGATTTCGCAAGACGGCAACGAAAACATCATGGCCGTCTGGCGTGAACTCGGCGAAACCATGACCGAGCATGTCACCGTCACGCGCATCAACAAGAATCTGGAAACCGCTTACAACAAATTACTCGAACTTGATCAGCGATTCCGCAGAGTAAATCTAAGCGACCGCAGCAAGTGGTCCAATCAGACGCTGAACTTCGCGCGCGAGTTGAGAAACATGTTGGTTCTCGCGCGAGTCATTACCATCGGCGCCCACGCCCGAAACGAATCGCGCGGCGCGCACTATAAGCCGGATTTCCCTGACCGTGACGATGCCAATTGGCTGAAAACGACGCGCGCGAAATGGTCGAACGGCGAAATCCAGTTGCATTACGAACCCGTCGACATTTCGCAGATCACGCCGCGGCCGCGCAGGTATGACGCGGTGAAATGACGATGAGCTTGATCGCTTCGAGCGCGCGATTTGAAAAAGCTGTCATCCTGAGCCCGCTTGAGACGGGCGAAGGATCTCAGTAATCGGTTTGGCAAGGACTTATGGCTGAAAGACAAGTCATCGTAAAAATTAAGCGACAAGTAAGCCCGCAAGGCGCGCCGTACTGGGAAGAATTCGCGTTGACCTGGCGGCCCGCGATGAACGCGATCATCTGCTTGCGCGACATCGCGGGAAATCCCGTGACCCGTGACGGCAAAAAAACCACTCCAGTTTCGTACGACTCCAATTGCCTGGAAGAAGTCTGCGGCTCGTGCGCGATGCTCATCAACGGCAAAGCACGCATGGCTTGTTCGGCGTTGGTTGATAAATTGGAACAACCTATTCGGCTGGAGCCGATGTCGAAATTTCCCGTAGTCCGCGATCTCGCCGTCGACCGGCAATTCATGTTTGAGAGCTTGAAACGCGTCAAAGCGTGGATTCCCATCGACGGCACTTACGATCTTGGCGAAGGGCCGCGCGTCGCTCCCGAAACCCAGGAAAAAGCGTACAAACTTTCCACGTGCATCTCCTGCGGCAATTGTCTGGAAGTTTGTCCACAAGTTACCGGCACTTCCGCCGGAGATTTCGTCGGTGCCGCAATCATCAACCAGGTGCGCCTTTTCAACATGCATCCCACTGGAGCGATGCACGCCCGTGAACGCATTGGCGCCTTGATGCAACCCGGCGGCGTACATGATTGCGCCAACTCGCAAAATTGCGTGAAGGCATGTCCGAAAGAAATTCCGCTCACCGAATCCATCGCGGAAGTAAATCGTCAGGCGTGGAAACAGGCTATGCTCGGCTGGCTGATAGGGTAGAATCTGCACTCGACATTTTTGATTCGGTCCGGATTGTAGAAAGGGCCCAAGGAGCTAGTGATGCGCAGCCGCAGCGCGCGTTTGTCGTTTGCTTGGTTTTTGCTGTTCTGTTCATTGTGGATTGTCCCGGCCCGCGCCGATGAAATCGCCGAACGGGCGCGCAAACTGCACTTTTCGTCGATCGTTCTTGACACTCACGACGACACCACACAACGATTTTTCTCTAAGGATTTCGACATTGCCAAGCGCAACGCCGACGGCAGCATCGACATTCCACGCATGCGCGAAGGCGGCATGAACGCGATTTTCTTTTCCATCTGGATTGACGGCCGCATCCTGGGGCCGCCCGCAATCCAGAAAGCGCTCGACCAGATTGACGCTGTGCACGAAAACGTTCGCAGGAATTCTAAGGACATGATGTTTTGCCGCACCGCTGATGACGTGCGCCGCGCGCACGCGCAAGGCAAAATCGCCGCTCTCATCGGAGTCGAAGGTGGACACATGATTGGCAACGATATCCGCATGGTGCGGATTTTCGGCGATCTCGGCGTCCGCTACATGACCTTGTCGCATTTTTACAACGACGAGTGGGCGGATTCTTCCACCGACAAGCCCGCGCACAACGGCCTCACCGACTACGGCAAGGACATCGTCCGCGAAATGAATCGTCAGGGAATCATGGTGGATATTTCTCACGTCAGCGACAAAACTTTCTACGACGCGCTGGAAGTCAGCAAGGCGCCGCTCATGGCTTCGCACTCCTCATGCCGCGCACTGTGCAATCACATTCGCGACATGAGCGACGACATGATCAAAGCGCTGGCTGCAAAAGGCGGAGTGATTCAAATCAATTACGAAGTGAGCTTTATCGATCAGGCTTATAAAGACGCCTCCGACAAACTTTCCGGCGGTGTGGTCGCCATCTTTGACCAGTTGAAAAAAGAGTGCGGAGACGATGAAGCCTGCATGGGCAAGAAGATGAACGAGATGCACGACAAAGCGGTCGCTGACGGAAAACTGCCGCACGTCAGTTGGGAAAGAATCATCGATCACATCGATCACGCCGTAAAACTCGTCGGCGCCGATCACGTTGGCCTCGGCTCCGACTTCGACGGCGCCAGCATGCCGGAAGGCATGGAAGATGCTTCCAAGCTTCCCAAAATTACCGAAGCCCTGATGCGCAGAGGTTACAAGGACGAGGACATTCGCAAAATTCTTGGCGGCAACCTCCTGCGCGTGATGGCGCAGAACGAAAAGGTCAGCCGCGAACTACAAGCGCAGTAACGAACGCATTGTCGGAAGGATAATAAATGATCAGTGTTCTGACGCGCGTCGCAACGGTTGCACTCGGAGGATTGCTGGTGACCTCGGGCTTGGCAGGCGACAACATTTCAGAAAAAGCCAGGAAGCTGCATTTCTCTTCCATCGTGGTGGACACTCACGACGACACTACGCAGCTCATGCTCGATCCAAAATTTGATTTGGGCGCGCGTCAACCGAAGGGTAGCATCGACATTCCGCGCATGCGCGAAGGCGGCCTGGGTGCGATTTTCTTTTCCATCTGGATCCCAAGCAAAGTTACCGGTCCGGCCGCAGTGCAAAAAGCTCTTCAGCAGATTGATGCCGTGCGCGAGCAAGTGCGCAGACACCCGAAAGATCTTGTGCTCGCCACCACCGCTGAGCAAATTCGTCAAGCACACAAAAACGGCAAGATCGCCGCGTTGATGGGTGTCGAAGGCGGACACATGATCAACAGCGATCTCGGCGTGCTGCGCAAA
>Ga0209701_10000443_pt1 | contig 24061 bp, 27 predicted proteins | sample CZO8metaG_4_FD_188356 | JGI IMG/M metagenome (GOLD analysis project Ga0209701, IMG submission 188356) | Vadose zone soil microbial communities from the Eel River Critical Zone Observatory, Northern California, USA - CZOApr15con2H3.8 metaG... | ecosystem: Environmental > Terrestrial > Soil >... | reverse complement strand
CTTCCGCTACTCGAACACATCATTGTTGCCGATGCCGGCGATCAGCTTCCCCCCGATTGTCTTCGTTACGAAACACTGATTGCGTTGGCGGGCGGCGCGGAAGTTGCTGCATACCGTATGCACGCTTCGCAAGTTTTGCCGGGACAGCTGGCTTCCATCATCTACACGTCCGGAACCACCGGCGAGCCGAAGGGCGTGATGCTGACGCACACCAACTTCTGCTCCAATGTCACCGACGTGGGTTGCGACTTCGCTTTGCGTCCCAGTGAAGACGTCGCGATTTCATTTCTCCCGCTGGCGCATGTGTACGGGCGCACTCTCGATTACATTTATTTATTTCAAGGAATTCCCGTCGCGTACGTGGAAGCCGTGGAAAACGTGGCACAGGCGCTGAAGGAAATTAAACCGACAGTGATGGCAGCAGTGCCGCGGGTGTTCGAAAAAATCTACGCCAAATTAATGGAGCAGGGCAGTGCGGCCGCTGGATTCAAGGAACACATATTTTCATGGGCCATGCGTATTTCCGAACGCGCGGCCGCGTGGCGCTGCGGGGATTCCACTGCAGGCCCGCTGCTGAAATTGCAATGGAAGCTGGCCGACAAAGTGGTCTTTGCGAAAATTCGCGAAGGCACTGGCGGACGATTGCGCATTGTTTCCTCCGGCGGAGCGCCGCTTTCGAAATCGCTCGCGGAATTTTTCTGGAGTGTGGGCATTCCGATTTATCAGGGCTATGGATTGACGGAAACTTCGCCCATCGTTTCCAGTAATTTTCCGCGCAATCGCGTGGGCAGTTCCGGATTGCCGATTCCCAATTGCGAAGTGAAAGCCGCGGACGATGGCGAAATTCTGGTGCGTGGCCCGATGATCATGCAGGGCTATTACAAACGTCCGGAAGCCACGCGCGAAGTGATTGATGAAGAGGGCTGGTTTCATACCGGCGATATCGGCTATCTGGACAAAGACAATTATTTATTTATCACCGACCGCATGAAAGACTTGTTGAAAACCTCCGCGGGAAAATACGTTGCGCCGCAGCCCATTGAAAATTCCCTCAAGAACAGTCCGTACATTCTGAACGCGATGGTGGTCGGCGATCGCAGAAAATTTATCGTGGCGCTGGTGGTCCCCAACTGCAAATTGATTTCCGCCAAAGCCGCGGAAAGCGGCGTAACGATTTCCTGCAGTGAGGAAGTTGCCGAGCATCCATTTACTCGAACTCTGGTTCACGCGGAAATTCAGCGGCTCACGGCGAATCTTGCGCAATACGAAACCATCAAACGGTTCGCGTTGCTGCCCAGCGATTTTACTTTCGATAACGGCGCGCTGACTTTCACCATGAAATTGAAACGCCGCGTGGTGGAAGAGCAGTACCACGACGTGATCGAATCGCTGTACGCTGATGTGGCCGAGCCGAGGCCGGTGATTCAGGACTGAGTTGTGAGTAGCGAATAGTGAGTTGTGAGTAGTTTGTAGAGAAGACTCTGCCGCGCTTGAGAGAATCTGATCGAGGTCAAAATGTCTGACCAGTTGGTGATTGCGGGCCGCGCGTTTTCTTCGCGGCTGATTGTAGGCACCGGAAAATACCGGAGCTTTCAGGAAATGGCGCGCGCGCATGTCGCCTCCGGCGCGGACATGGTTACGGTTGCGGTGCGCCGGGTAAACCTGACCGACAAATCGAAAGAATCACTGCTGGATTTTATTCCGCGCGACAAAATGTTTATCCTGCCGAATACCGCCGCGTGTTACACCGCGGAAGAAGCGATTCGCACTGCGCGGCTGGGGCGGGAATGCGGTCTTTCCAACTGGGTAAAACTCGAAGTGATTGGCGACCAGCAAACGCTTTATCCTGATACCGAACAACTGATTGAAGCGACGCGCGTTCTGGTAAAGGAAGGATTTGTTGTTCTTCCTTATACCAATGACGATTTGATCGCGGCGCGAAAACTGATTGATGCTGGTGCATCCGCGGTGATGCCGTTGGCTGCGCCAATCGGATCGGGACTGGGCATTCAGAATCCGGCGGCGCTGCGAATTTTGCGCGAACGGATTACCGAAGTTCCGATGATCGTGGATGCGGGCGTTGGAACCGCATCCGATGCGGCGGTGGCGATGGAACTTGGCGCCGACGGAATCCTGATGAATACGGCGATTGCGGAAGCTGCAGATTCGGTGCTGATGGCGGAAGCAATGCGCGATGCGACGATCGCGGGCCGCAAGGCATTTCTCGCCGGGCGCATGCCGAAAAAACTTTACGCTTCTGCTTCTTCTCCTCTCGCTGGCGTGGTGCGCTGAGCCACGGATGTTTCGTTTAGATTGGTCAATCGCGTGCGCGGCGAAAAGTCGTCGCCATGCATACATCGAAGAGGAAGAGAGATTCCTCGCTCCGCTCGGAATGACGGCCGGGGAAAAGTCTCTCTCGACCCTGCGCTCCTCGGAATTACGGCTGTGAAGCGCGCTTGATTGATCGTGACAAATGCTTGTTTTCTCGAAGACTCATTTGAAAAATCCCTAGTGCGGCGCAACCGGCGAGTTGTTGGCCTGAATAAATCCGATCACGATTTTTGAGAATTCGTCGGGCCATTCCAGATAGAGAAGATGGCCTGCGTTGTTGAGAACAATTCTGCGCGAGCGGGGGACGCCGGCTTCGATGGCTCCGGCGTGGGCATGCACGTCGGGAATGTCGGCGTCACCGACGAGTAAGAGCGTCGGAACACGAATTTCTTGCAGGCGCGGGAGAGCCGGCTTGACTGGGAGTTCAAAGTCCGCATGCGTTAAATCTTGAGGACTTGCTGCCAGCAAGTCGGCCATGCGCTTCTTGGCGGCATCGTGGCCTGGGGCGATCAAATATTTGTCTTTTACGGCTGCTGCAATTGCACCCTGCACGTCGCCTTTTTCCAAAGGCTTGCCTAAAACGCTGCCACGATCGAGGAAGTGCTGCGAATAAGGCATACCGCCTACGACGGCACCTACCAACACAAGTTGCTGGACGGTCTCCGGGTGGTCGAGGGCAAAATTGATGGATATTTCGCCGCCATGAGAACTTCCGACAATCGCGGCATGACTCACTTTCAGGTGACGTAGCAGGGCGGCCAGATCGTCCGTCGCAGAATGTCCTTCAGTGGCCGCCGGGGAGCGTCCATAGCCGCGACGATCGTAGCGGATGGTGTGAAAGCGCCGGCAGAACTCCGGCCAAACGTCACGCCACACGGCGGAATCGAGTACACCATCGTGGACCAGGACGACAGTTTGCGAGCCCGAGCCGCACTCTTCGTAGTAGATTTTTCCGTTTTCGACATCGAGAAACGAGCCTGGGATTGAAGCGGGCAAGGGAGTTGGCGTTTGCGCGGACGCCGAAGCAACAATGAGACAAGAGAGGAGGATGGTGATGGCCAGTGATGATTTTAATTTCAATGCGCGCCTCCTCTCTGTTTAATCAGAAGGTGAATGCCAGCGGTGGACGCTTTACGCCTGGGCTTGGGCGGCCTTTTTGGCCAGGGCGGAGTCGTAGCTTTCGCCGTAGATGGCGGGGACTTTACTGCCCATGGGGCGGAGATAGGTGGAGAGCTGGCCGCGATGGTGGATGGTGTGGACGAGGCCGAACTGGAGAAAGAGCACGGCGGGCTGCTGGATCAAGCCGCGAAAGTCCACGATTTTGACCAGTTGTTCGCCAGTAAGTTTGGTCAAGGCGTCGAAGTTTTTGGCGTAAGTCTGTTCGTACCAAGCGGCGACTTCGAGCGATGTTTTCACGTTTTCTGGAATCGCTACGGCGCTGGGGTTAAAGACGCCGTTGATGACGGTTACGAGAAACATGTTGTCGGCGACGGCGATGTGGCGAAGAAGTTCGTTGGCGGTTTTGGCGCAAGCGTCAGGTTGGTAGTTCACTTTGTCTTCCGGGACGGCGTCGAGAATTTTTTTAGTGGTGCGGCTTTCGTTTTTAAGCGAGCCGAGAAAGAAGTTGTGGAGCAGGAAGTGTCCTTGTTCGGGGGTCATGTCAACCATGGTGAATCTCCTTGTTATTTAGAATTCCGGTAGGGAATCATCGGGGTGAATTCTACTCCGAAATGGAGTCAAGCAGGGACAGCTGGGTCAAGGGAGGTCGATGTGGCGGTTGATGTTTTGGGTGGGGTTTGCGGCGCGTACCGGGAAGCGTGTGGAGCTGCGTGAGGAGTTGATGCGGATATTGGAGCCTACGCCGGCGGAGGCGGGGTGCGTTGGGATTCATTTGTATGAATGTCTGCGTGGCGGAAAGGATTTCATCATACATTCTCAATGGATGGAGGAGGCGGCGTTTGATGCACATGCGGAGTTGCCGCACATGAAGAGGTTTTGGGGATTGGTGGGGGAGCTGATTACGCATCCGGTGCAGGCGATGAGGTGCAGGAGATTAGGTTGGGGGCGGTGAATACCCAGGAGTAGGCCCGCCACCTGGGGCACCCGCCTGCGTGTAAACTCGACGGCCTGGGGTACGCGATTGGAAGACGTGACGACGTGGCACTAGAAAACGAAATTGCGAGTTCGAGAAAGGAAGTATGGACCGCGGAGGACAAGTGATCCCGATCGAGATCTTAAGGGCTGTTGAGACAGTGTTGGTGATCGACTGGCCGAGCAAGGAAGTGCCGGAAACGCTGGCACGTGCGCGACTGCGTGTGGTGGTGCGGGGCGGACCGGGGCCAGAGGATTATTCGGTCTATCAAATAAACAACGGTGAAGTGAACAACGGCGAAGTCATGGAGCGCCTGACGGGTTGTCCGCCGGAGCGTGCGGATTTGATTTACTCGTATCGCCCGCTGAGTGAACTGCCGGGAATCATCGCGACCGCGAAAGAGCTGGGTGCGAAGACGATTTGGAGTCAATCGGGAGTGAATGCTACTGGAGGAAAAGATCCGAGAGGCTGTTGGGTGGCGGACGAGGAGCTGACGCTGGCGCGCAATCTTGTCGAGGCGGCGGGATTGCGGTTCATTGCTGAGCCGTACATTGGGGAGGTGGCGCGGAAGCTGCAAACGGGTTAGGGCCAGGTGTCAAACGCGGGAGTCAAAAGAACCGATTGGAGGGCCCGGTATGCGGTAGGCAGGCGGCTAGTGCAACAGCTAGAAAAAGAGCCGAAGCTGGTGTTAAAACCAGCCAGTAGTTTGGTTGAGAAAAGAGCGGGCACGGCATGCCGTGCCCCTACGGGAAAGAACTTCGGATCGCTGCGAAGTGCTTATAGAAATGCTTGGGATGCATGAGTGGAGGATGGGACATGGGAACTTCTGCAGGAGAAAAAGCAATGATGAACTGCACAATTGCGCCGTGGTTATCGGTGCGGCGGAGCGGTAAGGCGGTGGAGTTTTATAAAGCGGCGTTTGGAGCGACGGAGGCGTTCCGGATCGAAAGTCCTGATGGTGGCGTAGTGGCGCGGCTATCGGTGGATGGGGCGGAATTTTGGGTGGGAGATGAATCGCCCGAGCATCAGAATTTTAGTCCGGAGACGATTGGTGGAGGATCGGTGCGGATGGTCTTGACGGTGGGGGATCCGGATGCGGTGTTTGCGCGAGCGGTAACGGCTGGCGCGAAAGCGGTGCATGAGGTGAGTGAAATGCATGGGTGGAGAGTTGGGAGAGTGGTGGATCCGTTCGGCCATCATTGGGAGATTGGGCGGCAGTTGTAGGAGAGAAGACCCAGGAGTCAATGCGACACCTGGGGCACCGTTGGAAGTTTAGGAGTAGAAGGGAAAAGAAGAAAAGGAAAGAAGGAAATAAAAGAAGGGAAAACGCGACTGCAGGACCACGCGCCATGCCGTGCCCCCACGGGAAAATTCTGGTTGGGGGCGCTACTGATTTTCTGGGGGGCGGGGGAGTGGAGTGGATGGAGGGGTAGTGACCTGGTGAGTTTCGCGCCTGGGCGGAGCCTGGATTACTTTCGGGGCTTGTTTTTTTGGTTTTTTCTTTTCGCGGCCGCGTGCGTCTCGATTTCCCATGTTCAGTAGAGTGCCATAAGACGCGACGAAATTAAAGGGTACAACGTATAAGAGTACAAAAGCTTAAAAGTACAAGTGTGGTCATCGGTGGAAGAGGGTGCCCTACGACAAGGAAGAGAAGAGAGATTCCCTGCCTGCGCAGGCAGGTTCGGAATGACGGCTACAAGAAAGAAAAAGAAAGAGCAGCGGCGTAAAGCTTGCCTGCGGCGAGCGGGCCGCTGCTACATTCGGAAAAGAATAACGGAAACGCTTTGAAGAAAACTCGGAGAGAAATTATGGAGTGAGGAAAAGGAAGTGCCAGAGGATGTCTACGCAGGCGTGGACGATGGCGGAGGCGAAGATAGAACCGGTTTTGCGCCAGGTCCAGCCGTAGAAGAGTCCTGCGATGGTGGCTAGCAGGACGTAGCGCCAGTTGGGGAAATGCATGTTGCTGATGTGCGAGAAGCCGAAGAGGATGGAAGCGGTGATCCAGCCGGCGGTGTTGTTGTTGGAGGCGCGAGAGAGAAAATTTTGAAGGAGGCCGCGGAACAGGAGTTCTTCTGGCCAGGCGGTGAAGAAAAGAATGGCGACGGAAAGTGGAAGGAAAGATTTCCATTGCGAGAGATGCGGGGAATAGCTGAGGAAATGAAGTTTTAGGCCTAGCGGAATAACGATGCAGGCGATGAGAATGAGCGCGCCGAGGATGTAGAGAGACCAGTTGGAGCCCCAGCCGATTGTGTAGCCGATGTTTTTCGTATGGCGGAGGAGAATGAATCCGGCGATGGCGATGTTGACGGCGAGCATGACGGTGAAGATGTAGGCGAGGCGGCCGCCGGGGTAGGGCCAGAGCCAGTGCGAGGGGCCGAACTTTACGATCACCCAGATGGCGACGAGGATGAAGAGGTCTTGCCAGGAGCCAGGTGCGGCGGATGGTGCTCCGGAGAGAAGCGCTAGGGGAAGAAAGATGAATGCGGCTACGGCGCCTAGTCGCGCGAAGGATGCGGTGCCGGTACCCAGGCCGTAAACCAGGAAAATAAAAAAGAGAATGACGGCCAGGAGCCAGCCGGAGGCTGGTCCGGCGATGGTGGCGATGCGGTCGGGAATGCTACGCGCTGCGAAGAGCAACATTGCAGCTAGAAGAAAAGAGAAAGCGAGGATGGTGGCTACAAATGCGCGGCCGTGTGCGGAGCCGTGCATGGTGAAGACTGCGAAGAGAATGAAGATGGCGACGAGTGCGGACCAGAGGCCGAATGTCGGGAAGAGGCCGAGTTGGCGCGCGGCGGGCAAGATGAGTATTGTAGCGCGGGCGCAGGGGAGTGCTTGTGCCGCGCCTACGGCGCTTGTTGGCGGGTGTTGGTTGACCCAGCTCTTACGGGCTGGCTAACGTGTGCCGCACCTATCGGGGTTGGATCCTCGTGGCTGCTGACGGCGCTTCGCCTGTGATTTTTTATTCATTCGAAGGTAAACAGAAGTGAAGAGGCTGGCCTACATAGATTGGATGCGCGGGTTGGCTTGCGTGTTGATGTTCGAGACGCACTGCTATGACTCTTGGCTGAGCGCGGATGCGAAGAAAACGGAATTTTTCCGATATTCGCAGATGGGCGGAACGTTGCCAGCGCCGCTGTTTATATTTTTGGCGGGAGTATCGGTGGCACTGGTGACGGAGAAGCTGCGTGGGAAAGGAGTTGCACGAGGCACGATCGCAAAACGAGTGATGTGGCGCGGGGCGGAAGTTTTTGGGCTGGGGATATTGTTTCGGGTACAGGAATTTATTTTGGGGATACCGATTTCGCCGTGGACGGATTTGTTGCGGGTGGATGTGCTGAACATACTTGGGCTGTCGATGATTCTGCTGGGAGTTTTGTGTTGGGTGGCCGGGGGTGGTGATGCGGTTGTTGCCGCGATGGTGCGGGCTCGAAACTTAGTTCTGGCGTTGGCGGCGGCTGCGGTGGTGTCGATCGTGACTCCTGCGTTGTGGACTACGTGGCGGCCGCGATTTTTGCCGTGGCAAGTGGAGTCGTATGTGAATGGCGTGCACATTTTTGATGAGCCGCAGGTGTGGCTGTTTCCGATATTTCCGTGGGCGGCGTTCGCGTTTTTGGGATTGGCGGTAGGGTTTTGGTTGTTTACGGATTTTGTCAAGCGACGGGAGGAGTCGGAATTCTTGGTGTTGGTGTTGGCGGGAGTGGCGGCGTTTTGTGCGGCGTTGGCGTTGGATCGCTGGGGACCGGCGGTGTATGCGGTGTACGACTATTGGCATACGAGTCCGAATTTTTTTCTGGCGCGGTGCGGAGTGATTGTAGTGATTTTGAGTTTTGTTTATGTGTGGTGCCGATGGGGACTTGGCCAGGTGGGATTCAGTCCTGTGCAGCAGTTGGGGAGGACTTCGTTGCTGGTGTATTGGGTGCATATTGAATTTGTTTATGGGAGATTGTCGATTTTGCCGAAGGGGAGATGCGGGATTGCGGCGGCTACGGCCGGGTTGTGCCTGATATTTGTGGCGATGTTGGGATTGTCGGTTGCGCGGACGCGTTGGAGTTTGCGGAGAGAGTTGGTGGGATAGAGAGCGGAGTCGGAAAAAGATTAGGAAAAAAGATAACGCAGAGCCGCTGAGTACGCTGAGGCGCGCAGAGAAAAGAGTGGGAGCAAAAAAAAACGAGAGAAAAGAGAAAAGAACCGACCTCCCGACCGGGTCGGGATAAATTCCGATCGGTCACTACAAAAGCTTTACGGCTTTGATTGCTGGGATTGGGGGATTTTGATGATGACTTCGTTGGGCTTAGCCAGGCCAAGTTCGTCGCGGGCGATGGATTCGATTTTGTGGGGATCGGTTTTGAGGGATTTAACTTCGTCGGAGAGTTCGGCGTTTTCTTTGGCGAGGCGGTTGATGTCGGACCGCAAGCGTTCGATATCCAATTTGGTGCGGCGCATGGCGAGGTAGCCGTGAGTGCCGAAGATGTCATGCAGGAAAAGAGCGAAGACGCAGAGGACGAGAATGGAGCGTCCGTATTGGGTCCAGATCGCGGCGAATTTTGTTTGCTCGGGCATGCGATTGGTATTTGAAGTTAAAGAAAAATTCTGGACGGAGTCAAGTGCCATCTGTGCAAGGTTTCGGATTAGCAGTGGAGATAGTGCTGCCATTTACACTGCTGTACAGCCCGTTCGTGCTCAGGGTAAACAGGAATGACTGTGCTACGAAGAGAGAATCCAGTTGGTGGCTTCGCGGACTAGTTTAGCGGAGGCGGCGGGGGTTTCGGCTTCGACGTAGAGGCGGAGGAGAGGTTCAGTGCCGGAGAGGCGGAGCAGTATCCAGGAGCCGTCTTCGAACGCGAATTTTGCGCCGTCGGTGCGGTCGATGGATTTTATTTTGCGGCCGAGGAGAGTAGAGGCGTCGGCTTTGGATTTCTGAATGGCGAGGGATTTTTGTTCGTCGGTGAGATGAAGATTTTCGCGGGTGGGAGCGAAGGAGCGGCCGACTTTTCTGAAGAGCCGCTGGATTTGTTCGCTGATGGAGGCGTTGCGGGCGGCGAGCATTTCGGCTACGAGGAGGCAGGCTAGGATGCCGTCTTTTTCCGGAATGTGGCCGCGAATGGTGAGGCCGGCACTTTCTTCACCGCCGAGCGCGATTTTATCTTCGCGGATCAGTTGGCCGATGTATTTGAAGCCGACCGGAGTCTGGTGGACTCTTTGGCCGTGAAATTTTGCGGCGGCGTCAACGAGTTCGGAGGTGGCCACGCTGCGGGCGGCCGGCATTTTCCATCCGCGAGATTCGACCAGGTAGTCATAGACGAGCGCGAGGATTAGGTTGGGCTGAATCCATGCGCCGTCGGAATCTACGATGCCGAAGCGGTCGGCGTCGCCGTCGGTGGCCAGGCCTGCGGCTGCTTTTGAGGAGAGAACGAGATTGCGGAGTGGAGCGAGATTTTCTTCGCTGACGTCGGGGCCGGTGCCGTCGAAGAGCACATCGCGATCGGCACGGATGGTTTCTATGGCGACGCCGTGGTCGGCGAGAATTTTATTGAGGTAGCCTGCGCCGCAGCCGTGGAGAGCGTCAACGGCGAATTTCTTTTTGGAATTGGCGAGGATGTCGAATCTTACGAGTTGCTCGAGGCGGTTCAGATAATTCGCGCGGAGGTTGGTTGTTTCTGCGGGCGCGGAGTGAGTTTTTAGCGGGGGAACGCCGCCGCTGGCGAAGAGTTTGGCAGCGCGGGATTCGATGTCTTTGGTGACTTCGGGGAGGGCGGGGCCGGCATCGGCGGAAGAAAATTTCAGGCCGTGGTATTGCGCAGGGTTGTGACTGGCGGTGAAGTTAACGGCGCCATCGAGTTTGCTGCGCAGAATTTCGTAGGCAACGGCGGGAGTGGGAGTGAAAGTGTCACAGAGAATCGCGCGGACGCCGTGCTGCTGGAAAATGTCGACTGCGAGGGCGGAAAATTCTTCGGAGTAGAAGCGGGTGTCGTAGGCCACGAGGATGGTGGGCTTGGCGGTTTTCGATTTGGCGTGTTCGGCGATGGCGGTGACGGCAAGACGGACGGCGGCGAAAGTGAAGTCGTCGGCGATGAGTCCGCGCCAGCCGGAGGTACCGAATTTGATTGGGGAAGCGGAGATGCTCGGAGAAGCGCTCATATTTTTCACCTCAGGGTTTGTAAGTACGACTTCTTACCTCAGGGGCTCTAAGTACAGCCACCTGAAACCCTGAAACCCGAAGTTAGTGTAGACCCGGCGGAGTGATGTGCAAAGGGGGGGACGCGGAGAAAATGGCAAAAGGTACGAGCGCGAGAATCGTGTTGGTGACGTGCGGGAGCTTGGCGGAGGGCCGGAAGATTGCTCGGGCCGCGGTGACGAAGCGGTTGGCGGCCTGCGTGAATATTGTTTCCGCGCCGGCGGAATCGATTTATCGATGGAAGGGGAAAGTCGAAAGTGCCAAGGAATTCTTGTTGGTGATCAAAACTATGGCGCGCCGGCTAAAGGAGTTGGAGAAAGAGATCGCGCGGACGCACAGTTATGAGGCGCCGGAGTTTTTGGTGCTACGAGTGGATTCGGGTTCGCGGAGCTATCTAGAATGGCTGGCGGAAGCAGTTAGCCGAGACTAGTTCGCAAAACGCGAACTAACGACTTGGCAAGTTCGCATTATGCGAATCTAATGGTTCCGAGGGCGAGTGCACATTATCAGCCGTAAGAGGTTGCTCGAGGCGACGCAAGATCACGGCGATCTCTGCGTGCCCCTTGATGTGTGGTACCGGCTCGCAAAAAAGCGCCACATGGAAAAATTTGATGGAGGTACGGCAACTGTTTCCGACAGCAGATCCGGTTGGGAATTCACGGCTTTCAACATCAAGGGCAACGCATACGGCTGATTACTGAGATTAATTACAAAACTGGGAAAATCTTCAATCGGCAAGTACTGACTCACGCTGATTACAGCAAAGGAGGCTGGAAACTATGAGCACGCTGACCGTGAGTCCGGACTACCGCGCCCTGCTCAGGAAGGTTCCGCCAAAAGTAATTCGGACTGAAAAAGAGAACGATGCATATACCGAAATTCTTTATGATCTTGACCGGTGCAGTAAGAGCTTGTCGCAGGTGGAAAAGGATCTAGCCGACTATTGACGCTGCTGATTGAAGACTTTGAGGAGAAGCGCTATCAATTGCCGCGCTCAAAGCCTCTTGATGTACTGCGCTTTCTGATGGACCAGCACGGCCTGCTGCAGAAGGATCTTACCGATATATTTGCAACACCGAGCATAGTGTCTGAGGTATTGAGCGGCAAGCGAGAGCTAAACAAGGATCACATCCGGCGACTGGCTGAGCGGTTCCGTGTTTCGCCCGAGCTGTTTTTCTAACGCCTAGGGTTAGGCGCCGAAAAGGGTGTGAGGATGACAACGCTCATGTAGGAGATCTTTTATGGTTTGGTGTTCGCATTCATGATTTGTGCCGCGGTGCTGATTGCGACTTTGGCGAGAAAGGGAGTTCCCAAAACATTCGATCGAGAGATGTATTGGACCTGCTTCGCTGCCAGCGGACTTGGTGCTGTACTTTTAATTGTGGCGGCCCAACGCATAAATGGATCGGGAGCAGCGTCATGGTAGGTAATGTCGGACTGCTACTGCTCGGAGTCTCGACAGGTTGCTTCGCTGGAATATTCATTTTCAAGAGTGGAACGAAAACGCATTCTAGCGGCAGCAACGCAAACAATTAGACGTAGAGGAGGGCCTGGTCCAGGTCGGCGATGATGTCTTCGAGGTCTTCGATGCCTACGGAGAGGCGGACCAGGCCTTCGGTGATGCCTATGCGCTCTTGCACTTCTTTGGGCATGGAAGCGTGGGTCATCAGGGCGGGCAAGGAGATTAGGGATTCTACGCCGCCGAGGCTTTCTGCCAGGGCGCAGATTTTTACTTGATTGAGAAAGCGGCGAGCGGCTTCGAGGTTGCCGAGATCGAAGCTGAGCATAGCGCCGGGGCCGCGCTGTTGTTTGCGGGCGATGTCGTGTTGCGGGTGAGACGCGAGGCCCGGGTAGTAGACTTTGCGGATTTTGGCGTGGGCGTCGAGATGACGCGCTACCGCGATGCCGTTGGCGTTGTGCTGGAGCATGCGCACGGCGAGGGTTTTGAGTCCGCGAGAAACCAGAAAACAATCCATCGGAGAAAGGCCGGCGCCGGCGGAACGCTGAATGAAATAGATTTTTTCGGCTTCTTCCTGGCGCGTGACGACTACGCAGCCGCCGGTGCAGTCGCTGTGGCCGTTGAGGTATTTGGTCATGGAGTGGACAACAATGTGGGCGCCCAGAGCGATGGGGCTCTGCAGATAGGGAGTCAGAAAAGTATTGTCGACGACGAGTATGGCGTTGCGCTCAGTGGCGAGCTTGGCCATGGCGGCAATGTCCGTGATACGAAGAGTGGGATTCGTGGGAGTTTCGATGTACAGCATGCGGGTGTTGGCGCGCATGGCGGCGAGGACTAGATCGGGGGATGAAGTATCAACGAAGCTGAATTCGAGGCCGAAATGGACGAGAAGTTGTGTTGCGATGCGATAGACGCCGCCGTAGACGGCTTCTGAGAGAACGACGTGATCGCCCGGGCGGAGAAGGCGGAATACGGAGTCGATAGCAGCCATGCCAGAGGTAAAAACGTAGGCCGCGTGGCCGCCTTCCAGTTTGGCTAGAGTTTTTTCCAGAGCCTTGCGATTGGGGTGATTGGTGCGGGCGTAGTCGAAGCCCTTGTCTTTTCCGAGTTCTTGTTGAACGTAGGTAGAAGTCTGGTAGATGGGCAGGACGATAGCGCCGGTGGCGGAATCGGGCTCCTGCCCGACGTGGATGGCATTGGTGGCAAAACCCATAACTACGATCTCCTTGTTAGTTCAGGGGCTGTAAGTACAAGCCTTTTTCACCTCAGGGCCTGTAAGTACAGGCCCAGAAACCCTGAAACCCGATTACGTAAGGGCCTGCCTGGATGCGGAAGCCGCGCAGTTCATTCAAATTACAGGACGTGCAGCGTGCCGTCAATTCGCAGAAATTCCGGGTAACGGGCCAGATTCCGGTTAGCGTTAAGTTGAATCGAGTAGGTCTCCCAGGGGCTTCCCGCAATCAGTCACCAGAAGGCACGGACATGGCTTTGGCATACTCTGAAGCGAATTGCTCGTTATCCGGATATTGCTTGGTCAATTCGCCGAACAATCTTTGCGCCAGGGTATCCTGCTTTTCACGGCGTGCGGCTAGGGCAAGGATAATTTTGGCGAATGGCCGGAGATAGCGCCCGTCTTCAACGGTCCTGGCGACCTGCTCCATACCGAGCTTCTTGTCACCGTGAATTCCACCAAACCAGAGCGCGAAGCGCGTGCTGCCGCTTTGTGATCCGATAACGTAATTTGCGATACCGGTGGCGACGTAGGCGTCTGTCGCGTCCGGATACTGCGCTAGCAATTCCTTCGCATATCCATTAGCTTTTTTCATGCTCTTCAAGCCGGCGAGATGCCTTTTCTGTAGAATCGATTCTGCGTCCGACTCCATTCCAGCGGCCAGCGTCAGCGCAAGAAGCGCTTCTCCATCCTTAGGATTTGTTTTCTGGCGTTCCCTGGCGAGTTCGCAGGCGCGAGCTATAGCATCGCGAAAATGGCTCATCCGCTCCGAGTCCGGGCTGCCTTCAATCCCGTGCAGGAATTTCTTTTCGTTCAGGAAAAAGTCGCTAGTCAGTACGCCTTGGCGGGATAGCTCCTCAAAGAGATAGGCGGCGGCGATGGCCACCTGACCAAAAGGCTCTTGCGGATTGCGGGATTCCCAGCTGGCGAAAGCTTCACGTGCTTCGGCGAATCTCTGCCGGTAAAGGAGATCGAATCCAGCGCTAAGCTCTGGTACGGTTGTGAAGGCCGGAGATTGGACGCCGGGCGTTTCCCGAGCAAAATTGACAACTGGGCTCAGCAGCAGTAAGAGCGCTAAAACATAAGAGTGACGCAACAAATTATCCTCGATTCGACGTACAAACGGTTGGACGCCGCTACCTGTCGCACAATAACAGGACAGTTGTAAAGGTTTCGTCACAGCCCAGGGTCTTGTTGATGGATTGCACCGGAGGTTTCAACATTCCGTCGCTCACAACCTCGCGCTAACGCTGGCGTAGAACCAATCCCGATCTCCGCAGTATAGGCTCAAAGCGTATAAGTTTAAAAGCTGCGCTCCAAGCTCAAGGCAAACTCCTTGCAAGTCGGATTACCGGGGACTGACGCACCGGCAAATTGCGGGTGCACGGCGACGGTATTGATGTGGCGTATTGTCGTGAAGTTGGCTTGTCACAACGCCGAGCGTGGCGAACGGTTGACACTGGTGGATGGGGACAATAGAGTCGAGAAGATGACAAAGAGCGTATCGAAAATACAGATTGGCCAGCTGTGGAAGAAGGATGGGACTGCCGATACTTATCTGGTGACGCGAGTGTATTCGGAGGCGTTGAGTACGATGGTGACGCTGCGGAAATCGGGTTCGGAGACTGAAGCGCTGGTGCGGGTGAAGGTGGAGCGGACGGCGGAAGGACAGACATTGGTGGGGTTTTCTCCGGCGCAGGAGGATGAGAGGATCTGAGGAGAAGAAGTGCAAAAGTATAAGAGTATAAGCTACAAGTGGCATTTTTTTTGTGGGGCGAAATTGCTCCGTTTTTTTGCGTTCATGAAGGCAGCGAACGGATATGCGTGGTGAAGTGAGGCGTTCGCAGTCAGTGGCTCCGAAGAAAGAAGGAAAGAGAGAAAGAAAGAGAGACGGAGAGAATTCCTCGCTACGCTCGGAATGACGGCTTTCGGGCCTGTTGAAATTAGAGAGGCACTCGGAAATCAGATTGAGCGGACGGGAAGCTTGACCACATCTTCGATTTGCATGGGCTCTTTTTGCAGGAAGGGTTCGCCGTACTTGACCCCGATCAAGGCGCCGTAATGACGGGCGAGCAGAGCCATTCTGGAATCCAGTTCGTCGATGGCGAGAAACACGCGTTGCTTGCGCTCGCTCTTGGCGGGACGGAATTGCGAGCGATAGGCGAGGATGGCGCGGCGGCGGGTTTCGTATTGTTTGGTGATGTCGACGATGAAAGTTGGTGGCATGCCTTCGAATGAGGTGCAGTAGAGAATTTTGAAGGGGCGATAAGGTTCACCTTCGAGGGGGAGCTGTTTTAGTCCAGCCAGGAAGCAACCCTCGTAGGCAAGAGCCGAGGCGTGATAGTGGTCAGGATGGCGAGCTTCCCAGTAAGGAATGATGACGGTGCGCGGTCGGAGTTCGCGGATTTTTTTCGCGAGAGCCAGTTTGTGCTGGCGGGAGGGTTGCACGTCGGAATCGGGAACGTTAATGGTGCCGCGCCAGGAAACTTTCAGGGTTTTTGCAGCGAGGGCGGCTTCTTTGGCGCGAATTTCTGGAGTGCCGCGGGTGCCCATTTCGCCGGCTGTGAGGTCGAGGATGCCGGTTTTATGGCCTTGCGCGTGGGCTTTCAGGAGCGTGCCGCCACAGGTGAGTTCGACATCGTCGGGATGGGCGGCGATGGCGAGAAGGTCGAGGGTCATGAAGGCTCCAGAATTGCAGGGATTTATTGGCACGCTGTTGGAAACTGAGCACGACAAAAAGAAGCCGGGCTAAAGCCCGGCACTACGTTCGGAAAAACCGGCTCCGAGCCGAGTCGAGAAATTCTAGCAGGGGATGTGTTAAGTTTGCGCGGGGAAATGTGAGGATGACCGAGCCAAGAAGCAAAGTGCGAATATGAGTGAGAGCAAGAAATTGGCGGGCACAGTGGCGCTGGTGACTGGCGCGGGGAAGCGGTTGGGGCGAGCGGTGGCGCTGCGGTTGGCGGAAGAGGGCGCGGACGTGGCGGTGCATTACCACGATTCGGCGAGGGACGCCGCCGAAGTTGTAGGGCGGATTGAAGAGTTGGGGCAGAGGGCGGTCGCGATTCGCGCGGATCTGCGGAGTGTTGATGAGATTCGAAAATTATTTTTGGAGACGGGGAATGAGTTGGGGCGACTGGATTTGCTGGTGAACAGCGCGGCGAATTTTTTGCCGGGTAGCGTAATTTCTACTACTGAAGAAATTTGGGATGCTTCCCTGGATACGAATGTGAAGGCGCCGTTTTTTTGCGCGCAGGCGGCGGCGCCGATGCTGCGGCGTTCGAAAGGTTCGATTGTGAATTTTGCCGACACGGGTGGATTGTTGGGCTGGCCGGGATTTGTGTCCCATTCGGTGTCGAAGGCGGGAGTGGTGATGCTGACCAAATGTTTGGCGAAGGCCCTGGCTCCTGATGTACGCGTGAATGCGATTGCGCCGGGGACGATTTCGATGCCGGGTGATCCGCCAGAGTGGGAGCAGGAATTTGTGAAGCTGGCGCCGCTGCGGAAAACGGGGAAGCCTTCGGATATTGCGGATGCAGTGATTTATTTGGCTGCGGCAGAATTTTTGACGGGGCATACGCTGGTGGTGGATGGCGGGCGGATGGCATAGGTTGGATACAGCTCAACTGGTTTTGACGGCATCTCGCATAGCGCGTTGCGAATCTACACTGAACCGCTTCTGCAAAGATCTTGCCAATGGATATGCGATACGAGCAGCTATGCCGGGGCGAGAGAATGCGAACAAGTCATACCAAACAGTTCCGTCATGAGTGTGAAATTCAACCGTGAATCTTTCTTCTCCCCGCTCGCCGTGTTCCAGTAACGTGCCGTATGCGAATCCGTATCTTTCGCATGGGCCAGAATCATCGACGAGATAGACAATCCTCGCGGCGTTGAGCGACCAAAACCCGCAATGCGAAATCAAAATTGCGACATTTGTGCCTGCTCGGATCGGCGCATCTGACCAACACAACTGCACCCAGGGTATTGCGAACATCTTCCACTGGCCGATGGCAATTTTCGCACGCTCAAATGTCTCGATTCCAAGGCCCAGTTGAACTCGGCTATGATCAATCGCATGTCCGGCGGGGCCTGCACCGCCTTTTGATTCGCCTACATCGGAGTATGAGAATCGCGAGGACTCCTGTGCCGCAAGGAAATGCTGAACAACATTTTCGCTAGGCTTAGAAAGAAAAAACATTCGTTCCTCGCATCGCTGCTGCTCTAAGTCAACAAAACGGTCATCTTCGAATAAATGTTTTTTTGCTGAGGCGGGCGATTCAAGAGTGTAGCGGCCGCTTTCAGGTGGCCATCTTCTTCTCAGTCCGCCGCTGAGTTTTTCTGGCGCGCGATTCCCCGAGTCAAATCCGCGTGCAACAATCGATGAAACAGATGTTCACCCGCTTCACGCCGCACGGAGAGCCGCCCCGCTAAATAGGCACGCGACGCCAGGCCCTTCTGTACCGCGTCGCAAATCGCCACATCCTCATCCTGGACTTTTTCGCTGACCTTGATACTGGCTTGATTGCGTTTTAGAGATTTCTTGCCGATGTCGCTGAAATAGTAGTCAAAGACCACGGCGCACTTGTCCACCGCCAGGGGCAAAACAAGATTGGTGTCCATCACACCTTCGTAGGCATTGATCATGAAATTCGGATACAGCCACAAATAAAACGCCCGGCCCTGACGGCTGGCTGCGACACCCTTTTCAGATTTTGCGCTGGAACTGAGTGGGCTTGACTGCAAACATGCGCGCTCGAAATTCTCAATGGTGTAGCTGGTGTATTCGATTACGCTGCTGAGTCCTTTATGCGCGTGCGGCACGTGGTAACCGCCGTCCAGATAATTGTCCACGTACACTTTCCAGTTGCAATTCAAGGTGTAGATGTGGCGGTCGAAAAATCGCAATTTCTCTGTCAGGCGCAGCGGCGCTACCAATTCCGGAACTTTCGCCAGAAAATTCTGCATCGATCCCGCTGCCCCGTCCAGATTTACGAATACAAAATTTTCCCAGGTGTCCACGGCAACGCGAACCAAGCCATTTTTCGCGCGATCGAAATCGCATACGCCTTCGAATTCGACCATGCCCTTTAGGGCGCCGTCATTTCCATAGGTCCATCCGTGATATGGGCAGCGAAACTGCTTGGCGCAACCTTGCGCTTCGGTCACTACCGCGGCTGCATGGTGGCGGCACACATTGTAAAACGCGCGCAGCAAGCCATCTTCGCCGCGCGCGACCACGATCGGTTCGTCGCCAAGCTCCGCAGTGAAAAATTGCCCCTTTTCTTGCACTTGATCTACCCGTCCGGCCACCTGCCAGGCGTGCGCAAAGACTTGTTCATTTTCCAGCCGCGCAATCCTGGCGTCGAAATACCAGGGCGACGGAATCGTCGAGGCCTTCTCCAAAGGATTTTCTGGGCGATACAGGTTCAGCAGTGATTCAACGCTGCGCTCCATGGACACTCCTTTTGCCTTCTTGCGAGCGGCTACAAATGTAATGTTATGGTTTCTCTGCGCAATTTAAGCGTGAAAAGCGAAGTTTTGCAAAGTGGAAAAGACCACCACCAGAGGTTGGTGCGGGAGAGAGGACTTGAACCTCCACGGTTTTTAGGCCACAAGATCCTAAGTCTTGCGCGTCTGCCAGTTCCGCCACTCCCGCATGAAGAAGTTATGCACTGCCATTTCACATCCAAACGTAGCAAATTTTTTGCTGCCATGCGCCAAAAATCATGCGGGCGGAGGTCGCAGTTTGCTGGTTCCGTCAGCTTTAGTCCGCGCCAAGCGCAGACTTCGCCGAAACGTAAACACGATTGCAGACTTTGAACTGCACTGGCCACCGGCATGTTTACTGGCAGTACGCAGGTACTATAGCCAGCGACCCAGCATATTGTGAGCATCGGAGGGCGAGCGCCGCCTCGCGGCCGGTGGGGGTTTCGTTTGCTCATTGGCGAGGCAGTTCCGGATATCCCTCTCCTCTTGACGGGGAATACGACTTGGCGTCTTCGGTGAATTTACGATCTGGTCTGGCTGCTGTAGGCGCATTGCGCCCGGAAGAAGGCGCCCCCCAGGACCCGGTGGCCCTGGAAACCACGGTGATTGCTACTGGAGCGCGCCCCGGAGATACCGGGACCAAGCGCGAGCTCTTTACCGAAGAGACGCAGACTGTTTTGGTGTTCGAAAACGGAGCGGTGATTCGGCTCTCCGCGGCGGTTGCCGACGGGCAGTTGCTGTTCCTCACGAACAAGACCACGGGCAAAGAAGTGGTCACGCAAGTGTTGCGCAAGCGCAGCTTCCGTCCGACGAATTGTTATATTGACCTGGAATTCACCGAACCGTGCCCAGGTTTCTGGGGAATCGAATTTCCCAAGTCCGCAAAGCCAGCCAAGGTATCCACCCCGAACAGCGTCACCGAGGAGCTTTCAAGCGATGAAGATTCCGTAGGCGGCGTCGACAAGGCCGCTGTGGCTCCGAGCCTAGACGAAGTCGAACGCTTGAAGATGGAAGTTGCCGGATTGCAGACGCAACCGAAATCGCTGCTGCCGAGGGGCGAAAATGCACTTGCGGGAACAGCAGCGCAATCCGATGTGAAAACTGCGGCGCGAATCAGCGCTGAGGTGGCACGGAAAGAAGAAGAAAAGCGGCTGGAAGAACTGTTTGCGCTGGAAACCAAGCAGGAACAATCGAACTTGCCGAAGAGGCTCGTTGCTTATCCGCAAAAATCCGCGAGCCGGGCTGCGCTGAAAAAAAGCATCAGCAAATCGCTGGTTGCGGCGCTGGTGGTGGCGTTGGCTGCTGCTGGTGCGAACTGGTTTGGCGCGTTCGACGGGCTGACAAAGAAAACGGCTGCGGCAAAAGCTGCGCCGAGTCATGCGATGTTGCCTGCGCCTGTTGCAAGTGCACAGAAAATAGCGGTTGCATCGCTTGCGCCGAGTCCTGACAAGGACAGCGCAAAGGCATCTGCTGCGCCGACGGAAAGTATGCCGACGAGTACCACCGCGACTTCAGGCTCGATTGTTGCGGCGGACAAAAAGTCATCAGTTGGCGTGCTTGGTATGCCATTGAATGCGACCGTTCCAGGTCCGATGCGATCGGCTTCAGGAAACTCGTTTAATGGAAGAGACGCTGTGGCCGCTGCGGAAGCCAAGCGGCGCAAGGTTCAGCCCGCTTCTGAATTAAATGGTAAGCCGGCGGGATCTGCGAGCAATGCGGGGGTGGCTTCGAGTGCTAAAACGACTTTGGATACAAGCGCTGGAGTTGGAGTAATTCCAGATGGGGACGGGTACGTTGGGCCGAAACTGGTACACGGAGTAAAACCGGTGGCTCCTGCGGAAGCTCTGAAGAATTATGTAACCGGAAACGTGAACCTGGATGCGCTGGTGGACGCGGCGGGACACGTCAAGTCCGTGACGGTGATTTCCGGTCCGGCGAAATTGCGGGATACGGCAATTAAGGATATGAAGCAATACCTGTACGAGCCGGCGAAGAAAAACGGGAAAGCCGTTTCGGCGCATGTGCAGGTGAGTTTGCAGTTCTGGTATGAGCCGTAGGTGGTGAGTGGCGTTTTTATGGTGTTCCATGGGCCTGTTTTGTGGCGCTGTCCCGTGTCGTCGAACTGATCCTTGAAAATGTTGGGAAGGTTAAAACCCAAGACCCACCCTCACAAACCCGAGGGTGGGGCACCCTGCGTGTTTCTTGAACTTTTCGATGACTGTGAAAGTCCCGGTGAATGGGGCAGCTGCCCGCAATGGCCTCAGGGTTTCTTAGGTTCTTTCTTGGCGCGCGCGTCTTCGTGCTGTTGGTTTACTTCATCGCGCAAGTCTCGAGCGGTCTGCACGGCAGCCTGAATATCGGTGTGGTCGGGCGGCTTGCGAGACGCCATTTGTCCAAGCAGGACTGCTGCTCCCAAAAAAATCAAGTCATCTTGTTCCATGCTGTTAATGCTCCTCGCCTGCGCTGAAAACGTAGTAACTGTACGCCCGTCGGCGCGAACCACGCTCAGTAAATTTTGTAAGTAACAGAAAGGAAGGGCGCGCAGCGGCGGCCTTTGGCTACGCAAGGATAGTGACGGAAAAGCGAATCTTAAGCAACGGGTGGCCAGTCTTGAGTCCGCCGCTGGTCATGCCTAGGGAAGTTCAGTCGGCATCTGCCGCGAGAAAAGCGCTACAGTACGCTACGCCGTACAGTATTTTCGAAGTACGATTTGCGATGGTATAGCATTATATTGGGACTCCGAGGTACCCCATGGCCGGAACTTACCGAATGATGCCCCATGGCTCCGAGTTCATACTCAATCACGACGCTGCTGGAACAGTTGGTGTGTACAAGACAGAGGCCGAAGCGCGACAGGGAATGGCAGACTGCAAGCGGGATGATTTGCTGCTGAAAACAGCCAGGGGCCTGGTGGAAAAAGCGGTCAACGCATTGATGCGAGCGCATCACATTGAATGGCAAGCGGCGCACGATTGGATCAAAGAAGCAGCGGACTAGCCCACGCGATTTCCTATTTTTCCATACCACAGTTCGTTCCTACGCCGTATACCGTTCTTTCGTTAGCGGCAGCGTCCGCTGTGCTAAATTTGTGTCCGGTTCTGGTATGCGCCGCGATCTCCCATACTACGAGTTGCCGGAGGAAGTGCGGGCGGTTGTGGAAGACTCCCCGAAATTGGAGTGCTGCGAAGAATTTCGCGACGCGGACATATTTGCTTTTGTGAAGCACCTGAAGGAGAGGCGTTGCGAGCAGTGCATGGCGTGCCTCCGGCAAATGGACAGAGAACTGCGAACGATGGCGCTGCTGGCCGAAACTAAGAAAAGAAATGTGCGATGAAGTCGCTGGAGGGCGTGCTGATCCATGTATGGCAGCAGGCAATGGTGGAGGGTGCGAGGTCGGTCGAGATTGAAGAGCATAGTTATCCTGTGAAGAGCACGGCACGGCGGGGCTTGCGACAGGTGGATTTTCGCTTTGATGGAAAGAGCCTGCGCGGGTTGGAGCAGAATCCGGATACGAAATCACGATGGGCAGCGATGGCGAGAGCAGGGAAGAAGGTTATGCAGTTCTTGGATAGTGGACGGTATGTGGCGGTGGTTTGCGATGGGAAGGTGCATCTGTATCAGAAGTAGTGAAAGTTAAGGCCGTACCGCCCGCGGGATCCGAAGCAAGAGAGATTCCTCGCTGCGCCGGCCTGCGGCAATGTTCAGCGCGCGCCGGTAAGAATGTCGATGGTGAGCTGGTCGAGGCGTTCGTAGGGCAGGCGCTTCTTCATTATGGCGTCCTTGTCAAAATTGTGGATCAGGAGTGAATCTGCAGCTACGCGGGAATAACGCGTGGTGTGCGGCAGACCAGGATGCGCTGCTGAAACTTCTTGAAGGATGGCTTGAATTTCCGTATCGGCATTCCAGCGAATGGCTTTTTCTTTGAGGAGCAGATAGGTGCGCATGCAGCCGCGGGCGAACTCTCTTACACCTCGGTAGTCCTCGGTGCGATAGGCGTGTGCGTCGAAGTGACGTGGACCCGAGTAGCCGACGTCTTCGAGGAATTTCACCAGCCAGAAGGCTGACTTCAGATTGCAGGAGCCGAAGCGCAGATCCTGGTCGAAGCGGCCGGGGGCTTGGTCGTTGAGATCGATGTGAAAGAGCTTGCCTGCTTCCCAAGCTTGGGCGACGCCATGCATGAAATTTAATCCAGCCATTTGCTCGTGGGCGACTTCGGGATTGACTCCGACCATTTCCGGATGATCGAGCGTGGGAATGAAGCCGAGGTAATGACCGGTGGTGGCCATGTAAATATCGGCACGGGGTTCGTTGGGTTTGGCTTCGAGAGCGAACTGGAAACCGTATTTGCGGTCGAGGCTATATTCGCAGAGAAAGTTTACGGCTTCGCGGAGGCGTCTTACGGCTTCATCGGCGCGGCGACAGGCATCGGTCTCGACGCCTTCGCGGCCGCCCCATAAGACGAAGATTTTTGCGCCGAGTTCGGCGCCGAGGTCCATGGCACGCATGGTTTTTTGTAAGGCGTAGGCGCGGACTTCTGGATCGTTGGAAGTGAATGCACCGTCGCGGAAAACAGGATGGAAGAAAAGGGAAACGGTGGCCATGGGGACGACGAGGCTGGCTTGTTTGCAGGCTTGCTTGAAGTCGCGCACGATAGCATCGCGCTCGGCGGGAGTGGCGTCGATCGGGACTAAGTCGTTGTCGTGCAGGTTCACTCCCCAGGCGCCTACTTCGGACAACATGTGGACAATTTCGGTGGGGGAAATCGCCGGGCGGACGAAGTCGCCGAAAGGGTCGCGGCCGCGATTGCCGACGGTCCAAAGGCCGAAGGTGAACTTGTGATTTGGGTGCGGCTGAAAGGGATCAGGGTTCACGGAAAACTCCACTGTATTGCTGCCAGTGAGAATGAAAGCACACCTAGAGATGCGCAAGAATTGAAAAATACTACAAAGCGCTTGTCGGTAACGTTAACGGTCGTGTATAGTACCACGCGCTCGCGCGTTTGCAAGCGGCGTATTGCACTGGGAGATTGTAGATTGAGATATATCACGCGATTCTGTGAATCTTTTGTAGCCGGAATTCCTGGCGAAACAAAGACAGTTGAATTCATTCTGGGGCCCAAGGAGCTTCCGTACCTGAATCGAGAGATGCAGCGGGTGGTGGAAGCGGGCGCGTTTGAAGTGATGGCGGGCGGGAATTCGGTGGATTTGATCGGCACCAACCTGAATATTGTGAATCGATAGGACCCAAGATTCTAGTTACGGTTTGTGATTGACGGGCTACTCGAGG
>Ga0209701_10000442_pt1 | contig 24077 bp, 28 predicted proteins | sample CZO8metaG_4_FD_188356 | JGI IMG/M metagenome (GOLD analysis project Ga0209701, IMG submission 188356) | Vadose zone soil microbial communities from the Eel River Critical Zone Observatory, Northern California, USA - CZOApr15con2H3.8 metaG... | ecosystem: Environmental > Terrestrial > Soil >... | reverse complement strand
AACGTCGTTCGTAGCTCCGTTCGCCGAGAGGCCCGTCGCGCGGCCTCATCGTGCAGGTGCATGGCGGGCCGACCGCGCATAGCGAGGCGGCGCTCTCCGCCTTCATCCAGAGCGCCGTCAGCGCCGGCTTCAGCGTGCTCGATCCCAATTACCGCGGCAGCACCGGCTTCGGCGTCGCCTTCCGCGAGGCGATCCGCAAGACCGGCTGGGGCGGGCTCGAGCAGGACGACATCCGCACCGGCATCGAGGCGATGATCGCGCGCGGGATTGCCGCGCCCGGCCGCGTCGGCATCACGGGCACGTCCTATGGCGGCTATTCCGCGTGGTGCGCCATCACGCGGTTTCCGCCGGAGATCGTCGCCGCGGCGGCGCCGATCTGCGGCATGACCGACCTCGTCGTCGATTACGAGACGACGCGGCCGGACATCCGCCCCTACAGCGAGGAGATGATGGGCGGCAGCCCGGCCATAGCGAGCGCTCGCCCATCCATTATGTCGACCGCATCAAGGGCCGCCTCCTCATCGTGCAGGGCGCCAACGATCCCAACGTGACGCCGGAGAATGTGCGCGTGGTCGAGGCGGCGCTGCAGCGCGCAGGCGTGCCGTACGAAACGCTGATCTTCGCCGACGAAGGCCACGGCGTGCGCAAGCCGGAGAATCTGCGCGTGCTCTATGCCAGGCTCATCGCGTTCTTCGGCGACGCGTTCGCACGTTTCGACGCGCGCTCATAGGTGATCATCGCGCGCCGCCCGATGCGGCAGCCCTATGCTGTGTACTCATAAACGGCACGACCCTTGGCTGATGCCGGAAGCCGTCGAGTTCCGCTTGTGACCCCATCGCGGACATTGATGCCGGCGGTTCAAATTTCAGTCGTTACAGCATCCAGCAGCTTTATCGCGAGCTCGCGCCGCCTGTATGGGCGGGCACGGCACCGAGCCAAAGGAGCAGAAAACGCAACAGTCGCCGGTTTTCGGACGCAGCATCGCACCGCATCCTTCGCACTGGTAAAAGAACTGGCAGGCGTCTGTCGCCATCGTCTCGCCCTTGGCGAAACCGCAGTTCGGACACGTGATGACGGATTGCTCGAACATGTGCGGATCCTGCTCAGACCATGTAGCCGATATCCGACGCGCCAGTGGGATAGCCAAATATGGTCCTCTTGAGATCGGTAGCCGTGAGGTCATGTCGAATGGCGAGGCCGAAGATGTTGATGACCTCGTCGACATTCGGCCCGACAAGATGCGCGCCGAGAATGCGGCCGGTGTCCTCTTCGACGATCGTCTTGTAGCCATAGACGCTCTCGGCGACCCGGCGCGCCGTGTACCAGCCGGGCGTCTTTTCGGACTTTACGCGCATCTTGAGGCCCTGGCGGCGCGCCTCCGCTTCAGACGCCCCCACTTTCGCGATCGGCGGCAGCGTGAAGGCCACACTCGGCACGCCGCGATAGTCCGGCCGCTGGTGATTGCCTTCGAGCAAATTCGCCGCGACCGCTTTGCCGTCATGGCTCGACACGGGCGTCAGCGGTGGTCCTATGGCGGCGGCATCGCCGGCGGCGTAGACCACCGGGTTCGACACGCTTTGCAGAAATTCGTTGAGCTTCAGGCGTCCTTTCTCGACGGCAATGCCCGCCACGGCAAGGTCGAGTGCGGTAATGTCCGGAACACGCCCAGCCGCGTGCACGACGAGATCAGCCTCGACCACCGTCTCCGTCATGCCGCCACGGGCGCGGACGCGGAAACCTGTCGGTACCGGTTCCACCGCCGCGACGGCGGCGTTGGTCCGCACGTCGACACCGATCTCACGGAACTTGTCGGTAAGCCATCCGACCAGATCGGGATCGAACTGCGGCAGCAGCCGAGGCCCGCGCTGCAGGATGGTGACAGATGCGCCGGCCCGCGCCGAGATGTGCGAGAACTCGGCTGCGATATAGCCGCCGCCGATCAGCAAGAGGCGCTTGGGCAGCGTCTCCAGCTCGAGAAAGCGGTCGCTGGTCGCGACATGCTCCTCGCCGGGGATGCCGAGCGTTACCGGACGAGCGCCGGTCGCTATCAGGATGTGCTCGCCATGCAAGATCGTTCCCTTGACATCGACGGCATCGCGGCCGACGAAGCGTGCCAGGCCGTGGAACGCATCGATGCCTCTCTCGGCGTAACCGCGTTCTTGCTTCTGCGGTATGGGATCGGTGAACGAGCGCTTGAAGGCCATCAACGCCGCCCAGTCGATGCGCACATTGCCATCGACGCCGCGGCCATGCATGCGGCGCGCAAAATCGACGACCTCGGCGCCGCTGATCAGCATCTTCTTGGGGTCGCAGCCGCGCAGCGCGCAGGTGCCGCCGAAAGGGCGGTGGTCGATGACGGCCACCGAGCGCCCCGCGGCGCGTACGCGGGCGCTGGCGACTTGGGCAGCCGTTCCGGTGCCGATGACAACGAGGTCGTAGCGCTTCATGACATTACCGATGACGAAGGCGGCGCCGCGATAGGGCGTAGCCGGTGATGGCAATGAAGACGATCATGGCCGGGAGTACGACGTAATCGGAATAAGCAAGCCAAGCGGACAGGCCGAGGGCGCCGAGCACGACGACGAGGACCGGGGTGGCGCAGCAGAGCGCGGCGACGACCGTTCCGACGATGCCGGTCGCGAGCAGCCGCTTCGAGGTCATGCCGTCCTCCCCGAGGGAACGGTTGGCCGCCGCAGCACCGGCGCGAACATCGCCCGTCCAACCTGATGCGCCTCGTCCACGGAGAGGCGGAAACCGGGCGAAGCCGCCCCCGCGTCGCGCCAAGTGTGCAGGTGTTCATCGGAGCAGAAGAAGACCTTCAGCGTGCATCCCGAGGTCGCGCCGCAGTTCCCGGCGTAGGCGATGCCCGACCAGACCACCGTTCCCTCAGGGAAGGTCGCGGCGATCTCCGTCCCTTGCCGTCGGGTCGCGATCCGGATAGGCGCGCCGCAATAGCGGCACTCGGCCTCGATGATGGTGTCGCGGCCGAGCATCGCGCCCATGCCGAGCGCATCGATGGCGCAGAGCGCGTTGACCACCGTGCCGTCCCAGCGGACGCGGTGCCCGGTCGACCACTCGCAGAAAGGATAGGCCGCGGTCACCGCTCCGGTATCCTCGGCGCGCACGACGAGATCCCGCACGCGGAGCCGGTCGAGCGCGGCCCCGACGGCCGCTGGACCGAGCCCCGTCGCGGCGGTGACGGCCGCAACGTCCGGCGCTCGACCTGCGGAGGCGAAGCCCTCCAGGACGGCACGCCAGACCCGATCCTCTTCGTCGCCTAGGCCTGCCCACTTCTCGTGCCGGCCGGCCACCGCGAACGACGCCTCCAGCGCGCGCCGGCTCGTCTCGGACGTCACCGCGGACCAGTCGGGCATCTCGACACCGGGTCGGAGGACGCGGCCGATCGGACGGTCAGGCGTCTCGTGCTGGAGGCGCCCGGCGTCTTGGGCCCCATCGGCTCGGGGCATCGCCAACCTATTGCACCGGCCGGGACGGATACCCGGCCTTCGTCGTAGCGTCGACCAGGGCGGCGATAGTGGTCTTGTCATCGTCGAAGGTGACGACGGCCCGGTGCGTCTCGCTCGAGACCTCCGTCTTGGCCACGCCGGGCACGCGCGCGAGGCTCTTCTTCACGATCGGCGGGCACAACTCGCAGGTCATATTGTCGACGGCGAGCGTGATGGTGCGCTCGGCGGCCGAGGCCGGAACGGCCGACGCGACGGCTGTTGCCGCGAGCATCGGAACGAGGAAGCGGGTCATGAAAGAGGCTCCTTCTCAAGATGAAATGATGAGCGGCGCCAGCCGCGGGAAGACGACCGCTACGATCACCAGGACGGCCGCGGTCCAGAGGCCAAATCGGACGATGCGGTCAGACGCCGGACGAGCGCAGTACGATCCTTCGGCGCAGGCAGCTTGGGACTTCCGGCGGGCCAGGACGAACCCGCCGCCCACGCACGCCAGAGCGAGCGCGACGAATACCGGCTGATAGGGTGCAAGCGCCGTGAGGTCCGCGATCCAGGCGCCGCTCACGCCAAGCGTGAAAAGCGCGAGGGGAACTACGCAGCACGAAGACGCGCCGATGGCAGCCAGGATGCCGCCGACCGACAGGAGCGCCGTTGCACCGCTCCGCCCGCCCGACCCGGCCGTCGTGCGCCCCATCCTTGCCGCCATTGCGTCCTCCGCAGAACGTCTCCATGTTTAATATGGGGCCTGTAGCCGCTACAGCTTCAAGGGGTATTTTTGATATGCGCGACGCAGCGGACGAGACCACGCCAATGCTTCCGATCGGGGCGTTGGCCAAGCGCACGGGACTGACCGTCGAAGGCATCCGCTTTTATGAAAAGGCCGGCATCCTTCGCGCGCCGGCACGGACGGCCGGACGGCATCGGCTCTACAGCCGCGCGGACCTCAAGCGGCTGAACTTCATTCGCCGGGCGCGGCTCCTTGGTTTCACTCTCGACGAGGTGCGCGCGCTTCTGCGCTTCGCCGACAGTGTCGGCGCCCGCAGCTGCGCCGATGCGCACGCGCTGGCGACGAAGCATCTCGCCGACGTGAAGGCCAAGCTCGCCGATCTCAAGAAGATGGAGAAGGTTCTCCGCGGCATGGTGGCGAGCTGCGCCGACGGCACGCTGCCGGAGTGTCCGCTGATCGAGACGCTATCTGGCTCCGAGCAAACCGTCCGCTAGTGGCAATCGGACCTTTACAGCGAGACGCACGGGTCAAAGATCGTTAGGGTAATGATTGATCAATAAATCGGTGCTAAGCCCGCGGAGCGCTCCATGACGGTGGGTTCTTTGGTCCGATGAAAGTCCTTATTGCCGACGATCATGAGCTGCTGCGACAGGCGATGCGGCTGGCGCTTTCGGATGCGCAGCTTGGGCTGAGCTTTGCCGAGGCGAACGGATTCGATGCGGCGGTCGAAGCTCTCGCGGCAGACGGCGCTGATCTGCTGCTCATTGATCTCTCGATGCCGGGCATGGCGGGCGCGGCAAGCTTGCGCGCCCTGCGGGAGACTCATCCGGCCACCAAGATCGCCGTCCTGACCGGCGCGGATGACCGCTCGACGATCCTCGAGTGCCTGGCGGCCGGGATCCACGGCTATATCGTGAAATCGTCTCCCACCGAGGAGATCGTCAACGCGGTGAAGACGATTCTGGCGGGCTCCGTCTACGTCACGGCGGCCGTTGCGCATATCGCCGCGACCAAGGGGGCGAACACCGCCACGCAAAGCCAGAGCGCGCCCGTTCCGACCTCCGATGTACGCGAAGAGGATTTCACCCCGCGACAGCGCGACGTGCTTCGGCTCTTGGGGCTAGGTCGACCGACAAAGGAGATCGCGCGTGAGCTCGATCTCGGCGAGGGCACGGTGAAGGTGCACCTCGCTGCGATCTATCGCGTTCTCAATGCGCGCAATCGCACCGAAGCCGTCCTTATGGCAAGCAAGCTCAAGCTATGACTAGGCCGGTGACCTGGCAGGAAGAAGTTCGCCGACAACTCTTTTCAATGTGTCCGAGTCGACCGGCTTGGTCAGCCAGCGATAGCTGGCAGCGCGCAATTCGGCCAGCGCATCCGGATCCGTCGCACCGGTAACGATCACGGCGGGTATCGCGCCGAACCGAGCGACCAGCGCGCGCAGGAGCTGCGGGCCACTCATGCCTTTGCCCAAGTCGCGATCGATGATGGCAACCTCGGGGAGCCGTTGCGGCTGTGCGGAAACGAGATTCAGAGCCTCATCCGGCGTGGCGGCGGTAATCGCCTCTGCTCCCCAATCGGCAATCTCGCGGGCAACGGCATCGCGGACGAGCGGATCATCCTCGACCAGTAAAACACGTCGGCCGACCAGCGATGTCGCGGCCACGCCGGCATCGCGCTGCGATCTCGCGGCGAGGGCGCCGATGGGTATGTCGACAGCGAACGTGCTGCCCCGACCCACTTCCGAGGTGACCTGGATATGCAAGTCGAGGAGCCGGGCCAATCGTTTGACGATCGCGAGCCCGAGGCCCAGTCCCCGCTCCTTGGCATCGGACTTGTCGAAGCGCTGAAACTCGTTGAAGGCAAGCTCGATCTTGTCGGTGGGAATGCCGGTCCCGGTGTCAATGACCTGCACCCGCAAGAAAGGGCCGCGCTCGCGGCATTCGACGGCGACGCGACCCGCTTTTGTATATCTCACCGCGTTCGAAATCAGGTTGCGGAGAATGCTCTGCAGCAGCGTGGGATCGGTGCGCACGGTGGCCGCGGACCCGCGAATGATGAAATCGATGCCTTTGGCGGCTGCCGGCCCCGAGAACTCGTTCCGCAATTGCGCCAGCACATCCTCGACGGGGAAATCCTCATTGGCCGGCGTGACGGCTCCGGCGTTCAGCTTCGACATGTCAAGCAGCGCGTCGAACATCATCTGCATCGACTTCACCGCCGAACCCATGTTGTCGACAAGAGTCGGCGCCTCCGGACCGGAAACGCGCCGGCGCAGGGCGCTGATGAAGAGGTTCAAGGCGTGGAGCGGCTGGCGCAGATCATGGCTCGCGGTGGCCAGGAACTGTGACTTGGCTTTTTCCGCGCCGACGGCCGCATCGCGGGCTTCCCGGAGCGCAATTTCGGACGCCTGGAGCTCCTTGTTGCTGTCCTCCGCGACGCGGAGCGAACGCACAAGGCGCCCGTAGAGATCGCCGGTCTCGAGCAGCAATGCGCCGAGAACAAAGCTCGCCGCCAGAAGACCGTAGAGCCGACCGGCGTACCAGCCCAAATCGTAACGCTCGCTGCTCAACATGGCGCTGAGCAGGATGTCGAGGAGCCAGGCAAACATGACGACAATGAGCCACAGGTCGAGCACCGAGCGCCCGCGCGTTCGGGTCCACAGCATCACCAGGGCCACCAGGCTGAGGAACCAGGTGACGGGCGCGACGCCACTGGTCGTCAGCAGCGTATAGTCGCCCTTTCGGATGATGATGGGCAGAAGATCGACGCCCACCGTCGCCAGCAGCGTGCAGATTGCGGCGATCGCCGCTGTGCCCAAAACTCCAAGCGCGATCGCCCAGGGCGTCGCGCGCGGCGTGAAGCTTACGTCCCAGCGTGAGCCGACGAGCGCGGCGTAAGCGGCGATGTAGATCGGAAAAATCCCGTGCCACAGGATGTAGAGCCACGCCGTCGTTTGCTGATGGCCACCCAAGAGCCCGGTTTCAGAGAACGCCGCGGGAAAGCTCAACGCATGCGGCACGATGATGAACGCATCGATGAGATAGCCGCAGCCGACAAACAGGAGCGACAGGTTTCTTAATTGGCGGAACTGCCCGAGCAGCAGGACCGCGGTGATCAGATCAGTGAGGATAAGCCCCGCCTCATAGGCGGGAATGAAAGCCGGCACCTTGGAAAGGTGGAAGCCCGCAAAGGGCGCTCCCAGCGCAAAACAGATGAGCGACAGGAGCGCGACGCCGATTGCTACCCGGCGATCGCTGGGGCGTACCGGGGCGGTAGAAAGGAAGCCGATGCGATCGGCCGTGGCAACGCTTTCCCGAAACATTGTGGAGATCCCCGTGACGCCCCCGTCTCAAACGAAGCATGCACGAGAGAGATAAAGGGACCGTTATCCGAATGGTGGTCTACCACGACGGCGATGGGGCCTCATCGCCCAGCTTTTCCGCAGCGATACGGTGTGAATTGCGGCTGTTTACATCAAATTAGGCTCGCCGCTTGATCGCCGAGGCAAGCCAGCCCTGCAGGCGCTCGGGGTCGACAGGCTTTGCCAGCATCTCGAAGCCGTGAAGCGCGGCGGCGACTCCCGAGCTTCTGCCGAAGCTGGCGGATAGGATCATGGTGGGAATGGCGCTGCCCGCCTCCTTGGCCAGTTCCAGGGCGGCATCGGGGCCGGTCTCGTCATCGGCGAGATGGAAATCGGTGATGATCGCGGCTATCTCGCCCGGCGAGCCTTCCAGCGCGGCTTTGACCGCTTCGAGCGAGGCCTCCGCAACGACCCTATAGCCCCAATCCTTGAGCAGCAGGGCCTGGCCAAAGCGTACCAGCGGGTCATCCTCGATCAGTACGACAAGTGATCCCACTGTGCGTTGCTCCTCAAAAAGGGGCTGTTCTCGGGGTAACGGGGCTGGCCGCTTCCGCGCCAGGACACCCGACATTTTGCATGGAAACCTGCCGATCACCAGTCGGCGCCGCGACCTAGTTCTTTCGAGATAGGGACGCCCCAGGTCGTGCAAATCGCCGATGCTAGTTCACGTTGACTACGGCATCGCGCCGACTAACCACGAAGCTGCCGCTCGATTACAGTCATCGGCGTGGCGGATGATCGAACAGCGTCCGTCGGCAAGCAGGAAGGATGCAGACCATGACCACGAATAGCCGACTGAAAGCTGCCGGAACCGCGGTCACTCTGGCGCTGGCCCTTTTGTCCAATACGGCGCTCGGCGCGACGGCGATCGGCCATGTCTCGGTCACCATCCTCCCCGCCGCCGCCGCGGTCATGGAGACGACGCCGATCGAGCTGGATGCCACCGGCCGCCACATGGTGACGCGCCCCGGCGTCGTCACCCTGACCGGCGCGCCGAACGAGGCCATCACGATCTCCGTCAGCGCCAACGATCCCGTCACCGGCGCGGGCCCGGCCCTTCAGCTCGGCCGCTTCACCCACAACGCGGGACGCACGCCGATGCTGAGCAGCGACGGCAGCCTCACCCTGGCGGTCGCGACGACCGTGAAGACCGGTGCTTCCCAGCCGCACGGCGCCTATGCCGGCAACTACAGCGTGATCGTGAATTACTGAGCTCTGGCGCGCTTCAAGTTAAGGAGAAAGTCATGCCATACTTCGTCAAGCGCACCTCCCAGACCGGCGTGCCCTTACCACACCCCGTGACGTACGAGCGGCCCTCGGCGGCGATGAAATATGCCTGCGCCGCGATCGGCTCTGGCGTCGCCGATATTTGGATCGAGGACGAAAAAGGGCACCGCATCGCTGATCGAGCGAAGATCGAAGTCTTCCATCGCAAACACGGATCAGGCCCTGCAAGTTGCGAGCTCATGGGTTGAGACAGCGACGCCGGGGCACCCCCTGGCCGGGGATTCGGCGTCCGCACAATCCAATCAATCGTGACACAGCACGAGCTCGATCGTGCCCCAAAGCGCACAGGCGCAGCCCCTATCATCGTTGGCGCTAAGATTTCTTAAACCGGCGAAGGTCAGCATCCCACCGTTGGCGGGCATGTAGGGCACACCCGTGCCACACTCAGGCCGACAGAGGCGCGCTGGAAGTGCGCGAGTAGGCATAGGTGAGCAAGATCCTCGTTATCGACGATGACGTAGTCGTGCGGACGGCCATGGTCCAGTTTCTCGAGGACCTGGGTTATGACGTGGTGAGCGCCGAGGACGGCCAGCGCGGGATGCGCCTGTTCCGCAGCGAGAAGCCCGACCTGGTGATCACCGACATCATCATGCCGGAAAAGGAAGGCATTCAGACCATCGCTGAGATTCGCCGCGAGCGGCCGGATGCGAAGGTGATCGCTGTTTCCGGCGGCGGGCGCATCGGCAACACCGATTTCCTCAAGATCGCCCGGCAGCTGGGCGCCACCGACGTCATTGCCAAGCCGGTCGATCCCGACGACTTCGCGGCCCGCATCGAGCGCTGTCTTTCGACATGAGCTTCAGTGCGGGGTCGGGCAGTCGTGCCTTGCGTGCTCGAGACGCAGGCAGGGAGAGGGACTCCCACCCGGCGATCCGTAAGCCGGGCGAAACACCTCGTAAAACCGTGGTGTGCTACGACGCAACCATGAACGATATCTACCGGCGCCCCTTCGATCTCGACCCCTATGGCATTTTTTCGGCCCGCCGAAGGGAAATCGCGAAAGCCCGGGCGCCGGCAACACATTCTTAGGGCGGCGGCTGTAATCGTGTTGAGCCTTGTCGCAATCCTCCGGGCTTTGGCGCGATTACACGGAACAAACCGACAAAAATCGCAATAAAGACCGCAGAGCAAAGACCGAGGAATTGCGTCGAGCCACGCCCGCCGGCCGAAACTGGGAGAGTGTTTGCCATGACTGACGACCATCTGTTGGACGATCAAATGCCGTTCCCGACGCCCGATATCGTCGGGAATCCCGAGCCTCGATGCCCCTGCCTGCTGCTGCTGGACACCTCCGGCTCGATGCGGGGGCAGCCCATCGCGGAGCTGAACGCCGGCCTCGTCGCGTTCAGGGACGAGCTGACGGCCGATGCGATGGCGGCCCAGCGCGTGGAGGTCGGCATTATTACTTTCGGGCCGGTGCAGGTGCAGAGCGAGTTCCAGACGCCCGATCTGTGGATGCCGCCGACGCTCCGCGCCGGCGGCGAGACGCCGATGGGCGCGGCCATCGAGGAGGGCTTGAAGATGCTCGAGGCGCGCAAGCAGGTCTACAAGCAGACCGGCCTCAGCTACTACCGCCCGTGGATCTTCCTCATCACCGACGGCGGGCCGACCGACGAATGGAAGAACGCCGCGACGCTGGTGCGCGCCGGCGACAACAACGAGAAGAAGGCGTTCTCGTTCTTCGCCGTCGGCGTCGAGAACGCGAAGATGGACATTCTTCGCCAAATCAGCGTGCGCGAGCCGCTCAAGCTCAAGGGGGTGCGGTTCCGCGATCTCTTCTCATGGCTGTCCAGCTCCCTCGGGATGGTGTCGCGCTCCAAGCCGAGCGACGCCGTGCAGCTCAACAACCCCGTGACGCCGAACGGCTGGGCGACCGTGTGATGGCCGGGGCGTGGCGCTATGCCTACGCCTCCGTCGCCGGGACATCGCACGACAAGAACGGCTCGCCCTGCCAGGATGCCGGGTCCTGCCGCGTCGTCGAGACCAGCGGAGGCGGACCGGTTCTTCTGGCGATGGCGAGCGACGGCGCGGGCAGCGCCCGCCGCTCCGAGGAAGGCGCGCGTCTGGCGGTCGCGCTGTTCCTCCACGACTTCGGCGCGGCCTGCCGCCAGCGCGGCATCGCCGCGATCGATCGCGCCTTCGTTCTCGCATGGCTGACGAAGCTGCGCCGCAGGATCGCGGCGCGCGCCGCCCGGGCCGGCAGCCACTCGGGCGATTTCGCGTGCACGGCGCTGGGCGCGGTGATCGCGGCTGACCGTGCCGTCTTCTTCCAGATCGGCGACGGCGCGATCGTCGTGTCCGGGCGGCACGGTCCCTCCGGGCGGCATGGTCCCGGCGAGTACGACTGGGTGTTCTGGCCGCAGCATGGCGAGTTCGCCAACACCACCAATTTCGTGACGCAGCGCGATGCGGCCCGCGCGCTCGAGATCGAGATCCATGACGGTCCGATCGAGGAATTGGCGATATTCACCGACGGGATCGAGCGGCTGGTGCTCGACCTCGCGGGCAAGACCGCTCACGCGCCCTTCTTTCGCCCGCTGTTCCGCTGGCTTGCCGCGACGAAGCCGCCGGCGGCGAGCGAGACGTCGCCTTCCTTGGCGCACTATCTCGGCTCCAAGCAGGTCTGCGACCGCACGGACGACGACAAGACATTGATCATGGCCACGCGCCGTCCGGCGGCGCAGGAAAGGCCGTCGGCGACCCATGCTGCAGCAGCCAAATCCGCTTCCGCTGGTTGACGCGAGCGGGCGTCCGCTGCGCCTCGGCGCCGAGCTCGGCAGGGGCGGCGAAGGCAGCGTCTATGCGCTCGCCGACCGGAGCGAAATCGTGGCAAAGCTCTACCACCACCGTCCCGGCGCGGAGAAATCGGCAAAGATCGTCGCCATGGCGAAACTCGGCACCGACCGGCTGCTGAAGCTGGCGGCCTGGCCGACGAGCCCGATCCACGCGGCATCGCGCGGCGGTCCCGTCCTGGGATTCCTGATGCCGAGGATCTCCGGCCACAAGCCGGCGTTCAACCTCTACAGCCCGAAGCTGCGTCTCCAGGAATTTCCCTCGGCGGGGTGGGCCTTTCTCATTCACGCCGCCGTCAACGCCGCGCGCGCCTTCGCGGTGATCCATGAGAACGGACATGTCATCGGCGACGTCAACCACGGCAACCTCGTCGTGGCCGCGGACGCGACCGTGAAGCTCATCGATTGCGACAGCTTCCAGGTGAGCGCCAAGGGCCAGCAATGGTTCTGCGATGTCGGCGTGTCCACGCATCAGCCGCCGGAATTCCAGGGCCTCACCAGCTACAAGCGCATCCTCCGAACGCCGAACCACGACAATTTCGGCCTCGCCGTGATCGTGTTCCAGCTCCTGTTCATGGCCAGGCACCCGTTTTCCGGGCGCTATCTGGGCGCGGGCGACATGCCGATCGAGCGCGCGATCAAGGAATATCGCTTCGCCTACGGCGCCAAGGCTCTCGCGCTGCAGATGAAGCCGCCGCCGGGCAGCCTCAGCCTGAACGGCGTCACCCGCAACCTGGCGCTGCTGTTCGAGCGGGCGTTCTCGCCCGAGGGATCGCGCGAGGGCGCGCGCCCGAAGCCCGAGGAGTGGATCGCGGCGCTGGGCGAGCTGGCGCGGGGCTTGCGGAAATGCGCGGCGAACCCGGCGCATGAATACCTCGCCGCGGCAGGCAAATGCCCGTGGTGCGAGATCGAGGCGACCGGCGGCTTCATGCTCTTCCCCGTGGTGTTCCTGCCCGGAGCCGGGCCGCAACCCAGCGGCATCGATATCGCCGCGCTGTGGCAGGAAATGCGCGCCATTCCCGATCCCGGTGCCGCGCCGCCCTTGCCGCCGCCGGCGGCGCTGAAGTCGATCAAGGCGAAGGCCTCGCCGCAGGCGACACCGGCACGGCGCCCGCGCAAGCGGATGGCGATCGCGCTCGTTCTGACGACCGTCGTCATCATTCCGGTGGCGAAGTTGGTCGGCCCGATGTCGACGATCGCCGACGCGACTTTCTGGCCCTTGGCGGTGGCGATTCTCATCGTCCTGTCCTGGGCCGCGATGCCGCCCGTGGTGAAGAAGCGTGGGAAAGCCGAGCTTGAGCAGGCCGCGCTCAAAGCCCGCGAGCGCTGCACCACGATCGAGCGCCAATGGAAGATCGAGGCGGGAAACGAGGAGTTTGTGCAGCGGCGACTGGCGCTGGAGAAGCTCAAGGCGGATTATGACCGGCTCCCGCACGAGCGTCTGCGCCGCCTCCAGGATCTGGAGACGAACCGCGAAGGCGCGCAATTGACGGCGTTCCTCGACCGCTGCCCGTTGGACGGGGCCAACATCAAAGGCGTGGGCGATGCGAAGATCACCGTGCTGCAATCCTATGGCCTCGCGACGGCTGCGGACATCGTCGATCAGCGAGTCCTCTCGGTTCCGGGCATTGGCCCCGTCATGCTGAAGCGCCTCAAGGTGTGGCGCCGGCAGAAGGAGGCGCGCTTCGTGTTCGATCCCAAGCGAGGCGTCTCCGCCATCGACAAGGCAACCGTCGAGCAGAGAATCCTAACCGAAAGGGCCAGGCTCGAACGGGCGCTGTCGGAGGGCGTCGCGCAACTCGCCGCCTTCAGCAAAGAGATCCTCGCGCGCAGACAGGCACTCGTGCGCGAAGCGCGCAGCGCCGCCGAGGCGTTGCTCACGGCGCAAGCGGATTTGCGAGCGACGGTCTAGCCGGCGCCGGCGTGGTGCGGAGAGACACCGGCTTCATCGACCGATGGCTTGCCGGCCGCGGTCCGAAGCGGAGAATCGTGCGTGTCAGACCGGCGGCGCGACGTAGACCATCCAGGCCACGCCGAAGCGGTCGGCGACCATGCCGAAGCGCGGGGAGAAGAAGGTCTTGGCCAGCGGCATCTGCACCTGACCGCCCTCGGCCAGCGCGCCGAACAGCCGCTCGGCCTCGGCCTCGTTCGCCACCGTGAGCGACAGCGCGAAGCCCTGGAAGCTCGGCCGCCCCAGGCATCGGCCGTCGGACGCCAATATCGTCGTATCGCCGATGCGCAGGGCCATGTGCATGATCTTGTTTTCCGCGCCCGGCGGGATCATGCCCGGCGCGTGCGGCTCGGGACTGTCCTTGAAGCGCATCTGCATCGTCACTTCGGCGCCGAGCGCCTTGCGGTAGAACGCGACCGCCTCCTCGCAGCGGCCGTCGAAGAACAGGTAGGGCTGGACTTGCATCACAAATCTCCTTGGCTCAGGGGTTCCGGTCTCGGCTCAGGCGGCCGCGTCTTCGACTACTTTTTCTTCGGCAGCTTCTTCTCCAGCTTGCGCGCCTGTTCGATGGCATCGCTGGGAGCGAAATCCTCCAGCTCGAACAGCTGGCGCAGCTCGATCTCGCCCTCCTTGCCCTCGCCATGGGGAGCGGGGGCGCGCTTGGCCCATTCGATCGCCTCTTCGCGCGACTTCACCTGGATGAGCCAGTAGCCGGCGATCAGGTCCTTCGCCTCGGCGAAAGGCCCGTTGACCACGGTTCGCTTGCCGCCGGAGAATTTGATGCGCGCGCCCTTCGCGCTCGGCTGGAGTCCCGAGAGGTCGAGCAGCGCGCCGGCTTTCGCCAGCTCCTCATTGTACTTCGTCATGGCGGCAATGAGCTTCTCCTCGGGCATGACGCCCGCTTCGCTGTCCTTGTTCGCCTTGACGATCATCATGAACCGCATCGCCATATCTCCTCGCTGGTTGCTTGGCCTTCAGTCGTCGATCGCCTGGTAGACCGAGGTCCAGAAATCGCGGCACACATCCGGCCCGCGGGGAGACTCCCACAGACGCTGGGTCATGAGGATCGCCACCATGTCCTCCTTCGGGTCCATATAGGCCGACGTGCCGTAGCCGCCGTCCCAGCCGAACCGTCCCGGGACCGCCGCCAGATCGTCGCGCCGGATGATGACGGACAAGCCGAAGCCCCAGCCGCGGCTGTCCCAGAAGTCGGGGAAGAACGGCGACGCCGCCTTCTGCTCGGCGGTGATATGGTCGGTCGTCATCAGCTCGACCGCAAGGCGCGAGAGGATGCGCTCGCTGCCGTGCTTGCCGCGGTTCAGCATCATGCGGCCGAAGGCGAGATAATCGTCGACCGTCGAGACCAGCCCGCCGGCGCCGGATTCGAAGAGGGGCGGGCGGGCGAAGCGGCCGCCGCGGGCTTCGTCGAAGACAGCAAGCCCGTGCGCCGGATCCGTCCGATAGCAGGTCGCCAGCCGGTCGAGCTTCGCCTCGGGCACGCTGAAGCCTGTGTCCTTCATGCCGAGCGGCGCGAAGATGCGTTCGCGCAAGAATGCCGCCAGCGTCTGGCCGCTGACGCGCGCGATCAGCACGCCCAGGATGTCGGAGCCGCTGTTGTAGAGCCACTTCTCGCCGGGCTGATGCAGCAGCGGCAGACCGCCGTAGCGCTTCATCAGCGCGTCGGCGGGAAACGCCGGCAGGTTCGGCCCCGGGGCGATTCCGGCCTCGGCCATCGCCTGCTGGATCGGGTAGCGCTCGGGATAAACCATGACGGCGCCGTGACCCAGCCGAAAGGTCAAGAGGTCGCGCAGCGTGATCGCGCGCTTGGCCGGCACGGTGTCGTCGAGCGGGCCGTCGATGGCGCGCAGCACCTTGCGGTCGGCCAGTTCCGGCAGCCAGCGGTCGACCGGATCGTCGAGCCGCAGCTTCGCTTCCTCGACGAGGATCATGGCGGCGGCGGCGGTCACCGGCTTGGTCAGCGAGGCGATGCGGAAGATCGTGTCGCGCCGCATCGGCTCGCGGCCGCCCGCTGCCTTCATGCCGATGGCATCGACATGCAATTCGTCGCGCCGGCCGACCAGGGCGACGAGGCCGGGCACGCCGCCGCGCTCGACATGGCCGGCCATGATTTCGTGCATGCGGCCGAGCCGCGCCTTCGACAATCCTCCGCTGCTCATCGCCTGCTCCCGTGGTCCGCTCATCCGATACCGCCGCTCAACTTTTCTTCGCCACCTTCCACAGGCCCATCATGCGTCCCTCGGGATCCGTGAAGAGGGAGAACGAGCCCATGCCGGGCACCTGCTGCTCCTCGATATGGATCTGGCCGCCCGCCGCGACGATCTTCTTGCGATAGGCCGCGAGGTCGTCGACGTCGATGTAGAAGAGCATGTTGCCGGGCCACGGCCCTTCCCGCTCCGGCTTCAGGATGCCGCCATTGATGCCGCCCGCGCCGCCGGTTTCGACGACGCGATAGTTCAGTTCGGGAACGTGCCGGATCGTCCAGTCGAAAATCTTCGCGTAGAAGTCCGATACCTTGGCCGGATCCTTCGACATCAGTTCCCAGTGAACGACGGCTCTGCCCATGACGATCTCCTCAGCAAAGTTTGACGCGTACTCGATCTCACGCCGCCGGCGTCACAAATCGGGCGAAACGCTCGATGCAGCTGGTCCAGCCGCCGCGATGGGAGTCGCGCGCGCCGATCGACTCGAATCCGGTCTGCCGCAAGGTCATCAACGTCGTCGCGCCCTGATCGGCGAAGGTCACCGTCACCAGCGTCTCGTGGCCGGGATTGCCGCGCGGGTCATCCGACACATAGGTGAAGACGAGCCGCTCCGGCGCGACGATTTCGCGGTAGACGCCTTGGCGCCAATAGTCCCGGCCCTCGGGCGAGCGCATGCATTTGCGCCACATCCCGCCCGGGCGGACATCCATCTCGAGCGACACCACCGTGAAATCCTCCGGCCCCCACCACTGCGCCGCCTGCTCTGGCTCGATCCACGCGCGGAACACGAGGTCGCGCGGCGCATCGAAGACGCGCGTGACGACCAGCTCCCGCTCGGCAGGATCGGCGGCGACGTCAGGTCTTGCGCGGCTTGCGCCCATGCTTCTTCTCCTTGTGTTCCCTGGCCTTCAACGCGCGCAGGTAGGCGTCCAGGCGATCGAAGCTCTGTTCCCAGAAGCGGCGATAATGCTCGACCCAGCGCGCGACGTCCTTGAGCGGAGCGGCCTCGAGCCGGCACGGCCGCCATTGCGCTTCGCGCCCGCGGGCGATGAGGCCGGCGCGCTCCAGCACCTTGAGATGCTTGGAGATGGCGGGCATGCTCATCGCGAAGGGCTCGGCCAGCTCGGTGACCGAGGCCTCGCCCGTGGCGAGACGCGCCAGGATCGCCCGCCGGGTGGGATCGGCGAGGGCGGAAAACGTGCTGCTGAGGCGGTCCGGCGACATGTCGCTTTGTACCATCGGGTTAAATAACCCATCAGTTAAGTACAGCACGGCGCCGATGCTGTCAAGCGCTTCGAGCGACCGCCTAGCCGCCGCTGATCGCCGTCATGATCATCACCTCCGCGCCGGGCGCCAGGCGCGTTTCCAGGCTCGCGCGCTTGCCGGCGACGAAGACGTTGATGTGGCGCCGGATGCGCGGCGTCGACTCGCAGACGCGGTCGCGCATTCCCGGCCAGCGCGCGTCGAGCGCGTCGATCGCCGCGCCGACCGTCGCCGCCGACAGCTCCACCCGCCGCACGCAGCCCGGGAACAGCCGCACCAGCGCGAGCGGAAGCGTGACCACGACCGGCGCCGAGGGGGAGGACCTGTCGTTTGGCATATCGATGCTCAAGCCTCGACCACCAGCGTCTCCACCGAGAGGATCGCGGGCAGGTGCTGCGCGACGCAACTCCAGCTGTCGCCCTCGTCGGCGCTGGCGAACAGCGCGCCCGTGCTGGTGCCGAAATAGACGCCGGCCGGCGCGAGGCGATCGGTGGCCATGGCCTGGCGCAACACACCGAAGAACGCGTTCTCCTGCGGCAGGCCCCGGCGCAGCGCCGCCCAGCTCTCGCCGCCGTCGCGGGTGCGCCAGACGGCGGCCTTGGCGTCGGGCACGTATCGGCCCGCCGTGTCGCCGTTGAGCGGCAGCAGATAGAGCGTCGCCGGGTCGCGCGGATGGACCGCCGCGGGAAAGCCGAAGGTCGACGGCAGGCCCGCCTCGATGCTGTCCCAGCGCCGGCCGCCATCCTCGCTGCGATACATGCCGCAGTGGTTCTGCTGATAAAGGCGATCGGGCTTCCCGGGCGCCATGACGAGGCTATGCACGCATTGGCCGTATTCCGGGTAGTTCTCTCCGGCCGGCAGGAAGTCGGCCCTGGTGCCGCGGTTGCGCGGTTCCCACGTCTCGCCGCCATCGGCGGTGTGGAACACGCCGGCCGCGGAGATGGCGACCCAGAGCTGCCGCGCGTCGCTCGGATGGGCGACGAGCGAATGCAGGATGAGCCCGCCGCCGCCCGGCGTCCATTTCGGCCGCGACGGGTGGTTGCGCAATCCGGCGATATGCCGCCACGAGCGGCCGCCATCGTCGCTGCGGAAGAGGCCGGCCGGCTCGACGCCGGCGTAGAGGCTCCGCCCGGCCGGCGCCACGCTCCACACCGCCTTGATCGGCTCTTCTCCCGCCGCGTATGCCAGCCCCTCGCTCGAATGCGTCCAGGTTGCGCCCAGGTCGCTCGACTTCCAGACCGCCGCGCCGAACCAGGCGTTGCCGCCACCGCCATAGATCGTACCGCTGGCGGGATCGCCGACGACATGGTTCATCGGCCATGTCTCGCAGAACGGACCGCGCAGCCGCCACGAATGACGCTCGGCGCCGCCGTCAACGATAAAGGCGCCCTTCTTGGTGCCGACGAGGATGAGCACTTGCTTCGCCATCTGGTCCTCCGCATTCGCCGGCGGCCGCGAGGATTTTGCTTCGGCGTCGCGCCAAGAGCGTGTCCATATGTAACCGATCGGTTAAGTACCATTCGGCCCGGACGATGTCAAGCGCCTTTCGGCATGCTTTCGCGCGGGGCGGCGCCGCGCCGGCGAGCGGCTTGATTGCGACGGCCATCCTGTGCGACCGTCGCCGACGCTCGTCACGAGGATCGCCCATGTGTCGCAACATCAGGACACTGCATAATTTCAAGCCGCCCGCCACCGACGAGGAGATCCGTGCCTCTTCGCTGCAATTCGTCCGCAAGCTGAGCGGCTTCACTCGGCCGTCCAAGACCAACGAGCCCGCTTTCAACCGCGCGGTGGACGAGGTGGCGAGAGCGGCGCATGAGCTGCTCAATTCTCTCGTCACCAACGGTCCGCCGCGCGATCGCGACGTCGAGGCGGCAAAGGCGCGGGCCAGGGCTGTCGAGCGTTTCCGCTCCGCCGATACGACACGCGCCCCTTAGGAAACGCCCAGCTTTCGCAGCACGCGTGCGGCAATCGTCTGCTTCGTCGTCGCCAGCTCCGCCCACGGGTCGGCGGCGCGCGCGCGCAGATAATCCGGCAGCGTCAGGACGGTGAAGCGGTCGGAGCGCAGGCCGCCTTCGACCTCGTCCCAGGTCACCGGCACGGAGACGGTGGCGTCAGCCCTGGCGCGCGTCGAATAGGCGGCGACGGCGGTGGCGCCGCGGCCGTTGCGCAGGTAGTCGATGAAGATGCGGCCGCGGCGCGCCTTCTTCACCATCGACGAGGTGTAGAGAGTGGGCGCGGCGTCGACGAGCATCGACACGGCGAGGCGGGTGAACTCCTTGGCCGCGTCCCATTCGAGCGTCGGCTTGATCGGCACCACGACATGCAGCCCCTTGCCGCCGGTGGTCTTGACGAAGCTGCGCAATCCCAGGGTTTGCAGCAACTCGCGCACCGCGACGGCGCCGGCGACCACCTGGTCCCAGCCGAGTCCCTCATCGGGATCGAGATCGAAGGTGAGGCGGTCGGGCTTCTCGAGATTGTCGATCGTCGAGCCCCAGGGATGGATTTCGAGCACGCTCATCTGCACCAGCGCCACCAGGCCGGGAGCATCCTCGATCATAAGATAGTCCTCGATGCCCTCCTTCATCGGCACCGGAACGCGCTTGATGGCGGCGGGAGTGCCGGGCATCAGGTGCTTCTGGAAGAAGCGTTGGCCGACGACCCCTTCCGGGCAGCGCAACAGGCTGAGCGGCCGCCGCGCGACATGCGGCACCATGAACTCGGCGATCTCGGCGTAGAATTCGGCGAGCGCCAGCTTGGTGATGCCAGGCTCGGGATAGACCTCGCGCGCCGCATGGGTGACGCGGATGCCCTGCACCACCGCGGCGCCGTCGCGGCCGATCTTCGCTTTCGGCTGCGCCGGCGCCGTCGTCGCTGAGGGCGATTCCGCCAGCGCATCGAGCACAACCTCATCCGGCGACTTGTCCTCGCGCAGGCCGACGAAGCTCGACTGGCGCAAGATGCCGTCCACTGTCCAGCCGGAGAAAATCACTTCGGCGACCAGCTCGGGCTTCACCCAATGCGTGCCGCGCGCCGAGAGCCCGGCCGGCAGCTTCACCGTCGCCTTGCGCTGCTCGAGCGCCGTCAGCTGGCGGCGCAGCGCGTCAAGCAGCTTGTCGGCATAGCCGGTGCCGACGCGGCCGGCATAGACGAGTTCGCCCTTGGCGGTGTGATAGCCCATCAGCAGCGCGCCGAACCCGGCGCGCGCGCCGGCGGGATCGGTGAAGCCGACGATGACGAGATCCTCGCGCTTGCCGCATTTCACCTTGACCCAGGCGGAGCTGCGCCCTGCCTGATGCCGCGCGTCCCGACGCTTCGACACGATGCCTTCCAGCTTGACGTCGCCGGCGCCGGCAAAGAACTCGGGCCCCTTGCCGATCTGGTGGTCGCTGTAGCGGATGGTCGGCGCCGGATCGGCCGCGAGGAAGGCGCGCAGCGCCGCCTTGCGCGCCTCGAGGGCGACGCCGGTCAAGTCCCAGCCGGCGAGGAACAGGAGATCGAAGGCCATGTAGACGAGATCCGCCGTCTTCCGCTCGGCGAGCGCGTTCTGCAACGCCGAGAAATCGCTGACGCCATCTTCCTTGTAAAAGACGATCTCGCCGTCGAGCACCGCCTCGTCCACGTCGAGGCGCGACAGCGCCGCGGCGACCTCGGGGAATTTCGCGGTCCAGTCGAGATCCTTGCGGCTGCGCAGCTCGACCTTGCCGTTGCGCAGATAGGCCAGCATGCGGTAGCCGTCGAACTTGATCTCGTGCAGCCACTCGTCGCCGCGCGGCGCGTCCTCCGCCGCGCTTGCGAGCTGCGGCGCGAGTCGCGGCGCCGATTTGGCGCGCTTGGCGCCGGGCAAATGCGAGGGATCGAACGCAGGCGGCGACGTCTCACGCTGCTTCGCGCCGGCGTTCCTGGGCTTCGGCTTCGCCCGCTCCTTGGTGACCTCGCCCTGCTTCGAGCTCCACACGCGATCGGCCTCCTGGGCGATCGCCGCCATGTCGCGGCCGGTGCTGGCGCTCAACGTCTCCTGCACGACGACGGCGTCGTCGCTGCCGGGCACGGCGTCCTTGTCGCGCTCCTTGATCAGCAGCCAGTTGTCGCCCTTGTCGCCCTCGCGCCGGCCTTTCATGCGGACCAGCGCCCAGGCGCCATGCAGCTTGGCGCCGTGCAGCGTGAATTTGAGATGGCCTTTGGCGTAGGACTGGGCGGCATCGCCGATCGGCTCCCACCAGCCGCGGTCCCACAGCATGACGGTGCCGCCGCCATATTCGCCGGCGGGAATGACGCCCTCGAATTCGCCATACTCGATGGGATGGTCCTCGACATGGACGGCGAGGCGCTTGGCCTGGGGATCGAGGCTCGGCCCCTTCGGCACCGCCCAGCTCTTGAGGACGCCGTCGAGCTCGAGGCGGAAATCGTAATGCAAGCGGCGCGCCGCGTGCATCTGGATGAGGTAGCCGAGCTTCTTCTGCTTGCGGCTGCGGCGCTCCGATCCGGCCGGCTCGGGGGTCCGGCTGAAGTCGCGCTTGCGCTGATATTCGCGCAGACCCATCAAAAGCTAGCTCCCCGGCGTCGCATCGCCATACCTTAATGCATTCTTTAGGCGAGGCTGCGTAAAGGAAGCGCGGACCGGCGGCAAGCCTCGCCACCGCCCGCCCGCCGTAGCGCCCGCAAGGCTGTGGCGCGACGGACGGCATCGGTCTATCCTGCTGCGCGAAAGGACACTCCATGGCGGCCCCGAGATCGAGTTGGAAAGGGTATTTGAGGGTAAGCCTCGTCTCCTGCCCGGTGCGGCTCTACCCGGCGTCGAGCAGCGCCGAGAAGATCTCCTTCAACAACCTGGCGCCGGGCTCCATGGCGCGCATCTCCATGGTGCCGACCGACCCGACCACGGGAAAAGCGGTGCCGCGCGAGGAGCTGTTGAAGGGCTACGAGTTCGAGAAGGGGCGCTACGTCATCGTCGCCGACGAGGATCTCGACAAGATCCAGGTCGAGAGCAACCGCGTCATCGACGTGACGCAGTTCGTCGACGACGACAAGATCGACGCCCTCTACCTCGACAGCCCCTATTGGCTGGCGCCCGACGGCAAGATGGCGAACGAGACCTTCCGCGTCATCGTCGAAGCCATGAAGCGCGAGGGCAAGGCCGGCATCGGCCGGCTGGTGCTGTCGTCGCGCGAGCGCGCGGTGCTGCTCAGCCCGCGCGGCAAGGGCATCATGATCCGCACGCTGCGCGCCGCCGAGGAAGTGCGCACCGAGGAGCCCTATTTCGCGGACATCGAGGAGGGCCCGCTGGACGAATCGGCCATCGCCCTGGCGCAGCAGATCGTCAACCAGAAGAGCGGCGAATTCGATCCGCGCCTGTTCGCCGACCGCTACCAGGCGGCCCTCGCCGACCTCATCAAGGCGAAGCTCAAGGGCGAGCAGATCGTCACCACCGAGGTGGCGGAGCCGGCGCCGGTCATCGACCTCATGGCGGCGCTCAAGAAGTCGCTGGAGACGATGAAGCCGCCGGCGTCGAGCAAGCCGACGCGCGGGCGCGAGCCCGCCGCCGCCGAGGAAAAGAAGACGGCGGCGCGCGGCAAGCAGAAGGGTGCGAACCGCCGAGCAGGCTGACATGGGTGGATTGCGCTTCGAGGGCACCAGCTTCTTCGTCGCGGGCCGCTTCGAGCGGCTGCCGAAAAGCCGCGTCGAGCGCGAACTCGCGAGCCGCGGCGCCAAGCTGCACCGCCGTCTCAATCGCCACACCGACTTTGCCGTCGTCACGCACGAGGCGGCCGGCCGCATCGCCTCGCCGGCTTTCGCGGCGCTGCGCGCCATGGAGCCGCAGCGCTGCCTCAGCGAGGAGGCGTTCCTGCGCGCGCTCGGGCTGGCGCCGGCGCTCCAGGGAAAGGACATCGAGGAAACGCGTTTCCTGAGCCTCACCGGCCTCACGCGCGAGGAGGTTCGCCTCCTGTCGCTGTTCGATGTCCTCACCCCCGCCGGCGGACAGTTCGGCTTCAACGATCTCAAGGTCGCGCAGCATGTCGCCAATCTGCGGCGGCGCGGCGTCTCGCTCGAGATGGTGCTGATCGCCGCGACCGAGCTGCGGCGCCGGCGGCGCGGCGGCGGCGCGCACGATCTGACCCGGCTCGACATCGCGCCCTCGGGCGAGCTGATGATGCGCATCGGCGACGTGCTGGCGGAGCTCGACGGACAGATGCGCTTCGCCTGGGTGCAGCCCCCGCCCGATCCGGACGCGCTGTTCGAGGCGGCGGAGGAGGCGGAGAGCTCGGGCGCGCTGCTGCTGGCGGAGCGGCTCTATTATGCCTGTCTCAGCGCGTCGCCGCGCGACCCTGTCATTCGCTTCAACATCGGCAATGTGCTGCGCGACCTCGGCCGCCTCGCCGAAGCGAAGGCGCATTACCTGGCGGCGGTCGACGCCGAGCCCGACTTTGCCGAAGCGCATTTCAACCTCGGCCATCTCGCCATGGGCGCCGGCAACAACAAGGAGGCGATCGCCCATCTCGAGCGCGCGGTGCTCGCCGAGCCGGATTACGCCGACCCGCTCTACAATCTGGCCGCCCTCTACATCCAGGCGGATCGCATCCGCGACGCCGTTCCCGTGCTGGAGCGCTACATCCGCCTCGACGCCGAGTCGAAATGGGCGCGCGAGGCGCGCAAGCTGCTGCTCGCCTGCCGCACCGTCCTGGTGCCGCAACGCCGCGGCAACGAATTTCCCTCGTCGCGCCGCAGCGCGGCTGAGGCCGCCGCGACTCCGCTGCTCACGCCGCTCCGGTAGGCTTATCGAGCCCCTCTCCCGCAAGCGGGAGAGGGAGGGACCCGTTGCGCCGCAACGGGAGGGTGAGGGGGTGCTGGCCTTCTTCACTGCTCCGTCGCACCGCCGATGACTCGCCCTCACCTTCCCATCGCTATGCGATGGGGGCAACCCGGCCGGTCGCTTCGCGACCAGCCCCGGAGGGTTCGATCGCAGCGCGATCGAACGGGTTGCCCCTCTCCCGCAAGCGGGAGAGGGG
>Ga0209701_10000440_pt1 | contig 24093 bp, 20 predicted proteins | sample CZO8metaG_4_FD_188356 | JGI IMG/M metagenome (GOLD analysis project Ga0209701, IMG submission 188356) | Vadose zone soil microbial communities from the Eel River Critical Zone Observatory, Northern California, USA - CZOApr15con2H3.8 metaG... | ecosystem: Environmental > Terrestrial > Soil >... | reverse complement strand
CATCGCCGGCCTGGCCGCCGCCCACCGGCGCGGCGCGCTCGTCCGCGTTTTGCTCGACCCCAACCAGGTTTACAACCGCCACGCGTTTGCAGTGCTCTCATCGGCCGGCGTCGGGGTGCGTTGGTACCCGATCCCGAGGGGCGCGCTCCTGCACGCGAAGATCGGGCTGTTCGACGGAGAGCTGATCCTGGGCTCCGCCAACTGGACGCTGTCCGGGCTCGGCGTCAATCACGAGCTCGACATCGAAACGCAGGACCTGCAGGCCGTGTCGGCGTACGGATCTCGGTTTGACTCCGACTGGACGAAGTCAGCCGGTGGCTAGCTCTGGGGTGGAGGTCCCGACGAGCCCATCGCGGGCGGCCCAGAACCGGCGGACGGCGGGAGCGAACCCGGCCCCGGCGGGCCCCCCTGGGCCGTGTTGCCGAAGCTCACCTGCGGGACGGCACGGTCAGCGTCGTCGGCCTGGAAGAACCCGAACGCCTTGAAGCCGAGCGCGCCCGCGATCAGGGAAGTCGGGAGGGTCTGCAGCTTGATGTTGTAGTCCCTGACGTTGCCGTTGTAGAAGCGCCGCGAGAACTCGATCTTGTCCTCGGTGGCGGTCAGCGTCTCCTGCAGGTTGGTGAAGGCGCTGATCGCCTTCAGGTCGGGATAGTTCTCCGAGACCGCGAACAGGCTGCGCAGGCTCTGGCTCAGGATGTTCTCGGCGGCGCCGATCTTGGCCGGGTCGCCGGTGGCGCCGGCCGCGACGGCGCCTGCCCGCGCGTTGGTCACCGCCTCCAGCGTGCCGCGCTCGTGGCCCATGTAGCCCTGGACCGTGTTCATCAGGTTCGGGATGAGGTCGTGCCGACGCTTGAGCTCGACATCGATCTCAGACCAGGCCTCCTGGGTCCGGTTCCGGGCCGCGATCAGCCCGTTGTACGTGAAGACCAGCCAGAGGAGGACGAGGACGACGATCGCAATGACGATCCAGGTGCCCATCAGGTCACCATCCTACGCGTGGGCACGCCGAGCCCAACGGGTCTTCTTGAGCATCTTCTTGTGCTTGTGCTTGCGCATCTTCTTGCGCCGCTTCTTGATTACCGAGCCCAAACTGTCTCCTAGGCGTGCGTCAGTTCCCGAAGGGGATCCAGGCGGCGAATCATACCGTAAGCAGCCGCCTGGACGTTCCGGCCTACACTCCACCCCGATGTACTTCACGGACGCCCACGACGAGCTCCGCCTCCACATCCGGAAGTTCCTCGCCACCGAGGTCCAACCCCACCTCGAGGAATGGGAGGAGAAGACCTTCCCCGACAGCATCTTCAAGCGCTTCGGCGAGCTCGGCTTCCTCGGCCTGCGCTACCCGCCCGAGTACGGTGGGCAGGGCGGCGACTACTTCTCGGCGGTCGTCCTGTCCGAGGAGATGGCCAGGGCCGGGCTCGGAGGGCTGGGCATGGCGGTCGACGTCCAGACCGAGATGGCGACTCCGCCGGTCTTCAAGTTCGGAACCGAGGAGCAAAAGCGGAGGTGGGTCGTCCCCGCCATTCGCGGGGAGCACATCGCGGCGCTCGCGATCACCGAGCCGGACGCGGGCTCGGATGTGGCGGGCATCACGACGGTGGCCAGGCGCGACGGCGACCACTTCGTCGTCAACGGGCGGAAGATCTTCATCACCAGCGGCGCCCGCTGCCACTGGGCTCTGGTCGTCACCAAGACCGACCGCGAGCGCGGCCACAAGGGCTACAACCTGCTGGTCATCGAGAAGGGCACCCCCGGCTTCCAGGTCACGCGCACCCTGAAGAAGCTGGGCATGCACTCATCGGACACGGCTGAGCTGCTGTTCGAGGACTGCCGCGTGCCGGTCGCCAACCTGATCGGCGAAGAAGGTGACGGCTTCAAGAACCTGATGTGGGAGCTCCAGGGCGAGCGGATGATCGCCGCCGCCGGAGCCATCGCCGGCGCGCAGCGCATCTTCGAGTACACGATGAACTACGCCCAGAACCGGCAGGCGTTCGGGCAGCCGATATCGCAGTTCCAGGTCATCAAGCACCGTCTTGTCGACATGGGCACCAAGATCGCGTCGGTCCAGGCGTTCGTTTACCAGACCGCGGCGCAATGGGACCGCGGCGAGTACCCGGTGCGCGAGATCTCCCAGGCCAAGCTGCTCGCCACGCAGGTTGCCTGTGACGTCGCCGATGACGCGATTCAGATCCTCGGCGGGCACGGGTACATGCATGAGTTTCCCGTCGAGCGGGCGTGGCGCAACGCGCGTCTCGGGCGCATAGGGGCCGGCTCGGACGAGATCATGAAGGAGATCATCGCCAAGACCTACGGTTTATGACGGCGCGCCGTTCGGTGCCGGCGCTCCTGTTTGCCGGCTGCAAGCCCGAGGTCGCCGCCGGGCCTGACGGAAGGATCATCGCGGTCGGCGCAGGGGCGCGCGCCGCCGCAGGCCGCGGCGCCGAGGTGGTGCGCCTGAATGGAACCGCCTGGCCTGGCCTCATCGACGCACACATTCACCTCGAGGGTCTCGCCGACCGCAACCTCACCCTCGACCTGACGGGCACGCGCAGCCTGGAGGTGGTCCTGGAGCGAATTCGCCGCTGGGCCGCTCGTCTCCCGAAGGACGCCTGGGTGGTCGGGTCGGGCTGGTACAACGACCCCTGGCCCGACCCGGCCTTCCCATCGCGAAACCAGCTGGACGAGGCCGCCGGCGGGCGCCCCGCGTACCTGGGCCGCAAGGATGGTCACTCGGCCTGGGTGTCCACCGCGGCGATGAAGCTGGGGGGCATCGACAGGAGCACCGAAGACCCGCCCGGCGGGGTCATCGATCGCGACGACAAGGGCGAGCCGTCGGGAATCCTTCGCGAAACCGCCATGCAGCGTGTCGCCGGCAACGTTCCGCGGGCGACCGATGGGGATCTCGATGCGGCCATGGTTCGCGCGCTGGCCGCGCTCGTCCGTCTCGGCCTGACCTCAGTCCACTCGATGGACGGCGCGCGCGGGTTCGGCTCCTTCCAGCGCCTGCACGCTCGAGGCCGGCTGCCACTGCGAATCACCTACAACGTTCCGCTCGCCGACCTCCAACATGCCGAGCGGATGGGCGTCCGGTCGGGTTGGGGCGACGCGTGGCTTCGCATCTGGGGCGTGAAGGCTTTCCTCGACGGCTCGCTTGGCAGCCGGACCGCCGAGATGCTCGACGGTTCGGGCACCGCGCGGCTCACCCAGGCCGACCTGCTCGACATGGTCGATCGCTGCGCCCGCGCCGAGCTGAACGTGTGCCTGCATGCAATCGGGGACGGCGCCGTCCGGAGGGCGCTCGACGCGCTCATGCCGCATCGCAAAGCGTGGCGCTTCTGGCGGCCGCGGATCGAGCACGCGCAGTGCGTCGACCCCAAGGACCTGAAGAGGTTCGCGCGCGCAGGCGCGATCGCCTCGATGCAGCCCATCCACGCCGTGGCCGACAAAGAGCTGGTGGAGCGGTACTGGCCGGGCGTGATCAGGCACGCATACGCATGGGGCGCGCTCGAACGTGCGGGCGCGACGTTGGCGTTCGGTTCCGACGCGCCCGTCGAGACCGCGGATCCGCTGTTCGGCATCGACGCAGCGACATCCTGGCGCCGACGCGCCCACTGGCACCCGGACCTCGCGATCGCCCGCGCGTCGGCCCTGCGCGCGTACACGACCAACGCCGCTTTCGCGGTGGGAATGGAGCACGACCTGGGCGCGTTGCGTCAGGGCATGCTGTGCGACATGACGGTCGTCGATGACGGCCGCGTGGTTGCGACCGTTGTCGGCGGGCGCGTCAGCTGGCGGAGAAAGCCTTCTGCAGCTTCGCGGCCGTCTGCAGCAAATGCTCGTTGACTACCTTGACCTCGGCCAGCACCGGCATGAAGTTCGTGTCGCCGTTCCAACGCGGCACCACGTGAAGGTGGACATGGTCGGGAATGCCGGCGCCGGCCGCCCCGCCGGTGTTGGCGCCGATGTTGAACCCCTCCGGCTCGAGGCTGGTGCGCAGGACGGCGATTGTCCGCTTCAAGGCGCGCATGAGGTCGGTGGTCTGGGCGTCGTCGAGGCTGTCGAGCTCGCCTTCATGGGCGGCCGGCGCGACCATCACGTGGCCCGGGTTGTAGGGGAACTTGTTCAACATCACGATCGCCCCTTGTGGTCGCCAAACCACGAGCGCGGCATCCGGATCGTCGGGGTTGTCGAGTACGCGGCAGAACAGGCAGCCGGGCCTCTGCTCGCCGGTGATGTACTCCATGCGCCACGGCGCCCACAGTCGCTTCATTGATCTACGTCCTTTTCTTGTTGATGGTCACGGCCGTCTGGGGCTGGACTTTCGTCCTGGTCAAAGACGCGATCACACACTACCCGACGCTGCCCTTTCTCCAGATCCGCTTCATCCTCGCCTTCCTGGTCATGGTGGCCCTGGTCCGGGGGCTGCCGACCCGCCGCGAGGTGTGGGTCGGCATCATCGCGGGCGCCGTCCTCGCGGCAGGCTACCTTGCGCAGACCGTCGGCCTGACCATGACAAGCCCCGGCAACTCGGGGCTCATCACCGGCCTGTTTGTCGTATTCACGCCGCTGATCGATCGCATATTCGGGGTGCCGCTGCACCGGTGGACCGTGATCGCCGTCGTCACCGCCCTCGCGGGCACGGCGATGCTGGTCGGCGGGCCGGCCGGTTTCGGACTAGGCGACCTCCTGACGATCGTTTGCGCAGTCCTCTTTGCCCTCCACATCGTTCTGCTGAGCCGCTGGTCGCCGGGTCTGCGCTCTGCGCCTCTGGCCATGATGCAGATGGGCACTAGCGCGCTGATCTTCACAGGGGGCGGATCCTGGTCGCTGCGGGCTCCGAGCCCGGGCGTGTGGCTCGCGATCGTGATCACCGGGGTCTTCGCTTCGGCGCTCGCCTTCTACATCCAGACCTGGGCTCAGCAGCACCTGAGCGCGAGCCGGACCGCGCTCATCCTGGCCACCGAGCCGGCGTGGGCGGTGGCCGCGGCGGTCATCCTGGCGGGGCAGCGGTTCGGTCTGCTGCAGGCGGTAGGCGCCGGCCTGGTCCTGGCGGCGATCGTGGGCCACGAAGTCGCCCATCTAAAATTCAAAGCCCATGGCGACGAAGCCAGCACGTAGCACGTACGTACCCCAGGACATCGAGCCCAAGTGGCAGAAGGTCTGGGCCGATCGCGGCGTCATGCACGCGTCGGACAGATCGCCGAAGCCCAAGTACTACGACCTCGTCATGTACCCGTATCCGTCCGGCGACATGACCGTAGGTCACGCCCGCAACTACGTGATGGGCGACGTCCTCGCGCGCATGAAGCGCATGCAGGGTTTCGAGGTCCTGCACCCGTTCGGATGGGATGCGTTCGGCCTGCCGGCGGAAAACGCGGCCATGAAGCGCGGCGTCCACCCCCAAGCGTGGACGCTCAAGAACATCGCGACGTTCAAGCGCGAGCTGGCGATGCTGGGGATCCTCTACGACTGGAACCGCGAGGTCACCAGCTGTCTGCCCGACTACTACCGCTGGACGGAGTGGCTGTTCCTTCTTTTCTATAAGCGCGGGCTGGCGTATCGCGCCATGGCGCCCGTGAACTGGTGCCCGGTCGACAAGACCGTGCTCGCCAACGAGCAGGTCATCAACGGGCGCTGCTGGCGGCACCCTGACGTGGAAGTCGAGAAGCGCGACCTCGAGCAGTGGTTCTTCAAGATCACCGATTACGCCGAGCGCCTGCTGAACGACCTGGAGCTCCTTGACAAGTGGCCTCACAAGGTGCGCGTCATGCAGGCGAACTGGATCGGACGCAGTGAGGGGGCTGAGGTCGACTTCCCGGTCGAAGGGCACGAGGGCGAGTCGATTCGCATCTACACGACGCGACCCGACACGTTGTTCGGGGCGACGTTCATGGTGCTGGCGCCGGAGCATCCCCTGGTCGAGAAGGTCACGACGGCCGCGAACCAGGCCGGCGTGCGTGAATACGTGGCCAAGGCGCGTAAGGCCAGCGACATCGAGCGCCTGTCCACCGAACGCGAGAAGACCGGCGTCGCCACCGGCGCCTTCGCCACCAACCCGCTCAACGGCGAGAAGATCCCGATCTGGGTCGCGGATTACGTGCTCGTTACGTACGGCACCGGCGCGATCATGGCCGTGCCGGCGCATGACGAGCGCGACTTCGAGTTCGCGGAGAGGTTCCGCCTGCCCATCCGCGAGGTGATCGTTCCTCCGCGCGGCGACGGGGGCGATCTGCGTGTGGCGTACGTGGGGCCGGGGGTGATGGTGAACAGCGGCCGGTTCGACGGCCTCGACAGCAAGACCGGCTCCGACCGCATCATCGCGTGGCTCGAGGAGAAGGGCATCGGCAAGCGGACGGTGAAGTACCGCCTGCGCGACTGGCTGATTTCACGCCAGCGCTACTGGGGCTGCCCGATTCCCATCGTGTATTGCGAGGTCGACGGCATCGTGCCGGTGCCGCTTGATCAGCTGCCGGTGCTTCTGCCGAAGGAGTACAGGCCGCTGGCGGACAACCCCGAGTTCTGGCGCACGACCTGCCCAACCTGCGGTCGAGAGGCGCGCCGTGAGACCGACACGATGGACACCTTCGTCGATTCGTCCTGGTACTTCCTCCGCTACGCGAGCCCACATGACGAAACGGAGCCGTTCGATCCCGAGCTCGCCAACCACTGGATGGCGGTCGATCAATACACGGGCGGGGTCGAGCACGCGATTCTGCACCTGCTGTACTCGCGGTTCTTCATCAAGGTGCTGCACGACGCGGGCATGCTCGACGCCGACGAGCCGTTCATGCGGCTCTTCAACCAGGGCATGGTCAAGCGCGGCGGGCAGGTGATGTCGAAATCGGCCGGCAACGGTGTGTCACCGGACGAGCTGGTGGAGAAACAGGGCGCCGACGCCGGGCGCATCTACGAGATGTTCATCGGTCCGCCTGAAGAGGACGTCGAATGGATCGAATCCGGCCTGAATGGGGTCGTCAAGTTCCTGCATCGGGTGTGGCGCCTCGTGCTGGAGCCGGGCTCGATCCAAGCGACTGGCGGCTCGACCGCCGCTGCCGATCCCACGCTGCTGCGACGCAAGGTGGCGCAGACAGTCAAGAACGTCACCGACGACTACGACGGCCTGCGTTTCAACACGGCCGTGGCCTACCTGATGGAGCTCGCCAACGCGATGCAGGATTACGTGCAGGCGGGAGGGGCGCGCGACGCGGGCTGGGATTCCGCGGTGCAAACGCTGGTCAAGCTGCTGAACCCGATCGGCCCTCACGTCAGTGAGGAGATGTGGGAGCGGTTGGGTGCTGGCGGACCGGCACGAGGCCTGCTCGCGGACGCGCCGTGGCCCGAGTTCGACGCTGCGGCCGCGACCGAGCCGCAGGTGACGCTCGTAATCCAGGTCGGGGGGAAGGTGAGAGACCGGATGACGGTGGCGGCGGGGCTGTCGCAGGAGCAGGCGCTCGCATCGGCGCTGGCGAGCGAACGGGTCCGCGCGGCGCTCAACGGAGGCAAGCCGTCCAAGGTCGTCTACGTCCCGGACAGGCTGATCAACCTGGTCCCCTGACCCCATTTCACCTCCCCACCCCGTGGGAGGCTGCCTCCCGCGCCTTCGGCGCGGGGGCCACAGTGGACGGGGCCGGGTGCGGAGGTTCAGCAGCTATCTGGCTTTTCCTTAACAGGCAGGGTTGCGGCCGTCGCCGGCCCGGCACTACGCTGCGGCCGGCGCAGGTCCCCCCTCGGGTGGGTGGGGGTTTGTGGATGGTTCCTTACTGACCGGAACGCGAATTCCCGAATCGACGACATAATTTGCGACCACCCTGGAGCCCGCTTCCACCGTCACCGCCTGCGGACCGCTGATGATCCGCATCTTGCTGCCGTTGATGCTCACCTTCCAGGTCCCGGCGGCCAGCTCGACCGCATAACCGCCCTTGGGGCCGGTTTGCGTACCTATCGTGATCCCGCCGGCGCTGAAATCGATCTCCAGACCAGAAACCGGCCGGCCCGCGCAGGGCTGGTCGGGGACCTCGACCGGCGAGCAGGGAACGGCCGTCACCTGCCCGCTCACCGTCCCGGTTCCGGCCGGCGATTGGCCCGGATAACGGTAGGCGCCGCAAGCCGCGGTCAGCAGGACGAGCACCGAAACCAGCACGGCTCTCATTGCAAGACCGAACGCCGCTGACCGCCGCCAGGTCACGCTTCAGGCCGATCGGAGCGTTCCGCATACTCTGTTTGCCCGGGCGGGCCCGATCTCGGCGCTGGGTAAACATTGGTAACCAGGCAACCTTTTCCGGGGTGGCCAAGAGGTAAGGCAGAGGACTTTGGATCCTCGACCGAAGGTTCGAATCCTTCCCCCGGAACCAGCCGCTTACAGACGGGGGCCTTAACAGGCTGGGTTGGCGTGTTCCGGCCCGCGTCCTAGCCTCGCACCCATGCGTCGCCACCTCAGCCTCATTCCCGGTTGGAAGCCGCTCCTCGCGTTCGCCCTACCCGTCCTGCTCGGGATAGGCGCGGTGGCGGGGGCTTACCTATACAGCTCCTCGAACACAAGGCCGCCCGTCATCAGCCCCGCCGCGGCGGCGGCCGCCGGGAACCTCGACGTGCCGGCGCCGGCGGGTCTCCTGGTGCACGTGGTGGGCGCGGTCGAGCACCCGGGCCTTTACAGGATGAAGCGCGGGGATCGTGTCTACGACGCCATCGCCGCCGCCGGAGGGCTCTCGGTCGAAGCCGACATCACGCGCCTGCCCAACCTGGCGGGCCGCCTCAAGGACGGAGAGCAGGTGAAGGTCCCGTTCGCGAAAGGCACTGCCGGCGCCACGGTCGTCACCCGGACCAACCTCAACACGGCCACAGTCGAAGAGCTCGAGGTCGTGCCCGGTTTCAGCAGCGCCTTTGCGCAGGATGTCATCGACTACCGCGTGAACTTCGGCGGATTTCAAAATACTCGCGAGCTCGTCGACGTGCTGGGCATGAGCGAGGCCGACTTTGTGATCGCGCGCCACTACCTCACGCTGTGAACAACCCGAACGCGAGTCGCGATCTGCGATCAATCGCGCAGGTCCCACTCCTTGTGATCGCGCTCTCATGGTCGATCGCGCTCGCGGCCGCGGTCGTGATTGCGCCGTCGCAGTCATGGATCGGCGCCGTCGCGGTCGCGCTCGCCATTCCCTTCCTGGTCCTTGCCATTGCGATCCGTCCCGCCGTGCTGGCCCTCGCGCTCATGGCGGCGCTGCTTGGCGTCGGCCGGGCGGAGCTTCCCGGGTCTGACCCCAGCGCGGCCTCACGCGCCTTCGCCGTGGCGGGCCAGACCGCAACCATCACCGGCCGCGTGGCCGACGACAGCCGCGCGGCTGCCGGCGGATCGGAAGTTCTCGTCGAGCCGGATCTCATCCTCGTCGGCGGTGCGGCGATCTCGAACGCCGGCAACCTGATGGTTCGCTGGCGAGGGCCGGTGGAGGCCGGCTTCGGCGACCAGGTGACCGCCACCGGGAAGCTCGCGCTGCCCCGCGACCTGCCGTCCTTCGATCGCCGCGCCTACCTCGCACAGCGCCACGCGTATCTCGAGCTGGACACGACCAGTCTCAACGTGACCAACCCGGCAACCGGGCTGACGGCGCTGCCGTCCTGGCTCCGCACGCGCTACACCGCGGCGCTCGTCGACGCACTCCCGGCACCGCACGCTGCCGTCCTCCTCGGCGTCGTGCTCGGCATCCGGCGCGGAATTCCGCCCGAGCTCCAGCAGGCGCTGATCGCGACCGGTCTCATCCACCTGCTCGTCCTCAGCGGGCTCAAGGTCGCGGTCTTCGCCCGCATCGTGCAGGGGGCGCTCCGTCCGATCCTCCGGGGGTATGCGGCCTGGCCTGCCGTTTGCCTCATCGGCCTCTATGCGCTCGCGGGCGGCGCGACTCCGGCGGCCATTCGCGCGGCTGCGATGGGCGCGATCGCCATCATCGCCGCCAGCCTCGGCCGGCCCTCGCACGTGTGGACGTCACTCGCGCTGGCCGCGGCCGCGATGCTCGCGTGGCGCCCGGAGCTCGCATGGGACGTCGGCTTTCAGCTGTCATTCGCGGGCACGACCGCGATCATCCTGCTCACGCCCTCGATCGAGCGACGCCTCCGCTGGCTTCCCCACGTGCTCAGAGAACCGTTCGCGGTTACGTGCGCGGCGCAGGTCGGCACCCTGCCGATGATGGCAACCGATTTCCACGTCCTCTCACCAGTGGCTCCAATCGCCAACGCCCTCGTCCTGCCCATCCTGCCCGTGATCGTGGCGGCCGGCCTTGCGCTCGGTCCGCTTTCGCTCTTTCCAGAAGTGGCGCGCCTCGCCGCGATTCCGCTGGCCGGGCTTCTCGCCTACCTGGAACAGGTCGGCTACCTGCTCGCCCGGCTCCCCGCGGCGGCGATCCCGGTGGTGCGATTCCCGACCTGGGCCGGCCTGGCCTACTACGCAAGCCTCGGCGCGCTGATGGCGGGCGACTACGCCGGCCCGCGGCGCCGTCCGCTCGCGTTGGCGGCCGCGGTCCTGGCTCCCGCCCTCATCGCGGGAGCCGCCCTGGGCATGTGGGCGAATGCGCCACCCCAGGTCAGCGTCCTCTCAGTGGGCGATGGGCAGGCGGTGCTCTTCCGCAGCGCGCAGGGAGCCATCCTCATCGACGGCGGTCCCAGCCCCACACGGCTGAAGGACGAGCTCGGCCAGATCCTCCCGCCCTGGCAAGTCAGGTTGGACGTGCTCGCGATCACCGCACCGGGCCTCGGCCACATCGGCGGCTTCGCCGGCCTGGACCGGCAGGCAGGGACAGTGGTAATTCCTGACGCACAGCTCACCGGCTCGGCCTGGCGGACGGCAGCCTTCGAAGCGATCGCCCGCGGCGCCCGGGTCGTGCGCGCACTCGCGGGCGAGGTGCTCCAGGCGGCCGGCTTCAGGCTCGAAGTCCTGTCACCAGAGCCCGGCGCGCCCGGCGACCAGGTCGGCGCCGCCTACCTCGGGCTCCGCGTGGTCGCACCTTCGGGACGCAGCTTTTGCGATTTGAGCGACCTCGACGTCGACGCTCAGACAGTCGCGGCGGCACGGCTGGCCGGGCCCTGCACCTACCTGCTGCTGCCCGCCGGCGGACGCAGCCTGCCATCGCCCGATCTCGAGCGGGCCGCCTCCGGCGCACAGCTCATCGCCTCGCTCGCATCAGGGCGCCTTGCGCGCGCCCTGCCCCCGAGCGTCTTGCGCACCGACCAGGAGGGCACCATCACGCTTCCCATGTGACACCAGGTCGCGGGTTACGATCGGAGGCAATGGCGAGTCCCAAGCAACGCGCCGCCATCCTCCTGCTCCACGGCGAGGAGCGTTTCCTGGTCGATGAGAAAGCCCGGACCACGCTCGAGGCGTGGCGGTCGGAGCTCGTCTCCGATTTCGGCTTCGACCGCCTCGAGGGGCAGGGCCTGAACGCCGCGCGCCTCCAGGATTCGGTGCTGCAGGCGCCGTTCCTCGACCCCTATCGAGTGGTGGCCGTGATCATGTTGCCCGCCGCCCGTGCCGAGAGCCTGGCCTCGGCGTTGGGCGAGGTCCCAGCCACCACGCGGCTCCTGATCTCGGTCGCGGGGCGCCTGGGCGGCGGCAACAAGCTGGCGAAGAGCGTGACCTCCGCCGGGGGCACGGTGGAAGAGATGCTGCAGCTCAAAGGCAGGGCGCTCGATGCATGGACCGCCAAGCGAGCGGGCGATCATGGCCTCACCGCGGCGATCGCGGCCCAGGTCGTGCGCGTCACGCCGCCCGACCTCAGCGTCATCGACTCCGAATTGAAAAAGCTGGCCGCTTACAAGGCATCGGGCTCGAAGCTGACAGGCGAGGTCGTGACCGAGCTGCTCGCGGGCGGGCGCGAGGACGAGATCTTCAAGCTGACCGACAATTTGCTTCCGCACCCGACAACGCAGGCGCTGGAAATCGCCCGCGGGCTTGCGCGCGGCGGCATGCAGCCGACGTCGGTTGCGTATCGCATGGCGCGGCATGTCGCGCTCGTCCTCGCGGTGCGCGCTCGACAGGACCGCGGCGAGTCGCTATCCGATGTCAAGTCGCAGATGGCCGAGCACCCTTTCGTGATCCAGAAGGCATTCGAGACAGCCCGCGATGCCAACCCAGAAAGCCTCGAGGCGGCGCTGCGCGCCATCCGCGATTACGAGTGGGAGGTGAAGTCGGGACAGATCGACCCCGAGCTGGGGCTCGACGTGCTCCTGACCCGCCTCTAGAGCGGGGCTACTTCGAGCCGGCCTTCTTCGCTGCCGCTTTCTTGTCGGGGCTCTTCGCCGCAGTGACTGCAGGAGCGCCGCGCTTGCCCGGCGCCGCGACCGCCTTCTTAGCTCGGCCCGAACCGGCCCCTGCTCCCGCGGCCGGCACCCCGGCCAGCTTCACCAGCTGTCGGGTGAGCCGAGCCTTCCGCCGCGCGGCGTTGTTGGCATGCAGGACGCCTTTGGCGGCAGCGCGGTCGAGCGCCCGAACCGCGTCGAGGGTGATCGCATAGCGCTCCGATTCCGCCACAGGGGCGTCCGTGAGCGAGCGTCGGGCTTTGACGATCTTCGTCTTGACCTCCGAGCGCACGGCCCGGTTGCGCAGCGTCCGGCGCACACTGGCGCGGGCCTGCTTCTTGGCCGATGCGGTTCGCTTAGCCACGCGTCGATTCCTGGTGGGAGAAGAGCACGAAGCTAGGATTATAGAGGCCAGTGGAGTTCGAGCTCAGCGGGAAGCGCCCGAAGGTGCATCCCGACGCGTACATCGCGCCGACGGCGGTCCTCATCGGTGACGTCGAAGTCGGCGCCGGCGCCAGCGTGTGGTTCGGCGCCGTGCTGCGTGGCGACGAGGCCGCGATCAAGGTCGGCGACGGCGCCAACATCCAGGACAACGCGGTCATCCACTGCGCGCGCGACCTCCCGACCCTGATCGAGCGCGACGCTAGCGTCGGGCACTCCGCGCAGCTGGAGGGCTGCGTCGTCGAGCAAGGCGCGGTGGTGGGGATGGGCGCGACGATGCTCCAGCGCAGCCGGCTCGGCGCGGGTTCGATGCTGGCTGCGGGAGCGGTGCTCGGCGAGGGAAAGTCGGTGCCTCCCGGCCACATGGCGGCAGGCGTGCCGGCGACGGTTCGGAAGCCGCTGGACGGATCGGCGGGGAACTGGGTGGGCACGACCGCGAAGCACTACCAGGACCGCGCCGTCAAGTACCGAGCAAACCTTCGACCCGGCCGCAGTTGACAGTCGCGCTGCCCGCGCGCGCCAAGCTGAACCTGGACCTCCAAGTCTTGAAGCGGCGCGACGACGGTTTTCACGAGATCCGCACCCGCATGCAGGCGGTCGCGCTCCACGACGTCCTCGAGGCCGCGCCCGCGAAGCGCACGACATTTCAAGCCGACGGATTGCCGGTTCCCGGTGGCGGCGACAACATCGTCCTCAAGGCGCATGCGGCCCTCGAGCAGGCCACGGGTCGCGCACTCCCCACGGAATTCCACCTGCACAAACGCATCCCTCCCGGCGCGGGCCTGGGGGGAGCCAGCTCGGACGCGGCCACCGCGCTGCGAGCGCTGAAGATCATCCACGCCGTCGACTCAAACCAGGTCGAGATCGCAAGACTCGCTCGCGCCATCGGCGCCGATGTGCCCTTCTTTCTGACCGGCGGATCCGCGCTCGCGGAGCGGACGGGCGAGCACCTCACCCCAATGCCGACCCAGCCGGCCTGGTACGCGATCGCCTGGCCCGGTATCGAACTCTCGACAGCTCGCGTTTACGCTGCGTGGGACGAGACGAAAGGCGAGCCGCCCAACGAGCTGCGCCGCGCGGCCGAGCATGCGGACAGCCGTGTTCGGGATTTCGCCGAGCGGCTTGGTCCTGACTGGCAGATGACCGGCAGCGGGTCGGCCTTCTTCAAGCGCTGCGCCGGCCGAGAAGAGGGCCTGAACGCGATCGAATCGCTCGACTGCTGGACAACGGTCACACACAGCGTCGGGACCTGGGCCTGATGCGGCGCACCGCGGCGGTCTGGGCGGGCAAGGCCACCGGCGCGCTCTCCAGGTTCAGCCGCCTGGGCGGAGGCACGACTCTGCCGGGCGACGTTGCAAGGGCCATCGATCCCAACGTCCTCCGCAAACTGTCGGCCGACCTCAAGCGGGGCGCCATCGTCATCACCGGCACCAATGGCAAGACCACGACAGCGCGCCTCATCGCCTGGCTGCTCGAAGGCGCCGGCCACAGCGTGGTGTCGAATCGCGCGGGCGCCAACCTGATCTTCGGCGCCACCGCCGCGGCGCTGGAGCAGGCAGGCGCTGACGGCCGGCTGCACGCCGATTGGGGCGTCTTCGAGATCGACGAGGCGAGCCTGGAGCGGGCGGTCGACGAGATCCAGCCACGCGCGGCGATCGTCCTCAACCTCTTTCGCGACCAGCTCGACCGCTACGGCGAGCTGGAGACGGTCGCCAAAAGGATCGAGGCGGCGCTCGCGCGTCTCCCCGAGGACAGCCGAGCCATCCTCAACGCCGACGATCCCCGCGTCGCCGAGATCGGTCTCAACCTGAAGCGCAGGCCGTTCTGGATCGGGCTCGACGATCCGGATGTCGCGATGCGCGAGCTGCCCCACGCGGCAGACGCGAGGACGTGCCCGCGCTGCGGAGCGAGCCTGATATTCGATGCCGTGTACGTGGGGCACGACGGCGTGTATCGCTGTCCCAACGGGGATTTCGCACGCCCCACGCCGGAGCTGGCCGCGACCCACATCGAGCTGAATGGCTTCGACAGCCTGGCCATGGGACTGAGCGGCGTCCGCATCGAACTGCCGCTCGGTGGCCTGTACAACGGCTACAACGCGCTCGCGGCGTTTGCGGCCGGATGTGCGCTCGGACTCGACCCGGGTTTCATCGCGGAGCGCCTTCGCACCTTTCGCGCCGCTTTTGGCCGGCAGGAGCGCCTCGAGGCCGACGGACGCCATCTCAACCTCGTCCTTTCCAAGAACCCGGCCGGATTCAACGAAACGCTACGCACGGCCGTCGACCTCGCCGGCGGTCGCTATTTCCTGATCGGGCTGAACGACCGCCGAGCCGATGGCACCGACGTCTCCTGGATCTGGGACGTCGATTTCGAGCGCCTGCGCGAGCGCGCGAAGGTAGTAGTGCCCGCCGGCAATAGGGCCCCCGACCTCGCGGTGCGTCTCAAGTACGGAGGCGTCGAGGCGACGAAGCCCGAAACCAACCCAGCGCGGGCGATCGACGGTCTCATCGAGGCCACACCCCAAGGCGAGACCGCGCACATGCTCTGCACGTACACGGCCATGCTCGACCTGCGGGCCGAGTTGGTGCGCCGCGGCTGGGCGAAGCCTTACTGGGAGACTTGAGAGCGCACATGGCGCGGCACAAGAAAACGTTCACCGTGGGCTGGCTGTATCCCGACCTGATGAACATCTACGGAGACCGGGGCAACATCCTCACACTGCTCAAGCGCGCCGAGTGGCGTGATTTCGAGGCACGGCTGATCGAGCTTGGAAGAGGGACCACGAAGCGCATGGATGAGGTCGATGTTTTCTTCTTTGGAGGCGGACAAGATCGCGAACAGGCGCTCGTGTACCAGGACCTCCTCGAGGCCAAGCAGTCGCCGCTCGAACGCGCGGTGGCTGCGGGCGCGGGCGTGCTCGCCGTGTGCGGCGGCTATCAGCTCCTCGGCCACTACTACCAGACCGGTGATGGCGAGCGCTATCCCGGCATCGGCCTCATCGACGTCCGCACCGAGGCCGGCAAGCGGCGCTTCATCGGCGACGTGATCGTCGATACCACGCTGATCGACCTGCAGCCCACGACGCTGGTCGGATTCGAGAACCACAGCGGCCGCACGTATCTGGGCCCGAAAGCCAGGCCACTCGGCCGGGTGCGCATCGGCTTCGGCAACAACGGTGAGGACCACACGGAAGGATGCCTGCAGGGAGGCATCCTCGGCACGTACCTACACGGCTCGCTGCTGCCCAAGAACCCGCATCTCGCCGACCACCTGATCAGGAGCTCGCTCAGGCGCCGTGGCATCACGGACCTCGCCCCGCTGGACGACGCTGCCGAAATCGCCGCCCACGAGCAAATCCTGGCCCGCTCCCAACGCTAATTGTCTGGCGGGCCGCTAGCTCGCCACGGATCGTCGACAGCACATGCTCCAAACGCTCGCGGATGTCGTCAGGTGTGAATCGGATGATTCGGAATCCGCAAGTCTCGAGCCAGGCCGCGCGGGCTGCATCGCTGGGCGGTGACCGGTCATACATCTCGCCGCCGATCTCGACGACCAGGCGTGAAGACAGGCACGCGAAATCGACGATGTGAGGTCCGATCACGGCCTTCCGTCGAAACTTGAAACCCTCGAGCCTATTGGCACGCAAGGCAGACCAGAGGTCCGACTCGACGCTGCTCATGGTCCGGCGGAGGTAGCGCGCAAGCTCGTAACGGGAAAGCGGCACAGCACCCAGCAGCATCCGCAACCAGATCGAGAATTAGAACCCCGCTTGTTAACTCGCTAGGGTCGCTTGGTAGGTTTCACCCCGCGACGAGCCGCCCGCCCGCGCGCGCTCGCCCCCGCCCCATTCGACTTGATCGCCACCGGCTCGGATGGCGTCGGAGAACGCTTGATACGCACGGCGCCGCCAGGCTTCGCTCCATCCCGCCCAGGCGTCAGCGCCTCCCGCAGCACCTGGTCGATCGTGTCCACCAGCACGAGCTGCATCTCCTTGCGCAGGTCGGCCGGGATGTCATCGAGGTCCGCCTCGTTATGCGCCGGGAGCAGCACCCGGCGGATCCCCGCCCGGTGCGCACCCAGCACCTTCTCCTTCACCCCGCCGATCGGCAGCACCTTCCCGCGCAGCGTGATCTCGCCGGTCATCGCCACGTCGTCACGCGCCGGCCGGCCGGTCAGGATCGACGCCATCGCCGTCAACACGGTCACGCCCGCGGAGGGCCCCTCCTTCGGCTGCGCGCCGGCGGGCACGTGCACGTGGATGTCGTTCTTCTCGAAGAGGGAAGGGTCGATGCCCAGAACAAGAGCACGGTCCTTCAAATAGGACAGGGCCGCCGAGGCCGACTCCTTCATCACATCACCGAGCTGTCCGGTCAGGCGCAGCTCACCCTTGCCAGGCGTCAAAGCAGCTTCGACAAACACGATCTCGCCCCCCGTGGGCGTCCAGACGAGTCCGGTGGCCACCCCCGCCCGGTCGATGCGCTCGGCGACGTCGTCATGGAACCGGCGCTTGCCGAGTGCGGCCCGCACCCGCTTGGCATCCACGGTGTGGCGCAACCGCTTGCCGACGGCCATCTCCGCCACCGCGCGCCGCATCAACGACGCGATCTCGCGCTCCAGGTTGCGCACCCCCGCCTCGCGGGTGTACTGGCGGATGACCAGACGCACCGCCTCCTCTTCCATCCCGATCTCACCAACACGCAGCCCGTGAGCTGCCAGCTGCTTCGGAACCAGGAACCGCTCGGCGATCTGGACCTTCTCCTCCTCCGTGTAGCCGGAAAGATTCAGGACCTCCATCCGGTCTCGCAGCGCGGCGGGAATGGTCTCGAGGGAGTTCGCGGTCGTGATGAACATGACCTTCGACAGGTCGAACGGCACGTCGAGGTAGTTGTCGCGAAAGTCCTTGTTCTGCTCCGGGTCCAGCACCTCGAGCAAGGCCGACGACGGATCGCCACGCCAGTCGGAGCCGATCTTGTCGACCTCGTCCAGCATGAACACGGGGTCGTTCGACTCGGCGCGCCGGATGGCCTGCAGGATGCGGCCGGGCATCGCGCCGATGTACGTGCGCCGGTGACCGCGAATCTCAGCCTCGTCATGGACCCCGCCCAATGAAGCACGCGCGAACTTGCGTCCCATGGCGCGGGCGATCGAATGGCCCAGAGAGGTCTTGCCGACTCCTGGCGGTCCGACGAAGCACAGGATCGGCTCGCGGCCGCGCTCGGTCAGCCCCCGCACCTGTTTCAAACGCCGCACCGCGAGGTGCTCGACGATGCGCTGCTTCACCTTGTCCAGGTCGTAGTGGTCGGCGTCGAGGATCTCGCGCGCCTTGGCGACGTCGACCTCGCCGCCCGTCGACGTGTTCCACGGCAGCGAGACGATGAGCTCGAGGTAAGTGCGGATCACCGACGACTCCGGTGACGCCGATGGGATCCGCTCCAGCCTTGAGAGCTCGCGGTCTGCTTCGCGGCGCGCCTCGGCCGGCAGTCCCGCCTTTTCGATCCGCTCGCGCAGCTCCGCGAGCTCGCCATGCTCGCTGTCGAGCTCGCCCAGCTCCCGCTGGATGGCCTTGAGCTGCTCGCGGAGGAAGTACTCGCGCTGGGCCTTGCCCATCTGCTCCTCGGCCTGGGTCTGGATCTTGCGTCCGAGCTCCAGCACCTCCAGCTCGTGGGCGAGGTTGCCGAGCAGGCGCTCGAGCTTGTCCTTGGCGGAGTCCATCTCGAGGATCTCCTGCCGCTGCTCGGTCGTGAGGCGGATGTGGTTGGCGATGTAGTAGGCGAGGTGCAGGGGATCGTCGATCGCTCCGGCGGCGCTCGCGAGCTCTGCGGGCAGATGAGGCGAGAGCGTCACGAGCTGCTGGAAGGACGAGGTCGCGCGCCGCAGCAGAGCCTCGCGCTCGATCGCTGTCAGTGAATCGGGCGTCTCCGGCAGCATCTCCACGCGGCAGCTGAGATACGGCTCCTCGGCCAGCGCCGAGACGAGCTTGATGCGCCGCAGCCCGAGCACCGCGAGCTGGACGGTGCCGTCGGGCAGCTTGAGCATGTGCTGCACGCGCACCATCGCGCCGACGTGGTGGAGGTCCTTGAACCCGACCTCCTCCGCCGTCTCGTCGAGCTGGGTGGCGACGGCGATGTGGCGCTCCGCTCCGGTCAGGTCGTCCAGAAGCTGCAAGGACTTGCGCCGCCCGACCGAAAGCGGGATGAAGATCCGCGGGAAGACGACCGTGGACTTGAGCGGCAGCACAGGCAGGTGCGAAGGCACGATGCCCTCCAGGTTCACCGCCGGCATCTCGCTCACAGCAACACAGTATTCCCCAGCGGCGGGCGACTAACGCCGGGCGGGTGGACCCGGCCGGGTGGGGAGATGCCCTGCCTTCCAGTTACGGTGTCGGAGGGGTGGTCGCCGAGACTATGACGAAGCTCCCGGCGACCAGCAGGACGGCGGCGCTGACGATGAATCCGGCGCGCAGGAACACGGGCCGTCCCGGGTCCAGGTATCGAGCCCCCGGGTTGCGCATGGGCGCGGCCAGTCGCATGAGCTGTGCGCGGGCCCCGAGGTTGCCGGCGATCACCCCCAGGTTCACGAAGAAGTGGAGGAAGCCCCACCAGCCCGTGAGCAGCGTCGCGCTCATCCGCTTGCGGAACATCGCCAGCCCGCAATCTCTGCAGTACACGCCCCGGAAGGTGCTGGTGACGCCGACGACGACCATGGCGACGACGCTGCGGAGCGTCACGGGGATGGCCGGCGTGGCGCCGCAGACCATGCATGCGGCGGGCCCGGTCGGAGCGGGGGCCTGGACAGGGACCCACTCCGTGCCGTTCCACCACCACCTGCCGTCAGGCGAGTACTGGCCCTGCGGTTGAGCCGGTGCGGGTGTCGGCGCGGGTGTCGGCGCGGGCGTCGGCGAGATGTCGGCTCGGCTCGACGAGGCCGGGATGTCCGCCCCACCCTGGTTCTTGTCCACGATCAGGTCATGTCCACCGCTGAATCCTATCCAGGGTGGAGAAAATCATCGCCCGTATAATTTCGGGCAGCCCGCAAGGGCGAAAATTTGAGCTCATCGCTAACGGCCGTCATCCTGGCCGCCGGTCACGGCACCCGCATGCGGTCGCGGACTCCCAAGGTCCTGCATCGGCTTTGCGGCCGCCCCATGATCGACTGGGTTCTCGACGCGGTACGCGAGGCCGGTGCGGATGCCATCACGGTGGTCGTCAACCCGCACCACGCCGAGGTCGCGGCGCACCTCGACGGCAGGGCGGAGGTCGTGTACCAGCGCGAGCCGAACGGCACCGCCCACGCCCTTCAGCAGGTCGAGGACCTCACAGGAGACGTGCTCGTGGTCAACGGCGATTCGCCGCTGCTGACGGCAGGCACCATCCGGCGCATCGTCGACTCACACCGCCAGGCCAAGCGCCCTGCGACGCTCGCCGGCGTCGAAGACGCGAGCCGCGATGACGGGCGCATCGTGCGCGGCAAGGATGGAGAGTTCGACAGGATAGTCGAACGAAAGGATGCGAGCGCGGAGCTCAAGAAAACCGTGCACGAGTTCAACGTCGGCATTTACTGCTTCGACGGCGGGCGGCTCAAAGGGGCGCTCGCAATGATCTCCAACGACAACAAGGCGGGCGAGTACTACCTCACCGACGTCTTCCTCCACCTCCAACCGGTCAACGTGGTGCCGCTGGCGGATCCAAGCGAGGCCATGGGCGTCAAAGACCGCGCCCGCCTCGCGGCCGCGACAGCGATCATGCGGCGGCGCATCCTCGAACGAATCATGGAGGAGGGCGTCACCATCGTCGACCCGGCGTCCACCTTCATAGACGCGACGGTGACCATAGGCCAGGACACGACGGTGGAGCCCTTCTCGGTCATCAAGGGCCACACAAAAATTGGAACCGACTGCCGCATCGGCCCGCACGTACATATAGAGGACGCGACGATCGGCGACCGCTCCGACTGCGGTCCGTTCGTGAAGATCAGGCCAGGCACCGAGCTCGCCGAAGACGTCCACATCGGCAGCTTCGCCGAGCTCGTGAGGACGAAGGTGGGGAAGAAGAGCAGGGTGCCGCACGTCTCCTATCTCGGCGACACCGACCTCGGCGAGGACGCCAACATCGGCGCCGGCACGATCACGGCGAACTTCGACGGCATACGCAAGAACCGAACTGAGATCGGTGACGGGGCGTTCGTCGGGGTGGACACGATGCTCGTCGCTCCCGTCAAACTTGGGAAAGGGACGCGCACGGGGGCCGGCTCGGTCGTCACCAAGGACGTCCCTGACGGCGCGACAGCGGTAGGAGTTCCAGCTAGGGTGATACGAAAGAAACAGTGATCGGCAGATTGACCACCGCCGTCGAGTTCGCGGGAGAGGAATCCTCGCCTTGGGGCGCGCTCAAGCTCATTGCGGGCAGCGCCAACCTCGGCCTGGCCCAGCGCATCTCCGACAAGCTCGGCGTGCCCCTCACCGACCCCCGCCTGCGCCGCTTCCCCGACGGCGAGATCAACGTCAAGATCGAGGACTCGATGCGCGGGCACGACGTTTTCGTCATCCAGCCCACGTCGCCGCCGGTCAACGAGCACCTGATGGAGCTGTTCATCATCCTCGACGCGCTGCGCCGCGCTTCGGCCGGAAGGGTAACCGCCGTCATCCCCTATTACGGCTACGCGCGCAAGGAGCGCAAGACGCAGCCGCGCGAGCCCATCTCCGCCAAGTTGGTCGCCAACTTCATCACGCTCGCCGGCGCCGACCGGTTGCTCCTGCTCGACCTCCACGCCGAGGCCATCGAGGGCTTCTTCGACGTCCCGACCGATCATCTCTCGCCGCACCGGATCATCGCCGAGCACCTGCTCACGCTGAACTTGCAGCACCTTACAGTGGTCGCGCCTGACGCAGGCGGCGGGCGCCGAGCCGAGGCGGTCGCCAATCAGCTCCACGCGCCCATCGCGTTCGGCTACAAGCGCCGCACCGAGGATGACGACGTAGAGGTGATCGCAGTCTCTGGTGACGTCAAGGGCCGGGACTGCGTGGTCGTCGAAGACATCATCACCACCGGCGGCACCATCTCCAAGCTGGCGCAGGCGCTGCACAACCAGGGCGCCAGACGGGTCCTCATCGCCGCGACCCACCCGGTGCTAACCGGGGACGCGGTCGAGCGGCTGAAGAAGGCGGACGTCGAGGAGGTGATCGTCACCGATTCGGTGCCCATCGCCCCCGAGAAGCTCGGCCCGCCGCTCACGATCCTTTCTGTTGCGCCTTTGCTCGCCGAGGCGATCATCCGGGTACACGAGAACCGGAGCGTCAGCGAGCTCTTCAGATAGTCCCGCCTTCATGAACGCTCAGGAATGGATCGAAGTCATCGTCTTGGTGATCTGCTTCGTGGCGGCCGCGCTGGCCGCCGGCACCGAGACAGCGCTCACGTCGGTCGGTCGGCTTCGCGTGCGGTTCCTCGCCGAGCAGGGGAGCAAGGGCGCAGCGATCCTGCAGAAGCTGCGAGCGGATCCGAACCGCTACCTCTCCACCGTCCTGTTCACCAACACCCTGGCGCTGATCGTCGCCTCGACCTCTACCACGCTGCTAACCGATTCGCTCTTCGGGCATTGGGGCGTGCCCGCCGCGTGGCGGCTGTGGCTCGCGCTGGTGGTGTCGTTCGTGCTGTCGGTGGTCCTGCTGATCGCCGCCGAGGTGACGCCGAAGACCCTGGCGATCCAGTACGCGGAGCGGGTGGCCCTCGCCGCGGCAGGCCCGGTCGACCGGCTCGCAAGCTTCCTCGGCCCCATCCTGTGGGCGGTCACGGTCATCTCGCGCGCCCTCACCGGCGGCCGCGCCGCCCGTGCCCCGTTCCTCACCGAGGAGGAGCTGCTGACCTTGCTGCACGTCTCCGAGGAGGCGGGCGTGATCGAGGAGCAGGAGCACCAGATGATCCACGGGATCATCGAGATCGGCGACAAGACGGTGCGCGAGATCATGATTCCGCGGACCGACATCGTGGCGATCGAGCGGACGGCAACGCTTCGCGAGATCGTCAAGGTCTTCAAGGAGCACCGTCACACCAGGATGCCGGTCTACGAAGAGGACCTCGACCACATCGTCGGCCTGCTCCACGCCAAGGACCTGCTCCTCTTCTACACGCTCACCAGCTCTCAGAAGTTCGACATCGACAAGATCCTTCGCCCGATCAAGTTCACACCGGAGCAGAAGAAGGTCGATGAGCTGCTGCTCGAGATGCGTGTCGAGAAGGTCCACATGATGATCGTTGTGGACGAGTACGGCGGCACCGCGGGGCTCGTCTCCATGGAGGACCTGCTCGAAGAGATCGTCGGCGAGATCCGAGACGAGTACGACTCGGCGGAAGAGGATCAGCTGGTGATCCTGAACGACCACGAGGCGCGGGTCGACGCCGGCTTTCCGCTCGAGGAGCTCAACTCACGACTCGGGTTGGCGATCGAGGAGTCCGGCGACTATGACTCGGTTGGCGGATATGTGCACGCGATGCTGGGCAAGATCGCCGCCGCCGGTGATTCGTTTCGAGGCGGACGGGCGCTATGGACGGTCGAGAAGGTGAAGGGCCGCCGCATCGAGACGGTGCGCTTGAAGTCCGACCAGCCGTGGCCTGAGGAAGCGCTCATCGCGTCCGGCCTGGCCCATCCGTCCCAGGCCGACGGGCGGGCGGACGCGCACGATACGAGCGACATGGAGGAACCGACTGGCCACATATCGTGACCGGGCGGTCGTGCTGCGCAAGCTCGACTACGGGGAAGCCGACCGCATTTTCACTCTGCTGACCCGCACGCACGGAAAGGTCGGGGCGATCGCGAAGGGAGTGCGGCGCCCAGAGAGCAAGCTGGGCCCGTCGCTCGAGCTCTACGGGCATGTGGACGTGCTGCTGGCCAAGGGCCGAGGCGATCTGGATGTGGTGGCGCAGGTGCAGAGGATGCCGGGCGAGAGGATCACGGGCGATGTTGAGCGCATGTCGCACGCGGCGCTGATCGTCGAGCTGGCGGAGCGGGTGTGCGAGGACCGGCATCCGGTCGACGGGGTATACGAGCTCACGGTGATGGCGCTCGACGAGCTGGCTCGCGAATCCGATCCCCGCCGCGCGTCCGCCTATTTCTTGATGGCGGCGCTCGACCTGCTCGGGTATGCGCCCCAGCTGATGGACTGCGCCTCGTGCTCAAAGCCGCTCAAGGCGAAGCCGGCGGCGTTCAGCGCGGCCGCGGGAGGATTCCTGTGCGACGACTGCGCGCTTCAGGGCATGCCGTTGGTGCCCGTCGCGGCAATCAAGGTCCTCAGGCTGATGGCAAGTGGCGATATTCAAACCTACCGTCGCTTGAAGCTCGAGGGTGAACTGATCGACGAGATCGAGGGTGTGTTGACGG
>Ga0209701_10000439_pt1 | contig 24126 bp, 24 predicted proteins | sample CZO8metaG_4_FD_188356 | JGI IMG/M metagenome (GOLD analysis project Ga0209701, IMG submission 188356) | Vadose zone soil microbial communities from the Eel River Critical Zone Observatory, Northern California, USA - CZOApr15con2H3.8 metaG... | ecosystem: Environmental > Terrestrial > Soil >... | reverse complement strand
AAAGTTGCCGTTCAATTGCAAAATGACTCCGTTGCCTGATCGACCTTGCGGGAAGCGCGGGTCAGCGTTAGAATATAAATGCGACCAAATCAGTCGGCAATCTATCCGACCATATAGGTCGGCATTCGTTCTATGCTGAAGCTGACGAAAAAAGCCGACTACGGACTGATGGCGATGAAGCACCTCGCCGAGAGCGCACCGAAGGGTGCGTGCAGTGCCAAGGACGTAGCGGAAGCCTACGGGATTCCTCAGGAAGCCTTGGCGAAGATCCTGCAACGGCTGGCGAAAGCCGGCTTGCTGCGGTCGCAACACGGTATCAACGGCGGCTATACGCTGGCGCGGGACCCGAACACAATTTCGGCGTTTGAAGTGATCCAGGCGATTGACGGGCCGCTGTTCATTACATCGTGCGTAACGGTACGCGGCGAGTGCGACCAGACCGATCGCTGCACCATTCGCGAGCCGCTGCGCAAGGTGAATGAAAGCATCGAGCAGGTGCTGAAGAGAATCAAGATCTCGCACATGCGGGAAGAGCCGGAAACCGTTGAGGTCAAGAAACCGGCGGATCTGGTAACGATTGTTTGATGGATATCTGTAACGGATAGGATAGCGCCAGCATCTTGCTAGTAAGCGAGTAAGGAGAACAGCAATCATGAGCACGGATGTAAAGACGGCACCCCCAGCCACCCAGGAAACTGTGCAGCGCACGACTGCGAACGGCATCAAGCTGCCGATCTACATGGATAACCATGCGACAACGCAACTCGACCCGCGGGTGCTCGAAGAGATGCTGCCCTATTTCATGGAGAAGTTCGGCAACGCGGCCAGCCGCAATCATCCGTTCGGATGGGTGGCGGAAGAAGCCGTCGAGTTGTCGCGTGAACGGATTGCGAAGCTGATCGGAGCGACCGCGAAAGAGATCATCTTCACCTCGGGCGCCACCGAGAGCGACAACCTGGCCATTAAGGGCGTCGCGGAGATGTACCGCGAGAAGGGCAACCACATTATCACTGCGGTCACCGAACACAAGGCGGTGCTCGATACCTGCAAGCATCTGGAGAAGGGCGGCTTTCGAGTCACCTATCTGCCGGTGCAGAAGGACGGCCTGGTTGATCTCGACGACCTGAAGCGCGCCATGGATGACAAGACGATCCTGGTGACGATCATGGCGGCGAACAATGAGATTGGCGTCGTGCAGCCGCTGGCTGAAATCGGCAAACTCTGCCGCGAACGCGGCGTGATCTTCCACACCGATGCGGTGCAGGCCATCGGCAAAATTCCGGTCGACGTCAACAAGATGAATATTGATGTCGCGTCGATTACCGCGCACAAGCTATATGGCCCGAAAGGCGTGGGAGCCCTTTATGTGCGGCGCAAGAATCCGCGCGTGCAACTGGTACCGATCATTGACGGCGGCGGCCACGAACGGGGCATGCGTTCCGGAACGCTCAACGTCCCAGGCATTGTGGGACTCGGCAAAGCATGCGCCCTCGCACTGGAAGATATGCCACAGGAATCGGTCAAGATTTCCGGCCTGCGCGATCGCCTGCGCGACAAGATCATGGGCCGGCTGGACGAGGTCTACATCAACGGTTCGACTGAACACCGTCTTCCCGGCAACCTGAACATCAGCTTTGCGTATGTCGAAGGCGAGTCACTGCTGATGGGTATCAATGATATTGCGGTTTCGAGTGGTTCGGCCTGCACCTCCGCGACGCTGGAACCATCTTATGTATTGAAGGCCTTGGGCACGGGAGACGATCTTGCCCACAGTTCGATCCGGTTCGGCATCGGCCGCTTCAACACCGAGGCGGAGATCGATTACGTGGCAGATCGTGTTGTCGAGACTGTCGAAAGGCTGCGTGAACTGTCGCCGCTCTACGAGATGGCGAAAGAAGGCGTTGACCTGAAGAGTGTGAAGTGGGCAGCAGAAGCGCACTAAGAGTTTGATCGAGAGATTCTAGTTCTGAAATTGGAGCAAGGAGATTGAAATGTCCTATAGCGATAAAGTGATTGACCACTACAACCATCCACGGAACGTGGGTTCGATGGACAAGTCCAGCACGGACGTGGGCACCGGCCTGGTTGGCGCGCCCGAGTGCGGCGACGTCATGAAGTTGCAAATCAAGGTCAATCCCGAAACCAGCGTGATTGAAGACGCGAAGTTCAAGACCTTCGGCTGCGGCTCGGCCATCGCCTCTTCCTCGCTCGCCACCGAATGGGTGAAGGGCAAGACCATCGACGAGGCTTTGGCGATCAAGAACACCGAGATCGTCAAGGAACTCGCGCTGCCCCCGGTGAAAATTCACTGCTCGGTGCTGGCTGAGGACGCCATCCGTGCGGCGATCGGCGACTGGAAGAAGAAGCAGGAAGCGACCAAGCCCGTGGGTGTGCAGGCGGCGCAGTAAATGAACTCTCGGTAGAGACGGGGCTTGCCCCGTCTCCCGCCGCGGAGATGCGGCGACGAGAGATTAGAATCAATCATGGACCAAGCCGTTAAAGACCAATCCGCGTCCGCGGCTCCCGTCAAAGGCATCCAGATCACCGACAAGGCGATCGCCAGGGTGCGCTCGGCGATGGAGAAGGAAGGCGTGTCTGTCGAACAAGGCGGTCTTCGTCTGGGCGTGCAGGGTGGCGGGTGCTCGGGACTGAGTTACAACATCCGCTTTGATACGCAACCGCGCGAGCGGGACCGCGTGTTTCAGTTCGGCGATGTGCGCGTGTTCGTGGACCCAAAGTCGTTCATCTATCTGCACGGGATGGTTCTGGATTACCAGGAAACGCTGATGCAGCAGGGTTTCGTGTTCGTGAATCCGAATTCGTCCAAATCCTGCGGCTGCGGCACTTCGTTCTCAGCCTAGCTCGTGTAGCCATGGGTCTCTGACCCGTTGCCGGGCAAAGATCCGGCTCTACACAACCGGTGAACAGGGGCGGGCCGTGCGCCCGCCCCAATTTTTTATGCCGAGTTCAGAATCCAAATCGTCGGTGGTCATGCCAGGGGATGAGACCTCGAGTTGCTGGTCGTGCGGCACCATGCGGGCCGTCCACTTCTGTAGCGCTTGCGGCAAAGTACAGCCGCCGGTTCCGGTGGACTACTTCACGTTCTTCGGCTTCCCGCAGAAGCTGAACCTGGATACGGCCGCGCTCGAAAAGGAGTTCTACGCGCTCAGCCGCCGGTTGCACCCGGACATATCCGCGCAGGCCGAAAGCCAGGAGCGGGAGTGGAGCCTGCAACAAAGTTCGCTGCTCAACGACGCGTACCGCACGCTGAAAGATCCGATCAAGCGCACGGAATACTTGCTGCGCCTGGAGGGCGTGGAGCTCGAAGAACAGTCGAAGGAGGCGACTGAGAAAGCGCGCACAACAGGGGAATTGAAGAAGCAGGTCGTGCCTCCAGATCTTCTAGAAGAAGTCTTCGAGCTGAACATGCATCTGGAGGAACTCCGGACCCAGAAGAAGATGGGGGAAGACGATCCGGCGCTGCTCGAGGAGATCGGCAAGGCAAAGCTGTCGCTGGAAGAGAAACATGACGCGCTGCTCGCCGAACTCAAGTCGGATTGGGACAAGTGGGATAAGGCGGTCAACGGTGGAGCGGAGCAAGAGCGCCTCAAGGTTCGCGACCACATGGTGGACGTTCTGAATCGCAGAAACTATGTGCAGAATCTGGTAAGGGACGTGAATGAAGCGTTGGAAGGCTAAATCAGAAGTGAGAAGTCAGATTGAAGAGTACGTTTTTTGCGTTTACTTCTGCAATCTAACTTCTGACTTCTGCAATTGTTCTCAAAATGGCTTCTGATCAAATTGTCGGTATCGATCTCGGCACCACGAATTCTCTCGTAGCCTACATGCAAGGGGAGACCCCTGCCGTTATTCCGGGCGAAGATGGGCTGAACCTGGTGCCCTCGGTGGTTGCGCTCGACGAGAAGAACCGGATCATCGTCGGCAACGCTGCTCGCAAGTATTTGATCGAGACGCCGGAGCGGGCAGTTTATTCCGTCAAACGTCTGATGGGACGGGGCGTCGAAGACATTCAGGAAGAACTCAAGTTCTTCCCCTTCCGCCTCGCCGATGATATCCAACCGGGAGAAGTGCTGCGTATCAAGGTGGGCGAGCGGACTTATACTCCACCAGAACTTTCCGGGTATGTACTGCGTCAGCTCAAGCGGAATGCGGAACGATTTTTCGGTGGACCGGTTACCAAGGCCGTAATTACAGTCCCCGCCTACTTCAACGATGCACAGCGGCAGGCGACGAAAGACGCCGGGCGCATTGCTGGACTCGATGTGCTGCGCCTGGTGAACGAACCGACTGCGGCTTCGCTTGCGTACGGACTGGACAAGAAGAAAAACGGCATCGTCGCGGTTTACGACCTGGGTGGCGGCACGTTCGACATTTCGATTCTCAAACTGCACGACGGCATCTTTGAAGTGATCGCCACCAACGGCGACACCCATCTCGGCGGCGACGACATCGACAATCTCCTGATCACAATCGCCCTCGATGACATTCAAGGAGACTTAAAGCTCGATGTTCGGCGCAACGGCGAGGCCGTGGCTCGCATTCGCAAGGCGGTCATCGAGGCAAAGATTGCCCTTTCGTCCGAGCCTTCGGTGAAGCTTGATGTTGAGTTGCCCGGCGGTCAGAGCTATCAGCGGGAGATCACCCGCGATGCGTTTGAGCAGTTGATCGAGCCCGTCGTCCAGCGGACGGTCGCACCCACCAAGCAAGCATTGAAAGACGCGGGCCTCAAGCCCGAGCAGATTGATGAAGTCGTGCTGGTGGGTGGATCGACGCGAATTCCGAAAGTCCGACAACTGGTCGAAGACCTGTTTGGCCGCACGCCGCACACTGATCTGAATCCCGATGAAGTGGTGGCGCTAGGCGCGGCAGTACAGGCCCACATCCTGGGCGGCGGATCTGAAATCACGAAAGAAATGCTGCTGCTCGACGTGACGCCGCTATCTCTCGGGATCGAAGTTGCAGGCGGCGTGACCGACAAGATCATCCTGCGCAATTCGACAGTGCCGGCGTCCGCGACGCAGCACTACACCACCCAGGTGGACGGGCAGACGAACGTTGCAATTCATGTTCTTCAAGGCGAGCGCGAACTCGCGCGTGATTGCCGGTCGCTGGCGCGCTTTGACCTGAAAGGCGTTCCGCCCATGCCCGCAGGCCTGCCGCGAATTGAAGTCAAGTTCCTGATCGACGCGAACGGCATTTTGCAGGTCTCAGCGCGCGAACAGCGCAGTGGGAAAGAAGCCCAGATCGAGGTTCAACCCAGCTACGGCCTGACCGACGAGCAAGTCGAAAGCATGCTGCTCGAGTCTTACGATTACGCGGAAGAAGACTTCCGGCAGCGGCAGGTCATCGAGGCGCGCCGCGAAAGCGAGACGATCCTCGCAGCTCTGGCCAAAGGAAAAAGGAACGAGGCCTGGCGTGCACTCACCAGCGATGAACGCCGGCGGATCGAGACCCTCGAAAAGGCGCTGGTCGCTGTCAAAGATGGCGACGACTACCAGGCTATCCGCAAAGGTATCGACGTGCTCAACGAAGCTACCATGAGTCTTGCGGAGATGATGATGGACACCGCCGTGTCCACGGCACTCAAAGGCAAAACAATGGATGACACTGATCTGGGCGAAGGGCCGCAGGCCGGACATCCGGTGGCGAAGGCGGAGTTTGAGTGAAGCAGGTCTCAGGTCTCAGGAAAGCGATTAGCACATATACTTTTCAGGAGCAGTGATGGCGGAGCATAAAACGCAAGGCAGTGGAGCGGCGACGGTGGATTCCCCCGGCGAAAACACGGTTGAAGTCACGTTTCTTCCCGAAGGCAAGACCGTCACATTCGAGCACGGCAAACTTGCCTACAAGGATCACGGCAAAGAAGAGTCACTGCTCGACGTGGCGCTGAACTTTGGCGTCCATCTCGATCACGCCTGTGGCGGAAATTGTGCCTGCACGACGTGTCACATCTGGGTCAAGGAGGGCGCGGACCTGATCTCCGAGATGGAAGACGACGAAGCCGACAAACTCGATCTGGCTGCCGACCTGCAATTGAACTCGCGCCTGGGATGCCAGGCTGTGATCAACAAACCGGGCAAGGTTGTGGTAGAGATCCCGGCATGGAATCGGAACTACGTTTCGGAAACACATTAAGAGCAGCAGTTGGTACTTAGCACTTAGCTTGTTCTTGCCAGGATTTCTGGGCTCACTGTGTGATCGGCCTTTCAGGGTACAGGTCTGGCTAAGTGCTGAATGCTGACTGCCGATTGCTAAGTTAGGAGCTTACATGCCGAAGCAACTCACCTGGGACGACGCCGAAGATATCGGCATTCTGCTGTCCGAGGCGCATCCCGAAATCGATCCGCTTACGGTTCGCTTCACGGACTTGCACAAGCATGTGATCGAACTCCCCGACTTCAAGGACGACCCGAAGAAATCCAACGAGGGAAAACTGGAGGCCATCCAGATGGCCTGGCACACGGAGTTTCTCGACCGCACCCAAGGCTGAAATGACCGCCAGACTCAACTCCTAGAACCCAAACAGCGCTCCTCTGCGGGCTGTGTACTTCCGTTTTGTGTCGTTCATCCCTCCATATAACAAACCTTTTACACCCCGATGACATCTACCTGGTAGGGGCGCCATAGTCTCGGTGCAAGGCGCTGCGGGAACGAAGCCACTTCCCATGACAGGAAGAGCAATGGGGACGGCCAGTACGGGCTGGCCGGAGCTTCCACGGGGAAGTAGCACGGCCCGCAATCGCCGCAATTAGGATGTCCTCCTGGAAGGCACGGCTCGACACCGTGCCTCTTTTTCTTCGGTTTATTTCCGTGAATCAACCGGGCGGAAGGGACGCGACTACCGGTGGCGCCAGCAACTCAAACAGACCTTTCAGCTTTTGTTTTTAGCGGACGGTCGCGGGCACAGGCTCCTCTACGCTGGCTTCGCGCAGAAACTTCGCGGCCTCTTCCGGTGGCGTGGGATTGATGTAGAATCCCGTCCCCCATTCAAATCCGGCAGTCTTGGTCAGCTTGGGCATGAACTCGATGTGCCAGTGGTAGTGCTCGTTGTTGGGGTCCTGCGCGGGTGAGGAATGAATCACCAGGTTGTAGGGCGGATTATCGAGCACGCGGTCGGCCTTCATCAGCAGCAACTTCAGTGCCTTGGCGAGATTCTCGAACATATGTGAGGACGAGTTCTCGAAGGCGGATTCGTGTCGCTTGGGAAGGATCCAAGTCTCGAAAGGGAACCGCGGAGCGTAGGGAGCGAGCGTCATGAAGTCTTCATTTTCCGCCACTACCCGGATTCCACTTTCGGTCTCCTGGCGGATGATGTCGCAGAAAACGCAGCGCTCCTTGTAGATGTAATACTGCTTGGCTCCCTGAAGTTCCTCGACCACGTAAATGGGCAGAATCGGCAAGGCAATCAACTGCGAATGGGAGTGCTCGAGCGAAGCTCCGGCCGCTTCGCCATGATTCTTGAAGATCAGGATGTACTTGAAGCGGCGATCCTTCTTGAGGTCAAGAATGCGATCGCGGAAAGCCCACAGCACATCTTCGATCCGTCGCGAAGGCAAGGTCGCCAGAGTCGCGTTGTGATCGGGCGTTTCGATGATGACCTCGTGGGCGCCGATGCCATTCATCTTGTCGAACATACCTTCGGCTTGCTTGTTCAGGTCGCCTTCGATTCCGAGAGCCGGAAACTTGTTGGGCACCACGCGCACCGTCCAGCCGGGACTGTCCTTCTGAGCAGTGGCCCCGTTCGTGCTCGGACGATAGGCCAGAATTTCCGGCGGAGTTTTGCTCTCATTCCCGTAATCGAAAGGACAAAAACCTCCGCCCTTGATCTTCACCGGTTCGCGCACAAAGTCGGTGGGCCGCTTGGCGCGATCGGTGGAAATAATGACCCACCGTCCCACGATGGGGTCTTTTCTTAACTCGGGCACGTACTAAATCCTTTCAGTAAGGGCTTTCCTGTCCTGTGGAGCGTGCAAGTCAGTGATTGTACGACACCGAAAAGGCATTTTGAAACAGCTCGAACGTAGATCCAGGGCGGTGCGATTCGTAGTATACGGCCAGCACGTCGAAGCGCCACTGGCACGAGGGTGGCATCTGGCGCAGGAAGTCGCGTGCCACCAGCCGCAATTCTCTTTGCTTGTCGTGATCAACGGCGGCTTCGGCTGGCTTTACGTCGCGCGTGGTGCGGGTCTTGACCTCGATAAAACAGAGAGTGTCCTTGTCCCATCCGACGAGGTCGAGTTCTCCGCGATGATGTGGAGAACGGTAGTTGCGGGCAATGATGACATAGCCCTTCCGCTGAAGGTAGAAGTAGGCCGCTTCTTCGCCGCGACGGCCGGTGCGCTGGTGCGCAGGCAGGTCGTCTGGCGGAAGCGTGCGGCCAGCTATCCAGTCGAGTGCTCGCAGCGTGGCTTGCGTGAGGCGTCCGCCAAACATGGGAGTGGAGATATAACCCAACTCACTATAGAGGGAGCGATGTTAGCCTGATGTGACGGCGGTCACGCGGCATCCGGTACATTTCTCCCCACCTCCTGCGGCAACTCTTTCCCCCTCGTGTTCACCAGCACCACTCCCGCCAGCGCGATGGCTCCTCCGAGGAGAGAGATCCACCGCGGCACCTCTCCCAACCAGATCCAGGCAATCCCGATGGCCATGACCGGGATCAGGTAGAGCAAGGTGGCGGTGCGTCCGGCCGTACCATGCGATAGCACGTAAGCCCACGCGACGTAGGCTAATGCTCCCGGGAAAATTCCGAGGTATATCACCGACAATGTTGCCGCGACCGGCGCGGAACGGAGGGATTCCAGGAAACCACTGCCGAAGGGCAACATCAGCAAAGTTCCAAACCAGATCGAGTAGGCCGTGAATTCGAGCGCGCTGTATCTCCCTAGATAATGCTTCTGCATGATCATGTAGACCGAGGAAGTGAGCGCTGCTGACAGGATGACCAGCGCTTGTGGTGAAAGACGGATACCTTCTCCCTCTCCTCTGGCGATCAGCGCAACGCCAGCGAAACTTAGGAACACACCGAACCATCCCAGAGCAGTCAGCTTTTCGTTTAGCGTGAAGCGAGCGAAGAGCGCAGTCCAGATGGGCACCGAGGCGATCAGCAGACTTGCGGCGCCGGCGGTGACGCGCGTTTCGCCGTAGTTCAGCGCAATGTTGTAGAAGGTGATCCCGATAAGCCCGGTGAGAGCCAACCCGGGAAGATCGCGTACCTCGGGACGGCGAAAGTGCGCGACCGCCGCATAAATCGCGAGCACGAACGATGCCACCAGGAAGCGAAGGATCGCGAGATGTGAGGGCGAGTAAGCCCGGAGTCCAGCACGAATCCCGGCGAAGGCCGACGCCCACAAGACGAGGGCGACTCCGAGAGCAACGAGAGTGCGAGTTGTGAAGCGTGGCATCGCGCGTTCCTCAAATGTCTGGTTGAAGCCGGTTTAGGAATTAGATGAGACGCGAATGCAGCAGTTGCGACTTACCAGCTATTGCCGCCGCGTTTCTACACAGAGGGCGTTACTGAATCCCCGACGCGGATCGTTCCTTGCGTGAGGATCTGCGCGCGCAAACCGCCGCGATGGCGCAGGCCCTTGATGACATGCTTGCCCGTGACCCTCTGTAGGTGATCACACGGCTCACACAGGCGAATGCCGCGGACGCGGACGTCGCCGATCAAAAACTCCCTCCCCACCAAATGATTCAGCGGCACGTCGCGAGTGACGATGTTGCGGCGAGCATCGCCCGCGGCGAGTTCGATGTCATATTCGCGACGAAGCGCCTCAATCGCCTCCGCCTCGATCAGCGTGAGTTCGAAATCCGGCTCGGGCTTGTAGAACGTGCCCTGCTTGAGGGCGTAACGATCTCCTTCCAGCCCGACGCCGGGACTCAGAACCGCACGATCTAGAGCCTGCACCGCCCCTTGAGCGGCTGAGGCGATGTGGATCGACTCAACTTTTCCGTTCCACATCGCAACACCTCCGGCAACTACGCGTTTTTCTCGACGATGGCGATCGACTCTTCGAGCGCGTCGATAGCCACGTCAGCTTCGTCCTTGGTGACGATCAGCGGCGGCGAGATGCGAACTGTGCTCGGGCCGCAGCCGAGGAAAAGGATGCCGCGATCGAACGCGAGTTCGACAATGCGATCGCGCTCCTGGGGAGCGTACTCGCGAGTCTTCTGGTCTTTCACGATTTCAACGCCGATCATCAGTCCCCGACCGCGAACATCGCCGACGATCTTGTGCTTCTTCGGCCAGTCCGCCATCTTGTTCCGCATGTAGTCACCGACTTCCTGCGAATTCCTGAGGAGACCCTCTTTTTCGACTACATCGAGAGTGGCGAGCGCAGCGGCGATACAAACCGGGTTGCCGCCGAAGGTTGAGGCGTGGGAACCGGGAATCCAGTCCATGACTTCAGCCTTGCTGATGACGACTCCCAGTGGCATACCGGAGGCAATCCCCTTAGCGCTGCACACGATGTCAGGATGCACGCCTGTGTGTTCGACCGCCCACCACTTGCCGGTGCGGCCGATGCCCGACTGGACTTCGTCCACCACCAGCAGGATGCCGTGCTTGTCGCAAATGCGCCGCAGTTCCTGCATGAAGACGTTCGGAGCAACGACGTATCCGCCCTCGCCCTGAATCGGCTCGACGAAAATGGCCGCGACTTCTTCGGGAGCAAGCGTCGTCTTGAAGAGCTTGTCTTCGATGAAGCGCGCGCAGCCGAGACCAAACGTTTCGGCGTCCTTCGGTCCGCCTTCGCAGCCGCGATACACATCGGGATAACGCACGTGGGTTACGCCCGGGACCAGCGGCGCGAAACGCCGCTTCTGCTGCGGCTTCGAAGCCGTGAGCGAAAGCGCGCCCATGGTGCGTCCGTGGAACGCTCCGAAGAACGCGATCACCTGCTGCCGCTTGGTGTGATAGCGCGCCAGTTTCAGGGCGCACTCTATGGCTTCCGTCCCGGAGTTGCCGTAGTAAATCTTGTGCGGCCCGGGCATGGGCGCGATCTTCGAGAGGCGGTCGGCGAGCGTCACCATGCTCTCGTAATAAAAGTCGGTACCCGACATGTGAATCAGTTCGCCCGCCTGCTTCTGAATAGCTGCGACCACCTCCGGGTGGCAGTGGCCAGTCGAGGTCACGGCGATGCCCGCGGAAAAATCGAAGAACTCGTTGCCATCCACATCTTCAATGACAATGCCTCGCCCGCGCTTGGCAACCAGCGGGTAGGAACGAGTGTAGGACGGCGAAATGTACTTCTCATCGCCCGCGACGATGCGCTTGGCATTGGGCCCCGGGATCGCAGTCTTGAGCTTGGGGCCGGCAGTCAGTGTCTTGGTGGTCATGGCAGTTTCTCCTAGAACCAGTGACTAGTGGTTAGTGTTTAGTGGTTAGTGATTAGTGATTAGTGTTTGGTTAATCCGACTGTGGAAGAGCGGCCCTTCGGTGCCGCGTTAGCCCGAAATTTGGACGGGCTTTAGCCCTGTCGGAACCAAAAGTGTCGAGGAGAAAACAACTAGTCGCTGCCGAAGAGGTTGGCGCGCACGTGCGAAGGCAACACGGAGAGATACCGGCGGGGACAAGCGCGTCCCTCGACCCAGCACATCCGCGAAATGGAGCCGTTCGAGTGCATAATCACTGACTGAATTATAGCTTGTATTTCGTCGTAGCGGAACCCCTAAACAAGTTACTGAGGGTTCAAATTCGATTACCTGATGTTCCGCGTCTGGTCTACACTATCCGCCTGATTGCTGATGGATCGGCAGTTTGCCAGGTCACCGGCGAGGCTTTATTCGTGCGGAGAACGGTGTGGCCCAATGTTGGAGTTCGTGCCCTACACCCGAGAATGGACCCGTAGTGTTCGCGAGTTCAATGAGCGGATGCTGGCGGGCGGCCTGGAAGGCGAGCTCTGTTTCCCCGACGAGGCCGAGCCGGAGTCGTGCGCCGGCTTCAAGGGCGCACTTTCTCGGGAGTACTTTCTGGCCATCGAAGGTCCGAATGTACGCGGCGCCTATTTTCTGACCCACGAGGACTGGGTCGCCAACGGCCAACGGTACCGGGTCGCCAATTTCCGGTTGCCACTTTCGGAGGGGTTTGTTGACGCCAGGTACAAAGGTACGGGCTGCTCATTGTTACGCCATGCGCTCGAAAGAAGCCCACTCCTGTACTGTTTGGGGCTAGGAGACAAAAGTCGGCCTCTGCCGCGGATGCTCGCCAGTCAAAACTGGACGATCGCGGAAACCGCGTTCTATTTCCGATGTGTCCACCCCCGTGAAGTGCTACGCGATCTTGCCTGGTTGCGCACGAGCCCCAGCCGGCGGCTGCTAATGGACGCCGCCGCGCAGAGCGGTGGGTGGGTCGGTATTGCGGCTCTCCAGCGCCTTCGGACCCAACAACCCTCCCGCGAAACCAGTGTCGCTGCGGTCGGGGACTTCGGTGATTGGGCCGACGAGCTATGGAATCGCGCCAGCGGTGCATACTCCATGCTCGCGGATCGAAACAAACACATGCTCCGCACCCGTTATCCTGGTAGCGACGCTCGCTTCCAGCGCTTGATCGTGAGCTCGGATTCCGAAACCTGCGGCTGGGCCGTGGTGCTCGCCACCACCATGCACGACCATCGGCACTTCGGAAATCTTAAGGTGGGCACTATCGTAGATTGTCTGGCTGTTCCCGGAAACGAGCACGGTGTGATCTGCGCCGCTACTGATGTCCTCGAAGAGCAATGCGTAGATCTGATCGTCAGCAACCAGTCTCATCGGAGCTGGCGCGCTGCATTCGAGCGGGCAGGATTTCTTCCCGGGCCAACGAACCGCTTCTTCACTCCGTCTCCCGAAATGGCGCGATTGCTGGCACCGTTCGATGAGAAGTTTCCGCTCACTCATCTCACTCGAGGAGATGGAGCGGGGCCGATTCACCTGTAGGCCGTGCCGCGCCCCTGGAAATACTGCAGCAGCGTCTCTTCGAAGCGGGCGGCCACTGTTTCCCACGAGAACCCTTCCCGCACCAGGCGTAGGGCGGCTGCTGTTTGACACGCGCGGACATTCGGATCGATCAACAACTCCGCGCAAGCGCCGGCGAAGGCTTCCGGCGTGTCTGCAATACGAAGGTTGTCAGGAGAGGACACGTCCAAGCCCTCGGCGCCGATGGTAGTGGACACCACCGCAATCTCGGCGGCCATCGATTCGTAGATTTTCAACCGTGTACCGCTCCCGATACGGATCGGCACGATCGAAACTCCATTGCCCCAGAGATACGGCCGCATGTCCTCAACCGTGCCCGTCACGTGGACAAGAGCGTCGGCGTCCAGCGCACGAATCGAAGCCGCGGGACGCCTTCCTGCGATCGTTAAGGAACATGTCGGAAGGCGCCGGCGGATCAAAGGCATCACCTCGCGTACGAACCACAACACGCCCTCGATGTTGGGAATCCAGTCCATGGAACCGGCAAACAGCAAACTGGAGGCGTCCGCAACGCCCGAAGCAGGACGAGAGAAATAGGCGACATCGACGCCCGTCGGTATGGCAGACACATTGGAGATGCCGCACAGGTCGCGAAGTAGTTTGGCATCGGCCTCGGATACCGTGATGACATGAGCGGCCCGCTGGCAGGCAGCGCGCTCGAATGCGAGCAAGCGCTCCGCTTGGGCGCGAAAGAAAGCTCGCCGCACCGGATCTCTTGCGCTCTCGGCATAGCGACGCCAGATGACGGTCTCCACGTTGTGCTCGAACAAAACGAACGGTTGGCCGAAGGGTAAATTGACAACCGGGGTCAGAAAGTCGCAAACCACAACATCAAAATGCTCTGACCGCAATAACTTCTCAATCAAGAGACGCGCCGCGCGTGAGCGTTTCCGTGCGACGACCGACGGCAGGTGAGAGAACAACCCGCGAGCAGTCTGCATCCAGAATCGCGCCGAGTCTCTTGCCGCCAATGCAAACGGTACGGGCCAGACTTTGGAACAATATTCGGAACTGCGCGCCAGGGCCTCGGGCGATCCGTCGTGCAAAGCGAGGTAGTGGATTTCGTGCCGTGCCCGCAATCGGCGCAGCATTTCCAGCGTACGGATCTGGCCGCCCCGCGTGGGGGGATGCAGGAAACCTGAGCTCAGCCACAGGATCTTCACCGCGCCAGTGTAGCTTTACCGTCGTCCTTGAAGCCATGCGCTTTGCGCTCAAACACGAAGCGGTCGCTGAGCACGAAATTCGAGAGCGAACACACTGAGACTGCGATCAGGTTCGCGGCCAGGTAGTTGAATCTCAGTTCGCCGACCAGAAGGCGCATCAGCAGAAGGTTACCCAGGATGGACACGGCGCCGTTGCTGGCGTTGAAGCGAGCCAGCCTTGTCAGCGAGTGCCTGAATCGCGACGCCGGCCGATCCACCCAAGTGAAGCGTTCATGCCACAAAAAGTTGTGAACTACCGCGATCTCGACCGCCAGCCCAGTGGCCAGTAGATAATCGAGTTTCCACCAGGAACGCAAAACAGCCAATGCGAGCAACTGCACACCAATACCGATCCCGCCCACGGCATTGAACTTCATCCAACGGCGAAAGGTTCGATTCCTCCGAGAACTGAGAATCGGGAACTGAGAGCTGCTTTGCGTCATCCGATCCTTTCTTCCCGGTACAGGCGGGCAGTGTTCCTCAGTGTGAAGACGATCAGCATCGCAGCCATGCCAACAAGGCCGATGGCGCCGCCAACGTCAAAGAGCCGGTAGTGTCCGTGGATAACCCACACCCAGCGGAACACTGCGAGGCTGCCGATGGCCAAGAGAATTCGCAATTCTGTTGGCCCGACACGCCAGAACGACAGATGAAACTCGCCCATCGTGTAGGTCGCGAGGTATGACTGGATCGAGAGCAGCAGGAACCCTATCAGCAATCCGATGGCAATCACAGGATGCATGTAGCGGGAGAGAGCCAGTCCGCCCATCATGGCGACCGCTCCGATCGAATCAAGCATGTGGTCCACATAGAAGCCGTAGCGCGGCCTCTGTTGCTGGCGCACGCGCGCGAGCGTGCCGTCCAGGCTGTCACCAAACCAGTTCACCGCGAGGAAAATGACGGCCGCCAGCAACATGCGCCGGTCCATGGCAGCGAGCGCATAGCAGACGCCGGTCGCGATCTGGGCGGCAAATCCGAGAATCGTCAGGTGGTCGGCCTTGACCCATGCCGGCATGCGCTCGGCTATCCAGACCAAAGCGCGCTTTTCAGCCGTTGCCAGGAAGCTGCCGTGAACCCTTGTCGCCTGCCGAAATCCGTCGCGGCGAGCTTCGGCGAGCGTCTTCGGATTTGCCTGCGCGGCAAAATCCGCCGGTGGGGTAGCCATGGGTGCCTCCGTTCTTTCACGCAGGATGAGAGGGCAGCGGCGGAATGACAATGCAGGACGGGTAAAACGAATGTAAAGCCGTAACTGCCGATTTATCTGACCCTTAGAGCAGATTATCCATTACTGAGTGGTGAGTTTCTTCGCCTCTGGCCGCTTCCACGCGTGTCCGCACGAGTGACACACCACATTCCGCCGATCTCTCTCCGCTGCCCAGCCGACGTGAGAGGAGCCACAAGTGGGGCAACGCAAGGCGGTGTACAAGGTGAGGCCGAGTCTCTCCCGGACCGAATCCAATGCCCATCCGACCCGAAGCAGGAACGAATACAGGTAGCTCAGAACTCTCGGACTCTCTCTCATCCTCTCTGCCTCACCGGACAGCTTCGGCGACTGCCACCCGCAACTGTTCCACCCCCCACCCGATATGCTCCGCCGTAACCACCGCAGGTGGCGCAATCAGGAGATGGTCGCCGGCGACGCCGTCCACGCAGCCTTGCATCGGATATACCAGTAACCCTCGGCGCAGGGCCGATTGTCCCACCCGTCCGGCGAAATTTCTCTCGGGCGGGAACGGCCTCTTACTCTTCTTGTCCTGGACGAATTCAACTCCCCATAGCAGACCCAAGCCCCGGACATCGCCCACGACGTCCAGATCGCGCAAGCTTTCGAGGGCGGTCTTCAAGGCTGACCCCACTGTGCCCGCGATGCTCGAATCTGCGGCACCAACCAAATCCAACGACTGCACCCGCCGCAGGACTGCTCGGCCAACGGCCACGGAAACCGGATGCGCGTTGTAGGTAAAGCCGTGCAGGAAGGCGCCAGACCCGGTAGCGATGGCATCAACAACTTTCTTGCTGACGATAACGGCCCCGAGAGGCGTGTATCCAGACGAGAGGCCATTCGCTGTGACCAGGATATCGGGTGCAACTTGCCAGTGCTCGACGGCGAAGTTGCGGCCGGTGCGTCCCATGCCGGTCATCACTTCGTCGGCAATCAGCAGCACACCGTGGCGACCGCAAATCTCGGCAATGCTCTCCAGGTATCCCGGCGGAGGGATCACGGCGCCCAAAGTAGCGCCGCTCATCGGCTCAAAGATGAAAGCGGCTGCCTCACCCTTTGCCTCCTCGATAGCTCGCTCGAGTTCCGAGGCATACTGCTGGCCGCAATTGCGGCATCCGTCGGCGCAGTCGAAGTCGCAACGATAGCAGTAGGGAATACCTACATGGGCAAACTCGCGCACCATCGGCAGATAAATCTCGCGACGCTTCCTATTGCCGGATACCGCAAGCGCACCCAACGTCGATCCGTGATAGCTCTGGCTGCGGCTGAGAACCTGATAACGCGTGGGCTGACCGATCTCCACCTGATATTGCCGGGCGAGTTTCAGCGCGGTCTCAATCGACTCCGACCCGCCGCAGGTGAAGTACACGGCTCCACCGCGGAAGTGCTCGCCGACAAAGTCGAGAAGTTCGGCCGCGAACTCCTCCGTAACCGGCGTCGTGAACTGGCTGGTGTGGACGAACTCGAGCTGGCGGACCTGTTCCAGCATCGCATCAGCAATTTCGCGTACCCCATGACCGATGAAATTCACCGCCGCCGATCCGGAGAAGTCGAGATAGCGCTTGCCATCGGCGTCCCAGATATAGACACCTTCGCCGCGCACGGCAACAGGGTAGGGCTTGCGCAACGAGCGGCGCAGGACCGGCGAACGCAGATCCTGGCGAGTCACAGTCGATTCGGCCACGAAGCGATTATCGAATTCAGAAGAAGTGCGTGTCAAAGCAAGGTAATGCTTTCCTCCGTGACCCCTGTGTCCTCCGTGGTGAAGATCAAAATCTTGAACCACAGAGGACACAGAGGGCCACAGGGGGAGGCCGCACTTGTCATTCGCGATTCATCGCCCCCGATAACTCTCCAGCCCGCCAACCAGATGCGTTACTCTGCGAAAGATGGGGATTCCGCGAATCTTCCGGCCTTCGCACCAGCACAGCGCACTCTCAGCCACCCTGCTGCTGATGGCGACCATTACGCTTTCGCGCGTGATCGGCTACATTCGCGAAGCCTACATCGCCTACGCCTTCGGAGCGGGCCAGCAAACCGACGCCTACGTCGCGGCGTTCACCTTGCCCGACTGGCTCAATTACATCGTGGCGGGCGGGACTGCCTCCATCACGTTCATATCCATCTACACGCGGTTTCTGGCAGAAAAGCGCGAACAGGATGCGCAAAAGACGTTCTCGATCATCATCACCGTAATGACGACCGTGCTGATCGTGGGCACCATCATCGCCGAAATTTTCACGCCCCAATTCGCGGGCTGGATGTTTCACGGCTTCACACCGGAGCAAATGCAGTTGTGCGTTCATCTAACCCGCATCCTGTTGCCGGCGCAGATCTTCTTCTATGTGGGCGGCGTGGTTTCGGCGGTGCTGCTCTCGCACCGGCTGTTTCTGTTTCCGGCCCTTGGACCACTGATCTACAACGTGGCAATCATCGCTGGCGGCGTGGTAGCGGGACACCAGTTCGGAATCGCCTCATTGGCCTATGGAGCAGTAATCGGCAGCATTGCCGGGCCTTTCCTCATCAACGCCATCGGCGCCGCGAAAATCGGTACCGGATATCGTCCCAGCTTCGAAATCGGTAACCCCGCATTTCGGGAGTGGGTGCGGCTGTCGATTCCACTCATGCTGGGAGTGTCACTGGTCACCGCCGACGACTGGATCCTGCGCTACTTTGCGTCGAGCGGCATCGGAGACATCGCGCGTCTGAACTATGCCAAGCGGCTGTTCGCAGTGCCCATTGCAATTCTTGGGCAGGCAACGGGGCAGGCGTCCCTACCTTTCTTCTCGCGCCTGTTCGGAGAAAAGAAATTCGAAGAGTTCGCGGACACGGTGAATGCTTCGGTCTATCGCATAACGGCGGCCTCGTTGCTGATCACGGGATTGATGATGGCAGTAGCAGTGCCGCTGATCGATCTCGTCTATCGTCGCGGGCGGTTCACCTTCGGGGACTCGGAATCAACGTCAATTTACTTTTTCTGGTTTTCGTTGTCGTTGGCGCTGTGGGCCGCGCAGGCGCTCTATGCCAGAGCGTTCTACGCATCCGGCAACACCGTCACACCGATGGTCGCAACCACTCTGATTACCCTCGCATCGCTTCCCGTGTACTCGGTTTTGTTCCGGACGCTCTCGGTCACTGGCCTCGCGATCGCGTCTGATATCGGAATCACGGCGAACGCGTTGGCCATTGCTCTACTCCTGCATGCCCGCGGGATGGTCTCGCTGTCTGGCATGAACTGGAAGGAATTGGGCAAAGCCGCTCTGATCGGAGCTGTGTCGGGCGGACTCAGTTATGAAGTCACACGCATCGTGGCGCTCGATGGCAGCCGGCGCGCTGACCTGCTGGCTCTCGCGCTCGGCACGTTGACCTGGGCAGCAGCCGTAGCGGCGGGATTATGGTTGCTGCGATCGCGACTGCCGAGCGACTTGCGAAAACGAAGCTAGTAATTAGACCTTCCCCTGTGATCCTCCTTGACCTCCGTGGTGCAAGCTTTTGATTTAGCACAGAGGCCACGGAGGATCACAAGGGGAGGCAGAACGTCCTCAAACAAAAAAGGCATCTCCACCACGGAGATGCCTCCTATGCGTTCGCCAGTTTGCAGCGCGGCTACGCTCGCGCCGCTGCGACTGCTTCCGGAACAGCCGAAACGGACGATGCGCCCTTGACTTCCTCGGGCTTGCCGCCGGCCTTGCGGATGTCGATGCCACCCTTGAAGAAGGCGCCGTCTTCGATCGAGATGCGCGCCGCGACCACGTCGCCGGTGAGCGACCCGTCGCTGCGGATATCGACCCGGTCGCTGGCGGTGAGGTTGCCGCGGACTTTGCCGAGCACAACGATTTCGCGCGCATTGATGTTGGCGGCGACTACGCCATTGCGGCCGACTGTAACGCGGTTGCCGGAGAGGTTGATCGAGCCCTCCACTCGGCCGTCAATATAAAGCGACTCGGACCCCGTAACTTCGCCTTTGATCACAAGTGACTTGCCGATGGTGGCCTGGTCGGAAGTGGTGGTAGTGGTAACCGGACGCGGGGCGGCAGCAGTATCGCTGGCCGCGGGCGCAGTCGGTGTAGACATCGTCGGACGTTCCGGCTCAGCCGGCCGGCCAGGCGTTCCAGGTTGATTGGTAGGCTTCCACATTGTGCTCAGAGTCCTTTCCTTGTTAGGAATTGCAAAATCATCGCCGCACTTCAGGTGCCAAAACGGATTGTACTCCGGAGCCTTGGGCCGTGGCTGTGGAAATCGAGCATTTTCCTAGGGATTTTCGTGGTTCCTCCCGAGCGCCGCCACAGATTTCGCTCTTCAGGCTCTCTCCGGCGTGTAATGACTCCCTATTCTGCGGTAATTCTTCTATCGCGATAATATGATTTAAGGCAGAAGGCTTAGCACCTTCGTGCTATCCGTTGGGAGCATTGCATGAGCACACTTACCACCTCTTTCGGCCGGCCTCAGCCGGGCGAATACGATCCTTACTATGATCGCTACATCTCTCTCCTTGGCTCGGACGACATCATTGGATTGCTGGAGAAGCAGGCGCCGGAAACCGCGACTCTGTTCCACTCGGCCAGCGCCAAGGCGGATTTTCGTTACGCTCCGGGCAAGTGGAGCGTGAAGGAGATGCTCGGCCACGTCAACGACACTGAACGCATCATGACGTATCGCGCGCTGCGCGTCGCCCGCGGCGACAGAAGTCCAATCGAGGGCTTCGAGCAGGACGACTACGTGCGCGACGGCAACTTCGGCCAGCGGACGCTCGCGGACCTGATCGAAGAATTCACCGATGTACGTACCGCGACCGTGTCCTTCTTCCGACATCTTGATGCGGAGTCCGGGTTGCGCCGTGGCGTCGCCAATAAGAATGAGATCAGCGCTCGGGCGTTGGCATACATCATTGCAGGACATGAACTGCATCATCGGCGAGTGTTGAAAGAGAAATACCTGCTCTAGCCATTCCGAACCGAGAACTGATGTTGTCCGATTCCTCCATTCTTCGTCACATTGGACGCCAGCCCAAGAAGACTGCGAGCTATAAACAACTGCTGCGCGAACTGGGCGTAAAGGGTGACGGCCGGCGCGAGTTGGCGGACCGTCTGCATTCCCTGGTCAAGAAAGGCGAATTGCTGGGGGTCGATTCCGATCGCTACGCAATTCCGCAGACCACGTCCAGCCGCAACATGTTCGTCGGACGCCTGAGCATGCATCGCGATGGCTTTGGCTTCGTGATTCCGCAGGCCAACTCCCTTAATCCCGATTTGAAGGCGCGCCTCGCCGGCGATGTCTTCATTCCTCCCCCCGCGACCGGATCTGCAATGCACGGCGACCAGGTACAGGTGGAGATCACCGCGTTCCGTCCTGATGGTCGTGCCGAAGGACGCATCATTCGCCCAGTGTCTCGCGCTCACCCAACCGTGGTCGGAATTTTTCACTACGGTCATCGACACAACTCTGTCACTCCTCTGGACGGGAAAGTGGGGCAGGAGATCGTCATTCCGCCGGGGATGGAGAATCCCAAGACCCTAACCACAGAGGTCACGGAGGACACGGAGAAAGGCAAAGCGGGGAAATCGCGGTCTGCGAAGCACCGGGTCATCGGCGGAGAGGCCGCCCATCCCACCAACTGGGACGACCTCGAAGGCGTCGTTGTCGACCTCGAAATCACCGACTGGCCTTCTGCCACACAGAACCCCCGCGGGCGCGTCGTCGAAATTCTAGGCAAGGAAGACGATTTCGGCGTGGACGTCGAAATCATGATCCGCAAGTTTCACCTGCCGCACCGGTTTCCGCCCGAGGTCATCGACGAAGCACAGGCCATCGATCCCGTCATCCCTGCGCCAGAACTAAAACATCGCCGCGACTACCGCAATTTGGCGATCGTCACCATCGACGGTGAAACCGCCCGCGATTTCGACGATGCCGTCTATGTCCAGCAGCTGGCGAATGGCAATTATGAACTGCAAGTGCACATCGCTGACGTAGCGCAGTACGTAACGCCAGGTACGTCGCTTGATCAGGAAGCCCGGCTACGCGGCACGAGCGTTTATTTTCCCGACCGCGCCGTGCCCATGCTGCCGCTCGAACTTTCGACCGATATCTGCAGTCTGCGACCACAAGGCGACCGGCTGGTGCTGTCGTGCACGATGGAGATCGATCACCAGGGCGAAGTCGTGGGTTACGAAATCAACGAAGGTGTGATCCGCTCCGCCGAGCGCATGACTTATACCGCGGTGAACGCCGTGATCGAAGGCGACCCGGCCACGCGCAAACGCTACGCGCCGCTGGTCGAGAACTTCGAGCGCATGCGCGAGCTGGCGATGATCCTGAACCGCAAGCGGCAGCGTCGCGGCTCGATTGACTTCGATCTCCCCGAGCCAGTGATCGAATTCGACGAGTTCGGATTGATGAAGAGCATCATGCGCTCGGAGCGCAACATCGCGCACCGCCTGATTGAAGAATTCATGCTGGCGGCGAACGAGAGTGTCGCACAGTATCTAGAAAACAAGCGTATTGCCTCGCTCTACCGCATTCACGAGAAGCCCGACGCCAAACGCGTGTACGACTTCGAAGTGATTGCTTCGACATTTGGATATTCGCTCGGCGTGGGCGCGTTGCCGATTCATCGCGTCCAGATGAAGACCGACCGCCGCGCCGCGCACGGCACCGGCAAGCGCGTACGCGAAATCGAAGTTCCGAAGGAAGTTCACATCACGCCGCGGATGTATCAGAAGCTCGCCGCGAAAATTGCCGGCAAGCCGGAAGAACGCATCCTCAGCTACCTGATGCTGCGGTCATTGAAACAGGCCCGGTATTCGGAAGAAAACCTCGGACACTTCGCGCTGGCGTCGCCGACCTACACTCACTTCACCTCGCCCATCCGCCGCTATCCGGACTTGATCGTGCATCGGATTTTGAAAGATGTGCTGAGAACATCGGCAGAACATCACGATGGAGAGGTTCCAGTCGGAGTGTTTCCAGCAACGCTGTCTGGAGACCGACGCGATGGGGCCGACACGGGAGGGCACGACTTCAGTCGTGCCGATAGCCGTACAAAGAAGGACGGGGCTTCAGCCCCTGACGTTTCGCGGGCGGGGCGCCCGCGCCACACGAGCACGAGCGCGGAAACGAACTCGCCTTCTCCCTGGTCTAAGCGTCGCGACCGCGAGGCTCATCAGCGGTCTCTCGAACCGCTGAGCGAGCCCATCTCGCTCGAAGAACTCCACGAAATCGCCGAAGAGTCCAGCCAGTCCGAGCGGCGCGCCGACGACGCCGAACGCGAACTGATGGAATGGAAAAAGGTCAAATTCATGGAGCCCCGCATCGGAGAAGACTTCGATGGCCTCATCATCAGCGTGACCAAGTTCGGCTTCTTCGTAGAACTGACCGACCTCTTTGTCGAAGGCCTGGTGCCGCTCTCGACCCTCACCGATGACCGATACACCTATCACGAAAACACGCGGCAGATTATCGGGCAGCGCACGCGCAAGACTTTCAGCCTGGGAGATCGGGTGAGAGTGCTGGTGGACCGGATTGATCCAGTGGAGAAGAAGATTCAGTTCGCGGTGCTGGAACAGCGGCCGCAGCTATCAGCCGCGCGTCGGCACAAATGATTTGCGCCGCAGTTTGTTGGTTTGTTCCTAATGAAGAGTCGTAGTTAAGGAACCCGTGGAAGAGGGTCGTCAAGGACAGCATCTAAAGTTGATCTGAACATTCATTTGGACTGCGACGGGCTGGCCGTTCTTCGTCGCGGGCTGAAATTTCCACTGTTGAACCGCCAGCACTGCCTGTTCATCTAATCCCATCCCCAAGGGTTGCAGGATGGCGATGCTGCCGGGCATGCCTGCGGCATCGATCACCGCTTCTAAGCGAGATGTCCCCTCCACGAGATTAGATACAGCCTCTTTGGAGTACTTGGGCTCTGGATCGTAGACGAGGCGAGGCGGAGCGACCTCACCATCCGAGGACTTTCCTATTTTGAAGGTTGGGATATGGCCCTCAAGAGAAGCTAGCCAAGAGGCTGCCCTTGATTTCGAGTCGGTTCCAGCCAGATAAGACCTCCAGTACTCCGGCAACATAGGCCCAATTTCCTCTCCCTGTTGAATGAAAACCCTGCTGAATATCGGGCGCAGTGTAGCCTCAGTATCCGTATCCGAAATGGCTCTCGCAATGTGGATTTTCAGCTTGTCGATTTTGACAAACTGGGCTTTTTCGTTTTTGTACCACGTACCCAGCCGGTCTCCCACAATCTCCATCCCCAGCGCTGTAACTGTCACACCGGTAATCCGTACATTAGCCAGAGTCCACGGCCCCTGTGCAGCATTGCCGAGCACCGAGCCATTTTGCTCGTAGGCGAGATCGTCGCCCCTGTAGAAATCGCGCAGCAGGAGCGTCTTGCCTTTGTACGCTAAATTGAGCTGGCTCTGAATGGCAGATAGGGGTTGGGAGTGGATTGGAACCGACCCCGCAGAGAACAGAATCAAAACCAGAGTAAACGAGAATCTGAGAGGTCGAAGAAGATACACCGAGCACCGCCAACGACAATGATACATGTGAGGTTGCTGGGTGAGATTGCTGAAAACTATTGCGCCGCACAAGAGCCACCCGGGAGCCGGCATCTCCCGACCTGCTAGAATCCCCTTTCACCATTCTTGGCGCCTGCCTAGGAACCCTGTTCCATGTCCAGCAACCCCATGCCAACCCCACGCACGCGCGTGGTGCGCGAGTCCGATCGCG
>Ga0209701_10000433_pt1 | contig 24151 bp, 18 predicted proteins | sample CZO8metaG_4_FD_188356 | JGI IMG/M metagenome (GOLD analysis project Ga0209701, IMG submission 188356) | Vadose zone soil microbial communities from the Eel River Critical Zone Observatory, Northern California, USA - CZOApr15con2H3.8 metaG... | ecosystem: Environmental > Terrestrial > Soil >... | reverse complement strand
CACTACAGCGACACCCGTTGCGAAGCGCCCCATCACTTGCCGAAAGAAATCCTTTTCACTCGCAGCTTGCATTACTGAACTCCCTTACCGTGTTCAAATGACGCAGGCTGGATAGTACCGAGTCGAAGTCTATCCCAAAGTCGATCAGGCAGGCAACTTCATCCACATCGATCGATCTCAGCCGGTCGATCGTCTGAAGGCAGGTATCTGGTGTTCCAAAGAGCCCGCTTGTCTCAAAGTAGCGGTCGAAAGCGTAAGAAACCAGGTCTTCGAGCTCTTCTTCGGTATAATCGCCGATATCCTGGCCCGGGCTACGCGCAAGCCATAAATCGACAGAGCTTCTCAAGTAATCGCTGAAAGGCCCGCGCACCTTCTCGCGGACTTCATCAACGCTGCTCCCGACGAACGTGTGCAGCATGAGCGTCACGTGCCCCCCTCCAGGGCCATGCCCGCCCGCTCTCCATGCAGTTCGGTACACTGCTATTTTTTCGGCCAGCCTGTCGATATCTTGATTGAGCAGATGAGTGAGCAGGCCTGCGCCGACTTCACCGGCCAGGCGGAATGTTTCTGGACTGCCGGCTGCCGTCACCCAAATCGGCAGCTCGCGCTGGATCGGACGGGGGAGGATTCTCACCTCGATATCGGTCCCGTTGCCATCGCGGCGCCGAACCTTCTCACCGCCCCAGAGCCTGCGGATGGTTTCGATCCCCCGCAGCATGATCTCTTTACGATGTGCATAGTTCTCCGGTGCGATTACAAAATCGTTCGCGTGCCACCCGGACGCGAACGAGATGGCTGCTCTTCCGTTCGACAGATTATCGACGACGGCCCATTCCTCGGCAACGAGAAGCGGGTCGTGAAGCGGCAAAACAACACTCCCGGCCCTGATCTGAATTCGTTCCGTCACCGTCGCAAGAGCGGCGCTGGTTACTGCGGGGTTGGGGTACAGACCTCCGAATTCATGGAAATGCCGCTCGGGCGTCCACACCGCTGAAAAGCCGTGCGTATCCGCGAACTTTGCGCCCTCGACGAGTAGACGGTATTTATCGGCACACTCACCTGCGCCCGCGCTTGCAAAGTAGAACAGGCTGAAGTCCATCCGCCTGGTTGGCCGTTTGTTCCCGGCTTCCGTCATATGTTCCGGTCTGGCGAGAGGTGCAACGGAAAGCTCAGAACCGTACCGGGTGTCCTCAATCATGGATATCCCCTTCTTCTTTAATAAACAAAAGACGTCTCGCTTTACACCGGCGCTGCCATCTGTACCTCATTGAGGCATAGACGTAAATGCTCGGTCAAATCAAGTAGATGAATAGTCTTACAAGTATCATGGCCACCCGCGAGGCGATGGATCTCTATTTCCTGATCTAGGGCTTCGGCTACTTTACGCCACTCCTCGTCTACACCGCGCTCCTGCCTGTCCTTCGTGAAAAAGAACGTGCTCTTGCCAGGATAGAAGCCAGGCTCGTACTCAGACATGACCCAGAAATAGAGGCCCTCCCAATCGTGCCAAAGGGCTTCAACTGTTGGGAATAGCGCTTCGGGGAAGAGCTCCTTGAGCTGCGGAAGTGTAAAGCCCACTCCCTTCCCCCTGCGTCCCGGCCCTTTCTGTTCGTCGCTTCCCAAATGCCACGCGCTGTGGTGAAGCCATAGTTCATACTCATTCCCCAAAGTCAGAATGGTCATGCCATTCCGGTCCGCCCGCTCGCTATCACGCCTGGTTATCAATTTTCTGTAGTGGGGGGATCGTAGATACCGGCATACGTGTTTCAGATATCTCTGCAAATGCCGCAGCCAGAGAAACCAGTATAATTGCTTATCCCGGCCAAATCGCATCAATTTGCCAAAGCGATTGACTGTACGCCGTGTCAATCTGCGATGACCGACAGAGTTGGGATCAATCAATATGAGCAGGTCAACCTTTTCCCCTTCTGCATGTAATTGCCGGGCTATCTCATAAGCAACCAGAGCGCCATTGCAAAAGCCGCCGAGCAGGTATGGACCCTTCGGCTGCCTGGAACGCACCGACTCAAGGTGGACCGCCGCCATCGCCTCTAATGTCGGAGGGATCCCCAGCGCATCAAACTTGTAGGGTTCAAGCGCGTAAAATGTCTGGTCCGGCCCTAGATGACGCACTAATGGGAAGCAATAGGAGGCGCCATTTAAAAAGTCTCCGTGCAGGTAGAAAAACGGCCGCCCGGAACCACCCGTTTGAATCTCCACGACGGGAGACCAGGAGCCTGGAACTTTTTCTTCTTGCTGTTGCGGCTTAGCTTCTCCAGCTTTCACCTGCTCGATGATCCTGGCCAGTTCGGCTACAGTGCGAGCTTTGAAGAAGTGGGCCAGGGGCAAATGTATCTGTAAGGTCCTGCGAAGATGCGAAATCACTTGCATAGCCCTCAGAGAGTCTCCACCCAAGGCGAAGAAGTCATCGTGGATGCCGATCTGCTCGATTCCGAGGACCCGGGACCAGATTCCCGCCACCGCCTCTTCGGTTTGGGTGCCTGGCGCTGCAAAGGTTTCATCTAGCTGCGGGCGCGTGTATCCTGGCGCAGGCAGGGCGCGCCGGTCGACCTTGCCATTAGGCGTCAGTGGGATTGCTTCCAGCAGTACAAAAGCCGAGGGTACCATGTAGGTTGGCAGTTGCTTCGCTATGTGATGCTGCAGGTCGGCGACTGTGGCTGTTTGCTTTTCGCGGAGAACCACGTAGGCCACCAGGCGCTTGTCGCCGGGCGCATCCTCGCGAGCCACCACCACCGCCTGCCGCACAGCCAGGTGCTCAGCCAGCACCGCCTCGATCTCGCCCAGTTCGATGCGGAATCCGCGCAGCTTCACCTGGTAGTCCAGGCGCCCCAGGTGTTCGATCGCCCCACCTGCACGGTAGCGGGCAAGGTCCCCCGTCCTGTACAGGCGCGCGCCAGGCTCGCTGCTGAACGGGTGGGGGATAAATCGCTCAGCCGTCAACTCGGGGCGGTTCAAGTAACCGCGGGCCAGGCCATCTCCCCCGATGTACAGCTCACCGGGCACGCCGACCGGCACCGGCTGCAGGCGGGTATCAAGCAGATAGATCTGCGTGTTGGCAATCGGGCGGCCTATAGTCACTACCTCGTCCCCGGGCTCGATCTTGCAGACGGTTGACCAGATGGTGGTCTCTGTGGGGCCATACAGATTCCAGAGCGAGGCGCCCCTGGGCAGCAGCTGCCGCGCCAGGTCCAGCGGGAGCGCTTCGCCCCCGCACAGGGTCTTCAGGCCAGGGCGGCCTTGCCAGCCCGCTGCCAGCAGCACGCGCCAGGTGATGGGGGTAGCCTGCATCACGGTCACCCCGGCACTGGCCAGGGTCTCCGCCAACGCCGCCCCGCTTGCCGCGAGGTCACGGCCGGCGACGATCACCCGCGCGCCTACGATCAGGGGCAGAAAGAGCTCCAGAGCAGCGATGTCAAAGGACAAAGTGGTGACGGCCAGCCACGTATCTTCCTCGGTGAGCCCTGGCTGTAGATGCATGGACCACAGAAAGTTGACTACGGCCCGATGCGGGATCTGCACTCCTTTAGGTTTGCCCGTGGACCCGGAGGTATAAATGACGTAAGCCAGGTGATCGGAAGTGGCGCCGGAAACCGGGGCAGCCTCACTTTGCTGGGCAAGCAGGGCCGCGCCAGCATCCAGGCAGACAACCTTCGCCGCCGTGGCAGGAAGTTGAGTAAGCAGGTGCTGCTGGGTCACAATGACCGGAGCCCCAGAGTCCTCCAGCATGAATGCCAGGCGCTCGGCTGGGTAGGTCGGATCCAGCGGCACGTAGGCCCCTCCGGCCTTGAGAACCCCCAGCAGGCCTACCGCCATCTCCAGCGACCGCTCAACGCACAGCCCAACGAGCACTTCCGGCCCCACGCCCAGCTCCTGCAGGTAGTGCGCCAGCTGGTTGGCCCGCTGATCCAGCTCTCGATAGGTCAAACTGGCGCCCTCGTAGACCACTGCTACCGCATCGGGCCTACTCCCGACCTGGGCCTCGAAGAGATGGTGGATACAGCTCTGCCGGGGGTAGGGGGCCTGGGTGGCATTCCACTCGACTAGCAAAAGGTCTCGCTCGGCTTTCGCCAGGATCGGTATATCCGAGATGGGCCGGAGGGGCTCCGAGACAATACCTCGCAGAAAAGCGGCAAAGCCACGCTGCATCTGCACAACGCTATCCGCGTCGAGCGCCTCCGCGTTGTAGACCCACAGGCACTCCGCCTCACCTTCCTGGATGACCAGGGTGAGTTCACTGCCGTGCGGCTTCTTGCCATCATACGGCGCCTCTGCCCGCTCTACGCAAATCGACGGTACGAGCGCCCCTTGCGAGTTTGCCCGCGAGCGAAGGGCCGGATAGCGGGCCACGATATCTCGCGCGTACGTCTTCCTCAGCTTCGTCAGCTTCACCTGCTCCTGTACCGCCTGAAAGACGTTCTCAAAGCTCTGCTCATACTCTACCCCCACGTGCAGAGGCACAAATGCCGCGAAAATCGCCTTTAAGGCCACCGGCTCGCTGTCCAGTTCCGCGTCCCTGTACCCGATATCAAAGCTCCCAACTCCCGCAATACGGGCAAGATACGCGGCAAAAGCAGCCAGGAGAACATCTCCCGCGAGTGCGGACGCAAAGCGCTTCTCTAGAGGGATTAGAATCTCCGACGGCACAGGCATCGGTATACACGAGTGCTGCGGTGTTTGTAGGTGCGGTGTTTTCGGGCGCGCATAGGGGAATGTGAGGTTCTCCAGAGTCTCTAGCTGCCTGGTCCAGAATGCCTCGTGCTGACAAAGCGAAGCATAATCTGCTGTTACGCGAGCCGCTACCCGCTGATCGATTTCTCCGAACCGATATCCTTCGCGCAGCCCAAACTTCGCGACAAAGTCAGCGACGGGCAGTGGCTGGCCATCGGCAGTCAGCAGCTTGCGCAGCGCAACCTCACCGTCCAGCGTAGAAACACCGACGAAAGCAGGGTCGACCCGGGTAACAGTCCCGGGCGGGAGCGCCGGCGTCGAGTCGAGCACTTCGATTTCCGAGACAATGGTGCAGTCCCCCTCTATAATAAGCCTGGGAAGGCCCATTCGATTTGGGTAGGATCCGAAGTCCAGGGCCCGAACGAAGGCGCTAACCTCGCGGGCGGAACGATTCCAGGAGAGAATACACGCCGGGGAGGGCCTTCTGGACCGGGGGAAAAAAGTGCGCTCGGCGAGATTTTGCTTCCTTACCGAGAGGCGACCGCGAGATAGATCGTCGATCAGCTCGGTGAACGAGCTCATGGCAGCATCATAGCACTTTGCGTTGAGGGTAAAGGCCGTCTCAGAGGCATCGATCTCGAAGAGATGCTGCTTAAAGATATCGCCCGCGTCGACAAGTTCGGTCATAGCGTGCCAGGTGACGCCGTGCATCCTCTCGCCTCGCAGAATGGCCCAGGAGGTTGCATTGCTCCCCGCGTATGCTGGCAGCGGGGCATCGTGATAGTTGATGGCATACCGCTGGGGCAGATCTAAGAGCCGTGCCGGCAAGACGTGTTCGTTGACGATGCTGAACAGGTAATCGAAAGGGTGCCGGCTTAAAAGTGCGTCGAGGTCTTGATCCCCTGGATCAAGGTGGGGTATTGCGCTCGCCCTCGCCCAGCGACTAACCGCTTCGTCGGAGGAGATAATACCGTATATCGTATGACCCTGGTCGAGTAGGATCTCAGCGCACCGGACGGGGAGGGTTCCCTCCCCGATAATGAAGCAGCTAAATGTGCTGTGAGTATTCATCTATTTCCTCACTCTCTATGAACTGAGACTGCTGAGCAGGATCGTTTGCGCGTAGGAGCGGGCGACTTCGCGCATGTGACGGGTAATCACGTGCGCTACAATCATATGGGCATCCTCTTCCTGCTCGATATTCTGGCCAGGGGCGAGCATATATGCGTCCACCATGTCCTTGATCTTGCCCCCCTTTGCTCCCAGTAAGCCGATTGTAAAAGCCCGCGACACTTCGGCCAGGCGGAGGGCATTGATCAGATTGAGCGAGTTGCCGCTGGCGCTTATGGCGATCACCACGTCTCCCGGCTCGATCAGGTTCGCCAACTGCTCCTCAAAAATGTGCTCGTAGGCGGTGTCGTTGCTCCACGCTGTAATCAACGGTACGTGGTCGGTGAGCGATATGGCCTTGAGCCGCGGGGCCCCGGGCACGATCGTATTCTTCGCCAGGTCGAGGGCGAAATGCGAGGCGGTCGCCGCGCTCCCGCCGTTCCCCATGATGAAGATGCGGCGCCCGTTGAGGTAGGCCTCTTCAAGCAGTCGCAAGACCCTCTCCAGGTGGGCGAGCGAAATGGCCCGCAGCATCTGTTCGAGTCCGCTGAAGTACCTGCTCACTGCTTCCATCGTTTCCTGTCCTTCTTCCTATCCTATGGTAGAGCGGCATCGCGCGCCTTACCGTACGTGCGTTTGCAGTTCTCGCGCCTGCGATTCCTGGAAGGCGTACTCGGCGTAGGGGGTAACCCAGTTCTGGTTGAAGTTCGCCATATTGAGTACCACCGACATCCCGGACCGGTCGAAGCGAAAGTTCATACGCTTCAACCCCCGATCCTCCAGCGCCCTGGTGACCCCATCCTGCTCCTGCTCCTGGCAATAGATCAGCAAGAAGCCGCCACCGCCAGCACCCGTGATCTTGCCGGCCGAGGCGCCGCCTTCGAGCGCCAGGGTGTAGCACTCGTCGATAAAGTTCGTTGAAAGACCCGGCGCCAGGCGCCGCTTCTCCTGCCACGAGTAGTGCAAGAGTCGCGCAAACTCATCCAGGTCCCCGCGCTCCAGGCACGCTTGCATCCCGGCAGCTATTTGTTTAATCGTGTGCAGCGCCCGCAGGACCGACTCATCGTGTTCCTGGGTAGATCTGCGCTGGTGCTCGAGAATGGTCGTGGATTCCCGCGAACTGCCCGTGAAGAAGAGCATCAACCTCCGCTCCAGGGTTCGCTCGACATCGGGAGCGATTTTAATCGGCTCTACGGTAACCCCCTCCCCGCTGAAGGTGATTTTGTTTAGCCCGCCAAAGGCCGAGGCGTACTGATCCTGCTTGCCGATAGGCATACCCATTTTGTCAATCTCGACGTAACAGGCCAGTTCCGCAACCTGCTGCCTGGTCAGGGTCTGACCAATGAGGGTGGAGATCGCAAGTATCATCGTCACAGCGGCGGCGCTCGATGAACCCAGGCCGGTGCCGGGTGGGACCTCGCTGGCGACGAAGAGGTTCACGCCGCGGCGAATACCGAAATGATGCAGAATGGCCTTGGGCAAGGCGAGGTCGCCATCCCAGAAAAGGTCGTTATAGGGAGAGTGGCGGAACAGCGAGCGGTAATCGGCGGAGATGACTTGCAGGTCGTCCGACTCATCGGTTGTCACGACGGAATAGAAGTGTTTATTGATCGTTGTGCTGATCACCACACCGCCGTATTTGGCGTAGTACGCCTCCAGGTCGGTACCGCCGCCGCCGAAGCTGATACGCATGGGAGCCCGTGCAATGAGCATTTTCTACCTCGTCTTTCATAAAGTTGTAATAAATCTATTGTCCAAGACCCGTTTCGTTTACGCGTATGATCAAGACTCTCACCCGGGCAGTTCCCTTTCCAGGGCGATGCCCTCCCCAACGCCGGAGCCGTGATGGTCTTTTTTCCCAGTGACAACGTCCTTTGCTGCTGCTCGCACAAGGGGGCTACCTGCCAGAAAGCCCGCCGTCGTCGTCGCCAACCCGACTATGATGGTGGCGGCACGGGCCAGCCCGGCCGGGTCACGGTGAAAGAGGGTATCGGTTAAACCGCGTATGACCCCCTGTGGCAGAGTCCGCAGGGTGTAATCACGTTCGGACACAAGGCTATCTCTGGCGCCCAGATGCCGGGCCACAACCGCTTTGGCCAGACCTTCGATGTAGCAGCGCCGGCAGAAGTAGCGCCAGGAGGTGCGGTTGCGTGGTACACGGTGGAATACCTGCGCCCGCGGTTGATAAAGGAATACGCACTCAGGCCGCCGCTGGCGCAAGCGAATGCATAGCTCCGTCTCCTCACATCCTCCCGCGTGCCTGGGACCCACATGCCCATTCTGGCTGTGGAAATCGCCTACCAAATCGAAAAGCTCACGTCGAAAGGACATATTGGCGCCGATGGGGTTGCGGATCGGCTGAACGGCTTCAGGCATGCCGCGGTAGGTGCAGCCAACGACCCAGTAAAATTCTTCTGGTAACCAGGCCGGCTTACCCCCCATCCACAATGGCGTTACCTCGCCGCCAGTACCCAGTACCAGCGCATCGGTATATCCTGCGCAGAGAAACAGCAGCCAATCCGGCACTGCCACGGCGTCGTCATCAAGAAAGGCCATAATTTCGCCCCGCGCCGCTGCTATGCCGCTGTTACGCGCGCCCCTCAACCCGCGCACATCTGTGTTCTCCACGACAACTACGCCTTGCAGGTGTTCCTGCGCACGCCTCAGTAAACGCGGGTTGTGGTCGACGACGACAATAACCTCCCCGGGTGGGAGTGTCTGGCACCGCACCGACTCTACTGACGCTACGAGGTCACCCCACCGGTCCTCGGTATAGGCGCATATAATCACTGAGATATCGTAGTCTGGTTGTGACACCTTGTTCCTCTCTATAGCTGCGGGGGTCAGCCCCTACAGGGTAATCTCCTCCTTCGATGCAGGAGGATCGGTTATGATATAGGGATTCACGGGATAACGCGGTCGCGGCAGTGTCGAGAAGTTCCTGCTTCGCTCCCTCACAATCGTTCTTAACACACTCCAGCCATCGTGGAAGGCATTCAGGTTACTTTTGCCGTAGATGCGCCGGTACTCGACACTCGGAACCTCGACAATCTTCAGGTTGGCTTTGTGGATACGCAGGTGGATGAGTGTTTCAACTTCGAAGCCATCGCGGTCAATTTCTTCTATATAGTCAAGGCAATACTTCCAAAATGCGTTGTAGCCGTAACACAGATCACTGAACCGCGTCCGGAAAAGTATGTTCACTAACTTACGCAGTCCGTAGTTACCCAGTCGACGCAGGAGAGTAAAATCATGACTACCCCCACCTAAAACACAGCGTGAGCCTTTGGCGAAATCATTTCCTCTAAGGAGGGCTTCAACAAAAAGTGGGATCTCTCTGGGATCGGTTGACCCATCGGCATCGAGAGTCACGATGATATCACCCACACAAGCGGCAAAACCAACTCGTAGGGCATCACCCTTGCCTTTTCCTGTCTGTTTGATGATATGAATAGGCGGCCGAATAGTGGGACCTAGTTGCTGTACTACTGCGATGGTATCATCGGTTGAGTGTCCATCAACCAGAACGATCTCAGTGACAACGGGTGGAATGAGCGGCAGCACATGACGAAGGTTTTGAGCTTCGTTCAGCGCCGGGATAACAACACTGACGCGAGGTGCTTGGTATTTCTCTTCCATGAGCGCTATCCTAACTGGTAAATAAAGTAGTTGCCTGCGCCTTGCTCAGACATGCACCCAAACGTTCAGCCAAGACGTGAAGATACCTGGTTCTACTGGCCAATTGTGAACCAGGAAGAACGTGGACCTCCACCTCGTTAACTTCAGTCACTTTGCGCCAACCCGCTTTATAGGGCTCTTCGCTATCCCAAAAGAATGTGATCTTGCCAGGATAAAAGTCATCCGGGACATAACGCATAGCAATCCAGTCGTATACGCCTGGATAATCCTGGCGGAGAACTTCAGTCGTAGGGAAAAATGGATCGGGGAAGATCGAATCGAGCCTCGGGAGTCTAAAGCCTACTTTGTTATGTGCGTGTCCAGGCTCAACCCGTTCGTTGGTTCCCGTGCGCTCTATGCCCAAACTTAGTTTGTATTCATACAGTGTTTTCAACCTCTGAATGGTACTGTATGCACCAGGAGAATGAGCTGGCGCGATTGCACCTCCATGCGGATTCACCGGCCTCGCTTTCAGCTCAGTTTTCAACCCCCTGTAGTGTGGATATCGTAGATATCGATAGAGGTGTTGCAGATAGTTATATATATATCGCTGAAGTACGTACAGATTCAACTGCTTCTCCTGGTCGAGTCGCATCAGGGACCCAAAGAGCGTGACCAGGCCGTTAGCTAATCTATTATGGAGGGGATAGACAAGACCCATCGGATCCATGAGTACCAGTAGGTCAACCCTGTGCCCTTGCGTGTGTAGTTGTCGGGCCATTTCATAAGCCAGCAAGGCTCCGTTACAAAAGCCCCCTAGGAGGTAAGGCCCCTCTGGCTGCACACTACGTAGCGACTTAAGATGTGCGGCCGCTATAGCTTCGAATTTGGGCGGAACCGGCATCCCATCAAAACTATAAGGCTCGAGCGCATAAAATGGTTGGTCCGATCCCAGCTCGTGCGCTAAAGGGAAGCACCAGTAAGCGCCGTCTATCCAATCCCCATGTAAAAAGAAAAAAGGTCGCTTAGAGCCGCCGATCTGAATCGTCACCACACATTCGCGCGGGGTAGCCACGTCCGCTTCAGCGTACTGGGTGACAGCTCTTGTAGCCACTGCAATCTGCGGGACATCTCCACGCACATACTTTTCAAGCAAGGTACGCCTTGCCTCTGAGAGTTCGGATGTATCTGGCATGACATCGCTTCCATTCATAGACATCATGGGGGTCACTCGCCATCATTCCCGCAGCGCTCTCTGACCCCCACGGTCAAACACTCCGGGATAGGGATACTAAAACGTGACTGGCAGAGTCTTCAGGCCACGAAAACCCAGGTTTTCTCGCCAACGCACCGGGCCAGACTCCAGGCTCAGTTGGGGCATGCGGCTCAAGATCGACTCGAACGCCACCTGGCCCTCGAGCCGTGCCAGCGGCGCGCCAAAGCAGAAGTGGGCAGCCCACGCGAAGGCCAGGTGCCGGTTCTCCTGCCGACCGATGTCGAGTCGATCCGGGTCGGAGAAACGCTCTGGGTCGCGGTTGGCGGCACCTATCACTGCGATGACCGCCTGGCGCTGGCGGATCGTTTTCCCACCCATCTGGACATCTTCAGGAGCCAGGCGTGAGGTGTACTGGATGGGGCTTTCGTAGCGCAGCAGTTCCTCAATGGCAGTAGGAATCAGCGTATGGTCCGCCCGCAATTGCTCGAGCTGGTCCGGATGGTGCAGCAGGGTGAGTATGCCGTTGCCAATCAGGTTGGTGGTGGTCTCCTGTCCACCAGTCATGAGCATGATACTATTGGCAATTACTTCTTCCTCGCTCAGGCTATCTCCCTCCACTTCGGCAGTCAGCAGAGCGCTCACCAGGTCATCACGCGGATGCTGCTGGTGCTCCCGAACTACATCACGGAAGTAGGCGCACATCTCTTCCAGACTCTGCAACACACGCGAGGCACGATCCGGGTTATGCTGGAAGTTGCCCAGCGCCTCGGCGAAGTCCGCTGACCACGCGGTCAATTGCTCCCAGTCAGAGGTCGGCAAGCCCAGTATTTCTGCCGTCACAATGGCCGGCAAAGGATAAGCCAGGTCGGCGATCACGTCCATATGACCGTTGGCCTGCACCGCATCTAAGAGGTTATTCGTGATGTCCTGGATATGCAAATGCAGCTCCTCCACCCTGCGGGGTGTAAAGGCTCCCGCTGCCAGTCCGCGTATGCGCGCATGCGCGGGTGCGTCCAGAAATAGCATCTGGCGCACCAGTACCTCCGCCAGCGGCACCAGGCCCGGCAGGCCGAGTGCGGTGAGCTGTTCAGGGGTAGGCGTGCGGCGGGCTGAAAAATGCTGAAGTACCGTCACCACATCTGCGTAGCGCGTCACAACCCAGGTATGCAGAAAGGGATCCCAGTGAACCGGGTCGCTGCTGCGAAGCCGGTGGTACAAGGGATAGGGATTGGCGAGTACTTCAGGATCAAGCAGGTGATAAAGACTCAGCATTGGCTCGGGTGGACCAGCCATAGACGATGCTTCCATATGTATAGTGATCCTCGTTCCTTCTTGGTGCCAGGCAAGCTGGCAAGGTCAGGCGCCTAACTCTCATTGAAGCAGGCGCAAGACCTCGTCATCGCTCATCATTTCCAACCGAGCGACAATACATCGTTCAATCTCAACGGATAATAATCGTAGGGTGGGAGATTCGAACAAGGTACGCAGAGGGAGTTCGACCCCGAATGCTTCGGCCACCCGCACAATAACCTGTGTGCCCATCAAGGATGTTCCGCCAAGCAAGAAGATGTTGTCATCTATGCCGATCTGCTCCAGGCCCAAGAGGGGGGCGACGATCCCATTCAGCCGCTTTTGTATCGGCGTGCTGGGGAAAGCCTCGACTGCATCCTGCAAGGTATTAGTCGCACCTGGCGCGGGCAGGGCGGCGCGATCCACCTTGCCGTTGGGGGTCACTGGCAGCGCTTCCAACAGCACGAAAGTCGCCGGAACCATGTAGTCTGGTAAGCGCTTCGCAAGCATCTCGCGCAGGGAACCGGCGCTGATGTGCGCTCCTGGAACAGGCACAACGTAAGCCACCAGCCGCTTATCGCCAGGGGTATCTTCACGGGCGATCACCAGGTTCATCCGTACAGCCAGTTGTTCATTAAGTACGGACATGATCTCATCCGGTTCGATGCGGTAGCCGCGAATCTTCACTTGCTGGTCGATGCGTCCCATAAAGGCGATCTGCCCATCCGGCAGGTAACGGGCCAGGTCCCCTGTCTTGTAGAGGCGCGCGCCCGGTTCGGAACTCCACGGGTGCGGGATGAACTTTTCCGCCGTCAGTTCAGGCTGGTTGAGGTAGCCTTTGGCCAGACCTGCTCCTCCAATGCAGAGTTCGCCCGGGGTCCCGATTGGCACCTGTCGCAGGTGCTCATCCAGGAGATAGATCTGTGTGTTAGCGATGGGCCGGCCAATCGATGGCGGGATAGCAACACATTCGGTTGGGAAGACGCGCCCAAAGGTAGCCACCACCGTCGCCTCAGTCGGGCCATAGTTGTTGATCAGCGCAAAAGGCAAGCTGGGCGATGGATAGTGGTGGAGCGCATCGGCCCCCGTCAGCAGGTAGCGCAGCGAGGTCGTCGAAGGCCACTCCAGGGCCATGACGCTTTCCGCCAGCGCTGTCGGCAAGAACGTGATGCTGATGCCATGACTCAGCAAGAAGTCGCGGCACAACTCCGGCACGACCCGGCTCTCCTCGTCAAGCAAATACACGCTCGCACCGGCCGTGAGATAGGGCCACAACTCCCATCCAGTTGCATCGAAGGCGGGACTGGTAAGCTGGGTGGCCCGGTCGGAGGGGGTCACCGCGAAGGCACGGTGATGCCAGAACAGCAGGTTGAGCAGACTCTCGTGCGTGATCTGCACTCCCTTAGGGCGACCTGTCGAGCCTGACGTGTAGATTACATACGCCAGGTCGGAGGCCGTGGCTGAAAGCACCGGTTCAGCCTCGCTCTGCTGCGCCAGCACCGCCGTATCAGTATCCAGGAGGACAACCCGGGCTACTCCGCTGGGGAGTCGTGAGATCAAGCGCGGCTGTGTCACCAGCACGGGTGCCTGAGTATCATTGAGCATGAAGGCGAGACGATCAGGCGGATAGCCTGGATCGAGGGGGACATAGGCACCGCCTGCTTTGAGGATGCCAAGCAGCCCCACGACCATGTCAAAGGAGCGCTCTACACAGAGACCCACCAGTACACCGGGCTGCACGCCAAGGGTTTGCAGGTACTGGGCTACTTGATTGGCTCGCCGGTTAAGCTCCCGGTAGGTGCATGTCTGATCTCCCGCCGCCAGCGCCACTGCCTCAGGGGTTGCAGCAGCCTGCCTCGCTACTAATTGGGGGACGTATGCATCACGGGGATAGTCCTGCTGGGTAGCATTCCAGGCTGCGATCTGGTGCTGCTCCATTTCGGTCAGGAGGGGCAACGCTCTGCTCTGTTCCTCTCTCACAACGTCGTAGACTTCAGAAATAGGTACCTCGAGAGAGCGTTCTGCAATCTCATGACCATCGGCGTACATGATTATCACCTTTCAGATTCCATAGCAGTGGTAACTAGTGTAGGTATTACACAGAAAAAGTATGATGCGTTAGTATCTCTAGGAGCAACCTTCTAAAGGTACATGAAAATATACTTTAGTATCCACTTTGCCACCTGGTTTTCTATTTGGGGACAGCATGACGCTCACGTACAAGCAGTATCCTACGATTACAGAGGGGGCACAAACTATAGTAACGCCGCTGGTCTCTGAAGAGATATACGTGAGAAAGTTACATGGGGGTTGCACAAAGGCCATCAAAAGCAATCGGTTTCACATTTACGGCCTATGAAGTACGAAAGGTGCCTCGCACAACCGCATCGCTCATCTTGACGACGCGCATCATTTCCCGCACATCGTGTACTCGCACAATATCTGCTCCCTGCGCTATCCCCAGGGCTACGGTAGCAGCCGTTCCCTCTAATCGCTCGGAGGCAGGCAGGCCACCAAGCACCAGGCCGATGGTCGATTTGCGCGATGTGCCAAGTAAGATGGGACGCCCCAACACGCGCAACTCGCCAAGCCGGCGCAGCAGCGTCAAATTCTCCTCTGCGGTCGTACCAAAGCCAATTCCCGGGTCAATGAGGATATGCTCCCAGGCAACGCCTGCTGCCAACGCCAGGTCAATACTCTGCGCCAGAAAGCGCACCACATCGCTGACAATCTCGCGCCTCTGGTAGCCACGCATATTCGACATCAAGATGAGAGGAATCGCTCGCTCGCTAACCAGTGCAGCCATGTCAGGATCGCGGCGCAGCGCCCAGATATCGTTGACAATACATGCGCCTGCGTCCAGCGCCTGCCTTGCAACCTCCGCCTTATAGGTATCGATAGAGATCATCACCTCTTCAGGCAACACAGCATACAGTGCCTTGATAACCGGAAGGACGCGGTCTAGTTCCATCTCTGCCGTGATTGGCGCGAAACCCGGGCGCGTTGACTCACCACCGACATCAATCATCATTGCCCCTTCAGTTACAAACTGCTGTGCCTGGGCAACCGCGCGAGCAACAACTTCACCAGGTGTGAGTGTCTCTTCTATGAGACCATCACCCGAGAAAGAGTCAGGTGTGACATTGATGACGCCCATCACATACGTTTGCTGGCCCCATTCCAGGTGATGATTGGCCCACTTTGTCGCCGGTAATGCTCCAGGCATGAGTACGTCTCCTTCTCGTCAGTAACCCTTGCAGAAGCCTATGGCAATGTCAACGTTGACTGTTTTTGCTGCTTCATCGCCCCCCGATACAAGACAGACAGTACAACCGCGCCAATCACGCCGATTATCAGCGATGTCACTGGGATGGGGAAGCCGGGCGGGACGGTAATGTACAAGGTGACTGGCAACCCATCCCAGAGACCATGCAAGAAGGAAACGAAGAGATAGGTTAGAATCACCAGGCCAGTAATGCGAAAGCGGTGTGGCGCACTCTCTCGGAACAACACTGCACCAAGAATGCCGGTCCAGATCCCATGGCCAAACGGTGTGAGTAGGCCCCGAAGCACTGTCTCTGTAAGCGAGGCACTGATATTACCACTGCTGAGTAGAAACGCCGTAAAGGCATAACCGGTGCTTTCCAGGGCTGCAAATCCCATGCCAACCGCTCCTCCCAACAACAACCCATCCATCTGCGAGTTGTGACGCATCTTTCGCGCCAGAAAGATCACCACTGCAATCTTGCATCCCTCCTCGATCAGCCCGACAAGGAACCCACCACCCAGGGACAGACCGTGAGTGGGGTCCACTACGATGGGCAGCACCACGGATTCGAGTATCGCTGCCCCAAGCACCCCCAGGACCCCACCAATGCAGAAGCTTGCTGCAACCGTATCTAGCGAGAGCGAGCTAATATGTTGGTGATCGTACAGGAAGGCAACAAAGACGACCGGCACTAGAAAGTTCCCAATCAAGATGACCGTCGGGTACAGGTTGGGGTTGCCTGTCAGCACCAGGACAATCGTTGTGGCGATAAAGAGGCCCAGGCCTATTAGCAGGGCACGCAACCATCCTCGACCACGACGCGGGGTTGATTCCGTCTGCACGTTTTGAGCCATGGTAATCCTCCCTTTTCGGATAAAATGCGACCATTGAATCTGCAGGAGCATATCCTTCTTCCGTTCATCATAACCTTTTTTCTTGCTTCCCCGCAATGTTATACTATCAGCAGTTGATAATCTTGCACTTGACCCCCGGCTTGCAACGTAGCTTATTATCTAGAAAGAAGCCTTAGCAGTTCTCAACGAAGGTATTCGGCACCTATCCGTCCTGCTAACGCTGGTTCTTGCCCGTCTCGGCAACGCGACTGCGTCGCTACCGCTGCGCGGTCAGCCGAGACGAAAGGCACTTCGCAGCTAGTGCTGCGCACTCAAGCAGGACGAAAGGAGAGGGAAAAGAAGACATTGAGAGAAAGTAGTGAATCACAAGCGCGGCGTAGCAGTGCACCTCAGCCTCCCCGCTGCCATGAATGTAACGAGGAAGCGCTTGGACATTGCCCGGATTGCCATAGGGGTTTGTGCCAGGATCACTTTCCTAAGCAGCAACACTCTCCCTGTGCGCAAAAGCAAATGAAATTGGCGCAAACCCAGGTCTGCTACGTGTGCGGTACCCGTGTCCATCCCGACCAGTGGTCCCTTTCGCCCACTTCTCACTACATTGATCAATTCCGTTGCAACGGCTGTGGTCGCTATATCTGTGACGAGCTACATACACAACGCAGAAGCGAACATACCTCCATTGTCCGCGAAGGTTTACGCGGACATCGTTACCAGTACACCGTGCGCTATTGCGACCTCTGCGCACCCCTTTATCGTATAGGCGGTATCAAAGGATTGACCCGCTGGATTGTCATTGCCGGAACAGTGGCAACAGGCATCCTTTTTTACTTTCATCCTTAACACTATCATTTTAGGAAGGAACAGGCTGCGGAGAGGCAAAGGAACAACTCCTCTCCGCCTCATTGCACTATGACATCAAAACCAGCCATACAATCCACCTTGCGACGGTATCAAAGCGAGATACTTACGGCCCTCCGTCGCTCAATAGAGCGGGCCAAAGACGCTGCAATACATCCGGGTGCGGGCGATCCTACACCCTTTTATGGACAGATGCAATATCACCTGGGCTGGGTAGACGCCAGCTTCTCACCTGTAGCTGGCAACGCGGGCAAATTGTGGCGCCCAACGCTGCTCTTACTGGCCTACGAAGCTGCCGGGGCAGCTAACACCGGCTCAGACAACGCGCATTATTTACGTTGTGCGCTGCCCGCCGCCGTTGCTGTCGAACTGACCCACAATTTCACCTTGATTCACGACGATATTGAAGACAGGGATGCCGAGCGCCGCCACCGTCCAACGCTTTGGAACATATGGGGTATCCCGCAATCGATCAACACTGGCGATGGCATGTTTGCGCTTGCCCGTTTGACACTTTGGGAAGTGGTCGAAGAAGGGTTAGAGCCTGCTATCGCCGTTCGTCTCGGAGCCGTGCTTGATAGGGCCTGCCTCGTGCTCGTCGAGGGGCAGCATCTCGATATCAGCTTTGAAACCCGTGACGATATTTCCGTCTCGATGTATGTGGATATGATTAGCCGCAAGACTGCGGCACTTATGGGCTGCGCTGCCGAAATGGGAGCGCTTCTTGGCACTCGCGACCAGGAAACCATCGATCGCCTGCGCAGCTTTGGTTATGCTATGGGCATTGCATTTCAAGTACGCGATGACATCCTTGGTGTCTGGGCCAGCACGGAGGAATTGGGCAAGACGCCGGCGGGCGACATTTATCGCCGTAAAAAGAGCCTGCCCGTTTTACACGCGCTCGAACACGCCAGCGCTCCCGACCGGCAGTTTTTACGCCAGGCCTACTCGCAAGAGGTCCCGCTCACAAGTGCACAGGTCGAAGAAGCACTGGCCATTTTTGAGCGTACACACACAAAAGCCTATTGCCGTTCTTACCTGGCCGAACACTGCCGGTTAGCACATGAATCCCTGGCAAACGTCCCGCATCTCTCCAATCCCGTTGCAGCACGCGCGCTTGACGATATGGAGACGCTGGTTCATTTTGTCGAGAGCTAGGCGGTAGAGTGAGTGTAAATGCACGCCTGCCATACATTCCTCCTTTTACAAGCTCCCCGCCAGCGCCATAGTCGGGAACACGTGCCGGTACAGGTGGTAATTGATGTAGAAATCTCGCGGGAAGCCCGTGCCCGTATACTCCCGCTCTTCCCACGTGCCATCTACCTGGGTCTCGCGAAGATACGTCAAACCACGCAGGCAGGCAGCATGCTGGCCCAGGCCAACCAATTGTAGGGCTAAGACAGCCCAGGCCGTTTGCGATGGCGTGCTCTGCCCGATGCCCGCAAAGGAGCTGTCTTCGTAGGAGTAGCAGGATTCACCCCAGCCGCCATCACCGTTCTGATGCCCGAGCAGCCAGGAGGAGCCCCTATCAATCATATCCTGCACGGCGTACCCGCCATCGCGCAGCGCAGTGAGCGCTGAGATGGCGCACCACGTTCCGTAGATGTAATTGACGCCCCAGCGACCGAACCAGGAACCGTCTGGCCGCTGCGTATGCCGCAGGTACTTGAGCGCCGCTCGTATGACCCGCTCCTTGTCCGGAGCATCTACGTGTGCCAGCATTTCCAGCACATGGGCCGTAACGTCTTCAGAGGGTGGGTCCAACAGCGCCCCGAAGTCGGCGAATGGCAGCCGGTAGACGATCGCTCGCGTATTGTCCTTATCGAATGCCCCCCAGGCCCCATTGCTCGACCGCGTGACCAGCACCCACTGCACAGCACGATCCACTGCGGCCTGCACGGCTGTCTCTGCCCCAGCTTCGAGCAAAGCCAGGACGACGACCGCCGTGTCGTCGATATCTGGATAGATGTCATTCTCGAATTCGAACGCCCAGCCACCACACGGCACAGTGCCACAACGCACCTGCCAATCGCCTCCTGTGGAGATCTGCTCTTGCAGCATCCATTGGACCGCACGTTGCATGCTTGGGTGGTCGCGATCCACACCGGCGCGGCGCAGGGCCAGGAGTGCCCAGGCGGTATCCCAGACCGGGGACATACAGGCTTGAAACCGCCACCCGCTCTTGTCTTCCAGCACGAAGCCCTCCTGCCCCTCGATTCCCCGGCGCATGACCGTGTGATCGGTGCCCATGCCTTCCAGATGCAGGGCGATCAGCGAGTATACCCAGGGCGGTTGGATACCACCCCAGCTCCCATCTGCCTCCTGTCGTTCCACGATCCAATCGACCACGCGCCGCCGGGCACGTGCTCGACCGGGCTGCCACGGAAAAGCCTCATACAGCTTGAGGAGCTTATCGGTCCACCAGAAGAGCCCCGACCCGGGGACTCGGGTGAGCAAGCCCTCGGTCCCAGGAACAACCAGCTCCGGCACGCTACAACCCAGCGACCTTACCGGACGCCGGGAGATCACTATCAGCAGTGGGGCGATGGTACCACGTGCCCAGCAGGCGAAGTCGTAGAGGTTGAACGGCACCTTGGGCGACAGGTAGATCAACTCCGGCGGCATGCTAGGGATGCCAGACCATGGATACTGGCCGAATAGCGCCAGCCAGATTTTGGTAAAGACCCTTGCCTTCGCTATCCCCCCTTGTTGGTGAATAACCGTGAGCGCTCGCTGCATCGCGTCGCTGCCGGGATCAACCCCGAGTACCTTGAGCGCGACATAGGCTTCGATCGTGGTGCTCAGATCCACGGGACCGCCGAAGTAGAGTGCCCATGAGCCGTCATCTCGCTGATTGTTCAGGATGTGCCGTATAGCGCCGTCCCTGATCTGCTCCAGGCTGAGTTCCAGGAAACGCAGCAGCAGGACGTGCTCTGCCGTCATGGTCACATTCGTTTCCAGCTCGCCGCACCACCAGCCCTCGACATCCTGACGCTCCAGCAGCCATTGCACTGCTCGATCCAGCGCTTGCTTCAACCGGGGTTCCCCCCCCTTGCTCAGCTTAGTATTATCCATAAGTAAACCTTTCGAGAGAAGGAGAATGAAGGAAGAGCTACAATGCAAAGTGCAAGGATATTGCCTCCATGACTTAACTCCTGGCCTGCTTGCTTTCCTTCGTTGCATATGGTAAAGTATTCACAAGTCTTTTCTCATTTTTTATTGTAACAAGAAAAGGCATCTTTTTTTATCCTTTTAGGACTACCTTACAGTAGTATCTGGAAAACCAGTACAGCTTATCGCTTGTGCAGGGGGAGGAGAACAAGCTATGGCGATCACACTACGCCAAAATCTTCGGGTCGCGTCATATATCGTCCGGCAGCGGCTGAGGGGCCGCGAGAAGTTCCCGCTTGTGCTACAGCTGGAGCCGCTCTATCAGTGTAACCTTGCCTGTGCCGGCTGCGGCAAGATACAGCACACCCAGGATATCCTGGCGCGGCGACTTTCCGTTCAGCAGTGTATCGACGCAGTTGAGGAGTGCGGCGCGCCGGTCGTCTCCATCGCTGGCGGTGAGCCGCTCATCCACCGGGAGATCGATCAGATTGTGGCGGCGTTGGTAGAACGCAAGCGCTTCATCTATCTGTGCACCAACGCCATTCTCATGGGCAAGAAGCTTGATCAGTTCAAGCCATCCCCCTATTTCTCCTGGTCGATCCACATCGATGGCTTGAGGGAGCGCCACGATCAATCAGTCGACCGGCAGGGTGTATTCGATAAGGCGATCGAAGCAATCAAGGAGGCCCAACGCCGGGGATTCCGGGTTACCACCAACACCACGTTCTTCACGCAGGACGATGCGCGCAGCATCCGTGACGTACTCGACTTCCTGAACGACGATGTGCGGGTAGATGCCATGCAGATCTCCCCGGGCTATGCTTACGAGAAAGCGCCGGACCAGGAGCATTTTCTCGGCGTCGAGCGGACGCGCGATATCTTCCGTCAAGCCTTTGCAGACGGCAAGCGCAAGAAGTGGCGCCTGAACCACTCCCCTCTCTTCCTGGACTTCCTTGAGGGCAAGGTCGACTATACCTGCACCGCCTGGGGTATCCCCAGCTACTCAGTGCTGGGCTGGCAGCGGCCTTGTTATCTGATGGCCGATGGGTACGCTAGCTCCTATAAGGAGCTGATCGAGACAACCGAGTGGGAGAAGTATGGGCGGGGCAAGGATCCTCGTTGCGCCAATTGCATGGCGCATTGCGGCTATGAGCCCTCTGCGGTGGCAGCTACCATGAAGTCGCCCCGTGAGTCGCTACGAGCCACGGTCGATGTGCTGCGTGGCAGCCTGGGATCTACCCGCACTTAAAGTAGGCATTCCGCCAGGAGGCTAGTGGACGAGGTTGCATTTGAATAAGTCTAGAAGAACGGTAGTACAGAGCTGATGGCTGAGCAGTTACAGCGGGTGATGGGAGCGGGTGACGAGGTCTTCTTGACCGGGGCCGGCGGATTCGTGGGAAGCCACGTACTTCGCGCCTTGCTGGCGGCTCAGTATCGTGTGCGTGCTCTGGTGCGTCCTGGTTCCGGGCCGCTGCCCCCGCTTGACGGGTGTACGGCTGTATGGGGTGATGTCCTCCGCCCCGGTGATCTTGTCCAACACATGATTGGTTGCCGCTATCTCGTACACGTGGCGGCCCTCTACTCCTTCTCCCCGGGCATGCGTCACAAGATGTTCGCCACCAACGTGCGCGGCTGTGCCGGGGTACTGGAGGCAGCACACCTGGCAGGCATTGAGCGCGCTGTCATCACCTCGAGCTCGTCAACCGTGGGGCCGAGTTATGGGGGACGTCCGGCGACTGAGGATGACTGGGACGTCGAAGCTGGTCCCTCAGCATACCACCGATCGAAACTGCAGCAAGCGCGAGTAGCACTTGCTGCACAAGTACCAGTTGTTCTCGTCTTGCCGACCGCGCCCATTGGGCCAGGAGACTGGAAGCCGACTCCCACGGGAAAGATGGTAGTGGACTTTATGCGCGGGCGGATCTTTGCCACGTTAGGCGGCGGACTGAACGTAGTGGCAGTGGAGGATGTGGCCAGGGCGCATGTACTGGCGCTTCAACACGGACGTCCCCGGGAGCGCTATCTGGTGGGCGGTGAGAATATCAGTCTGTCCCAATTGTGGGAACGTCTGGCTCAGATCTGTGGTCGCCCTGCCCCGACCGTCCGCATTCCCTTTCAGTTGGCACTTACCCTCGGCTGGGCTGACGATCTTCGCTGCCAGCTCTTTCGCAAGGGGAAAGGCGGCATGGCCGCGCCGCTGATCCCACTCGAAGGCGTTCGGATGGCTCGCCATCATATGTACGTCAGCTCTGCCAAGGCTCAATCTGAGCTTGGCTATGAAGCAACATCCGTAACCGCAGCCCTGGAACGGGCAGTTCGGTGGTACTACGACAACGGGTATGCCACTTAATCAAGAACGGGGGAACTTCTTGGAACATCATCACACGACTCGTAGCTGGTGCGCCTCATCATTATCTGGTGATGCGTAGGGTGGAGATTCTGGCACCAACATTCCTTGAGTACTGGGCAGTGCGGCGCACACTCCCCCATGCTCGTGCTAGCTGGGCGGGCGTGCGATTAGCACGCTGGAAAGGGGCACGCCAGGACTCCATCGTGGTAGTGTGTGGTCTGGCAGGAGCGCTCGCACCCGGCCTGCGTCCGGGGACCGTCCTGATACCTGACTGGGTCGGCCTTGCTGATGGAGGGATCGTGCATTGCGATCCCGCACTTGTACAAGCGCTGGTGACAGCCGCACGCACGTTACATTTTCAACCTGACACCGGGCCGCTGCTGACTGCCCAATCCCTTATTGTCGGCGGCGATCGTCACGATTGGTCCCAGCGGGGCTTCGTGGCTGCTGACATGGAGACGGGCCTTCTCGCAGGACGAAACCTGCGCGTGGCGACGATCCGGGTCGTACTAGATAGTCCAGAACATGGCATCTCCCCAGACTGGCTGCGGCCCACGAGGGCATTGCTGCAGCCGCCGCTCTGGCGGGAGTTGTTCTGGCTCAGCCGTGTGGCTCCCCAGTATGCACTGCGAGCAGCACACGTGCTGAAAGCCGGGCTTGGCACTGGGCCAGGCAGCATATTTGCTGAGTAAAGGTTGTATAACGGAAGGAGTTGACGCAGTGAGCATTAGTGAAAATGCATTAGACATGTTGAAGGAAACCAGCCGAACGTTCTTTATCCCCATAAGCCGTTTACCAGCCGGACTGCAGGATGCGGTCATGTCAGGCTACTTATGCCTGCGTGCCATCGATGAAGTGGAAGATCATCCCAGGCTGGATAATCGCACGAAGGCCATGCTGTTGCACTCCATCAGCCACACGCTGCAAACGACCTTTGCCGCTGGCGACTTCACAACAGCGTTGGGCGGCTACCAACAGGAACTTCCAGAGGTGACGCTTCGAGTAGGCGACTGGGCGATGCTCGCACCCCCATCCGTCGCTCCGCGCGTGTGGGAGGCAACGGCGACCATGGCGGACCGCATGGCACAGTGGGCAGACAATGCCTGGATGATCAGGACAGAGGCGGATCTGGACCGCTACACGTTTGGGGTAGCTGGCTCGGTTGGCCTGTTACTGTCGGATCTGTGGGCCTGGTACAACGGAACACAATCGAACCGCATCCACGCCGTAGGATTCGGGCGTGGCCTGCAGGCCGTCAATATCCTACGTAACCACGCAGAAGATGTGGTGCGCGGTGTGGAGTTCTTTCCACACGGTTGGCGAGCAGAGGACATGCATGCCTACGCACGCCGCAATCTAGCCCTGGCCGATGCCTACACCAGTGCTCTTCCTCCTGGTCCCGTGTTGGACTTTTGCTCCCTACCGCTCGCTCTGGCCTATGCCACCCTGGAATCCTTAGCCCGTGGCGACAGTAAGCTCAGCCGCAGCGAGGTGCTCCAGATCGTTGACCAGCATACTTCAGGACGGTTGTGATCGCTCGCATACTGCTGCCGGACGGTGCTGCGCGCTGTAAATTTGCCACCATCGAGTGATCACATTTACAGATAGTTGCGTGCGAACCAGAGCTTCCACTGCGGAGTAAGCACTATGTACCTTAACACAATCTCAGGCATTCTATTCGGCTCTTTATTTGTACTATTCATCAACCTCCTTCTTAACCTCCTTGTCTTTGATCGACTCAAGTCTGCTACAAGCGAAGATGTGCAAAGAGAACTCGGCACTTGCCC
>Ga0209701_10000431_pt1 | contig 24207 bp, 18 predicted proteins | sample CZO8metaG_4_FD_188356 | JGI IMG/M metagenome (GOLD analysis project Ga0209701, IMG submission 188356) | Vadose zone soil microbial communities from the Eel River Critical Zone Observatory, Northern California, USA - CZOApr15con2H3.8 metaG... | ecosystem: Environmental > Terrestrial > Soil >... | reverse complement strand
AGCCACCTTGCGCGGGCCCTCGCCTTCCTTGGCCAGCGCGGCGAAGTTGATGTTGCCGAAGCCGCTCTGGTTGCAGGCGAACATGATCCGCTTGATCACCTTGAAGGGGATCTTGCGGTCGGCCTGCACGTTCACCAGGCCGCGGAACGGGTGCTCGAGGTCCTGGGCGTGGATGGTCTCGTAGCGCCGGCGCTCGTCGCGCAGCGCGTCCTCCAGCTCGGGCACGTTGAGCACGTCGCCCTTGACCAGCTCGTCGGTCGAGGCCACCTGGCGGCCGTCGAAGGTCACCGCGTCCCCGGACACCGAGATGACCGGCGCCCGCTCGAGCTGCGCGCCGTGGTAGGCGTCGGGCAGCTTGATGTCCTTGCTCATGTAGAGGACCTCTCCGTTGGCGGAGAAGTTCATGAGCAGGAAGATGACGATGATGGTGAACATGTCGACCAGCGAGGTCAGCATCAGGCCCGCGTAGCCGTTCTTCTTTCCACGGGCGAACTTCTTGCTGAAGACGCGGCTCTGCTCGATGCGCGGGCCGGGCCGCTTGCCGGGTTCGACGATCGCCATCGCTAGTTCAGCGGCGCAACGGTCACGTTGCGCAACTGCTCCCCCAGGCAGATGTCCACGGTGCTCACCAGGTCGTCGTAGGCCACCGCGTCCTCCGGCTGCACGGTGATCGCGCTCTGATCCGGAAGGCTGGTCTTGAGGGTCTTGAGCTTGTCGGCGAGCGACCGCCGGTCGAAGGCGGCCCCTCCTCCGGCCGAGGTCACCTTGGGGATCTCCACCGCCGCGCCGGGCATGGTCAGCTGGTATCCCTTCTCGGTGAGGAGCAATTTCAGATCCACCGTCTGCTCCTGCTTCTGCTGCGGCTCCGGCGGCCCGCCGCTCGAGGAAACTTGAAGGCCGGCGATCTGGGTCCACACCGCCGTGATCAGGAGGAAGCTGATGCAGCAGGAGAGGAGGTCGATGAACGGCACGAGGTTGATCTCGGCGTCCAGCGCCTTCTTGCCGCTTTTCGTATGGGGTTGAGGTGCCGCGCCCGCCATCGTCGTCCCCCTTTTTCCCGGAGTCGGCCGCTACTGCTGCGGCAGGTCCTGCGAGACGCGCATCTTGTCCTTGTTCGCCACGATCAGGTTCAGGACGCCCACCGACGTCTCGTTGATGTCGTCGATCATGTGCTGCGTGCGCCCCTGCAGGAGCGAGAACGCCACCAGCGAGGGGATCGCCACGATGAGGCCGAACGCGGTGCAGTTCATGGCCTCGGCGATGCCGTCGGAGAGGACCCGCGCCTTCTCGCTAGCGTCCACCCCCGCCACCGCGGCGAAGCACTGGATCAGGCCGACGATGGTGCCCAGGAGGCCGACCAGGGTGGCCACGTTGCCGATCATCGCCAGGTAGCCGGTGCGCTTCTCGATGCGCGGCATCTCGCGCAAGGAGGCCTCGTCCATCGCCGCCTGCACCTCGTCCTCGCCCTTGGGGACGTTGATCAGGCCCGCCTTGACGATGTTGGTGAGGGGCGTTTGCTTCTGGCCGGCGGTGTAGCTGATCGCCTTGTCCAGGTCGCCGTTGAAGATGTGCGTCTTGAGCCCGCGCAGGAACTGCTCCTTGTCCACGCTGGCCGAGAAGAACAGCACCTGCACGCGGTCGATGATGACCGCGATGGCGAAGACCAGACAGATGGCGATCGGGTACATGCCCGGCCCGCCGCCCTTCCAGTGCTGCGCCAGGGTCTCGAAGAACTGGTTCATCGTGTCCTCTGCTCCGCAAAAGAGTTCGAAATCCACCGTGCCGCGGGATGGGCTCGCCGGACGCCCTCCGCCTGCCGCCCCGAGGCCACCCTCGGCTCGCGAGCAGCAATCTTGGGTGCGCATGCCCGGGATGCAATCGGTCGCCCGCTGCCCCCCGCGGCAGCGCCTGGGGGCGCGCCGGACTTTCCGAAAGTCGACTCCTCGCGGGCGCTTTCGCGTGGTCCGCCGATCGGCTAGCGTCGCGCCGCGCATGGCCCGCGGACCCGACTTCCCCAAGGTGCGGCACATCGCGCTGTCCACAGCGGAACCGGGCGCGGGCGCTGACGCGCTCATCGTCGCGTTCGAGGCCGCGCAGCCCGAGCCCGCCGAGCCCGCGCAAGGGGCGCCCGACGGGGCCCTGCCCGCGGCAGCGAAGGATCCCGCCCTGCGCGCCGGGGCGCAGGCCGCCGCCCCCGCGGCCACGGGCGTCCCTCCGCCTCCTCCGGCCCCGTCGCCGGCCGTGGCCCGCGTGGTAGCGGTCGACGTGGCGCGGGCGCGCGACGACGGCGAGGCTTGCCGGACCGCGGCCGGAGCAACGGTCATCGCGGAGGGCCGGCCGGTCCGGTGCCCCAACTCCGCCGCCGGCCTCGAGCACGCGGGCGGCGTGGCGGCCTGGGCCACGCACCTGGGAGAAGCAGTGCTGCTCGACGGCCTCGATCGCTGGTACCGCTCCGGCCCGGCCGGCGCGGGCTTCTGCCGCTCGTGCGAGCTGGCACTGGTCGAGGCGCTCCGCGAAAGCTACGGCGACCATTTCGAGCCGTTCGACCCCCTCGCGCGCCTGCGGGAGCAGCCCGCTTCGCGCACGGCGCCGTTCGCGGGCGCGCGGGAGGCGCTGCGGCTCGCCTCGACGGTGGAGGCGGCAAAGCGCGCGGCGCTCCGCGCCCGAGACGAGGCGCGCCGCGGGCGCGGGGTGGAGATCGCTGTGCTGGGCCGCGTCGGCACCTTGAGCGGCGCAGCGCTCGCGATCTGCCGCCACCTGGACGGGCTGGTCTTCGACCTGCCCTCGCTCGACCCGGAAGAGGCCGTGTTGCCGCTCCTCGCCACCCGGGCCGCGCTCGGGCTGCGGCCGGCGGTGGGAGTGCTGCCCGCCGGGGCGACGCCCGAGCAGGTGCAGCTCTTCGCGGCGCTGGCGCTCGCCTGCGACGCGGACGTGACCTTGCCCCCCGGCGCGTCGCCCGGGGCGGAAGCGGCCCTCGCCGAGCACCGCAAGTTCCAGGAGGTGGTGCGCGAGCGGTTCCGCCCGTCCGAGCCGCTGCTCGATCTGGAGGTGCTCGTCTCGCCCTTCGCGGAGCACTGGGGCGGCGCGCACCTGCGCACCGCGAGCGTCTGCGCCGCCGCGCTCGGCCGGGCGCATCTGCTGCTCGGGGCGAGGCTCGATCTCTCGGAGCCCCGCGCGCAGGTGCTGCTGCTCGCCGGCTGCGCCGCGCTCCCGGCCGAGGACGCGGCCCGCGCCCGCCGTCACGTCGAGTCCGGAGGAGACGCCATCGTGGTCGGCAAGTGCGCCACTTGCGACGAGGAGGGGCGCCTGGGCCCGCCCGTGTTTCCCGAGGCCAAGTCCGGGATCCAGCGGATCGGCGAAGGCCGGGTGTACGCCATCGGGGTGGACGCGGACGCGCCGCCCTCGCCCGAAACGCAGGTGGTCCGCGCGACCCGCGAGCTGTTGGGCCGCGGCCGGTCGCACTTGAGCCTCTCCGGGCGGGCGCGGCTGTTCGCTCGCGCGTACCTCGATCCGGAGCGGAAGCTCGACGTACACCTGGTGAACCTCGACGCCCCGCGGCCGGCGCAGGGCGTCCTGCTCCACATCGCCGGCCAGGCCGCCGGCGCGGGCCGCACCGGTTACTGGTTCGCCCCGGAGCGCGACGCGGGCAAGGACGGAGAGCGCATTTCGCTCAACCCCTCCGGCTTCTCGGTCAGCACCGTCCTGCCCGGCATCTCCGCCGGTGCCCTCCTCGCCGTCCCGCGATAGAGACAAACAGATGAACGCGGAGGCGCGGAGGCGCGGAGTGTCAGGGCGGCTCGCGCGCCTTTCGAACGCGGTGCGCGATCCCGGAGAAAATCACGCCTCCTCCGCGTCTCAGCGTCTCCGCGTTGATCTTTTGGTCCTGGATGAGTCCTTGATCACGATCGGGCCCGGAGGCGGCGGAGGAGGCTCGGAGGAGCGCTCGAGGTCGACGATGCGGCGGTTGCCGACGTACTCCATGGTCTCGTAGCGGGCGATCTTGCCGATCTTGCGGACGATCAGGGCCATCCGCTCGGCCTCGTGGAGGATCTGCTCCAGCTCCTCGCGGCCGGGCCCGTCCCCCTTGGCGCGGCGGAAGAGCAGCTCGGAGAACCCCAGGATGCTGGTCAGCGGCTGGTTCAGCTCGTGCGCGGCGGCGCCGGCCAGCTCGGAGGCCACCTTCGCCTTCTCCGCCAGCGCGAGCTTGGCCTGCGCCTCGTGCAGCTCGGCCTCGACGCGCAGGCGGTGGCGTTGATCGCTGAAGACGCCTACCGTCGCCGTCTCCCGCCCGCTCTCGGTCAAGAGGGCCGCCGAGAGATGGACCGGGATCACCTCGCCGCTCCTGGCCACCACCTCCGCGTCCAGGAGCCGGATCTGCGCCTCGCCCGGGTTGGCCCCGCGCAGCCGGTCCATGATCTCCCGCGCCTGCCCGGGCGGGTACACGTCGGCGACGGACATCTTGCCTACCACCTCGGCGGCGGAGAAGCCGGTGACGCGCTCGGCGCCCTTGTTCCAGAGCAGGATGCGGCCGCGCAGGTCGGCGGCGACGATCCCGTCGACCGTCGCGTCGATCAGGCGCTCGAGGAAGTCCTTCGTCTTGCGCAGCTCGGCTTCGATCTCGCGCGGCTCGGTCACGTCGCGGAAGCTCAGGATCGCGCGCCCGTGCTGCGAGCGGAGTGGCCCCGCCGACACGCTCAGCACCAGCCTCCGCCCGTCGCGGGTCTGGATCTCGAGGTCCGCCGAGAGCACGCGGCCGCCGCGCTGCAGCTCCCGCCAGACCAGGGCGGCGTTCATCGCGCTCTGCGGCGCGACCAGCTCGGTCCAGGGAAGCCCGCGCGCCTGCTCCATGGTGACGCCCAGCGTGGCGCACCCGGCCGGGTTGAGGCTGAGCACCCGCCCGTCCTCGTCGAGCACCGCCATCCCGTCGGAGACGTGGCTGAAGAACTCCTCGTAGCGGCGGAGCTGCTGCACCTCGCGCTCGGCGGCGACCCGCGCGGCCACCTCCTGCGACCGCTCGGTCTGCACGCGCCCGACGAGCTGCGCGTTGCGCAGCGCCACCGCGGTGGCATTGGCGACGATGGAGAGGAAACCGATCTCGCGCGGCGCGAAGGCGGAGCGGGCCATCGCGCGCAGGAAGAGCACGCCGACGACGTCGCCCTCGGAGACCATGGGGACGACGGCCACCGCCGAGATGCCTTGCTTGTCCACCGCCTCGCGCACGGGATCGAGCAGCGGGTGGCGGCGCGCGTCGTCGATCACCAGCGGCTTGCGGGTCTGCAGCACCTCGCGGATCTCGGGGTAGGCGGACAGGTCGATGCGCAGCTCGCGGACCATCGCATCGTCGCTCGCCGCCACCACCCAGCCGGTGCCGCGCTGCGGATCGACCAGCACCATCGAGCAGCGCTCGACGGTGAGGCGGCCGGCCAGCTTCTCCACCACCTCGAAGAGCAGCCGGTCCGTGTCGCCGCTGGCGGCGAAGGTGCGGGTGACGTCGAGCAGCGCGGCCAGGTCCTGCGTCTGCCGCAGCATCTCGTCGCGATCCCGGCGCGCGCGGGAGAGGGCCCGCAGGAGCGGGGGAAGATCGGCCGCGGCGTAGGGAGCGCGGACGAACCCGTCCAGCCCGTCCGCCAGAGGCGCCTCGCTGTCTCGCGGCAGCACGCCGACCAGCGGTCCGTAGCACTGCCGCGCGAGCGCGATCAGCTCCTCGCGATCGCGCGCGGCGAGGTCGATGACGGCGGCCACCATCCCGGAAGCGCCGGGGTCGCCTTCCAGCAGGAGGCCGGAGGCACGAAGCGCGTCGCGGAGCGGCCCGTTGCCCTCGGTGAGGCCCAAGAGGGCGACTGTGAGCGGCTTCTGCAACTGAAGGCCCTTCGGCTCCCCCACGGCCGAGCATAGCCCAGGCCGCCAGGGTGCGGAAAAGCCTGGCGGAAATCCGCCGGTCGGGCGAACGGCCGAGGGGGCGTCCGGGCGCTCGCAGCCGTTTCATATTCTCGAGCAAAACCGCTGGATTAGCCGGTAGAGCGCCAGGCGGCGAGGGCCGCGGCCAGCACTTCCTTCACCGCCACGCCGTGCTCTTTGGCGCGCAGGCGGCAGTCCTCGAACTCGGGCGCCGCGTTGACCACGGCCCCTCCGCGGCGACCGAGCTTGACCCGGACGGGACCGTACCGCGTCGCGACCTCCACCACTTCGCGATCGAGGACGCTGCGCTCGACCCGGTGCGCGCGCACGCCCAGGGTGCTCGTCTCTCGGAACAGCGCCTCCTCGACGGCCGCCCGCGCGGCTTCGGGCACCACCGCCCCGAGCAGGTGCCCCGGCCTGCCCTTCTTCATCGTCACCGGGGCGATCCACGCATCGGCCGCGCCGGCCGCCAGCACCGCCTCGAGAGCAGCCGCCACGAGCTGCGGCGAGAGATCGTCGAGGTTCGCCTCCAGCACCCACCCGGCGCCGCCTCCCGGCTGACCTCGGACGGTCGCGCCCAGGACGGCGCGGAGCAGGTTGGGCGCATCCTCCCAGCGCCGTGTCCCCGCGCCGTACCCGACCGCCTGCACGGACAGCTCGGGCAGGGAATCGGCGGACTCGGTCCACGCGGCGACCAGCGCCGCGCCGGTAGGGGTGGTGCGCTCGCCCGGTCCGCTGGGCCGCAGGGCCCGCCCGCGCATCACCTCGAGCACCGCGGGCCCGGGGATGGGGATCGGCCCGTGCGCGGCGCGGGCCGTCCCTCCGCCGGAGGGCGGCGGAAGGCACACGATGCGCGCCGGAGCGAGCGCGGCGACGAGCAGCGCGCTGCCCACCACGTCGACGATCGAGTCCACCGCTCCGACCTCGTGGAACTCGACCTCGTCGGGCGGGACACCGTGAACGCGCCCTTCCGCTTCGGCGAGGCGCGTGAAGGCGAGCAGAGCCAGCTCCCGCGCGCGCTCCGGCAGCCGGGCGCGGCCGAGCAGCTCGCGAACGGCGCGCCAGGGACGGTGGTGCGGCTCGCGATCGCGCACCTCCGGCGGGACGCGCACCTCGACCCGCAGGGCGCGGATGCCGCTCACCTCGACCGGCTCGGCCACCACCCGCGTGCCGCGCAGGTCGACGGCGCCGGACGCCTCGGCGAGGGCCAGAAGGCCGTCGTCGAGCGCCGCGCGCGGAGCGCCCAGGTGCAGCAGCGCGGCGAGCATCATGTCGCCGGCGATGCCGCCGACCGGCTCCAGCGCGAGCACCGTCACCTGGCGCGGCCCCCCGCCGCCGCGCGAGCGATCAGCGCCGCCTGGAACCCGGCGCCGAATCCGTTGTCGATGTTCACCACGGACACGTTGGCCGCGCACGAGTTGAGCATGGCGAGCAGTGCGGCCAGGCCCCCCAGCGAGGCGCCGTACCCCACGCTGGTGGGGACCGCGATCACCGGCCGCGGAACCAGCCCGCCCACCACGGACGGCAGGGCGCCTTCCATCCCCGCGCAGACCACCAGCGCGTCGGCTTCGCGCAGGTCCGGCGCGCGGCGAAGCAGGCGGTGGAGGCCCGAGACGCCCGCGTCGTACAGGCGCTCGACGGCCGCTCCCACGAACCCGGCGGTGACCGCGGCCTCCTCGGCGACCGGGATGTCCGTGGTGCCTGCGCAGACGACCGCCACCAGCCCTCGCGGCTCCTGGACGGCGCCCGGCGCGCGGGCATGGAACGTCCTGGAGACGGCGTCGTACCTGCCCTCCGGCGCCGCGGCCATCGCGGCGGGCGCCGCCTCCGGCGAGAGGCGGGTCACCAGCACCGCCTGCCCCAGCTCGCGCAGGCGCGCGACCAGCTGCCCGATCTGCTCGGGCGACTTGCGCTCCCCGAAGATCACCTCGGGCGCGCCCTGCCGCACGGCCCGCTCTCCGTCGAGCTGCGCGAACTCCGCGATGCGCTGCACGGGCAGCTCGGCGAGCCTCCGCGCCGCCTCCGCCACGCCCAGCTCGCCGTTCCTCACCCTCTCGAGGAACTCCATCAGCCCATGCAGGTCCACCGACCCGATCTACACCGGACAGCGTCAAAAAACATGAACGCGGAGGCGCGGAGACGCGGAGTTCCTGGTTTCAACGACCAGTCTCCGCGCCTCAGCGCCTCCGCGTTGATCTTTTCGACCCGTCAGGCGGCGCCGAGGAGCTTGAGGAGGCGGGAGAGGGATTCTTCCTCGGGAGCGGCGACGATGCGGCCGGCGGAGCGGACGCCCGGCAGGCGGAGATCGGTCACGAGGAGCAGGGCGGAGTCGAGATCGCCGAAGCAGGCCTGCAGCGCGCGCTCCAGCGGGCCCACCTCGACGTGCGGGATCGACGGCACCAGCGTCACCCCCACCGCCGCGCCCACGCCGCCGACGTAGCTGGAGACGACGATGTTGGCCGCCTCCGCCAGCGCGCTGGTGTACATGGGAACGCCGGAGCCGAGCGGCTCGAGAATGGGCTGGCCCAGGAGCAGCCCGCCCATCAGCGTCGCGCCCTGCTCGGTGAAATGGAGCAGCCAGCGCAGCCGCGCGCCCCCCTCGACGGTGAAGTGCACCGCGAACGACGGGCCGTCGGGCTGCAGCACGCGCGCGACCGCGCCGCGAGGCGCGACCTGCGCCTTGGGCAGGTCGACATCGACCGAGGTGCCGAGGAGCCGGCCCAGCGAGCGCGCCGCATCCGTCGAGGCGAGCCCGGCGAGCTGGCGCAGCGCCTCCACCTGCCCGGAGGAGAGCATCAGCGGCGAGAGGAGGCCGCGCTCGCTCAAGCCGCCCCCTTGGCCGCCGGAGCGGGCTTGAGCGGATCATGAATGCCGCACAGCTCCGCCAGGCCGCGCGGGTCGAGCACCAGGAGCGGCCTCCCGTTGCCGAGCACGGTGATGCCGGCGAGCCCGCGCACGCGGTCGAGCGGCGGGAAGAGCGGCTTGAGCACCGACTCCTCCTGGCCGACCAGCCGGTCGACGGAGACCGCGAAGCGGAGCCCGTCCACCTCCATCACCACGAACGGTCGCGGGCCCGGCGGCGCCAGGGACGGGAGCCCGAAGAGCTTGGCGAGGCCGTACGCGCGCACCAGCTCGCCCATCACCACCAGCGAGCGCGCCTCGAAGCCTTCGCCGCCGCGCGCCGACAGGTCGTACTCGGTGGTGAGCAGCACGCGGTGCAGCGGAACGCCGTACAGCTCGCCGCCCACCTGCACCAGGAGCAGGTTCGCCATGCTCACCGAGAGGGGGAGCTCGACGACGAAGGTGGTGCCCTTCCCGGGGACGCTGCGGATCGACACCTTGCCGCCGAGCGACTCCACCTTGCGCTGCACGGCATCCAGGCCGACGCCGCGGCCCGACACCTCGGTCGCGTCGTCGCGGGTCGAGACGCCGGGCAGGAAGGCCAGCTCGTAAGCCGCGTCGTCCGACAGCGCGTCCGCCGCCTCCTGCGTCATCGCGGCGCTCTTCACCGCCTTGCGCCGAAGCGCCTGCGCGTCCATCCCGCGCCCGTCGTCCTGCACCTCGACGATCACCTTGTCGCGCTCGCGCCGCGCGGTCAGGGTGAGCTTGCCGCGCGCCGGCTTGCCGGCCTTCTCGCGCGTCTGCGGATCTTCGAGGCCGTGGTCGGCGGCGTTGCGCACCAGGTGCGAGAGCGGGTCTCCGAGCGCCTCGATCACCGTCCGGTCCAGCTCCACGTCCGCGCCTTGCACGTCCAGCTCGATGGTCTTGTTCAGCCGGTGCGCCAGGTCGCGCACGGCGCGCGGCAGCCGCTCGGTCAAGGACGAGAACGGCGTCAGCCGCGCGCTCATCACTCGCCCGTGCAGCTCGCGCGCGGTGCGGCGCAGGCGATCGATCTCCGCCTCGAGCGGGGCGGCCGCGTGCTCGGGGAGGCGCTTGGCCGCCTCGCGCAGCCGGGCGATCCCGTGCATGACGTCGGCGGCCTGGTCGAGCAGCTGGTCGAGCGCCTCGGCCCGCACGCGGACCGTCGGCTCGGGCCTCAGCTCGTCCGCGTCGACCGGCGCCGGCGTGAGCTCCCGGCGGCCGGGGGGCGGCGTGAGCTGGCCGCGCATGGACGCCTGCGGGGGCGAGACGACCGGCGGCGGCGGCGAGACGGGAAAGCCCTCGTCGACCGGCCGCGCCGCCGGAGCGATGCGCACGTCGACGTGGTCCACCTCCGGCAGCGCGACCAGCGCCTCGCGCACCTCGTCGGTGGCGGTCAGCGTGGCGAGCAGCGCGGTGATCCGCGCTCCGCCCTTCTGCTGCATGAGCTGCGCCGGCGTGGGTTCCATCTCCAGGAGCGTCCCCATCGCCTTGAGCTTGCGCTGCACGATCAGGGCGCGCGCGCCGGGAGCCGCGCAGGTCTTGGCGAGGACCACGGACACGTCCAGCCGGGGCAGCGACGGATCCGCGGCGGGCATCACCGGAGGCGGAGGGACCGGCCGCACCGCGGTGAGCGCCGGGTCGGGCAGCGCCTGGGCCGCCTTGGCCAGCCGATCGACGAGCGTGATGGTGCGCTCGTCCTCTTCCTTCTTGTCGAGCTTGACGATCTCCTTCACCAGCGCGTCGGTGGCGGCGAAGAGCAGGTCCACCTCCGCCCGCTCGATCTTTCCCTGCTTGCCCTTGAGCCGCGCGATCAGGTTCTCGGCGGCGTGGGCGATGTCGACGATGCGCGAGAAGCCGAGCGTCGCCGCGCTGCCCTTCACCGAATGCATGCGCCGGAAGATCGCGTCCCACAGCGGCGCGGCGGGCGGCTCCTGCTCGAGCCGCACCAGCTCCGACTGGAGCGTGGCGAGGTGCTCGGACGCCTCCGCCACGAAGAGGGTCAGGTACTTTTGGGAGGCGGACGGCACCGTGAGCTACTCGCCGAGCACCTTCTTGACGACGGCGAGCACGTCCTCTCCCCGGAACGGCTTCACGATGAAATCGGTCGCGCCGGCCTCGATCGCCTCCATCACCAGCGATTCCTGGCCGAGCGCGCTGCACATGACCACCACCGCGTTGGGATCGAGCTGCACGATCTCCCGGGTGGCGTCGATGCCGCTCTTGTAGGGCATCACGATGTCCATGGTGACCAGGTCGGGCTTGAGCTCGCGGAAGAGGTTCACCGCCTGCACGCCGTCGTCCGCCTCGCCCGCGACCGTGAACCCCGCCGACGAGAAGATGTCGCGGAGCGTGTTGCGCATGAACAGGGCGTCGTCGACGATGAGGACGCGCTTGGGCATCTCTAGGCCTCCACCAGGTTGTCGATGGCCCGCTGCAGCAGCTCGGCGTCGATCACCTTCACCGGGCCCTCCGCAAGCTCCACCGTGGCGCACGCCGCGCCGAGAGGCTGCGGCAGCGGCTCGCCATCGCTCGGGAGCGATTCGATGCCCGCCACCTCCGCCACGTACAGCCCGACGTCCCCCCGGGGACGCTGCAACATCACCACGCGCCCCTCCGGACGGGCGGGACGCGGCTTGAGGCCGACCAGCGGCCCCAGGTCAACCACGCAGGCGACGCGGCCCTGCTGGTTCATCACGCCCAGAAGCGCGGGCGGCGAGCGGGGCACGCGGGCGATGACCGACACCTCGATCACCCTGCGCACCGCCCAGAGCGGCAGCGCGTAGCGCTCACCGGAGTGGATGCAGATGACGGCGCGCACCTTGTGCTCACTCCAGCTTGAAGCGCGAGACCACGCTCTGTAGCTCGACGCTGATGTTGGTCAGCTCCTGCGAGGCCTGCGCCATCGAGGCGGTGGTCGAGGTCTGCTCGCGCACCGCGCGCTGCACCTCGTCCAGCGAGCGCGCGTTGCCGGCCGCCACCCCGCGGATCTCCTGGAACGCCTCGACCATCTCGGCCGATCCCTGCAGCTGCTCGCGGGCCAGCCGCGAGATGACCTGCACGCGCTCGGACCCGGTCTGGGTCGCGTTCACGATCTCGTCCAGCGAGAGGATGATCTGGGCCAGGTCCTCGCGCCCCTGGCCCAGCTCGTCGATGCCTTCCTTCATCGCCGCCACCGCGTGCTGGCTGCGCTGGCTGATCTCGTGCGCCAGGCGGCTGATCTGCTCGGCGCTGCGCCCGGCGCTCTCCGCCAGCTTGCGCACCTCGTCGGCGACCACCGCAAATCCGCGGCCGTACTCGCCGGCCCGCGCCGCCTCGATCGCGGCGTTCAGCGCGAGCAGGTTGGTCTGCTGGGCCACGCCGGTGATGGCCACCACGATCTTGCTGATCTCCTGGGTCTTCTCGCCGAAGGCGAACACCGTCTCGCTGGCCGCCTCGATCTCGGCGAAGACCTTCTTGATCTTCTCCGCCGCCAGCTGCGCGGCCGCTCCGCCGGCCTGGGCGGCGGTCGAGGTGGCGGTGGCTGTCTCCGCGGCCGCGCCGGCGGTCTTGGCGCTGGAGCCGATCGAGTCGGCGATGCGGGCGATCAGCGCGCTGGCCTTCTCGACCAGCTGCAGCTGGTGCTCGGCGCCCTGGTTGATCTTCGCCATGCTGCGGTCGATGTTCTCCGCCTGCGCGCTCACGTTGGCGGAGGACTCCTGCATCTCGTCCGCGCTGTCGGCGACCGAGCGGCTGGTGCGCTGGATGTGGCCCACCAGCTCGCGCAGGTTCGCCTGCATGTTGGAGATGGCGGTGGTCAGCTCGTCCACCTCGTCGCGGCCGAGCCAGTCGGTGCGCTCGGTCGCGAGCGGCTTGGAGAGGTCGCCTCGGCTGATCTCGAGCGCGCTCCGGTTGAGCTGCATCGCGCGGTTTGCGACCTGCTTGAGCCCGACGGCGACCGCGAGCGCCACCGCCAGCCCGACCAGCGCGCCGAACAGGGCGTGTTCCGGGGCGAGGTGCTGCCGGAGCGCCTCGTAGCTGAGCACGCCGGAGAGCACGCACCACAGGGTCAGGTCCCCCAGCAGGATCTTCTGGAACAGCCCCACCCGGCGCAGGCCGCGTGGAACGGGGGGCTGGCTGCGGCGCGCGGGCAGCGCGACCGGAGGCGGAATGGTGCGCGGCGGCACCGCGCGGAGCGGCTCGATCGCGGGCGGCGTGTGGCGGGGCGAATCCTGCCCCTGCCGCCCTGGCTCCTGGCCGTCGGGCAGCGGGTGCTCGTGTGCGGCGGGGGTCGCCATTCGCGGCCCACTCTATCCCGCCGAGCGGCAAGGGCAAATGTGCGCTAGAACAAATCGCGGCATGGCAGGTGGGACAACGCGGCAGATCGGCGCCCCCGGTGGGCCGGGCGCGGCTGACGCGCTCGACGAGCGCGCGCGGCGTATCCTCGCGTCCATCGTGCGCGATCACATCGAGGGCGGAGAGCCGGTCGGCAGCCATGCGGTCGCGCGGCGGCCCGAGGTCGACTGCTCGTCCGCCACGGTGCGCGCGGTGATGGCGGACCTGGAGGCGCTCGGGTACCTGGAGAAGCCGCACACCAGCGCCGGGCGCGTGCCCACCTCGCACGGGTACCGGTATTACGTCGACGTACTCTTGCACCTCACGCCTCCGCTCGCGGCCGAGCGCGAGCTCATCGAGCGCCGGGCCAAGGACGCCGCGTCGCAAGTGGACGGCCTCCTGGTCGAGGCCTCGCGCATCCTCCACCGCCTCACGCGGCATGCGGGCGTGGTCGCCTCGCCCCGCCCGCAGGGCGAGCGCCTGCGCCGGATCGAGTTCCTCAAGCTGCGCGAGGGGCGCATCCTGGCCGTGCTCGTCTCGGCCTCGGGCCGGGTGCAGAACCGGCTGCTCGCGATGCCTTCGCCGCCCCCCAGCGAATCTGAGCTGATCGAGGCGCAGAACTACCTCAACTCGCTGCTCGGCGAGCTGACGCTGGAGGAGGCGCGCGCGCGGCTCGCGGCGGAGCGCGACGCCCAGCGAAGCGAGCTGTCGCGCCTGCGCGAGCGGGCCCTCCTCCTCGGCGCCGCCGCCATGCAGCCGGAGCAGCCCGCGCTGCACCTCGAAGGGCAGGCGAGCTTCCTGGAGGAGCCGGCGCTGGCGCAGGACCTCTCCAAGATGCGCGCGCTCTTCCGCGCCCTGGAAGAGAAGGAGCGCCTGCTGCACGTGCTGGATCGCACGCTCGCCGCGGAGGAGCTGACCATCTTCATCGGCAAGGAGAGCGGCTTCTCCGAGCCGGAGCTGTCCATCGTCGCCGCTCCGTACCGCCGGGCGGGCGAGATCGTCGGAGCGCTCGGCGTGATCGGGCCCACCCGCATGGACTACTCGCGCGTCATCCCGCTGGTCGAGTTCACCGCTCGCGCCATCGGCCTGGCGCTCGACCCCACCGAAGGATAGGAGAAGACCGCCTTGTCCGAGCACCAGAACGGCGACGGCGCCCCGACGGGCGGCCCGCAGGACCCGCAGCCGGCGAAGCCGGCCGAGGCCCCGCCGCCGCAGGAGGCGCAGGCCGAGCAGCCGCCGCTCACGCGCGAGGAGCTGGAGCGCAAGGCGGCGCAGCTCTCGGCCATGCTGGAGGAATCGATGAGCCGCGCGCGCGAGACCCAGGAGCGGCTCAAGGACACGCACGAGCGGCTGCTGCGGGTCGCGGCGGAGTTCGACAACTTCAAGAAGCGCGCCACCAAGGAGAGGGAGGACGCGCAGAAGTTCGGTATCGAACGGCTGCTCAAGGATTTCCTGCCGGTGGCGGACAACCTCGAGCGCGCCGTCGATCACGCCGAGGAGCACGACCTGCGCCAGGTGATCGAGGGAGTGAAGCTGGTGCAGAAGCTGCTCGAGAACACGCTCGCCAAGCACGGCGTCACCGGCTTCTCGGCGCTGGGCCAGCCGTTCGACCCGAACCTGCACGAGGCGCTCATGCAGCAGGAGTCCGACGCGCCCGCGGGCACCGTGGTGTCGGAGATGTCGCGCGGGTACAAGCTGAACGAACGACTGGTGCGCCCTGCCGCGGTGGTGGTCGCCCGGCCCCGATCCGCCGGTGCGCCTCCCCCGGCGGCCCCCGATGGTTCAGCGCCCTCCGGGGACGGCAAGTAGGTGTTTCGCCTACGTTTCCCTTTGTTGACCAGCCGCCCCGGTTCCGTCCAATCTAGCCTTCCGCGGAGGGGCGGCACACCACATGGGCAAGGTGATCGGGATCGACCTCGGGACCACGAACTCGTGCGTCGCCGTCATGGAAGGCGGCGAGCCGGTCGTCATCCCGAACTCCGAAGGAAGCCGCACCACCCCTTCGATGGTCGGGTTTACCGAGGCCGGCGAGCGGCTGGTGGGACAGATCGCCAAGCGCCAGGCGATCACGAACCCGGAAGCCACCGTGTTCGCGGTGAAGCGCCTCATCGGCCGCAAGTTCGACTCGGAAGAGGTGCGCAAGAGCATCGCGGTCTCCGCCTTCCGCATCATCGCCAGCGAGAACGGCGATGCCTGGGTGGAGCTGCGCGGCAAGCGGCACAGCCCCGCCGAGATCTCCGCGATGATCCTCGCGAAGATGAAGCAGACCGCGGAGGACTACCTCGGCGAGCAGGTCACCGAGGCGGTCATCACCGTCCCGGCCTACTTCAACGACGGCCAGCGCCAGGCGACCAAGGACGCGGGCCGCATCGCCGGCCTCAACGTGCTGCGCATCATCAACGAGCCCACCGCCGCCGCCCTCGCCTACGGCCTGGACAAGGCCGCTGCCGGCGGAGGCGCGAAGGCCGCCGCCGCCCTGCGCACCGCCGGCGCGGAGAAGATCGCCGTCTACGACCTGGGCGGCGGCACCTTCGACATCTCGGTCCTGGAGCTGACCGCGGGCGTGTTCGAGGTCAAGGCGACCAACGGCGACACCTTCCTCGGCGGCGAGGACTTCGACCAGCGCATCGTCGACTACCTGGCCGGGAATTTCCAGAAGGCGAACAAGCTCGACCTGCGGCGCGATCGCATGGCGCTGCAGCGGCTCAAGGAGGCCGCGGAGCGGGCCAAGCACGAGCTGAGCTCCGCCAACGAGACCGACGTGAACCTGCCGTTCATCGCGGCGGACGCCTCCGGGCCCAAGCACCTCACCGAGACGATGACCCGCGAGCAGCTCGAGGGCCTGGTGAACGAGCTGGTGCAGAGGACGGTCGAGCCCTGCAAGCTGGCGCTCAAGGACGCGGGCGTCCAGCCGCGCGACATCGACCGCGTCATCCTGGTCGGCGGCATGACGCGCATGCCGCTGGTGCAGAAGGTCGTGCAGCAGTTCTTCGGCAAGGAGCCGCACAAGGGCGTGAACCCGGACGAGGTGGTCGCGGTGGGCGCGGCCATCCAGGGCGGCGTGCTCAAGGGCGAGGTGAAGGACGTCCTCCTGCTCGACGTGACGCCGCTCTCGCTCGGCGTCGAGACGGCGGGCGGGGTGAACACCCGCATCATCGAGAAGAACACCACCATCCCCTGCCGCAAGGCCCAGGTGTTCTCCACCGCGGTCGACAACCAGCCGATCGTCAACGTGCACGTCCTGCAGGGCGAGCGCGAGATGGCCGCCGACAACAAGACCCTGGCCCGGTTCGAGCTGGTCGGCATCCCGCCTGCGCCCCGCGGCGTGCCGCAGATCGAGGTGGCGTTCGACATCGACGCGAACGGCATCGTGCACGTCTCCGCCAAGGACCTCGGCACCGGCAAGCAGCAGTCGATCCGCATCGTCGCCTCCAGCGGCCTGACCGAGCAGGAGATCCAGCGGATGATCGGGGAGGCCGAGTCGAACAAGGCCACCGACAAGAAGAAGAAGGAGCTCGCCGACATCAAGAACAACGCGGACGGGCTCATCTACACCACCGAGAAGGCGCTGGAGGAGTACTCGACGTTGCTGCCGGCCAAGGACATGGCGGAGATCCGCGCCGACCTCGAGGCGCTCAAGACCCTCTCACAGAGCGAGGACGTGGCGAAGATCCGCGCGGCGGTGCAGCGCCTGGAAGGCTCCGCGTACCGCATCGCCGACGCGCTCTACTCGTCCGAGCCGAAGGACAAGAAGGCCGCGGGCGCCACCGGAAAGCCCTGAAAGACCGGCGCGCCGGCGCGGGTTATTGACAAGCGTTGTCGCTGCCTTACGTTTGGCCTGTCGGACTGCCTGCTGGGCGGCCCGGCTTTTGACGCCTACCGTCTCGAGGTCGAACCTTCGTGCAGCCCCACCCCAAGCACGACTACTACGAAGTGCTCGGCGTCGAACGGACCTGCTCCGCGCAGGAGCTGAAGAGCTCCTTCCGCAAGCTCGCCGTCCAGTTCCACCCCGACAAGAACGAAGGCGACAAGAAGGCCGAGGAGAAGTTCAAGGAGATCTCCGAGGCGTACGAGGTGCTCTCCGACCCGGAGAAGCGCGCCCGCTACGACCGCTTCGGCCACCAGGCCCCCGGCGGGTTCGGCCCCAGCCCGTTCGACCAGGGATTCGGCGGCGCGAACATCAACGACATCTTCGAGGGGATCTTCGGCGACATCTTCGGCGGCGGCGGACGCCGCGGCCGGGCCGCGCGCAGCCGCGGGACCGACCTCCGCTACAACCTGGAGATCAGCTTCACCGAAGCCGCCTTCGGCACCGAGGCGAAGGTGAAGATCCCGCGGCACAAGAGCTGCGACGCGTGCCGTGGCTCGGGAGCGAAGCCCGGAACGGGGCCCAAGCAGTGCCCGACCTGCCACGGCACGGGCGAGCTGCGGCTCACGCAAGGGTTCTTCCAGATCGCGCGGCCGTGCGGCCATTGCCAGGGGACCGGCAAGGTGGTCACCGACCCGTGCCAGGCGTGCAAGGGCGCGGGCAAGGTCGAGCACGAGAGCATGCTCAGCGTGAAGGTGCCGGCGGGCGTCGACACCGGCACGCGCCTCAAGCTGTCGGGCGAGGGCGAGCCCGGCGAGAGGGGCGGCCCTCCGGGCGACCTGTACGTCGTGGTCCACGTGCAGGAGCACCCCATCTTCATCCGCGAGGATACCGAGGTCATCTGCGAGGTCCCGATCAGCTTCACGCAGGCCGCGCTGGGGGCCCAGATCGACGTCCCGACGCTCGACGGCAAGGTGAAGATGAAGATCCCCTCGGGAACGCAGAGCGGGAAGGTGTTCCGGCTCAAGGGCAAGGGGATCCCCAGCCTGAACGGCTACCAGCGCGGCGACCAGCACGTGCGCATCACCGTCGAGGTGCCGGAGAAGTTGACCCGCAAGCAGCGCGAGCTGCTCGAGCAGTTCGCCGCCATCTCGGGCGAGGACGCGCACCCGCAGTCGAAGTCGTTCTTCGACAAGGTGCGCGAAATGTTCGGTGCCGAGGAGGCCGGGCAGGGAGAGGACGTGGCGTAGCCAGAACGCATTCCATGACGTCCGGGCTGGGAAAGGCGCAGCGCAGGCGAAAATACAGGGCGACTCGTCAGGCAGCCGGGGACATGAGCAGCTTGCGCAGCTCGGTCGAGCCGAGCTGGGCCGGCCACCCGGGAAACCGGGTGGCGTGCAGCGCGAGCTCCCCGAGGGCGAACACCCAGGTCGCGACGCGCGCGCGCGCCAGGGGGAACACGCCCGCCTTCCGCGCCTGGTCGAGCACGAACTCGCGCTCCTGCGCGGGGACGGGGCGCTCGTAGACGACGAGCTGGAGGGCCTGCACCGGGCCGTTGACGCGGTCCTTCATCGCGGCGACGCGCTCGGCGAGCATCTCCGCCCGCCTCACCAGATCGGCCCCGGTCAGCCGCGCGCCGGAGGCGACGGCGATCAGCGCGACCACCTCGCCCAGGTCGCCCGCCCACAGATCGTCGTAGTGAGGGAGCCCCGCCAGGGCGAGGCTGGCGGCGTACGCCGCCGGGTCGCGCGCCTCGGGGTACACGCGCGACATCCCCGCCGCCGTGAGCAGCGGATCGAGGCGCGCGAGGAACTGCGCCTTGTCCAGCCCCTGGGGCATCGCGCCCTTCTACCCCAGAAGACGCTGCCGGGAGTCGGGGATCAGTGCGAGAGGATGGGGAACCGGGGCCGCGGCATGCGGGCAGCCGTCGCTTCGACCGGCAGGGCGGTTCCGAGAAGCTGCGCGCGAGCCGGGGCCAGCGCCGCGGCAGGGCCGTCCGCTCCCGCGATCCCGCCCACCAGGTCGTAGTCTCCCGCCTGCTCGACGAGCACCGGGACGATCTGGCCGGGCGCGGCCTGGCCCCGGTTCACGTACACCTTGCCGTCGATCTCCGGCGCCTGGCCCATCCAGCGGCCCTCGAGCAGGAGGTCCGTCTCCTCGCTGACGCCTTCGACCAGCACCTCCAGCGTGCGCCCCACCAGGGCCTGCTGATGCATCTTGCTGATCTTCCTCTGGATTCCGAGGAGCTTCTTCTGCCGGGCGGCCTTGGTCCGGGCGGGGAGCTGGCCGCCCAGGTCGTTGGACGCGGTGCCTTCCTCCCGCGAGAACTGGAAGACCCCGACGCGCTCGAAGCGCATCTCCTCGACGAAATCGCAAAGCTCCTGGAACTGCTCCTCGGTCTCGCCGGGGAAGCCGACGATGAAGCTGGTGCGGAAGGTGAGCCCGGGCACCCGGTCGCGCAGCTTGCGCACCAGCCTCCGCACCCAGGCCGAGTCGCGGCCCCGCTTCATCCGCCGCAGCACGGGATCGGCGATGTGCTGCAGGGGCATGTCGAGGTAGCGCGCGAGGTTGGGCTGCTCGGCGAGCGCGTCGATCAACTCGTCGGGGAAGTCGCGGGGGTAGGCGTAGTGCAGCCGGATCCAGCGCGCCGGCACTTCCCGGAGCGCCTGGAGCAGGTGGTGCAGCCTGGGCCGGCCGGGGAGGTCGTGGCCGTACGCGGTGAGGTCCTGGGCGACGAGGTTCAGCTCAACGGCGCCCTGCTGGACCAGCCGGTGCGCTTCCTCGACGATGTCGGCGATGGGACGGCTGCGCTGCGCGCCGCGCAGCGTGGGGATGATGCAGAAGCTGCACTGGTTGTCGCAGCCCTCGCTGATCTTCACGTACGCGGTCCAGCGCGGCATCGAATTTCGACGGGGCGTGCGCGCGTCGGCGATGTAGTCCGGATCGGGAATGACGGCGCGGTCGCGCTCGCCCCGGATGATCTCCGCGATGCGCGGGTAGGCCGAAGTGCCGACGAAATAGTCGACCTCCGGCATCTCCTGCTGCAGCACGTCCGCATACCGCTGGGTCAGGCAGCCGGCGACCACCAGCGCCTTGCACCGGCCCGTCTCCTTGTACCGGGCGTGCTCGAAAATGGCGTCGATCGACTCCTGCTTCGCCTCGCCGATGAAGGCGCAGGAATTGATCAGCACGACCTCCGCCTGCTGCGGGTCCTGGACCAGCTCGTATCCCTGCTCGAGGAGCGTGCCGAGCATGACCTCGCTGTCCACCCTGTTCTTCGGGCAGCCGAGCGACAGCAAGTACAGCGTGGGACGAGCGGAGAGGGCCGTTTTCTGCATGAACGGGTTCCTTCGGGAAAGGGGGTGCTTCTATAACCGTTCCGAGGCGGCGGTCCAGTCCCGGCCGGTCCGCGCCCGACCCGTCAGTCGCGGAAGTTCTCGAACTGGGTGTCCACCCCCAGCTCGTCCTGCTTGCCGCGGACGAGCTGGATGACCTGCTGCAGGTCGTCCCGCGACTTGCCGGAGACGCGCACGCTCTCGCCCTGGATGGCGCCCTGCACCTTGAGCTTGGAGTCCTTGATCAGCTTCACGATCGCCTTGGCTTTCTCGGACTCGATGCCCTGGGCGAAGGTGAGCAGCTGCTGCACGGTCTTGCCGCTCTGCTCGACCGGCCCGTACTTGACGCCCCGCAGGCTGATGCCGCGCTTGGCGAGCTTCTGCACCAGGACCTCGCGCGCGGCCTCCAGGCGCTGCTCGGTCGAGCTGCGGATCTGGATGCCCTTCTCCTTCTCCTTCTTCTCGACGTGGGTGTCCGTGCCCTTGAAGTCGTAGCGCTGCTCGATCTCCTTGCGCGCCTGCTGGAACGCGTTGTCGACCTCCTGCTCGTTCACCTTGTTGACGATGTCGAAGGACGGCATGGCTCCCTCCTCACATCTCCAGGACGACGGGCAGCACCATGGGCCGCTTTTCGAATCCCTTCTTGAACACCGATCGCACCGCGCGGCGCAACGCTTCCTCGACCGAGGCGTGGTCGGTGCGCTGGGCCGGGAGCAGCTCCTCCAGCGCGGCCAGGGCGGCGGAGCGCGCCTGCGCGAGCCGCGTCTCGTCCAACCCGGCGACGCCGCGGCCCAGGAGCTCCGGATCGCGCAGCAGGGCGCCCGACTTGCGGTCCAGCACGCACAGGCAGACCAGCATGCCGCTGTCGGCCAGGAGCTTGCGGTCGCGGAGCACCACCTCGCCCACGTCCGCGAACGCGCCGCGCGAGTCCAGGTAGATGCGCCCGGCCGCGGCGCCGCCGGGCACCACGGCCGCGGGCTGCCCCGCGCGCAGCTCGATGACGTCGCCGTCCTCGGCGACCAGGCAGCCGCGCGGGTCGACCCCGGCCGCTTCCGCGGTGCGCGCGTGCGCGGCGAGCATGCGGAACTCTCCGTGGACGGGCACGAAAGAGCGCGGGCGCACCAGGTCGATCATCATCCGCTGCTCGCCCTGGCAGGCATGGCCGGTGGTGTGGATGAGCTCGCCGCCGTCCCCCATCGTGGAGAGCACGCGGCACCCGCGCCGGACGAGGTGGTCGATGAGGTTGGCGACGTCCCGCTCGTTGCCGGGAATGCTGCGCGACGACAAGATGACCAGGTCGCTCTTCTCCAGCTTGACCGTGGGGTGCTCGCCGAGCGCGAGGCGGCTGAGCGCGCTGTGCGGCTCTCCTTGTGCCCCGGTGCAGACCACGGCCAGCTCGCGCGGCGCGAAGTGGTCGGCGACCTCCGGATCGACGAACAGCTCGGGAGGACAGCGCAGGTAGCCCATCTCCAGCGCCAGGCGGACGTTCTGCTGCATCGAGCGCCCCAGCAGGCACACCTTGCGGCCGTGCTGGAGCGCGGCTCGCACCACGCTCTGCACGCGGTGGATGTTGGAGCCGAACGTCGCCACCACGATGCGCCCGCGCGCGTACGGCGCGCCGAAGATGCGCGCCATCGCCTCGGCCACCTGGCTCTCCGAGACGCTGGTCCCCTCCCGCTCCGCATTCGTCGAATCGCTGAGCAGGCAGGCGACGCCCTCCTCTCCCAGCTCCGCGAAGCGGCGCACGTCGAGCAGGCGCCCATCGGGGGGCGACCAGTCCACCTTGAAGTCCCCGGTGTGCACCACCACCCCCGCCGGCGTCCGCAGCGCGTAGCCGACCGCGTCCGGGATGGAATGGGTCACCTGGAGCGGCTCGACCTCCAGGCCGCCGACGCGGGTCACGGCGCGCGGGGACATCTCGACGAACCGCGGCGAGATGCCGTGCTCGGCGAGCTTCTCCTTCACCACGGCGAGTGTGTAGCGGGTGCCGCACACCGAGGCGTCCGGGTGCTCGCGCAAGAGGTACGGCAACGCGCCGACGTGGTCCTCGTGGGCGTGGGTGAGCAACACCGCCGCCACCGGCGGTCCCGGCGTGCGCAGGTGCGCGAAGTCGGGCGTGATGATCTCGACGCCGAGCGCGGCCTCGCCGCCGGGGAAGAGCACGCCGCAGTCCACCACCACGCGCGACTCGGGGGTCTCGACCGCGAGGCAGTTCATGCCCACCTCGCCCAGGCCGCCGAGCGGGACGAGGCGCACGGGTGCGGGGGCGGTCTCCACGGCGGCGCAACTTAGCACCGGCCGGCGGGCAGGGCGGGCGCGAATGCGCGCGTCAGCAGGGTGCCTTTGGTGTTACACGCACGCCGTGGACCCCCTCGCCAAGGTGCTCAACCCGGAGCAGCTCGCCGCCGTCCGGCACGAGGGCGGGCCGCTCCTCATCCTGGCAGGCGCCGGCAGCGGCAAGACGCGCGTCTTGACCCACCGCATCGCGCATCTGTTGTTCGAGCGGAAGGCCCGCCCGGCGGAGATCCTCGCGGTCACCTTCACCAACAAGGCGGCGGGCGAGCTGAAGGAGCGCGTGGCGAAGCTGGTCGGCCCCGACGCGGAGCGGCTCTGGGTGGCCACCTTCCACGCCGCGGGTGCGCGCATCCTGCGGCGCGAGGCCGAGGCGCTCGGGCTCAATCGGGCGTTCGCCATCTACGACGACGCGGACCAACTCGCGGAGGTGAAGCGCTCGTGCCAGGAGCTGGGAGTGGACGTGGGCACCGCCCGGCAGCACGCCGCGCGCATCGATCGCTGGAAGAACGCCGGCCTGTTGCCGGGCGAGGTGAAGCCCGCCGACTACGACGTGCCCGGCCGGGTCTCGCAGAGGGTCTACGAGCGCTACCAACGCGCCCTGCAGGCCGCCAGCGCGGTCGACTTCGGCGACCTGATCGTCCGGGTGATCCAACTGTTCCGGGAGCATCCCGACGTCGCGCAGCGCTACGCCTCCCGCTTCCGCCACGTCCTGGTGGACGAGTTCCAGGACACCAACCCGGCGCAGTACCAGCTCCTGCGCATGCTCGCCGAGGAGCACGGCAACCTGTGCGTGGTCGGCGACGATGACCAGTCGATCTACCGGTGGCGCGGGGCCGAGGTGGACAACATCCTCGATTTCCCGCGCCACTTCCCCGGCACGCGGGTGGTCAAGCTGGAGCAGAACTACCGCTCGACGGGCCGCATCCTGGCCGCGGCGCACGCGGTGATCGAGAAGAACCCGCGGCGCGCCGAGAAGAAGCTGTGGACCGCGGCCGGAGAAGGGGACAAGCTGCGCGTGCTGCTCGCGGAGGACGAGCGCGACGAGGCGCAGCGGGTCGCGCAGGAGCTCTACGCCGAGAACGCCCGCGGCACCTCCTACAGCGAGATGGCCGTCTTCTACCGGGCCAACGCGCAGTCGCGCGCTCTCGAGGACGGGCTGCGGGCGCGCCGCGTGCCGTACCGGGTGGTGCGCGGGCGCTCCTTCTACGACCGGGCCGAGATCAAGGACGTCGCCGCCTACCTGCGGCTGTGCGTCAACCCGCGCTCCGACGTGGACCTCTTGCGCATCGTCAACACCCCGCCGCGGGGCATCGGCGACACGACCATCGAGCGGCTGCGCGATTCGGCCGGGCGCACCGGGCTCTCGCTGTGGGAGGCGATCGAGTCGATGGAGCGCGATCCCGAGCTCGCGCCCTCGGCGCGGACCAAGCTCCTGCCGTTCCGGGACCTGCTCCGTCGGATCGGCGAGGCGGTCCGGGGCGCTCCGGGCGCGGCGGACGCGATCGAGCTGGTGATGAGCGAGACGGGATACGAGGACAGGCTGAGGCTGGAAGGGGAGGAAGGGGAGGACAGGCTGGAGAACCTGTACGAGCTGGTGGGGGCGGCAAGGGAGTTCGATGCGCGGTGGGCGGAGGCGAGGGCTGCGAGTCCGACTGCGACTGCGACTGCGACTACGACTACGACTACGACACCGACAGC
>Ga0209701_10000430_pt1 | contig 24226 bp, 19 predicted proteins | sample CZO8metaG_4_FD_188356 | JGI IMG/M metagenome (GOLD analysis project Ga0209701, IMG submission 188356) | Vadose zone soil microbial communities from the Eel River Critical Zone Observatory, Northern California, USA - CZOApr15con2H3.8 metaG... | ecosystem: Environmental > Terrestrial > Soil >... | reverse complement strand
GACCCGGGTCGTAGAAGACCTTCTCGACGGGACAGTTCGGGTTGCTGCGGGTCTGTGCGGACGCGGCGCCCGATGCCAGTGCGAAGGCGAACGCCACGACCGCGGGCCCAGCCGGGCTGCCCCACCGCGATACGATGAACATGATCGATTCCCCCTTCTTTACTCCCCCCCTTGCGCAACTGCAGGAACGCCCCGCGCCCACGCTGCAGCGCGGTCTTGCGCGTGTCGTCTTCCATCACCCCCTGTCTCGGGGACCTCGCCGTCCTGCCTGGCGACCCTCGGCACCCCATCAGGTCGGCGACAGCTTGGCGGTCGTTCGGAATACGTTCATTTCTGCATGTGCGCGCACATCTGACTCCATACCAAGCCCCCGTCAAGCCGGCTCGCGTCGGACCCGTAACGCAGCGAGTTGTTTCGCCAGGGCGGCCCGCCTGGCGGCCCCGGAGCGTGGTGTACGCTTCCGGCATGCACCGGATCGTGCGCTGGCTCAAGCGCCTGACGGCCTTCCGCATCGGCCTCGCCACGGGCCTCGTGTTCGCGCTACTGCACCTGTGGGAAGTGGGAAGCCGGCAAGGACTTCCCCTCGTGGACCGGCTCGAAAGCGCCCTGCTCGACGCGCGCTTCCGGCAGCGCGGCCAGGTGCCGCACTCCGGGCGCGTGGTGGTCGCCGCGGTGGACGAGGCGGCGATCGCGAAGTTCGGCCGCTTTCCCTGGGACCGCCGCGTGCTCGCGCAGCTCGTCGACCGGCTCGATGCCGAGGGAGCCGCCGCGATCGCCTTCGACATGAGCCTCTCCGACGAGGACCTCGGCACGCAATTCGCCGGCGCCAAGCGCTTCTACAAGCGGTTCGAGGAGATCTCGCTGGCGGGGCCGGACGGCTCCGCCGCGGTTGCGCGGTTCGGGAACGCCGACGCGAACGTCGCCGGAGCAGCCAGCGCGCTGCAGGCGCTGCGGACGGAGCTGAAGCCAGGAGGGGACGCCGTCTACCGGGTGGTGAAGGGGCGCCTGGAAGACGGCCGCCTCGCTCTCGCCGATTCGCGCCGGCAGTTCGAGTCGCTGGTCAAGGAGCACGTGGCCTACGGCGGCGAGCTGGAGCGGGAGGTGACCGGCCTCGATCCCGATCACGCGCTCGCCGAGGCGATCCGGCGCGCGTCCGGCAAGGTGGCGCTCGTATTCATGGCCCAGACGGTGCCCGAGATGGGCGCCTTCCCGGAAGCCGAGGTCGAGGAGAACGTCCGGCGCGTGGAGTCGTCGCGCATCGCCCCGCCCGAGTTCCGCTATCGGCTGGCGGGCGGAGTCGAGAAGGCGGACCCGGTCGCCAGCACCTGGATGAAGGAGTACCCGGGGCTGGGCGCGCCGCTCTCGCCGATCGCCGCGGCGGCGGGCTCGTTCGGGTTCTTCAACACGCTGCCCGACGCCGACGGCGTGATCCGGCAGGCGGCGATCGCCATGCGGGTGCGCGGCCGCTACCTGCCTTCTCTCGGCGCGGTGCTGGTGGCGGCCGTGCTGGGCATTCCGCCGTCGCGCATCGTGCCCGTGACGGCGGACGACGGCGCCTCGGGCCGGGCGAACGTCGACGGGTTCGACTTCGGCGGCAAGCTGTTCGTGCCCACCGATTTCCGCGGGCTCCTGCAGATCAATTACGCGGGAGGAGATGGCACCTTCACCAACTACTCCATCGCGGACGTGGTCGAGAAGAAGCTCCCGCCCGGGGCGCTGCGGGGCAAGGTGGTGCTGATCGGCGCCACCGCGCAAGGCACCTTCGACCAGCGGGTCACGCCCTTCATGCGCATCACCTCCGGCGTGGAGACGCACGCCAACGCGGTGGAGACGATGCTGTCGCGCACCTTCCTGCGCCGCGACGTGGTCGTGCAGGGCCTCGAGGTGCTGGTGCTGGTCGCGCTCGCGCTCCTCTTCGCCTGGCTCTTCGCGCGGGTCCGCGTGCGGATGGCGCTCCCGGCCGCGTTCCTGGTCGCCGCCGGCGTGTGGGTGGCCGTCTCGGTGCTGTTCCGCGCCGGCTACCAGGTGATCGCCGCGCTGCCGCTGCTCGAGATGGGCTCGATGTTCGTCCTGGTCACCGTCTACCGCTACGCCACCGAGGAGCGGGCGCGCCAGCAGTTGCGCAAAGCGTTCCAGCTGTACCTGAACCCGGACGTGATGGACGAGATGGTGCGCGAGCCGGAAAAGCTCCAGCTCGGCGGCGAGGAGCGCGAGCTGACCGTGCTCTTCGCCGACATCCGCGGGTTCACCGGCATCGCCGAGGAGCTCTCCCCGCAGGCGCTGGTGCGCCTCCTCAACGCCTACCTCTCGCCCATGACCGACATCGTCTTCCGCCGGCGCGGCACCCTCGACAAGTACATCGGCGACGCCCTGATGGCCTTCTTCGGCGCGCCGCTCTCCAACCCGGCGCACGCGATGGACGGTTGCGAGGCGGCGCTGGAGATGCTGCAGGGCCTCGCGCGGCTCAAAGAGAGGTGGCGGATCGAAGACCCCGGCCTGCCGGACATCGAGATCGGCATCGGGATCAACTCCGGTCCCATGGTGGTGGGCAACATGGGCTCCTCGCAGCGCTTCAGCTACACGGTGATGGGCGACAACGTGAACCTCGCCTCCCGCCTCGAGGGCCTGAACAAGGAGTACGGCACCCGCGCGCTGATCACCTCCGCGACGCTGCAGGCGGCGCGCGCCTCGGGCGGCGAGCCCTGCGTGCGCGAGCTGGACTCGGTGCTCGTCAAGGGGAAGAAGGAGCCGGTGCGCCTCTTCGAGCTGCGCGGGAAGGGCGCGGCGCCGGCGGAGGACCTCCCGCTGCTCGACGGATACGCGCGCGGGCTCCGGCTCTACCGCGAGCAGCGCTTCGCCGAGGCGAGGGTCGAGTTCGAGTCGTTGCGCGAGCGTTTCCCGCACGACGGGCCCTCGCGCCTGTTCGCCGCGCGCTGCGAGCGGATGGCCTCCGAACCGCCCGGCGAACCGTGGGACGGCGTGTTCCGGATGGAGCACAAATGACTTGGTTTTTCCTACCTTTCTCCACAATGTCGCAAAATTGACCGGCCTCGCGAGCGCCTGATACGACTACCCGACGGAGTGTAGGCGGGCAGCGCGCTTCATGGGTGCGCGGGCGGCGCCGGTGACCCCGGGGGGCGACGAGAGGGGACATGGCAGGAGAGGACCAGCTCTTCCAGCGCTTCGGCCGCGAGTTCCCCAAGGGCCACGTCCTCTTCCGCGAAGGGGAGCCGGGCGGGGAGATGTTCGTCGTCCAATCCGGCAAGGTGAACATCACCAAGAAGGTGCGCGAGACCGAGAAGATCCTCGCCACGCTCGGCGCCGGCGAGTTCTTCGGCGAGATGGCCATCCTGAACAACAAGCCGCGCTCCGCCGGGGCGGTGATGGCGGAGAACGGCAAGCTCCTGGTGATCGACCCCCGCACCTTCGAGGCGATGATCCGCGGCAACGTGGAGATCGCCGTCCGCCTGATCAAGAAGCTCTCCGACCGGCTGCAGGAGGCGGACCAGCAGATCGAAAACCTATTGTTGAAGGATCCCGCCAGCCGCGTCGTGCACTTCCTCCTCTCGAGCGCGGCGAGGGGGCGCGACACTCCCCAAGGAAAGCTGGTCTCCATCAACGCGGCCGAGCTGCAGGGCCGCATGGGACTCTCCGTCGAGAAGGTGCAAGAGGCGCTCGACAAGATCGCCAAGGCGCGCATCATCCTGCTCCAACCGGATGGCGTGGTGGTCCCCGACCTCGGCAAGATGGAGAAGTACCTGGAGTTCCTGGAGATGAAGGAACGGTTCGGGGACACTTGATGAAGCTGCGCGTCCTCGGCTGCCACGGCGGAGAGCTGCCCAAGCACCGCACGACGTGTTTCCTCGTGGACGGGAAGCTGTGCGTGGACGGCGGGGCGATCACCTCCGTGCTGAGCCTCGAGGAGATCCTGCAGATCGACGACATCTTCCTCACGCACAGCCACTTCGATCACATGAAGGACGTGCCGCTGATGACCGACGTCCTGGTCGGGCGGCGGCAGAAGCCGGTCGTGGTCCACGGTCCCGCCGAGACGATGGAGGCGATGGACAAGGACGTCTTCAACAACCGGGTCTGGCCCGACTTCCGCGTCATCCCCACCCCGGACAACCCCGTGATCGCCTTCGAGCAGATGCCCATCCGCCAGACGGTGACCTGTCAGGGGTACCGCATCCGGGCCATCCCGGTGCACCACCCGGTCTATTCGGTCGGGTACATCTTCGAGTCGAAGAGCGGGGCGGTGGCCTTCTCCGGCGACACCGGGCCCACCGACGAGCTGTGGCGCGCGATCAATGCCACGCCGGACCTCAAGGCCGTGTTCCTGGAGGTGTCGTTCCCCAGCCACATGCAGTGGCTCGCGGACGTCTCCGGCCACCTCACCCCGCGCACCGTGCTGAGCGAGCTCGAGAAGCTCGACCGGCGCGGGGCCCGCATCTACCTGTACCACCTCAAGCCCAGCGTCATCGACGAGGTCAAGAAGGAGATCGCTGCGCTCCGCCGCGACTACCTGCAGATCTGCGAGCTGGACGACGTCTATACGTTCTGAGGCTCATGTCGCTGCGCAGCTTCCTCCTCGCCTTCTCCATCGGGCTCGCCGCCGCCGCCCAGCAGGGCAGCGCCGCCGTGCCGTCCTCCGCGCCGCCGGCTCCTTCGCAGCAGCAGGCCGCGCAGCTCCAGCAGCAGCAGCAGAGCAACGCCGCCGCGGCCGCCGCCGCCGGAGCGGGCGCGGTGATCGTCTCGCAGCAGATCGACTCGCAGGACCCGTTCGCCTTCCCCGCGCCCAGCCCGCGGGCGCGGCAGTGGCTCGGGTACGCGTCGCCCTCCACCATCCTCATCCTCGGCGCCGCGCTGGTCGTGATGGCCGCCATCGTCGGGCGCTTCGCGCCCAAGAAGCGGCGGCGGATCCGGCGGGCGAGCATCCTGGTGATGCTCTACGTGACCACCTTCGCGGTGGCCGCGGTGCTGCACTGGGTCCACGCCGAGGGCTGGTCGCGGCGCGTGTGGTTTTTGGCCGACCTCTTCGAGGTGCTGGTGGTCATCGACCTGGTGGCCATCCTGCTCTTCGACCTGGTGCTGCTCGCGCTCCGGATCGAGATCGCGAACATCGTGCACGACCTGGCGCTGGGCGCGGCCTACATCCTGGCGTTCATCGGGATGCTGCACCGGAGCGGCGTGCAGCTCTCGGGGATCATCGCCACCAGCGCGGTGGTGACGGTGGTGCTCGGCCTCTCCCTGCAGGCGACGCTCGGCAACGTGCTGGGAGGCATCGCGCTGCAGCTCGACGATTCGATCCACGTCGGCGACTGGCTCCAGCTCCCCACCGGCCAGCAGGGCAAGGTGAAGGCGATCCGCTGGCGGCACACGGTGGTGGAGACGCGCAACTGGGACACGGTGATCGTCCCCAACTCGGCGCTGCTCAACGACAACATCCTCATCCTCGGCGAGCGCGAGGACCAGCCCACCCAGCACCGCATGTGGGTCTATTTCAACGTCGACTTCCGCTACTCGCCGGAGGAGGTCATCAACGTCGTCGAGGACGGGCTCCAGTCGACGCCCATCCCCAACGTGGCGGCGTTCCCCCCGCCCAACTGCATCTGCTTCGACTTCGCCCGCCAGGGCGGCGAGAGCTACGCGAACTACGCCGTGCGGTACTGGCTCACCGACCTGGCGCAGGACGACCCCACCTCCAGCGCGGTGCGGGTGCGCGTCTACGTGGCGCTGAGGCGCGCCAGCATCCCCCTGGCGCTGCCGGGGACGGCGGTGTTCGTCTCCCACGACGACCCGGAGCACCGCGAGCGCAAGCAGGCGCGCGAGATCGCGCACCGGGTGGCGGCGCTGGAGCAGATCGAGATGCTCTCCACGCTCTCGAGCGAGGAGCGCGTGCAGCTCGCCACCTTCATGCGCCTGGCGCCCTTCGGCCGCGGCGAGGTGATCACCCGCCAGAACGCCACCGCGCACTGGCTGTACGTTCTCACCAAGGGCGAGGTGGAGGTGAAGGTCCGCGCGGACAACGGCGCGGAGAAGCTGGTCACCCGCATGGCGGCGCCCAACGTGTTCGGCGAGATGGGCGTGGTGACCGGCGAGCCGCGCACCGCCTCGGTGATCGCCGCCAGCGAGGTGGAGTGCTACCGGCTCGACAAGGAAGCGTTCCAGCGGGTGCTCAAGCAGAGCCCGCAGATCGCGGAGAGCGTCTCCAACGTCATGGCCCGCCGCCGTGTCGAGCTGGCCGCCGTGCGCGAGGGCCTGGACGCCGCCCAGCACAAGCTCCGCATGCGCGAGGAGAAGAGCAGGATCCTCGAGTCGCTCCAGACTTTCTTCGGGCTGCAGGACGAGAAGCTGAACTGATCGCAACGGGGGAACCGATGAGAGCCTCCGAACCCGAGCTCGTCCGGGCACGGCGATTGGTCCGCTCACACACGCTCGCCGCGGAGACGGCCGACGACGTCGTCGCGCTCGCCCGGGACGGCAATGCGTTCGCCGCCGAGTTGTACCGTGTCCTGTGCTTCGCTCCGGGGAACTTGCTCTTCTCGCCGTTCAGCATCTCGAGGGCACTGGCCATGGTGCACCTCGGCGCGCGTGGCGAGACGGCAGCGGAGATGGCGCGGGTCCTCGGCTTCGCCCTTCCGCGCGAGCGACTGGACGCTGGCCAGGAAGCGCTGCTGCGCATCGTCGGCGAATCCGCCGGACCGGAGGGGAGGCGCGCGCACGAGCTGGCGATCGCCAACGGCGGGCGATCAACGGCTGGGTCTACGAGAGGACGCGCGGCAGGATCACCGACCTGATCCCGCCCCGCGGGATCGATCCGCGCGAGCGGTTGGTGCTGGCGAACGCCGTCTACTTCAAGGGCAGATGGGCACAGCCGTTCGATCCCGGCCGGACTCGGAAGCTGCCCTTCTACACCGGTGGACAGAGCTACGCCGTCCCGATGATGCACCAGGTAGATTCCTTCGGGTATGCCGAGGACGCTGGTGTCCAGGTGGTCGAGATCCCCTACAGGGGTCACGCCTTGTCGGCGGTCATCGTGCTCCCGCAGGAGATCGACGGGCTCCCGGCTCTCGAGCGCGAGCTGGACTGGCCGATGCTGCAGCGCTGGGTGGAACAGGTCCGGCCGCGCTCCGTGGCGCTCACGCTCCCGAAGTTCAAGCTCTCCTCCCAGTTCGCGCTCGCAGAGCGGCTCGCCGGGATGGGGATGAGGAAGGCATTCGACCCGGCCGCCGCCGATCTGTCGGGGATCCTGGGGAAACCGAATGACCTCTTCGTTGACATCGTGAGCCCCGGGACGGGACGCACCGCGTTAGAGTGCCGTGCTCGGGCCGCGCTTGCGGTTCTCGCACGGCGGCCCGAGCGTGCGAGCTGCACTCCTCGCACCAACTCGCCGCGGTTGGCGTCACCGCTTGTGCGATCGCCGGCGCGGGGGGAGAGGTCCGGTCCGCGGCTCTGTACAGCTGGTACATGTCCGCTCCGGGGGTATCTTCCCCCGGGGTCCAGGCGTTCTCGCATCTCATTCCGAGCGTAAAGCCCCGGGGGCGGGCGTGCTAGAACGCGCGCATGGCCTGGTACCACAAAGTGCCCGCGCCCAAGCTGCCGGCGCAGGACAAGCGCGCCCGCCTCGAAGGCCTGTGGATCAAGTGCGACCAGTGCGGCGAGATCATCTACAAGCAGGAGGTCGAGCGGAACCTCGAGGTGTGCCCGAAGTGCGGCGAGCACTTCGAGCTGCCGGTGCGGCGCCGCCTCGACCTGGTGCTCGACCCGGGCAGCTTCGTCGAGCACGATCGCGGGCTCGAGTCGACCGACCCGCTGCAGTTCACCGATTCGAAGAAGTACCGGGAGCGCATCCGCGCCGCGGCCAGGGGGGCGGGGGAGACCGAGGCGTTCGTCAGCGGCATCGGCCGGCTCGCCGGCCGCGAGGTGTCGATCGGCGCCTTCCACTTCGGGTTCATGGGCGGCTCGATGGGCTCGGTGGTGGGCGAGAAGGTGACCCGCATCTTCGAGCGCGCGACCGACCGGCGCATCCCGGCCATCATCTTCTCCGCCTCGGGCGGCGCGCGCATGCAGGAGGCGATCTTCTCGCTCATGCAGATGGCGAAGTGCAGCGCGGCGCTGGCGCGCTTCCGCCACGTGCGGCAGCCGTACATCAGCGTGCTGCTCGATCCGACCACCGGCGGCGTGGCCGCCTCGTTCGCCTTCCAGGGCGACGTGATCCTCGCCGAGCCGCGGGCGCTGATCGGATTCGCCGGGCCGCGCGTGATCGAGCAGACGCTGCGGCAGAAGCTGCCGGAGGGGTTCCAGCGCAGCGAGTTCCTGCTCAAGCACGGGATGATCGACGCCATCGTTCCGCGCAAGGAGCTGCGCGACCGGCTGGCGCAGCTCCTCGGCCTGCTCAGCTGATGGCGTACGCGTTCGAGGATCTCAAAGAGCTGCTCTTCCAGCGCAGCAACTTCGGCATGAAGCTGGGCCTTGCGCGCATGCGCGAGGCGCTGGGCCTGCTCGGCAATCCGCACCTCGCCTTCCCGGTGCTGCACGTCGCCGGGAGCAACGGAAAGGGCTCGACCTGCGCCTTCGCGGAGGCGGCGCTGCGTGCGGCCGGCCTGCGGACCGGCCTGTACACCTCGCCGCACCTGTTCCATTTCTGCGAGCGCATCCGGGTGGCGGGCGAGCCCGTCTCCGAGGAGCGCGCCGCCGCGCTGCTCGAGGAGATCGTCCGGCGCGTGCCGTGGGCGCTGCGCGACGACGGGCTCACCTTCTTCGAGCTGGCCACGCTGATGGGTTTCCTCGGCTTCGCGCAGGACCGCGTGCAGGTGGCGGTCGTCGAGGTCGGCCTGGGAGGGCGGCTCGACGCGACCAACGTGGTCGAGCCGCTCGCTTGCGCGCTGGCGCCGATCGCCCTGGAGCACACGAAGTGGCTGGGACCCACGCTCGCGCACGTCGCGGCCGAGAAGGCGGGCATCCTCAAGATCGGCGCTCCGGCGGTGAGCGCCGGCCAGCCGCGCGCGGTGGCCGGCGTCCTGCAGGCGCGCGCGCGGGAGTTGGGCATTCCGCTCTGGCGGCCCGGCCGCGACTACGTCTACGAGAGCAGCGACGTCAGGCCCTTCTGCTATGCCGGTCCCGACGGAGCCCGCGTCTCGCTGGACGCGCTGGCGCTTCCGGGCCATCACCAGCGAGGGAACGCGGCGCTGGCGTGTGCGCTGCTCCAGGCCGCGGCAGGGCGAGGCCTGCCGGTCGGGCTGGAGCACGTGCGCGAGGGGCTGCGCACCGCGCGGTGGCCGGCCCGGCTGGAGGTGGTGGCGGAGCGGCCCCTGGTGCTGCTGGACGGGGCGCACAATGCGCACGCCGCGCGGGCGGTGGCGCACGCGCTGCCGGCCCTCGCCGGGGGGCGGCCGGTGCAGCTCGTCTTCGCCGCGATGAGCGACAAGGACCACGCCGCCATGCTGCGCGAGCTGTTGCCGCTCGCCGCGGGGGTGCACCTGTGCGCCGTCGAGTCTCCGCGCGCGGCGGCGCCGGAGCAGCTCGCCGCGCTCGCACGGGGATTGGGGAGGGAGTCCTGTGCCGTGTACCCGGCCGTTCGCGAGGCCCTGCAGGCCGCGCGGGAGGCGGCGGGGCCGGACGGGTGCGTCCTCTGCTGCGGGTCGCTCTATCTCGCTGCCGAGGTCCAGGCCGCCCTGCGGGGCCGCCCGGCCGCCCGCATGCCGAGCGAGCGACTGTGAACGTTTTTGCCGTACCTGCAGCGAAGCCCTAGATTGGATCGAGGGCGGTAGGGCCCTCGCGGGAGGAATTGCCGGCTCCGGCGCCGGGTCCCAACATGCGACGCCTTCACGCCCCACATCCCCCGCCGCTCGACGAGATCCCGTTCAAGTCCTTGTATCGCAAGGAGATCTACGACGCGCGGACGCGCGACGGGTGGGTGCTGCAGATCACCCGCTACCGGCCTCTGCCGCAGGACTGGGAGCAGCCCATCCTGGGCGAGCCGCTGCTCTTGGTCCCGGGGTGGTCCCAGAACCGGCACGCCTTCACCTGCGCCACCTTCGTCAAGCGGCTGCTGCTGTTCGGCGCGGACTGCCACATCGTCGAGCTGCGCGGCCACGGGCGCAGCTCGCGCGAGCTCCAGGTTGAGCTGTGCGGGAAGGAGCGCCGGCCGCTCCCCCGAGACCTCGACTGGGACTGGGACCTCGACAGCTACCTGCTGGAGGACATCCCCGCCGCGGTCCAGGCGGTCAAGGAGCGCACGCGGCGCGACAAGGTCGTCTACCTGGGCAACAGCATGGGCGGAATGCTCGGCTACGGCTACGCGGGCAGCCACCGCGACCTGGCCGGGCTGGTCACCATCGGCGCGCCCAGCGACATCGGGCGCGGCTTCCTGCTCATGCGCGCCGCCGCGCTGTTCGGGCCGGCCATGCTGGGCCCGCTCATCGACGCCCTGTGCGTCGCCGCGACCGGCCTCGACTCGGCCCGCCACGGCGCCGCGCACGCGCTGCGGCGCCTCGGGGCGGGCTTCCTGCAGGGCGTCGCGGACGCGATCGCGCCGGCAGGAGCGACCCGCCGGGGGGTGCGCTTCAGCCACGTGCCCGTGGACGCCATCCTCCGCCAGCTGGCGCGCGTCTCGACCCCCGGCAACCTGCGCCGCTACGAGCTGGTCGCGCGGCACTTCGGCTCGCTGCTCAATCCCGCCCGGGTCACGGCCGAGGAGTTCCGCTGGCTGCTCAGCGAGGGCGGCGAGAAGGAGCCCCGCCGGGTGGTGGAACAGTTCGCGCGCTGGATCCGGCGGGACGAGATGAAGTGCTACCGCACCGGGTACGACTACAAGGCGCACTTCAAGGAGATCGACTGCCCGATGGCCGTGCTCTTTGGCGACCTGGACAAGATCGCCTCGGCCAAGAGCACCAGCAGCATCTACCGCAAGGCGCGCAGCGAGTACTTCCTGTGGCGCCCGGTGAAGGACAACTCCCACCTCGAGCTCACAGTAGGCTACGACCTGCGGCAGATCTGCGAGGACGTGAAGAACCTGGTGGACTACGCGGCGCGCCGCGAGCGCTCCCGCCGGGCGGCGGCCCAGGCGAGCTGACCGCCGGCGACTTGCTTGGGGACGGGGGGAGGCGCGTGCTAGCGTCCCGCCGGTGCGCACCACGTCCGTCATCGCGTTGCTGGCCACCGCCGCGGCCGGCGCGGGAGGCGGCAGGCTCCTGTCGGTGCGCCCGGTCGGGGGGCCCGACGCGACGCTCGTGCAGCTCGACGCCGACCAGCCGCTGAGCTTCACCACCCTCAAGCTCGCCGGTCCGCCCCGGGTGGTGGTCGACCTGGCCGAGACCGCCGTCGCGGGCGTGGCTGCCGAGCAGGAAGTCGGCGACGGAGCGGTGCGCCGCATCGCGGTGGCCGCGGCGGGAGCGCACACCGCGCGGGTGGTCATCGAGCTGGCGGGGGATGTGGACTTCGACGTGCGGGCATCGGGGAACCGGATCGAGGTGCGGGTGCCGCGCGCGGCCGCGCTGGCGCGGAGCGACAGCGGGGGCGCAAGCGTGGTGGACAGCGCGGAGGCCACGACGACTGCGAGTGCGAGTGCGACAGCGACACCGAGTCCGACCGCGACCGCGAATACGACACCCAGCGCGGCGACCTCTACCTCGGACCCGGCGCCTGCCGAGATCCCCGAGGTTCGCGAGCGCGCGGGGCTGCCCACCGTGTCACTGGTCGGATCCGGGCGACCGGAGAGTACCGAAGGGCGGCCGGCCGCGATCGCGGAGCGGACCAAGCCGGCTCCGGCGAAGGGCCATGCCGCCATCACCGGGATCGGGTTCCGGCCGCAGTTCGGAGGCGAGGTGATCGTGCGCAGTGACCGGCCGCTACAGTACGGGGTCTCGTCGTCGGATCGCGCCGTGCTCCTCCACCTGCCCAACGCGGCCATCCCGGTGGCCAACAACCGGCGGCCCCTGGACACCCGGTTCTTCGGCGGGCCCGTCCAGCGCGTGGTCCCACATGAGGTAAAGGGAGGGACCGAGGTCCGCATCGAGCTGCGCGAGCCCGCCGAGGTTCATCTGAACCAGAGCGGCTCGCTCCTGACCGTCTCGTTCACGCCCGGAAGCTGAAAACCACCCGCGGCGAGTCGCCGCCGTATTCGGCGGCGCTGCGCTTTTCGCAGCGCGAACCTTGTGGGATGCGTGCCTGCCGACGATGAGGAGACGCGCTGCCATCGCCGCCGTCGTCCTGTGCGCGGGGAGCTTGCCTGCCCGCCCGCAGGGCGGGAGCGCCGCCGCCGGGCCGCAGACCGACGAGGTCGAGCTGACCGCCGACCGCATCGTGTACGACTGGGAAGACCGCAAGCTGGCGCTGGAGGGCCACGTGGTCGCGACGCGCGGCCCCGCCATCCTGCGCGCCGCGCGCGGAACGCTCGACCGCCGCACCGGCATCCTCCGCCTGGAGGGAGGGGTGCTGGCCGTGCAAGGCCGCCAGGTGCTGGTGGCGGACGCGGCGGTGGTGGACCTCGAGTCGAAGTCGGCGGATCTGAAGGACGCCACGCTGTTCCTCAAGGACCGCACGGCGCCGCCGCCCAGCCTGCTGACCGATCGCGCCGCGGTCCGGGCTGCCGGCAAGAACGCGCTGGTCCTCACCGGCAAGCGGGTGCGCAGGCTGCCCTCCGGCGCCCTGGTCGCCGAGGCCGTCACGATGACCCCGTGCGACTGCGCGGGTGAGCCGGATTTCGAGCTCGCGTCGCCGGAGGTCGAGGTGGAGGACGATCGCGCGCGGCTCAGCAGCCCCCGGCTCCGGCTGCTGGGCGCTTCGGTGCCGCTGCTCGTCCCGGTTTCGCTCCCGCTCACCGAACGGCAGTCGGGGCTGCTCTTTCCGCCGCTCCAATACTCGGCGATCACCGGATTCGGCACCGAGGTGCCGCTGTTCCTGACCCTCGGCCGCAGCTACGACCTGACGGTAGCGCCCGGCATCTTCACGGGCAGCGGCGGCCACACCACCGCGGCGCCGGGTACGCGAGGAGTGGTGGGGCCGCGCCTGGGACTCCAGTTCCGGTACGCCCCCGTCGAGCGCACGGGCGGGCAGATCGACGTCGACCTGGTGAGAGACGCAAAGCAGAAGGACTCGCCCGGCGGCCCGAACCCGGCACTGGATTACACCGTTGGCGGGGAGCGCCTTTCGGGCGAGCTCCCCAGCTCGGCCGGCCGCGGTCTCGACGGCGTCCGCGGCGTGCTCCGGTTCTCGCATCGGACCGAGGCACCCGGAGTGCTGGCGGCCGCGCAAGGGACGCTCGCGACGGACAGCATGTACCTGCAAGACACCGAGCTCCGGGAGTTGGACCGTTTCCTCGACGCGCTGCGGACCGACGCGGGCGTCGTCCGCACCCAGGGACCGGCCGCGGCCGGGGTCGACGCCACGGTGCTCCAGGACGTCCGGACCGGGAACGATGCGGGCAACCCGGATCGCCGGCTGTTCGGGGCGGAGCGGCGGGCGACGTTCCAGCGCCTGCCGAACGCGTTCGGGCAGCTCGCGCCGGCGCGCGTCGGCCCCTTCGCGTTCTCCGCGGAGTTGAGCGCGGCGCGCTTCGCCCCGTTCACCAGGCTGGACCCGCGCGAGCGCGACACCGGGTTCGGCCCCACCGACCTGGGCGCCCCCAATGCGGCTCCCCTCCCGGGCGTGACCGATCCGCTGGGGCTGGGCCGCGCGCCCGCCGTGCGTTTCGACGCCTCGCCGCGCCTGTCGTTCAGCGTCCCCGGGCTGCCGGTGCTCCTCGCGGCCGAGCTGGGCGCCCGCGCCGACGCCTGGCTGTTCGAGGACGACGCGGGGCGCAACCGGCAGCGCGTGTACGGCATCGCCTCGGCGCGGGCCGGGATGTCCGTCCAGCGCCGGTTCGGCGCCCTGCTGCACACGGTGGAGCCGGGCATCGAGCTGCGCGCCATCACGCCGGCGCTCCAATCGGGTGGCCCGCCCATCGGCGATCCGTTCGACGCCGGGGGGCCGGGCCGCTTCTCCTCCGACCCGACGGCGGCGCAGCAAGGCGTCGCGCCGGGGCAGCCGCCCCGCCGGGACGTCGGCGGTACCATTCTCGGAGTCCCCGCGGCGCGGCGGCCCTACGACGAGCTGGACGGGGCCGCTCCGGAAGCCGGCGAGACGCTCGCCACGCTGCGGGTGGCGCAGGGCTTCTGGACGGCGCCCGCGCCGGGCCGCGCGCCGGCCCGGATCATCACTCTAGACCTGCGCCAGAACCTGGTCCTCCGCGCGGGATCCCGCAGGTTTCGCGTCGGGGAGAGCGGCGCCGCCGCAGGGTTCGCCTGGGGACCCTTCGGAGTCGGCGCCGCCGCGCAGTACGACTGGGGCCTAGGCGCGCTGACGCTGCTCTCCGGCGGGATCGGCGTCCACGATGCGCGCGGCGACGAGGTGCACGGCGGCCTGTCGCTGCAGCGCGGGGCGGCTTCCGAGCGCATCCGCGCAGGGATCGACGAGCTGTTCGCGGCGGCGCAGGTCGCGTCCGATCCCGGCGATCTGTTCGGTTCGGCGGGGTTCGGCGGCTCGGCTACACTCCCGCTGCGCAGGCAGGGGCTCCGGGTCTTGTACGACGCTTCCCACCTCCTGGCGGCGGGAGGGCTCCCGCCCGGCACGGCCGACTGGTCGCACCGCCTGGCGCTCGTCTACGAGACGCCCTGCCGCTGCGCCGGGATCCAGCTCTACGCCACCTTCCCCTTCATCGGAGGCAAGCTCCTCAAGGGGCCCTCCATCGGTGTCCTCCTCGATCTGAAATCGCTGGGGTCGTTCGGGCTCTCGTCGACTTGAAAATATCCGTTGCGTTTGCGACATATTTTCGAGCGGACAGATCGTTCGTCTAGCAGTGGAATTCTGCCCCGGTTTCACTCAGCGTGTCTGGCACGGCGGACGCGGTTTTCGTACGTAGCGCGCACCAGCGTGGGGAGCGGCGGGAGGGTCGGCGGAACGCGATGGGTCAGGCGAGCGTGGTCAAGGAAGTGGGCCGCAAGATCCGCCAGCTGCGGCTCGCGCGCGTGGGTCCGAAGCTCACCCAGGAGGAGCTGAGCGAGCGCGCGCGCATCAGCGTCTCGTTCCTCTCCATGATCGAGCGCGGCGAGCGGTCGCCCCACCTGGAGACCCTGTCCAAGATCGCCGGAGCGCTCGAGGTCCCGCTCGCGACGCTGTTCGACGATCAGGGCCAGGACGGCCTCGACCCGATGTACCGGCCGCTCATCGAGGCCTGCCGCAAGTACAACCTGGGGAAGCGCGACGTCGACCGGCTCGTCTCGGTCGTCCGGACCATGTTCGCGTAAGGCAGCGCACCTTGACGGGCTGGCGGGCGCCCGGCACAGTCGCCGCCGTATTCGGCGGCGCTGCGCTTTTCACGGCGCGGACCCTATGGGATGCATTCCGGCGTGGCCGACTTCCTGGAGGAGCAGCGCGGCGCTGCCCGCTGGCTCACGCTGCACCGCCCGTCGCAGCGAAACGCTCTCACACCGGAGCTGATGGCGGGGCTGCGCCAGGCGCTGGCGCGCGCCGACGCCGATCCGGCGGTGCGCGTGGTCTGCCTCACCGGCGCCGGCGAGCAGGCCTTCTGCGCGGGCGCGGACCTGGGCACGCTCGAAGGCGGCGCCGGAGCGCTCGCCGCTCACGACGCCCGCCGCGGGTACGCGGCTCTGCTCGCCGATCTCGCCCGGCTGGGCAAGCCGGTGGTCGCGTGCGTGAACGGCTCGGCGCTCGCCGGCGGTCTGGGGCTCGTCGCCGCCTGCGACTTCGCGGTGGCGGCGGACGACGCGCGCTTCGGCACGCCCGAGATCGACGTGGGCCTCTTCCCGTACATGGCGCTTGCCCCGCTCCAGCGGGTCGTCGGCAGGCGCGCGGCGCTCGACCTTTCGCTCACGGGCCGGCGCATCGACGCGGCCGAGGCGGTGCGCATCGGGCTGCTCAACGCGGCGGTGCCGCGCGCTCAGCTCGCCGCGCGCGTGGAGCAGATCTGCGCCACGCTGGCCGGCAAGAGCCCCGCCGTGCTCCGGCTGGGGCGGCGCGCGTTCTACGCCACGCAGGACCTCCCGTACGAGCAGCAGCTCGAGGCGCTCGCCGCGCAGCTCAGCCTGAACGCGCAGCTCGACGACGCCGCGGAGGGAGTGTCGGCGTTCCTGGAGAAGCGTTCGCCGGACTGGAAGGGGAGGTAGCCGTGCAGGACAAGGTGATCGTCACCTGCGCGTTGACCGGCGTCCTGGCCACGCGCGAGCAGTGCCCCTGGGTGCCCTACACGCCCGCCGAGATCGCGGAGGAAGCCCGCCGCGCGTACGAGGCGGGCGCCGCGGTGGTGCACATCCACGCGCGCACCGACGAGGGGGGACCGACCTACGAGCCGGCCACCTTCGCCGCCATCCGCCGCGAGATCGAGGCGCGCTGCCCCGTGATCCTGAACTTCTCCACGGGCGGGATCGGCTCGATGGAGGGGCGCGTCGCCCACATCCGCGAGGTGAAGCCCGCTCTCGGCGCGCTCAACATGGGCTCGATGAACTACGCCAAGTACTCGGCGCGCCGGAAGGAGTTCGTCTTCGATTTCGTCTTCGAGAACACCTTCAAGGACATCTCCTACCTCCTGCGCGTGATGAAGGAGGCCGGGGTGAAGCCCGAGTTGGAGTGCTTCGACGTGGGCCACACCAACAGCATCTGGCCGCTCATCGACCAGGGCCTCTTGAAGCGCCCGCTGCAGTTCAGCTTCATCATGGGCGTCCTGGGCGGGATCCGCGCCACGGCGGAGAACCTCGCGGTCCAGGCGCGCGAGGCGCCCCCGGACTCCACCTGGGAGGTGGTCGGGATCTCGCACGAGCAATGGCGGATGGTGGGCGCGGCCCTCTCGCTCGGCGGCAACGTGCGGGTCGGGCTGGAGGACAACTTCTACCTCGACGCGCAGGGCACCCAGATGGCGAAGTCGAACGGCGAGCTGGTCGACAAGGCGGTGCGGATGGCGCGCGACGTGGGGCGCGAGCCTGCCACGGTGGCCGAGGCCAGGGCGCTGCTCTCGCTGGAGGCGCCCTGGTGACAGCCGCCGCCGTGTTCGGCGGCGCTGCGTTTTTCATGGAGAGGACGTGATGGGATTCATCCTGGCCGTCGTTCTCGACCTGGTGCTCTCCGGCGGCCGGGTCGTGGACGGCACCGGCGCCCCCTGGTTTCGCGCCGACGTGGGCATCCGGGGCGACCGCATCGCGGCCATCGGCGATCTGTCGCGCGCCGAGGCGCGGCGGCGCATCGACCTGCGCGACCGCATGGTGGCGCCGGGGTTCATCGACATGCTCGGGCAGTCGGAACGCTTCCTGCTGGCCGACGACCGGGTGGAGTCGAAGATCCGCCAGGGCATCACCACCGAGATCACGGGCGAGGGCGAGTCGATCGCGCCGACCACGCCGCGCCTGCTCGCCGAGGTGAAGCCGTTCGACGATCGCTACGGCATCCGGGCCGACTGGCGCGACCTGGCCGGCTACTTCCGGCGGTTCCGCGCCACGCTGAACCTGGGGACCTTCGTCGGCGCGGCCACCGCCCGCGAGATGGTGCTCGGGTTCGGCGACGTCCAGCCCTCGCCGGCCCAGCTGGAGCAGATGCAGAGGATCGTGGCCCAGGCGATGGAGCAGGGCGCGCTCGGCCTGTCCAGCGCGCTCATCTACCCGCCCGGCTCGTACGCCCGGACGCCCGAGCTGGTGGCCCTGGCCAAGGTGGCGGCGCGGTACGGCGGCGTCTACGCCTCGCACGTCCGCGGGGAGGCGGAGACGCTGTTCGCAGCGCTCGACGAGGCCATCGCCATCGGCCGCGAAGCGCGCATCCCGGTCGAGGTGTGGCACCTCAAGGTGGCCGGGCGGAACTCGTGGGGCCGGATGAAGGAGGTCGTGGCGCGCATCGAGCAGGCGCGCGCGGCCGGCGTGGACATCTCCGCCAACATGTACCCGTACGATGCCGCGCGGAACGGCCTGGACGCGAGCGTGCCCGAGTGGGCGCACGACGGCGGCGTCGACGCGATGATCGCCCGCTTCCACGATCCGGCCGCGCGGGCGCGCATCGAGAAGGAGTTGTGGCACGGCGGCCTCGGCGCGGAGACGCCCGATGGGATCCTGGTCGCCGCGGTGGTGAACCCCGCCCTGGAGAAGCACGTCGGGCAGCGCCTGGACGAGATCGCCCGGTCGCTGGGCAAGACGCCCGAGGATGCGCTGCTGGACCTGGTCGAGGCCGACCGCGCGCAGACCGAGGTGGTCCGCTTCGTCATGAGCGAGGACGACGTGCGGCTCGCCCTGCAGAGGCCCTGGGTGGCGATGTGCACTGACGACCCGGGCCAGTCCAAGGACGGCCCGTTCGCGAAGCGCCGCGGCCACCCGCGCGGGTTCGGGTCGGCGCCGCGCCTCCTCGGCCACTACGCGCGCGACCTGGGCCTCTTCTCCGTCGAGGAGGCGGTCCGCAAGATGACCTCGCTTCCCGCCCGGCGGATGCGCCTCGAAGGCCGCGGCGTGCTGCGGCCCTGGATGGCGGCGGACCTGGTCGTCTTCGACCCGGCCAAGGTGGTCGACCGCGCGACGTACGCCGATCCCTCGCGGTATCCCGAGGGCATCGACACGGTGATCGTGAACGGAAAGGTCGTCCTCGACGAAGGAAAGCTGACCGCCGAGAGGCCGGGCAAGCCGCTGCGCAGGTGAGCCTTGACACAACGCGGCGCGCCCCCTACTTCACGCCTGGCTGCCGAGGAGGACGCCGTGAAGAAGATCCGCCTGCTCACACCCGGCCCGACCCCCGTTCCCGAGCGCATCTCGCTGCGCATGGCGCAGCCCATCCTCCACCACCGCTCGCCCGAGTTCGAGCAGGTGTTCGCGCGCTGCCGCGAGGGCCTCGCGTGGCTGTTCCAGACCAAGCAGGACGTGGTGCAGCTCGCCTCCAGCGGGACCGGCGCGATGGAGGCGTCGCTCGTGAACTTCCTGCGCCGCGGCGACGAGGCGATCGTGATCGACGCCGGCAAGTTCGGCGAGCGGTGGGGGAAGCTGGCGAAGAGCTACGGCGTCAACGCGGTCACCCTGAAAGTCGAGTGGGGCAGCGCCGTCGACCCCGGCGCCGTGAAAGCCGCGCTGGAGGAGCATCCCAACGCGAAGGCCGTGTTCGTGCAGGCGAACGAATCCTCGACCGGGGTGGCGCACCCCGTGCAGAAGCTGGCGCAGATCACCAGGAACCACTCGGCCATCCTGGTGGTGGACGCGATCAGCGCCCTGGGGGCCTTCGACCTGCCGTTCGACGCCTGGGGCATCGACGTGATGGTCTCCGGCTCGCAGAAGGCGCTGGGCTTGCCGCCCGGGCTGGCCTTCGTCGCCGCCAGCGAGAAGGCCTGGAAGCTGAACGAGACGGCCGACCTGCCGCGCTTCTACTTCGACCTGAAGCGCGAGCGCGACAACCAGCGGAAGAACCAGACCGCCTGGACCCCGGCCATCTCGCTCGTCGAGGGCCTCGACGAGTCGTTGCAGATGTTCCGCGAGGAAGGCCTGCAGGCCTGCTTCGCGCGCCACGAGCGCCTCGCCCGCGGGGCCCGTGCCGGGATGCAGGCCCTGGGGCTGAAGCTGTACTCGAAAGCGCCCAGCGCGGCGATGACCACCGTGCTCGCGCCCGAGGGCACCGACTCGGAGAAGCTGGTCAAGCACCTCTTCAAGCAGTACGGGATCAAGCTGGTCGGCGGGCAGGACGCGGCCAAGGGGAAGATCTTCCGCATCGCCCACCTCGGCTACTTCGACGACTTCGACATGCTGGTCGTGGTCGGCGCGATCGAGCGAGGCCTCAAGGACCTGGGCGCGAAAGTGCAGCTCGGCGCCGGCCTCGCCGCGGCGCAGTCGGCGATGGCCGAGGCCGGGTCGCCCGTCGGCCCCGAGCCGCGGGGGTAGGGCAGCCATGCGCGTTCTCATCAGCGACGATCTATCCCCCGAGGCAAAGGGGATCCTGGAGCGCATCCCGGGCGCGCAGGTGGACGTGCGCGTGGGCCTGGGGCCCCAGGAGCTGCGCGAGATCATCGGGGGCTACGAGGCGCTGGCCGTCCGCAGCGCCACCAAGGTGACCAAGGAAGTCCTGGACGCGGCCCAGAAGCTGCGCGTCATCGGGCGCGCGGGCACCGGCGTGGACAACATCGACCTCGGCGCGGCCTCGCGCCGGGGCGTGGTGGTGATGAACGCGCCGGGAGGAAACAGCGTCTCGGTGGCCGAGCACACGCTCGCGCTGCTGCTCGCGCTCGCCCGGCAGATCGCCGACGCCTCGCAGAGCACGCGCGCCGGCAAGTGGGAGAAGAAGAAGTTCGCCTCGGGCCGCGAGCTGATGGGCAAGACGCTCGGCGTGATCGGCACCGGCAACATCGGCGCGCTGGTGGTGAAGCGGGCCCAGTCGTTCGGGATGAAGGTGCTGGGCTACGACCCCTTCCTCGCCGCCGAGGCGGCGGAGAAGCTGGGCATCGAGCTGGTCGACCTGGCGGAGATCTGGAAGCGCTCGGACGCCATCACGCTGCACGTCCCGCTCACCGAGCAGACGAAGAACATGGTGGGCGCCCCGCAGCTCGCGCAGATGAAGCCGGGGGCGCTCCTGGTCAACTGCGCCCGCGGCGGCCTGGTCGACGAGAAGGCCCTCGCCGAAGCGCTGAAGGCGGGCAAGCTGGGCGGCGCCGCGCTCGACGTCTTCGAGCAGGAGCCGCCGTCCGAAGGCCACCCGCTCTTCTCCTGCCCCAACTTCATCGGCACTCCGCACCTGGGCGGGTCGACCGAGGACGCGCAGCAGAACGTGGCCACCATCGTCTGCGAGGCGATGGTGGACTACCTGACCAGCGGCACCGTCCGCAACGCGGTGAACGTGCCCAGCGTCTCCGGGGAAGTCCTCGAGCGTCTGGGTCCTTTCCTCCGGCTCTGCGAGAAGATGGGCGCGCTCAGCGGGCAGCTTGCGCTGGAAGGCGAGACCGCCACCGCGCCGGAGCAGATCGAGATCGCCTACGCCGGAGAGGTGGCGGAGCAGCCGACCGCGCCGCTCACCGCCGCCGTGCTCAAGGGAGTCCTGGGCACCTTCCTGGCCGAGCCGGTCAACGAGGTGAGCGCGCCGGCGCTGGCCAAGGAGCGGGGCCTCTCCGTCACCCAGGTGAAGAGCAACGAGACCCCGGACTTCGCCAGCCTGGTGACGGTCCGGCTGCGCTCGAAGGCCGGAACCACCGAGGTGGCGGGCACCATCATCGGCAAGCGCGAGCCCCGCGTGGTGCGCGTCAACGAGTTCGAGGTCGAGGCCGCGCCGCAGGGCACGGTGCTCGTCATGGTCAACCAGGACAAGCCCGGCGTGATCGGCAACGTGGGGCGTACTCTCGGCGAAGCGCAGGTGAACATCGCCCAGTTCGCGCTCGCCCGCGAGGCACGGACGGGGCGCGCGCTGGCGCTCGTCAACATCGACGGGACGGCCAGCCCGGACACCTTGGAGAAGCTGCGCAAGCTGCCGCACGTGCTCGAGGTCCGCCAGGTCGTCCTCTGAACCCCGCCACCCGTGGTACTCAAGAGTCCATGTCCAACGTCGTGATCGTCGGCGCCCAATGGGGTGACGAGGGGAAGGGGAAAATCGTCGACCTCTTCACCTCGTGGGCCGACGTGGTGGTGCGTTACCAGGGCGGGGCGAACGCCGGCCACACGCTGGTCGTCGGCGGGGTGAAGACGGTGCTGCACCTGGTGCCGAGCGGCGTGCTGCACGCCGGCAAGCGGTGCTTCATCGGGAACGGCGTGGTCGTCGACCCGGAAGCGCTGGACGACGAGATCGATCTGCTCAAGAGCCGCGGGCTGCTCTCCGATCCCGCGCAGCTGGTGGTGAGCGAGAACGCCCACGTCATCTTCCCGTACCACAAGCGGATCGACGTGGGCCGGGAGCAGAAGACCGGCCGCACCAAGATTGGCACCACCGGCCGCGGCATCGGCCCCTGCTACGAGGACAAGGTGGCGCGGCGCGGGATCCGCATGCGCGACCTGCTCAAGCACCACGCGCTGCGCGACCGGCTGGCCGAGCGCGTCGAGGAGGCGAACTCCCAGATCCGCGCGCTCGGGGGCGAGCCGGTCGAGCTGGAGAAGGTGCATTCCTGGGCCGCCGCGTTGGGCGAGAAGCTGGCCCCGTACATCGGCGACGCCAGCGAGAAGCTGGCCCACGAGGTGGAGCGGGGGAAAGCGGTGCTCTTCGAGGGCGCGCAAGGAACGCTCCTCGACGTCGATCACGGGACGTACCCGTTCGTGACCAGCAGCAACACGGTGGCGGGGAACGCGGCGGTCGGCGCGGGGCTGGGGCCGACCGCGATCCACTCGGTCATCGGCATCAGCAAGGCGTACACCACGCGCGTCGGGAACGGTCCCCTGCCCACCGAGCTGCACGACGAGGCGGGCGACCGGTTGCGCACCGTCGGCGTCGAGTACGGCGCCACCACTGGGCGCCCCCGGCGCTGCGGGTGGTTCGACGCGCTGGTCCTGCGCTACGCGGCGCGCGTCAACGGCCTGTCGGGGCTGGCCATCACCAAGCTCGACGTGCTCACCGGCTTCGAGAAGCTCCAGATCGCGGTGCGGTACCGGCTCGACGACGGCAAAGTCGTCCACGAGTTCCCTTCCGATCCCGAGCTGCTCGAGCAAGCGCAGCCCGTGTACGAGGAGCTGCCGGGGTGGAAGGAGCCCATCGCGGACGTGCGCGAATACAAGGACCTGCCGGAGAACGCGCGGAGGTACGTCGAGCGGGTGGAGGACCTGGTACGGGTAGAAGCGATCGCTGTGTCAGTGGGGGCCGAGCGGGCGCAGACCATCGTACGGAAGAATCCGTTCCGGCACGGATAGTCGCCGCGGACAGCGCGGCGCTACGCTTTTCCGAGCGCGGACGCCATGGGAGGTGTTCCGGCATGCCCAAGCCAACCTGGAAGGGTGGGGGCGGACTCGCGGAAGGGATCGGCATCCGATTCGCGGGCGTGTCTCCCCGGCGGGGGCCTGGCCAACGGATCACAACGAGAGCGGGGAGGACGTCGTGGCAGAAGCGATCATCGTCGATGCGGTGCGGACCGCGCGCGGCAAGCGGAAGGGAGCGCTCTCGGAGCTCCACCCCGTCGATCTGCTGGCGCAGACGCTCACGGCGTCGTTGTCGCATGCGGGGCTCAAGCCGCAGGACGTCGACGACGTCATCATGGGCTGCGTCACGCAGGTGGGGGAGCAGGGCCTCAACATCGCGCGCGGCGCGGTGCTCGCGGCGGGGCTGCCGATCGAGGTGCCGGGGACGACCGTGAACCGCTTCTGCGGCTCGGGCCTGCAGGCGGTGAACTTCGGCGCGCAGGCGGTGCTCTCGGGCGCCTCGCAGCTGGTGGTCGCGGGCGGGGTGGAGCACATGACCCGCGTGCCGATGGGCTCCGACGCGGTGGGCGGCGAGGGACCGGCTTCGCCCGGGCTTCAGCAGCACTGGCCCGGCCTGGTCCCGCAGGGGCTGTCCGCCGAGCTGATCGCGGCGAAGTGGGGCTACCCGCGCGAGAAGCTGGACGAGTTCGCCGTGCAATCGCAGCGCAAGGCGGCGAGCGCGATGGAGAAGGGGCTCTTCGCCAAGGAGATCGTCCCGGTGAAGCTGCCGGGGGGGCGCACCTTCGATCGCGACGAGCACCCGCGGCCGGGCACCACGGTCGAGGGCCTGGCGCAGCTCCGGCCGTCCTTCAAGGACGACGGCGTGCTGCACGCGGGCAACAGCTCGGGCATCGTCGACGGCGCGGCGGCGGTGGTCATCGCCTCCAAGGGACGGGCGCGCAGCCTGGGGCTCAAGCCGCGGGCGCGCATCGTCTCGATGGCGGTGGCGGGATCCGACCCGGTGCTGATGCTGACCGGCCCCATCCCGTCGACCCGCAAGGCGCTGGCGCAGGCGGACCTCAAGGTCAGCGACATCGACCTCTTCGAGATCAACGAGGCCTTCGCCCCGGTGCCGCTGGTCGTCGCGCAGGAGCTCGGCATCCCGCTGGAGAAGGTGAACGTGAACGGCGGCGCCATCGCGCTCGGCCACCCGCTGGGCGCCACCGGCGCCATGCTCCTCGCCACCGCTCTGCACGAGCTGGAGCGCACCGGCCAGCGCCGCGCGCTGATCACGCTCTGCATCGGCTACGGCATGGGCATCTCGACCATCATCGACCGCAGGTTCGACTGACCCGCGGTACGTGTACCAGCCGACGCTGCGTCTCCGTTGCTTCTCAGGTGGGTGTCGAATGCAG